>Ga0079999_11059_pt1 | contig 62640 bp, 63 predicted proteins | sample YelNats1bottleC1_FD_69202 | JGI IMG/M metagenome (GOLD analysis project Ga0079999, IMG submission 69202) | Hot spring thermophilic microbial communities from Obsidian Pool, Yellowstone National Park, USA - site 1 bottle C1 (SPADES assembly)... | ecosystem: Environmental > Aquatic > Thermal springs... | reverse complement strand
GGTAATTGATGGTAAAAAGGGTGAAGGATTTGATTATATTAATGGCGATTCATTGCAATTTACACCTGATGGAAAAAATTTAGTTTACATTGCAAGTAATGGTGGAAAGTGGGATGATGATGGAAGTTATTCTGGTGGCAAATGGTATGTGGTAATTGATGGTAAAAAGGGTGAAGGATTTGATTGTATTGATAGATATTCATTGAAATTTACACCTGATGGAAAAAATTTAGTTTACATTGCAATTAATGGTGGAAAGCGGAATGATGATGGAAGTTATTCTGGTGACAAATGGTATGTGGTAATTGATGGTAAAAAGGGAGAAGGATTTGATTATATTGATGGCGATTCATTGAAATTTACACCTGATGGAAAAAATTTAGTTTACATTGCAATTAATGGTAGAAAGTGGAATGATTATGGAAGTTATTCTGGTGGAAAATACTTTATTATTGTTGATAAACAAAAAAGTAAACCATATGATAAAGTCTATGATTTTGAATATTTAAAAGCAAAAGATACTTTCATTGCTTTTGTTCAAGATGGTAATGATATCTTATTGGTGGAATATGTAAATACTAAATAAAGTGATTTAAATAAATATCAAAAAAGCTGACTCAGGCGAAATTTAAAAGTTGACATTGGGTGAAAGCGTGGTATAATATACAAAATATTAAGCATTTTTTGGGGTTGGTATTTGTGAATATAGAAAGAGTATTGTCAATTCTATCAAAAATAGAAAATAGGGTTTCAAGGTTCTGGTGGTGGTGGACGACCGGTAGTTGTCCACCTGTTTGCTGTTGCCTGAACCTCGTTGAGTAGGGAACGGAAAAGCAACGTTGAGTGTGTAAGTCATAGGTGGACAATTGCCGGGTACGAATAATAGTCGTACCCGGCATTTTTTATTTAATTAGTAGGTATGAGAAGAGGAGGGGATTGCATGTTTAGAGAAGTTGTGTATCTGAGACCTGAGGAGATGCCGAGAAGTTATTATAACGTGCTTGCTGATTTACCATTCAAATTGGATCCACCATTGGATGCTGAAACAGGTGAACCGATAAGAGTCGAGAAGTTGAGTGCTATATTCCCTGAACCGTTGATTGAACAAGAGATGACCGACAAGAGGTTTATTCCAATTCCAGAGCCTGTTCTAAAGGAGTATGTTGTTTACAGACCAACGCCTCTTGTTCGGGCAGTATTTTTGGAAGAGTATCTTGAAACTAAGACCAAGATTTATTACAAGTACGAGGGGACAAGTCCAACAGGTAGTCACAAGACAAATACAGCACTTGCTCAGGCTTACTATAATAAGCTTAGCGGTACAAAGATGTTAGTTACTGAGACTGGAGCTGGGCAGTGGGGGAGTGCACTTTCATACGCAGGAGCGAAGTTTGGGTTAGATGTCAGAGTTTTCATGGTTAGGGTTAGCTACAATCAAAAACCTTTTAGGAAGATACTTATGAATATGTTTAACGGAGATGTTGTTTCAAGTCCGAGCAAGCTGACTAAGTATGGTCAGATTTTTGATGATGATTATCCTGGAACATTGGGTGTAGCAATATCCGAAGCAATTGAGACTGTCTTTAGGGAGAGTAATGCGAAATATGCATTAGGAAGTGTGTTGAATCATGTGTTGCTTCATCAAACGGTAATAGGACTTGAATTGAAGCAACAGTTAAGGAAATTGGAAGTTGAACCAGATATGATTGTGGCATGTCATGGTGGTGGGTCTAATTTTGGAGGGACTATTCTGCCATTTATTCCAAATGTGCTTAACGGAAAAGACATCAAAATTGTTGCGGTTGAACCTGAGAGTTGTCCGTCCTTGACGAAGGGTGAATATCGATATGATTTTGGAGATACTGCAGGTTTAACGCCTATGATGAAGATGTACACGCTGGGAAAGGATTTTGTACCGCCTTCGATCCATGCAGGGGGGCTAAGATATCATGGGGCAGCTCCAATTGTTTCAAAGCTTTTGAATGAAAAGATTATCTCAGCTGATTCCGTAAGTCAAAGCGAAGTGTTTGAGGCTGCAAGGTTATTTGCAAAGGTAGAGGGAATTATACCTGCGCCAGAGTCAGCACATGCAATAGCATATGTGATAAGGGAAGCTAAGAAGAATAATGATAGAACTATTGTTTTCACGTTGTCTGGTCATGGGCATTTTGATTTAAATGCGTACGTAAGTTCCGTTGAAGAGAATTCTAAATTACTTTGAAAAATAGTGGAGGGTTGAAATATGCGTGTTAAATTATTGAAGATATTTTCGATTATATTTGAAGTGAGAAATAAGCAGATGAATTTCTTTACAAAAATCTCAGAAAAAGCACTTGAATTGTAAGCATATAAAAAGCGGTCCGAAAATGGACCGCTTCCTCTTTAAGTATTTTAATTTTAGGTCTTATTCTCTGGGGAAGACAATGAACTTTAGAGCTGTTCGTGTTTCGTTTTCAACTGTTACATCTGTGAAAGCTGGTACACAAACAAGGTCATATCCACTTGGAGCAAGGTATCCTCTTGCAACTGCTACTGCCTTAATTGCTTGGTTAACAGCACCTGCACCGATTGCCTGAATCTCAGCTCTGCCCTTTTCTCTAATTACTCCAGCTAATGCACCTGCTACTTTGTTTGGGTTGGATTTTGAAGAGACCTTTAGTACTTCCATAGTTCTACCTCCCTTTTTCTGACGCCTGATAGCTCAGTTAGACTACGTTGATAAAAGTAGATGAGATAAAAAGAGTCTTTGTAGAATGTGCTTTTTGCTCGAATTGTTTTCTCTGGCGCGCCCGGCAGGACTTGAACCCGCAACCATCGGATCCGAAGTCCGACGCTCTATCCAGTTGAGCTACGAGCGCGTCCGAATGTATTTGATGAAAGGTATATATAAAAAACTGGGGTGGCTAGAGGGATTTGAACCCTCGACCACCTGATCCACAGTCAGGCGCTCTGCCAGCTGAGCTATAGCCACCACAATTAGTCTTACTATTTAGTTTTTTTCTGGCGCGGCCGGCGGGACTCGAACCCACAACCCTCGGATTAGAAGTCCGATGCTCTATCCTGTTGAGCTACGGCCGCTACCGGATTGTCAAAACAATTTGGAGCGGGCGACGGGACTCGAACCCGCAACCCTCGGCTTGGAAGGCCGATGCTCTACCAATTGAGCTACACCCGCACCTGGTCGGGGCGACTGGACTTGAACCAGCGTCCTCCGGTTCCCAAGACCGGCGCGCTAGCCAACTGCGCTACGCCCCGATTTCAACGACCGTGTTAGATTATAGCATAACACTATTTTCGTGTCAAGTAAAACAGAAATATAAAAATTCGTTAAATTTGTGTTTAGAAGTATTGTGTTGTTAAATTATTCTCCGCCTTCTTTTGGTATTACACAGATAAAGGAGGCTTCTTTGTCTGTGTAGTTATGAAATTGATGCTCTTCGTTTGGTTCTACATAAATGAACGCTCCCTGTGATACCTTTGTTCTTTTGTCCTTCTGAACAACTTCTATACCACCTTCAACTACAAATATTTCGTGTTCCCAAGGATGGGTATGGTATGGTGTTGAGGCTCCTGGTTTTAGTGTGAATAGTCTCATAACAAAATTTGGTGCACCGTCTCTTGGACCAACAAGTACCCGTTTTAGAATTTTCCCATTATCAATTTCCTGTGGTTGCATTTCTGTAATGTTTCCTATCTTCATTTCTTCGACCTCCTTTCTTTGCTTCAATTACAACATACCGGTATGGTTCTAAGCCTTCTGAATAGGTGTGGACATCTCTGTGATTTTTTGCAATTTCGTGTACTATCTTTCTTTCGAATGCAAACATTGGATCGAGCTTTACCTTTCCATTCTTTCTTGCCCTTTCTATTGCGGCTAATACTATCTTTTCAAGTTGTTCTCTTCTTTTTTCTCTGTAATTCCCCGCATCAATTATTACAGTGATTTTTGTGTCTGTTATTCTGTTCAAAAATATGTTTGCAATGTGTTGCAAAGCTCCAAGTCCTTTACCGTGTTTCCCTATTAGTTTTCCTATCTCTTCGCTATGACATGTGGCAATAAATGTCTTACCTCTGCTTGTTACTTCGATATAGTATTCTGAAGTGAATCTTTTGAAAATACCCTCGAGAAAGTTTTTGAGTTTTCTTTCATAGTACCTGTTAGTGATAGTAATCTCGGCTACGGCATCTCTTGCAAAAAGCCCAAATATACCATGGGTTCCTTTGTCAATGATGTTAACTTCGTACTCGCCATCTAAAACGTCGTGCTCGCTTTTGAACTGTTCTATGATTTCTTCGATGTTCTTCCCAACGTAGTTTATCGTTTTCAAGTCAATCACCCCTTATATGCTACGATGGTTATCTCAATTTACCGTACTCTTGTGTACATTATTTTCTTTTCTGTATGCCCCAAAGTTCGTGTTGTGTTATACCTTTGATTTTGTATCTCTTGTATATGTAGAAAGTAATAACAAGCTGGATAATAGAGTTCATCGTCCAGTAAAGAAATATACCACTTGGCAAGTTTATGAAGAAGAATGGGAATATGGCTCCCATAAGTATTTGTTGCCATGCAGACCTTGAGTCTTGGCTTGTTATCAGTGCAAGGTAATAGCTTGTGAGAATGGTAATTACTAAAAAGAGCCAGTTATTACCCCAACCACCAGCGGAAAGGTCTTTCCAAATAAGGAACCCAGTAGAAACGGAAAATAGTTCTTGATAACTTTGTATGACTCCGTAAAGAAGCATGAATATTGGAAGTTGAATAAGTAACATAAGACAGCCGCTGGAAGGATTGATGTTGTTTTCTTTGTAAATTTTCATAAGTTCTTCTTGTTGTTTTTGAGGGTCTTTGTACTTCTTCTTTATTGCTTCTACTAAAGGTTGAAGTTTTCTCATTTGAATCATCTGTTTGGTTTGCGCATGGTAGAATGGATATAGTATTAATCTGACGATTATCGTAAATATTATAATTGTAAGTCCGAAGTTTTTGGTGAAAAGGTTTATCCAGCTGAAGAATTCATTGAGACCGTCTGAGATAAAACTGTACCAATTTCCAACTCCTGGAATGGTTTTTACTAAGGTTGCGAGTCTTTCGTAATCGTCCCCAAATACATGCTTTACCACGGTTTTCTTGTAAGGCCCCATATATATTTCAAAACTTACGTGTTTCCCAACAACTTTCGTTTTGTCGAGCTTTCCTGAAAATTTAACTATTGAAGCATAGTCCTTATCCGGTCTAAAGGAAACAAAGAAGTTCACAGCAGATCTTATCGTAGATTCATCCCAAATTAATGGAAGGGCTATCTTAATTTCGTTGGGTGAGTCAATTTCAACGTTGAAAGTATAGGTATAAAATTTTTTGTCGAAGGAATAAATCTTTTTCATTCCATTTTCGAAGATAAATACTATTTTTGCGGATTCGTATGAATCCTTTGTTTTTGTACCATACTCTATTGCATATGTTGGTGTTGCAAGTGTCAGTTCTTTCCCTTCAGTATCAGAAGTATCGAAACCGTCATTATCATTTACATAGAAGAGATAAGCTCTTCCAAGCATATGGCTTACTTTTGAAAGGTTACCATCTTTACCAATCTCAACCTGCAAGTATTTGGATGTCACAACAATTGAATCTACTCTTTCTTCAACAAAGAAGCCAGAAATCCCTAATACTGCCAATATCAACAAAAAAATGACGGTTAACTTCTTCAATTCCACCGCCTCCCTTAGATTCTGTATTAAGTTCTCTTGGAATGATGTTTTTCGTGATGCGATTTGTGAATGTTCAGCAGAGTAAACTCTTCTGGAACAGGATCTAAACCGCCTTTTGAAAGAGGATTACATCGAAGAATGCGCCAGAGACCCAGAAGGAGCCCTTTAAAAACACCAAACTTCTCCACAGCTTGGTAAGTATATGTGGAACATGTTGGTTCAAATCTACAAGTAGGAGGTTTTAATGGAGATAGATATTTTTGGTAAAATCTAATAAGGACAAGTATTGCTTTCCGCATCAATTAACCCCTCAAAGTTTTTCAACAGCGTATCACAAATGCTTTTGTAAGAACTCGTTTCGAACTTTTCTGATAACGCTCTTCGTGCAATGATCATAAAATCATATCCCTTGGGAATAACATCTTTATTTAGCCTAAAACATTCGCGAACCCATCTTCTCAATTTATTTCTTCGATTCGCTTTTCCAAATTTTTTCTTTACAGAAATGGCAATTCTACTGTAATCAAGTCCGTTTTTTCTAAAAAGTATAACAAAATCCTCAGTTTGAATGGCTTTTCCAAACTTAAAAACGAGGGTTATATCCCTTCTGAGTCTCAGGCGCTCTTTTTTTCGGAACGTGTACTTCCTCAGAGTGCGATTCTCCATCTACCCGTTCTTCTTCTGTTTCTTAGTACTTTTCTACCGCCTGGTGTGGACTTTCTTGCAAGGAATCCGTGTGTTCTCTTTCTCTTTCTCTGAGATGGTTGGTATGTTCTCTTCATGCTACTTCCTCCTTTTTCCATTTTTAAGTCTAATGTTGATTATACCAGAACTTTTAAGTTATTCAACACAGAATTTTTTCTTTTCGCAGATAGTACATTAAAAAAACTGGTGGCCAGGGACGGAATCGAACCGTCGACACGTGGATTTTCAGTCCACTGCTCTACCAACTGAGCTACCTGGCCACCCTTAGTTTTTTATTTGATCACATCAATTCATTTTATTCCGTTTGGTGGGTGCAGCAGGACTTGAACCTACGACCTTCTGCTCGTAAGGCAGACGCTCTCCCTCTGAGCTATGCACCCAACCTGTTTAACTTATATCTGGCGCCCCCAACGGGATTCGAACCCGTGCCGCTGGCTTGAAAGGCCAGTGTCCTAGACCGCTAGACGATGGGGGCGTACTTAGGCTTCTCACAACTTCACGTTTTGTAGAAGTTAGGTTTCAATCCCTCATTTTCAATCTCTCATAGGGAAGCTCAAAGCTATTAAACAACAGGTACAACTGGATATGTGAATTGAGAAGTTAGTAACCGTTACCTATAATACCAAAGAAAAAATTTTTGTCAAGTAGGTATCAAAAACTTTGTGTGAAAAGAAAAGGTTAACTTTTTGTATCTATTCGTGAAAAGAATATTGGTGGTATAATATTTTAAATAACTTTCTACTATTTTCAAATACTATATAATTAAGATGCTTATCAGGAGGTGTTTGGTGTGTTGGGGACGTTTTTTTCTTTGTTTAATAATAAGTCAAGACCTAAACGTGCAAGTGAAGCTTTTAGGAAGGGAGATTTAGAGACCCACAGAAAGCTTCACAGTCCTGATGAAATAGGTAAGGAGCCGTGGCACAAGACTGAGCAGGGAAAGTATATTGGACAAGCAGTTTACGGTGCAAGTGATGGTATTGTGACGACTTTTGCTGCAATTTCGGGTGTTGCTGGTGCTAACTTAAATCCCAAGATAGCAATTATTGTTGGTCTTGCAAATCTTTTTGCTGACGGTATATCGATGGCAATTGGCGATTATCTTTCAGAGAAATCAGAAAGGGAATACGTCTTGGCTGAAAAGGAAAGGGAAATGTGGGAAGTGGAACGTATGCCAGAGGCAGAGAAGCTGGAAGTTATGGAGATTTACAAAAAGAAGGGACTTAGTGGTGAAAAGCTTAATAACCTCGTTGATGCTATAACAAGTGATAAGGAGATTTGGGTTCAGACAATGCTCCATGAAGAGCTCGGACTCTTTGAAGATGACACAAATCCTTTAAAAAGTGCTATAGTAACATTCCTTTCTTTTGCAATAGCCGGTTTTATGCCTTTAATCGCTTATGTCTTTGCTTCTCAATGGGCATTTTTATTGCAAAATCAGTTTTTGATCTCATGCATAATTACCGGGATAACTTTGTTCTTTGTAGGTGCCTTAAGGCAGATAGTTACAGGTGTAAAATGGTACATGGGTGGATTTGAAATGCTTTTTGTTGGCGGTTTGTCCGCAACTGTTGCTTATCTTTTAGGCTGGATGCTTGAAAAGATTGTAAGCATACCTTCATTGTGATTGTATTCGGGTGATAGATATGCATTTGTCCTTAATTAATCAATTGATTCTATACGTGCTTGTATTTCTCGCTGGATTTGTCGATTCGATAGCAGGTGGTGGTGGACTTATTTCACTTCCCGCATATCTTTTTATTGGAATACCAAGTCATAACGCACTTGCAACAAATAAACTATCGTCAACCATCGGTACAGTCTTTAGCACGTTTCGTTATGCAAAAGGAAAAGCAATTATATACTCTGTTGGAATACCGTCAGTAATTGGGTCACTTATAGGCTCACATATTGGTGCAAGATTAGCACTGGTAATTAGTGATACTGTCCTTAAGGTGATCCTCACTATATTGATACCGATTGCTGCTGTGTTCGTTTTTGTTGCAAATCCAAGAAGAGATAGGAATCTTGCAATCGATCAGAAAGCTTCTAAGAGAAAGACGGTTATTATTTCAGGGCTAATCGGGTTGATTATAGGTACATACGATGGCTTTTTCGGACCAGGTACTGGCACGTTTTTGATAATACTGTACGTGAGCATATTGTCTATGAATCATGTGAACGCATCTGGTACGGCAAAGATAGTTAATCTTGCTTCAAATATTGGAGCACTTTTAACGTTTATTGCCGGTGGTAAGGTATTGTACTTTGTAGGTCTTCCTGCTGCACTTTTTGGTATTGTCGGTAATTGGATTGGTTCTGGACTTGCTTTGAAAAAGGGAGTGAATGTAATAAAACCAGTTATGATTATAGTGCTTGTGATTCTTTTTGCAAAGATTTTGATGGATTTAGCTTAGAAGTCCTGATTTGCGGGGGGATAAATATGGCTGATATGCTTGTTAAATTGTACAAATTACCAGATTTGAATACTTCACTACAACAGGTGCGACAAAATGGCATACTAATCAAACGACCTATCGGACCAGAAAAATACTTTGTCGTTGAATGGGTAAGGAACAAATTTGGAAACCACTGGGCAAGTGAGGTAGATATTTCGTTTTCGAACAGACCTATATCAACTTTTATAGCTCTCGACGAAAAAGCGAACAAAATAGTTGGTTTCGCTTCTTACGACGCAACCGTACGTGGATTTTTTGGACCAACCGGGGTTGACGAGGATTATCGTGGAAAGGGTATAGGTACAGCCCTTCTGCTTTCGTGCTTACACGATATGTTTAATGTTGGTTATGCGTATGCTATCATAGGCGATCCGGGACCAGTTGAATATTATAAAAAGACAGTAAATGCAGTAGAAATCGAAGATTCATATCCAGGAATATACAAGAATATGTTGCGTTAAAGTGCAATTGTAGTTATTGCATGAATTGTATTAATTGTATTATAGGTGGTCTTATGACCACCTTTTTTCTTTTTAATCCTTATCTAACAAATTTCTCAATAAAATTATGATAACGTTATCATATTTCTCGTAAAGTTTTTCTACTAAGACGTTTACTGAGGAATCTTCCACAGAAAACTTGATAATTAGATTAAAGTATGTTGCAATGTGTATAATGTAGAAAGAATTCATAGAATGGAGCTAAATGGAGAATTATTATAAAATATGACATTATTCATATATAAGCGTGCTTTGTTTGGAAATAGAGGTTTTGTTTCTAACATAATTTGTGTGGTTTAATTGTGATAACGTTACCACATATTGTGGTACGACTCTTTCGAGGGGGTGATATGGATGAAAAGGGTATTTACAGTGATTTTTTTGGTGAGTATCCTCGGTGTTATTTTGGCTGCACCTTACAACACAACCATTAGGGTTCTTGCTTGGGATGATGCATTAACACAAGCTTTGAAAGCTGGAATACCAGATTTTGAGAAAGCAACTGGTATAAAGGTTGTTCTTGAGCTCATACCATCTGGAAATTTGCTGCAAAAGATTGGTGTCAGTGTCAGTTCGGATAAGACGGATTACGATTTAGTTACAGTTGACGAACCATTTATACCATCGCTTGCACACCTTATGATGCCATTTGACAGATGGGGTAATGGAAAAGTCTTCAAAAAACCTCCTCTAAATGTCTTTGCACCAAACGCATTTGAGGCTGCCCAATGGGGCGGAGTCTTTGTCGGAATGCCTATTAATGCCAACGTCTATATTTGGATTACAAGGAAAGACCTTATCAATGATCCGAAAAACAAATCTGAATTTAAGTTAAAATACGGATACGACCTCAGTGTACCAAAGACTTTCAAAGAGCTTAGAGATATGGCTGAGTTTTTCACATCAAAAGGGATTTACGGATTTGCGCCTTTCACAAAGCAAACTGAAGGTTCAACAGCTGAAGCGATATTTATGTTCGAAGCATTTGGTACAAGTCCGCTCACCGCTGATGGTGGAAAAGTTGTAGTATCACTTGATGAGAAGAAAGCGGTTGAAGCTATTAATTTCTATAAAGAGTTACTGAAATTTGCGCCTCCGGGTGCACTTGATATGGGGCATTCGGAAAGAATTGCTGCGTTTAATCAAGGTAAGGTCTTTACTATGTTCCAATGGCCAGCACTTGTTCCGCAACACGAGGATCCAAACAATTCACTTGTTGCTGGGAAGATTATATATTCCGCTCCGCCAGTTGGACCAGTAAAAGGTTCAGCAATTAGAGGATGCTGGGTATTAGCAATGCCAAATGCGACGAAGAACAAAGAAGCAGCAGCAGAGTTTGCCTATTGGTGGGCATCCTTAGAAACGGGGCAAAAGCTCATTCCAAAAGGATTCACACCTGCGAGAGCAGATTTGCTTTTGAATCCAACATACAACAAGGATAGACCTTGGTTCAAAGCGATATTTGACTCAATGAGAAATGCAGTTGCAAGACCGAGGTTTGTCAAGTATCCTGAAGCTTCACAGATAATAAGAAATTACTGGTTAGCAGCTATAAGTGGTAAGATGTCACCAGAAGAAGCAGTAAGGAAGATGAAAGATGAACTCAACGAGCTCGTCAAGAAATAAGAGAGGGAGGACAAAATTCGGGGGCGTAAGCCCCCATTGGATTTTTATCGCTCCTGCTTTGATAATAGTTTTTGCAATATTGATATTTCCAGTTCTGTATTCTATTTACATGTCTACATATGATTGGCATCTTTTTTACAGTAGCGATAAAAAGTTCGTAGCCTTCAAGAATTTTGTTGAACTCTTGAAAGATAAAGAGTTCCTGCATTCTCTTTGGTTACAGTTCGGTTTTGTTGTTATAGCACTTCCTATAGAAACAGTTATAGGTTTTTTTGTAGCATTGCTACTCAATCGTGATGGAAAGTTTTACACAGTTGTTAGGTCATTAATCTTATTACCAGTGTTCATATTGCCCGTTATTTCAGGTTTGACATGGCGTTTGCTATTACAACCAGAGTATGGTATGGTTAGTTTCTTTCTCGAAAAGATGGGCTTTGGAGTTAGGGCGTGGCTTGCGGAACCTGATTTTGCCTATGGAATGGTAATTGTCCAGGATGTCTGGCGTATGTGGCCATTCATGTTTATGTTCATATACGCTGGACTATCTGGGGTACCAAGAGAGATTCTTGAGGCTGCACAAATAGATGGGGCTTCTTTTTGGAAGAGAGTTTTCAAAATAATCCTTCCACAACTCAGACCAACTATAGCAACTGCTTTGCTCTTAAGGTTGGTTGATGCGCTAAGGATCTTCTCAGAAGTGTATGTTATGACTGGTGGTGGACCAGGGAATGCTACAATGTTGCTTTCTTTGTATATCAATAAGCAAGCTTTTGAGTTTTTCAATATTGGCTATGCCTCCGCAATGGGCGTTGTGTTACTCATAATTGCACTCGGATTATCTTTCTTCATTGTGGGTGGAAATATAAAGTTTGAAGGTGAACGCGGATGAGAAGAATAAAAAAGAAACTTCTTACTCTTACAATTGTTGTTATAACACTGGCGGTTTTGATAGTTGAGTTGATGCCGATATTAGTCGTTATATCCAGTGGATTTAAAAGGGATATTGATATATGGTCAAAAGGACCTTTCTATTTTAAGCCAACACTTGAGAGTTATAAGCAAGTTTTGTCAAACGAAGACCTTTTAATAAGTTTAAAGAATAGTTTGTTTGTAGGTTTTATTTCAACCTTGATATCAATAGTCGTTGGGTCGATGGCTTCTTACGGTTTGACAAGGTATGTTTTCAAATTTAAAGAGACGATAGCATATATGTTTTTGAGTTTCAGGATGATTCCCCAGATTTCTTTGGTTATTCCGTTATATGTGATGTTTAGTTTTCTTAAATTACGAGATACATTAACAGGTGTGATTTTGGCACATATTAGTTTCAATATACCATATGTGATATGGTTGTTACTACCATTCTTTGCTGCCGTTCCCTGTGATTATGAAGAAGCAGCAAGAATCGATGGGGCAACGGAAATGCAAGTTTTCTGGAAGGTGTTTTTTCCACTTGTTTCGCCTGGGCTTGTAGTTGCAAGTGTTTTCGCATTCTTGATGTCTTGGAACGAGTTTTTGTATGCTCTTATACTTTCTTCAGTAAACGCAAAGACTGCCCCTGTTGCAGTTAACGGACTGTTAGGACAGTATGCACCAAAGTGGGGACAATTGACAGCTGCAGGTACGATAATGCTTATACCAGTTTTTGTAATAACTCTAACGCTTCAAAAGTACATCATAAAAGGGCTTGTGTCAGGGGGGATCAAGGGATGAGTAAGGAAGTCAAAAGAGACAACATGGTGAGCAGTAACGAAAAGGTTCCATTTATAACGAAGTTTTTCTTCGGCTTTGGTGATGTTTATGGTGGCGGTGTTTTCAACATTATTAATTTCTTTTATGCGATATTCTTGACCGATGTTGTCAAGATACCACCAGCTTATGCTTCGGTCATATTTCTTTTGGGTAAGATATGGGATGCGGTAACTGACCCAATCATGGGTTATATAAGCGACAGGACAAAATCAAAGTGGGGAAGAAGAAGACCGTATTTCTTATTTGGTGTACCATTCATATTCTTGTCATTTGTTATGGTATGGTATCCAGTATCTTTTGAGAGCACGTTTTCAAGGTTTCTTTACGCACTTTTTGCCTATATGTTTTTGAATACTGTTGTTACGATGGTAGTCATTCCTTACACAGCTATGAGTGCAGAAATTACACTTGACTATAACGAAAGAACAGCAATAAATTCTTTAAGGCTAACATTTTCGTTACTTTCTTCTCTACTATGCGCGGTTTTGCCGATGATGATTGTCAAAAGTGTAGGTGACGTAACAAAAGGATATCTTGTAATGTCGATAGTTTTCGGAGCCTTCTTCGCACTGCCATATTTAGGAGTCTTTGCATTTACAAAGGAAAAGAATTTCAAACCTGCAACAACAAAGCTGAGTTTTAAGGATTTGATTGTCGAGCCACTCAAGATTAAGACTTTCAGACTTTATCTTGGTATGTTCCTCTTTGCTTATCTTGCGATCGATACGGTTTCAGTTATATTTCCATATTACATGAAGTATTACATTGGAAAGCCATTCTTTATATCTGCTGTGCTTGGTGTATTGCTCATAACGGAGATAATTTTTGTCCCAGTTTATGCAACCATTGCACGTAAGAAGAGTAAGAATTTTGCGTACATCGTTGGCGCCTTTATTTGGATGATAGGTTCCGTTGCAACCTTCTTCTTTAAACCTGATTGGCCATCTCAGTTACTTCTCGCAGTTGCAGCGCTAATTGGTGCAGGTGTTTCTGCGGTTGCAGTAATGCCACACACTATTCTTGGCGACGTTACTGATGTGGCTGAGTTAAAGTGTGGTGAGAGAAGGGAAGGAAATATATCTTCGATGGCTACTTTTTTGAGAAAGGTTGCTTCGGCACTTGTTCAGGCTGTTATTCTTTTAGTTCTTGGTGCTGCTGGGTACATAAATCCTGTTGGTAATGAAATACCACAGCAACCTTCAAGCGTTATATTAGCAATTCGAATGGTTATACTTTTGGGACCTATTCTCTTGTTATTTGTGGGTGTTCTTTCTGCTATCAAATATCCACTCAAACCGGAGACTCATAAAGAACTTATTAGGTTACTTGAAATTAAGAGAAAAGGTGCGAGTGTTGATGAAAATACACTAAAGACATTAGAGAAGGAACTTATTTGAAAACTCTATTTTAAGGAGAGTGTGAGCTATCAAGGGGATTAGTCTTTTGACTCTTGTTGTTGTTTGGGGCAGTTATTATATAGCCAATAAATTCGCTTTGAGTGTTTTTGGTGTAGTATTTAACGGTGTTTTTATTCGTACTTTTGTGCTATTTCTTATGCTCTTTTTTGGCGCGATAAATAAGAGAAACTCAGAGTTGTTCAAAGTAAAATATGTATTCTCAAGATTGGTTTTGATAGGATTATTGGGGTTTGCATTGGATATTACTGCCTTTCTCGGGTTTAAATATTCGACAGCGTCAAAGGGAGCTGTCCTTCTAAGAACAGATGTACTCTTTTCAACATTAATATCTGCATTCTTGGGGCAAGTTCCGGGTTTTATAGACATTGTTTCCATGTTATTAATGCTCTTTGGTGTGGCACTTGTTTCTGGTAGCAGGAATCTTTTGAATTTTAGTTATGGTGACATATTTTTCCTTTTAAGTGCGTTTTTTATTAGTCTGAATGCGTTTGTGATTAGGAGTGTTCAAGAAGATAAGAGAAATCCGGCATCTGATTTTGTGATTGCTTTTTACAATAACTTTTTTACCCTTGTATTTTTTTCGATCTTTTCTTTAAATACTCTTCGAATAGAGATAGTGAAGAATTTGAAATTACTTGGGATTGATTCTGCAACTGCTGGATTGGTTTTTGGTAGTATTTTTCAGTATCTAATATATGTCGTTTATTACAAAAACTTGAGAGTTTTTCCAGTATGGCTTGTGAGAAGTTCGTTATTATTTATGCCTGTCTATGTTCTGTTTTTTATGTCTTTCTTTGGTGAGAATGTGAATGGAAGACAGATGATGGGAGTTCTTGTAATATTATTTGGTGCTTTCCTGCTGACTGTAAGTAATCAGTTTATAAGAAAGGAAAGGCAGAGGTGATTTATATGTACAGTGTTAACAGATTTGAGCTATACAATCCTGTCAAAGTTGTCTACGGCAAGGGAGAGTTTGAAAGGTCAAATGAGATTTTTGGGATTTCGAATGTGCTTGTGGTATGTGATCCCTATGTGAGCACGAGTGATTATTTTAAAAAGGCAATGAGTCGTTACAAATCGGTTTTTGTATTTGATAAGATCTTACCAAATCCGCCATGTGAAATGGTCGATGAGATAATTGACATTGTTAATGAATCTGAGAAAAAGGGATTAAAATTTGAAGGAGTAATCGGTATAGGTGGAGGTAGTACTCTCGACACAACCAAGGCTGTAAGTGCGCTGCTTTTGAGCGATGGTAAATTAAGTGAGTATCTTGAAGGGAAGAAAAAATTTGAAAAACGCTTGCCACTTATGCTAATTCCAACTACTTCCGGTACAGGTAGTGAGGTTACAAACGTTGGTGTGTACACTTTGAACGGGATAAAAAAGCCGATGACGAGTCCGATGTTTTGGGCAGATATCGCTCTTATAGACCCGGTTCTGACTTATTCGATGCCAAGAAGAGTTGCGGCAACAACAGGACTCGATGCGCTTACGCACGCGATTGAAAGTTACTGGGCGACAAGTACTCAGCCATTTACAGAAGGACTGGCACTTAGAGCAACAAAGATGATTTTGGAAAGCTTTAGAGCAACAATAGATGGAGAAGAATGGGCAAGGGATGAGATGTCAATTGCTGCAAATATTGCAGGTATAGCATTTAGCCAAACGAGGACAACAGCTGCTCACGCTATAAGTTTTCCTATTACAAGTTTCTATAACGTTGAACATGGTTTGGCATGTGCACTAACCTTGCCAAGCTTAATTAGGTGGACGTACGAGCACATACCACAAAAGATGGATGAACTCGTAGTGTATTTGAATTTCAAAGACATAAACGATTTAGCTGTGAGAATAGAAGAGTTAATAGAATACGCAGGTTTTTCACTACACCTTAGAGACTATGGTGTAAAGGAAGATGATCTTGAAAGGATTGCAAGTGTTTCAATGGAAGCCAGAATTATTGATTTAACTCCAGGTAAACCACAATATGAAGATGTTTTGGAATTCTTGAGAAGAATTTACTAAGAGTGGCGAGGAGGGATTTGCTTTGCATACTTTACCTGAATTAACAGCAGAAGATATTCGATTTTTGAAGCGAAAGTCGACTCAGATAAGGATTATTACTTTAGAAATGATAGGGCATTTGGGGGTTGGGCACATCGGAGGTTCACTGTCTATAGCTGAAGTACTCTCAGTACTCTACTACAAAGTAATGCGAATTGACCCAAAGAACCCCAAATGGGAAGGCAGAGATAGGTTTGTTCTTTCTAAAGGTCATGCTGGTCCAGCTCTATACTCTGTACTTGCAGACCTTGGTTATTTCCCTTACGACTGGATATATACTTTGAACAAACCAAATACGAATCTACCAAGTCATTGCGATAGATTAAAAACGCCAGGTGTAGATATGACGGCTGGCTCTCTCGGTCAAGGGTTATCCGCTGCTGTCGGTATGGCACTTGCTGAAAAGATAAAGAAATCTGATGTACGAGTCTATGCACTTATTGGGGACGGAGAATCGCAAGAAGGGCAAATTTGGGAAGCGGCAATGTTTGCATCTCACAATAAACTGAATAATTTAATAGCATTTACTGATTACAACAAAATGCAAATCGATGGTTATGTGTACGAAGTAAATAATCTTGAACCGCTTGCAGATAAGTGGCGGGCATTTAATTGGCATACAATAGAAGTCGATGGGCATAATGTCGAAGAGATATACAATGCAATTCGGGAAGGCTTCGTTCAGCAAGACAAACCAACTATGATAATACTACATACGATCAAAGGTAAAGGCGCGTTCTTCTCTGAGGGTAAGGTAACGTCTCACAATATGCCAATTAATCCAGAAGAGCTTAAGATTGCTATTGATGCGTTGAAGAAAGAAATTGAAGGAGATGAGTTAAGATGACCAACAAACTGCCTATGCCCACACAAAGAGATAGAGAACTGAGAGAAACATACGGCGAATTGCTATTAAACCTTGCCGAAGAAGACAGCAGAATAGTTGTACTAAATGCAGATTTGGCGAGGTCTGATAGTACGTTAAAATTTAAAGAAAAGTTCCCAGATAGGTTTGTAGACGTTGGGGTTGCGGAAGCTAATATGATGGGAATATCTGCAGGACTTGCAAATATGGGGTTAATACCGATACCACATACTTTTACACCATTCGCTACAAGACGTGCCTATGATCAGATAACGATTTCAATAGCTTATGCTGGGCTACCAGTAAAGATTATGGGAACGGATCCTGGAGTTACAGCAGAACTTAATGGTGGGACACATATGAGTTTTGAAGATGCCGGAATTATGAGGAATCTTCCGAATATGGTGGTAGTTGAACCTGCTGATGCAGTTCAGCTATCAGCGATGTTTAGAGATATTGTATACCATGAAAAGCCTGTATACACAAGGCTTTATAGAAGAAGGAAAGATAAGTTTTTTGTTGGAGATGAAAAATTCGAGTTGGGTAAGATTTATACTATGAAGGATGGCAAAGATGTAACGATAATAGCTTCTGGACTTATGGTTGGTCAGGCTATGATTGCGACAAATATGCTTGAAGATGAGGGAATAAGTGTGAGATTGTTGAATATGCACACGCTCAAACCTGTCGATGAAGAGACGATAGTCAAGGCTGCAAAAGATACAGGAAGAATTATTGTTGCAGAGAATCACAGCATCCTTAATGGTTGGGGAAGTGCTGTATGTGAAGTGGTATCAGAGCACTACCCAGTACCAGTTATTAGAATTGGTGTCAAAGATCACTTTGGCGAAGTTGGAACGACAGATTTCTTGCTTGAGAAGTACAAGATGACTGCCAAAGATATATATGTAGCTGCTAAGAGGATTTTGAAGTAGTTAGATGTTCACATATTAGTGGAAGTTCTTAGAGGTGGGCAATTATGATAGAGATAAATGGCAAAATGCTTAAAATCAAGGTTAAGGATTTCGAACTTTTTCATACGGAGGATTCACCGCTCTTTGCGGTTGGTTACGGGGAGAATACCTATGAAATGTCTCATGGTAATTTCAATATATCCAAGTATTATAGAAAAAAGATTCCACTTGAATGGTTTAAGATTGTTTCCAATAATGAGGATAGCTGTGAAATAATCTTTTTTTCAGGCAGTGGCGAGGAGCTTAATTGCCGATTTGTCTTCGACACTGATATACTAACTATTCAAGTGCAAGGTTATTCAAAGGGTATAAATAGATTCTGGCTATATATACCGGCAGATGATAACGAGGAAATATACGGGTGTGGCGAGCAGTTTTCGTATTTGAATCTGCGAGGAAAGAGAGTTCCACTATGGGTTTCTGAGCAAGGTGTTGGGAGAAATAAAAGAGACATAATAACACATTTTGCTAATTTTAAGGACGATGCTGGTGGAGATTGGTATACCACTTACTTTCCACAACCAACGTTTATCTCAAACAGATGTTACTATGTCATTGTAAATAGTTACGCTTATGCAGAGTTTGACTTTTCACTCAAAAACTTCCATGAAATAGAGATACATCATGTTCCTGAATCTATAGAGTTTGGTGTTGGCGATGATTTATTTGATACCACCGTGAAGCTATCTAAGAAGACAGGATTACCAAATCCGCTACCTGATTGGATATACGACGGTGTAATTCTTGGGTTGCAAGGGGGAAGAGATGTCGTCCTTCCAAAAGTTGAAAATGCATTAAATAAGGGATTAAAAATAACTGGTTTATGGATACAAGATTGGGAGGGTAAAAGAATCACAACTTTTGGAAAGCAATTGATGTGGAACTGGGTTTATGATGAGAATATGTATCCAAACCTTCCTGACATGATTTCAAAATTAAAAGAAAATGGTATCAGAACATTGGGATATATAAATACATTCTTAGCACTTGAAGGTTCACTTTATAAGGAGGCCTCCGAAAAGGGCTATCTTGTCAAAAAGGCAAATGGTGAAGAGTATCATGTAGTTGTCACAACGTTTCCAGCTGCTCTTATTGATTTCACCAATCCAGAAGCAAGGGAATGGATAAAAGGAGTAATCAAGTCAAATATGATAGGTATAGGTCTTTCCGGTTGGATGGCGGATTTTGGTGAGTATCTACCTACCGATGCAGTTTTGTACGATGGAACACCAGCCGAAATTTATCACAACCGCTATCCTGTCGATTGGGCAAAGATAAATTCAGAAGCTGTTTGTGAAGCTGGAATGAACGGAGAAGTAGTATTTTTCATGAGAGCAGGTAACTTATATAGTGCAAAATATTCAACACTGTTTTGGCATGGTGATCAGCTCGTTAATTGGTCAAAGGATGATGGATTACCTTCTGTAATCGTTGCTGCCCTTTCAATGACAATGTCTGGAATTGGACTAACTCATTCCGACATCGGAGGCTACACAACTTTGGCAAAAAATGTACCTGATATAGTTATTACCAAGCGGACAAAAGAATTATTCATGAGATGGGCGGAGCAGGCTGCGTTCACGCCTGTCATGAGAACACATGAAGGCAATTGGCCCGATGAGAATTGGCAATTCGATTCAGATGACGAAACACTGCTACATTTTGCAAGAGTGAGTAGGGTCCATGCAAGTATGAAGGAATACATAAAGAACTTGGTTGAGAGGTATGCTTTTGAAGGAAAACCAATAATAATGCCACTTAATTTGAAGTATAAAGTAGACAATACGGAAGAACTGAAGTATCAGTACCTTTTCGGAGAGGATTTGCTGGTAGCACCAGTTATTGAGAGTGGGCAAAATGTTAAGAAAGTATACTTGCCAGAAGATGAATGGATACATCTCTGGAGTGGTAAGAGATACGGTACGGGCTATTATGAGATCGAAGCGCCAATAGGTTATCCACCTGTGTTTTATCGAGCAAATTCTAAGTGGAAAGATTTATTTGAGAAAGTTGGTGATGAAAAATGAAGAAGAAATTGAAAGTTGGACTTGTTGGCTTGATTCAGTTAAACTACAGGGGAAACAAGCAGGAAGTTTACTCAAGAAGTATTGAAGGGCTGAAAAAACTCTCTACTGAATTGGGCTTTGATTTCTGTTGGAGAAATGATTTTGTAGTTACAAAAAAAGATGCACAGGAAGCTTTGAAGCAAATGGAAGATGAGGATGTAGATCTACTATTAGTTCAGTCTACTTCATTCTCCTCCGGCTATCTTATTCAAACTCTTGGTCAGACTAAGTCTTATCTTGGGTTATGGGCTGTACCTGAAACTACTAAATCGGGACCACTACCACTTAATTCTTTCTGTAACATGAATCTTAATATGAGCATTCTTGACAGGTACATGCCTTACTTAGAAAGAGACGCAAAATGGTTTTATGGCTTTCCAGAAGATGAATTATTTAAAAGGAGATTTGAAGTTACTATTAGGGCATTGCGAAGTATAAAGAATATAAAAAATTCAAATTATGCGCTGATCGGAGGACGAGCACCTGGATTTGATAACTTATTCTATGATCCCAGGTTGCTCATGTCCAAATTCAAAGTTTCTGTAGATGAAATAGAGTTTGGTGATTTAAAGAAATTTTTCTTTGAGCAGGATGAAAAGAAAGTGAGTTTAATCGAAAAAAAGATAAGGGATAGATATAAAGTTACTGACCCATTTGCAGAAGGTTTTCTTTCTAAAATGGCACGACTTGTGAGCGCTGTGAGAGAGCTTTCGGAAAAAGGTAACTACGATGGACTGGCAATTAGTTGTTGGCCAAGGTTTAGAGCAGAGCTTGGGATGGTGCCTTGCAGTTCGTATGCTTATCTATCTGATGAAGGTAACACTACTGTTTGCGAAGGTGATATAGTCAGTTTGCTTAGTATGAAGATGCTTGAGTACATTGCTGACTATCCAGCAATTCTAATGGATTTGTCAAGCTTTGATATGAACGATAACAGTATCTTTCTCTGGCATTGTGGTATCGGAAGTAGACATTATGCAAAAGATGATCCTGTACTTGAAAGGCACTTCAATCCAGGTCCTTACACAGAAGATAAAGGTTGGCTTGAAATGGCTCCCGTTTCAAGTATGGAATTTGCTCAGATGCCAGCAACTATTGCAAGAATTGGGAATAATCTGTCAGAGTATTTTGTACTAACAGGAGAATTCATCTCAGATGAAAACAAGCCAGACTACAATGGTAGCAGAGGTTGGCTCGGTAATATCAAGTACTTTGGAGAGGAGATAAAAGTCTTAGATTTAGTTAATACACTGCTTGTTAGAAAATTAGAACATCATTTCCCTGTAGTTAAGGGGACGTGGGATGACGAAGTCATAGAAGTCATGAACTGGCTGGAAATTTCACCAGTTAAAAAAGTACCGTACAAAGATTATTACCAAAACTACAAGCTGATATAAAAATAGACATGGGGAGGTCTTACGATGGTTGCGAAAAAGTTAGTAATGGGGTCAGATAAGTCTGGTTTTACATTGAAAGAGGCGTTAAAGAAATACTTGCAAGAAAAGGGCTACGAAATTGAAGATGTGGGAACGCAGGATTTAGAGAACTGGTTACCTTTTTATGTAGTTGCTCCAAGAGTTGCAAAAAAGATACAATCTGGTGAATACGAGCGTGGTATACTTATCTGTGGAACAGGAGCTGGAATGTCGATAGTCGCTAATAAATTCAAAGGTATATACGCAGTTGCTGTGGAGGGTAGTTATACTGGAAAAATGGCAAAAATAGTCAACAATGCAAACGTCTTAACGATGGGTGGATGGGTTATTGCACCTGAGCAAGCATGTGACATTGTTGATAAGTGGCTTGAATCTTCTTTTACAGAGGGTTTCCCTGAGTGGCGTCAAGAGTTTCTCAAAAATGCGTACAAAGAAGTTCAAAAGATTGAGGAGGAAAATTTTAAATAATGGCGAAAAGAAAGAGTTTTGCAACTATTAAGGATGTGGCAAATGCTTCTGGATTCTCAATTAATACAGTTTCCAGAGCGCTAAGTGGACGTGGTTATGTTAAGAAGGAAACTAAGGAAAAGATAATGCGCATTGCTGAGGAATTAGGCTACTCAAGAAATTGCACAGCAAGTGCACTTCGTACCCGCAAAACACACCTTGTTGGAGTTGTCGTTGTTGATAACTCCAACCCTTTTTATGCAGAAGTTATAAAAGGAATCGAATTTGAGGCAAGAAGACAAGGTTACACCATAATTCTCATGAACACTGACAGAAATTACAAAAACGAGCAAATGGCAATAAACACATTAATTCAAAGAAGGGTCGAAGGGTTAATAATTACCGCTGTACAATCACAGATAGATGATATAGTTGAACTTGTAGAGAAAAGAATACCAAATGTAATTGTTGGTGCGAGAATGGATAATGTGAATACAAACTACGTGTGTAGTGACGACTACTATGGAGGTTACTTAGCTGCAAAGCATCTTCTTGATACTGGACATAAGAGTATTCTCTTTCTCAACGCAGTAAGGTACAAGTACGCTGCCCGGACGAGAGAAGAAGGAATAAGAAAGGCTTTAAGAGAGAGCTCGAATGGTGCCATAGTCGACGTTATTTATTCGAATGAAGGATATGAAAATGCATATGAAACATTTGAAGCCCATTTAAAAAAGAAAAAAGGGTTGTTCACATATGATTCTATTATCTGTTATAACGACGTTTACGCATTTGCGGTAATAAGGATTCTGAAAGCCAATGGCTATAAGATACCAGAAGATGTATCTGTTGTAGGATTTGATGATATATATTTTTCGTCAATTGTAGATCCTCCGCTAACTACTATTAGAACGGATAAGGTTAAATTGGGCGCTGAAGCGTTTAGATGTTTAATAAAAAACATCGAAAACGGTTCTATTTCACAGATAATATTACCTGTTGAACTTGTTTTGAGAGGTTCAACGAAAAGAAGGATTTTATAATCTTTCAACAGATGTGGTAAAATATAAGATAAGATTAAAAATAAAGGAGGAATTGGAATGGATTGCAAGATTAACAAACTAATTAATGAAAAAGTTGACGAGTATTTCGATAAGATTCTGAATGCTCTTGGGAGAGTTATTTCTATTAATTCGGTAATGGGTGAACCAAAAGATGGTATGCCTTTTGGTGAAGGACCTGCAAAGGCGCTTGAAGAGACTTTAAAAATAGCAGAGGAATTAGGATTTAAAGGTATTAACGTTGATAATTATGCAGGACATGTGGAATATGGTGAAGGTGGAAAGCTTTACGCTATTCTTGGACATCTTGACGTTGTGCCTGAAGGTGATAGAGAAAGATGGACAAATGATCCATTTGAATTTGTCATAAGAGATGGAAAGATGTATGGTAGGGGGGTTTCTGATGACAAAGGTCCGAGCATTGGCGCACTTTTTGCATTAAAGATTGCCTCTGAGTTGGTCGATAAACCGAAAAATAGAGTGCGTGTTATATTTGGTACAAACGAAGAAAATGGTTCGCAGTGTTTGAAGTATTACTTTACAAAACAACCTTATCCAGATGCAGCGGTAACACCGGACGGGGATTTTCCAGCAGTTTTTGCAGAAAAAGGTATAGTTACATATTCAATAAGCAAGAAGATTTCAAAAGAATACACAACAAAATTGGTAGAGCTAAGAGCAGGAACGGCAGCAAATGTTGTACCGGAAGAATGTATTGCAGTTATAGAATCTGATAAGTTGAACGAAATTGCATATTTAGTGTCTAATTACGTGGGAGCGTGTAAGTACGAATGCAAGATTGATGGTAACAGAATCACAATTAAATCACTTGGCAAATCTGCACACGGTGCTCACCCAGAAGCAGGAATTAATGCAGCGTCTGGTATGCTTGAATTACTTTCAAGAATTGATTTTGGTCCGGAAAATGAGACGATTAGAACGTTATACGAGCGCCTTGGAAGAGATTACTACGGTATAGGTCTTGGCATCTCCGGTCAAGATGATGTGAGTAAAAAACTTACGTGCAACCTCGGAATTCTAAAACTTGAGAACGATACGATAACAGCGATTATAAACATTAGACACCCAATATTCTTCAATGTGGATATGATAACATTGCAAATCAAAGAAGCCATGAAAGGTTTTGAAGTAGAACGAACAAGTTATAGTAAACCTCTTTATGTGTCAAAAGACAGCGACTTTATGAGATTGCTACTGAAGATATACCGCGAAGAAACTCAAGACATCTCCGAACCTATCTCAATAGGTGGAGGTACATATGCAAGAAGTGTTCCATATGGTGTAGCATACGGTGCGGTCTTCCCAGGAGAAGATACTCGTATGCACCAACCAGATGAATGTTGGTCTTTGGAATCGTTTAAAAAATACATACGTATATACACGAAACTTATATATACGTGGCTAACTGAAGAGTAATAAAAAAATAAAGTAACAACTCCACCGCTAACAACAGGGGAGTTGTTAAATTAACAGAGGTGGTTTTTGTGAAAAGTTGGAGGCTCACTATCTGTTTACTTTTCACAATGTTCTCATTATTTGTGAGAGTTTACGGAACTGATTCATCGAGTGTTGATTGGAATAATCCAAAGTTTTTATCAGACAAATTTCCTTCTGCAAACTATGATCAGTCAAAACCTGAAAGTGCTTACGGAGGCGTGTACGCTAAAAATATCTCCGTTCGCGTCGTTGGCGGAAACATTGTTGCTGTTAATGCTTACAAGATTCAAACGGTCCAAGCTGATCCAGGTTCTGGACCTTTTAAAGATGTATCTCAAATTCATGCTATTGATTTCGATAGGAACGGATATTCAGACATAATTGCTGTGACCTATGGTGGAAATCTTGTAGTTAAGCGGAATAAAATGAAAGACACAAACATCCTTGATTTTGAAGATAAAACATCTTATGTTATAGGTAATTCAATGTATAGTTGGGTACCAGGTGACGGAACAACGGTAGTGGATGATTTCAACAACGATGGTAAAATCGATCTGTTCTCGTATGACGCATCTTACCGTGCTGCTTTTGTTAATGATGTAATCACTGCAAAACCAACGCTCAGTGATAAGGATCGCGACATTTCGATAACAAAGATCAATAAAGACTCAAGCTTCGTAACTAAGTGGACAGTTAGTGCTATGTCGAGCTTTGATTTTGATAAAGACGGATATAAAGATATAATTTATGCAGACATGAGTGGGAGAGTGTGGTTTTGGAAAAACGACCCAACAAAAGGAAATAATAGATTCTTTGACACTTCAAAGATTCAGTTGTTGTTTTCTGATCAGGACATAGGTACGACTGCATCGAATGGTGGAGCGGTAATGGATATAGGTGATTTGAATGGTGATGGTATTCCGGATATAGTTGCTGGGAATACAGACAAGAGGGGTATATTTATATACTATGGCGAACTTGTGAATAACCAGCTCAAATATGATCCGACAAAGAAAGTTGCCATAGTTAAAATAGATGGTAAGCTTGGAACGGAGGCAAGTGTAGACAGTTCTATACCCAATTCGAAGGATCCGAGTTATCTTCCATCGTTTGCTCCAACAATAATAAAAATCACGGATTTGGATAGGGACGGAAAACCTGACATATTTGTTGGTACTGATGCGTGGCGTCAAGGAAAGAGTTTTGGAGGATCAATATACTTGTTCAGAGGTTCAAGTCGTGATACGACGGGTAAACCAAAATTTACGAGCCTTGAACTGGTTAAAGGTAGTTACTCAAATGAAAACAAGCCCCCCTACGATTTTGATGCCGGAGCGATCGGTGACCTCGACAACGATGGTATACCTGACTTTGTTGCAGCTGATGGAAACCATTCAGGTAACTTCTATAAAGTGCTTACAAAAACCGTCCAGCAATACGTTACCGAGCCTGGAATTCTCGTAAGTGATTATCTTACAAACATAGTAAATTACAAAATGAGTGATGGTAGCATAAGAAAGGGTATTCCGAGAAGTGTTCTTCAAAATCATTTTGTTAGTGCAATAGAGGTAGAAGTATGGTTTACAAATAACGGTTCAGGAGCATTTGAAATTAGATACTCAAAGAGCGCCATAAAAGACCCAACGCTAATTGATCCAAAGAATTTTCCGCTTATGCTTGATCCTAACAAGATAGATCCAGTTACAAAGCAGTGGCTACCTATGGACGAACGAAAGCCAATTTCAAGTGGTTCGTTTAAAGCACGTGTTGAACTTCCAAATCCTTCGCCAGATCCACAGATTCTCATAATACTCTATCCACAAAGTGAAAGTTCTGCACCTCATCTGCAAAATGTGATTTACAAAATATGGACAAAACCTGCAAGTGTTGAGATTAAAGGATATAGGTGGTTGAAGAGTGATCATTGAGAACATGAAATGTGATTAAGATATTACTTTCAAATTATTAACGAGGTGATATCGTGAGGAAAGGTTCTTTGCTTGTTGAAGCCTTAGTTGCTCTTATAATAATAATGTTTTCTGTTGGTATAGCTATGGTAAGTTCGTATAACCTACTAAGGAAATCTTACGAGAATCAAGCACTTGTAGAGCTTTCAGATATTCTACTGAATGAGTGTGAAAAAATGCTTACAATGAACGTGTCACAAATTATCGAGAAAACCGAAAAGATTACATATCATGGCAAACAATTCACATTACAGGTAAGAAAAAGTACCACAAACTATTCCAGTAAATTTTCTATGTCACCAGATGGTGAACCTGTGACTCTGAATTTGTCAGGTCTTTCGAATATTAATGTTGTGGTTGTCAGAGTAACCGATTCTAAGGGTCGGTATGTGGAAACAAAGGTGGTGCCAAAACAATGAGAATCTTTCTAAGAAATGGTTATACGTTCGTTGAAATGCTTATTGCTATTGGAATAATTGCTATGATACTGGGAATATCCACACCAGTTATCTATAACATGACTCGAGAATTACCAATGGAAGCGAAGTTAACTTCCCTTTCTCAGAAACTCTTTTTTATGCTCTCTGATGCTCGAAGAGAAGGCTTCAACAGTGACTCTGTTGTTTGTATAAGATATGCAAACAGAGCATTTTATACATTTATAGATAAAGATTTTAATGGTATTCCCGATGATGGCAAATATTTATCTTCGTTTGATTTTAACAGTGAAGAGTACAAAGACGTGGTCTTTAAGTTCAACAATACCAAGGTAGATAGTATACAGGACCTTTATACAGTAGATGGTTTATTTGCCAAATACACTTCTGCTAACATCTTTGACCTTACCTATTCAAATTGCACTTTTGAGTTTTCTTATGGAGATAAAATAGTTCAAGTAATTATAGAAGATTCTTATCCCAAGCTTGTAGAAAAGTAATAAGTTATAAGTTTTTTTGAAAGACTTGGTGATTTTTTGAACAGCGTTTGGAGGAGTAGTTATGAGAAAGCAAAGAGGCGGGTACACATTAGTTGAAGTTCTTATAAGTTTAATCGTAATTTCGATATTCTTTAGCATACTTGTTTTGGTTATGGATATGACCTTGAGAGCATACAGGATATCAAAATCTACTTTGTACTCACTTTATGCTAACAGTTATGTTAATTTCCTCTTTGATGTAATAGAAGGTGAACTGAAGTGGGCTGGGAGTGGTTCAACGCTGCTTGTAAATCAGAGATATAGTAATTTAGCACTTCGAAGACCGTTATATTCACCAGGAAATGCCGGAAGTTATATTAGACCCGGAGAGGTTTATAGTGAGATTACTAATCATCTTTGGTTGAATAATAGCATAGATATTGAGAAAACACCTGACGGTTTTATAATTTACGCAACGTATGTGATTACATATCCCATAGCACTAAAGCGAAATGACGATGGTACTTACTCCCCCATGCAAAGTGGTTACCTCGGAGCTCCGGGGTGGGCAATATTAACTACAGCCCTTTCACCATCAAGCGATGAATATAAACCGAGATATGCAAAATTGAGATACTATCTAAATGGGCAACCTTTTAAGGGTGGTGATGTGTCTCCCAATAATAGGTTTACGCTTAAAGAAATTAATCTTGCGGTACCGGCTATTGAACTTGATCTCCTATCTGAAGATAAATTTGTTTATCCTATTGCTCGATTTAAGAATGCAATTTTCAACAATGGATATATTACACGTGCATTTAGACAAGTGCGGATTGAATACAAAGGTTCAGAAAAGAAGTTTGTAATGACCAGGTTTATGCCAGCTCTTGACTTAACACAGCATACCTTTCCAGTGACGCTATTGGAGAATGTGGATTATGTCGAAGCATATTTAGTGTACGACCAAGGCGGCGTTACTAATAAAATAAGATTCGATAATAGAACCGATTGGAACACTTATAAGAACAGTTCGGAAATCAGAGCGATTAAAGACGATATAATAGGTATAGAACTTAAAATTAGGTGGAAAATGCCTTGGTCAGATGTAGTTGGAAGTGCTGGTGAAATTGAAAAGACAAAATTTATTGTCTTGCCTCAGGGTGTAAGATAATAAAAATAATAATTGTCGAAAAGGGTGTGAAAGAACGAATGAAGAGAGGAATTATTAACATATCCGTTGCTCTTTTACTGCTACTTTTATCTTCTGTAGCTGCGTTAATGATATCAGGTGTAATGAAAGAAGTTTTAGATATCAGTTCAAGAGTCGAGGCGTCACTTGATAGTGCAGTATCTCGTATTTTTATTATGTCTTCTTCAAATATATGGGCAAAATTTCTCACCGATAATGGTGGGTATTGGGATAGTATACAACCCGAGCCTAACTCTTCAAAACCACAGCCAAAACCGAGCACCTTATTGATAGATGGTTACTATTTGAAGATAAATTTTGGAAACTTCGAAAGAACAATAAACTACTCTATTGATTCAAAAACGGTTATGCATTCAAAATTTGATAAGTATATTTCAGTAGAATTTGGTATCTCTAAGAATGGTCAGGAATTACCTTTCGGTGCAATATTTGAATTCGGATGGCCAGGATTCTGACAAGCTTGGCGAAGGAGTTTCTATTTCTTTTCTTCTATTTCTATCTTCTTCAACAGTTCCATTTGTTTCTTGAACTCTCTGATACCCATATTTTGCAGTATAAACCTACCGACAAAGAATCCAAATGGTAGCCATGTAACATGTCCACTTGGTATAATATAACGCTTCGGTCTTCCCAGTGCTTCCCACAAAAGCTTTCGGCTTCTTAAAGGCAATGCTTTGTCAAAGAGAGCTTCAACAAAGATAATCTTTTTCTTATCGACAAATTGGGCATATGCGATAGGATCAAGTTTCAGATATGGATGTATATTACTTGATTGCATTTCTTCAACAGATTGAAATTGTCTCAAGGTTCGTAACTGTTCTTCGAAAATTTGCTTTAGCTTTTGCTGGTCATCTATAAAGTGTTTTATTCCTCCTTTGGTTTTCTCGCCTGACTTCTGCTTTTCTATACTCCTTCTAAAATAGGCAAGTGTCGGTGAATGCCACATGAGAGTAGCCATCTCGCCACCCACAGTCATGAGTATAGTCTTTTTAAAATCATTCCTAATAGCATTTATCATAACAGAGATCATTCCACCAAGGCAAAAACCGAATAAGTGAGAGTTTTCTATCCACATACCTTGAGACTTTATATGATCTACTATTGATAACACGTCGACAACTGATTGTTCCCAAAACTTGGTAGCTTTTTCGACATCAGCATCAAAAAAGTCCTTACCACTTACAGAACCGTGGGCAACCCTTGTGAAATTTCCAGGCAAAATAGGTAATACTACCCTCACATTGGCATTTGCAAGGTGTGTTGCCATCCAAAGCAGAAATGGAATATTTGATGTTCCAAGACCATGGAGAATAAATAGAATACCAACGGGTTCTTCCTTTGGATCGAATAAGTAATATTCAACAATTTCTGTTCCTTTTTCTGGGTTAGGATAAAGCGTGTGAAATCTTGTGTATATTCCTCGAAATCTTTTTGATTTCATTATATATCCTTGTGTAAAATCCTCAATTTTTCCAGAGTATTCGAAACTTACCACAATTCTCCCTCCAGAAATTTTGCAGTTTTTTCGATTATATCAACGGTATTGCTATCTCTCAAGACAAATTCAAAGCCGTGTTCTCCTTTTGGATGTAGTAAGAGTTTCGTTTTTACGTTTAATTCTTTGAGCTTTTTGAACATTTTTAACGAGGAGATGTATGGTACAACAGAATCTTTCAATCCATGGACGAGCAATGTTCTGGGAAACACTGGGCTAATATTATTTATTGGAGAGTATCTTTCGTATACGCTTCTGTCTCTGTATGGCAATCTTTTCAAAGTTGTTGCGGCAGAAAGCCTTGCAAATAGCGATGTCGAATTCCAGATGTCAAGTAGATCACAGGGCGAATAATACGCAACAACGCTATCGACCTCTTCTGGTATTCTTGATGCAGCGAGAAGAGCCAAGTGACCTCCAGCGGATAAACCCATGAGAGAGATTTTTCTTTGGAAACCGAGTCTTGACGACAAATGTCCTTTAAGAAAGTTCAGAGCAACTATCAATTCGCTTATAAGCTTTTCTATACCAGCTTTATATCCTCTCTCATAGTCGATAGTAGCTACTATGAAACCTTTATTTACTAAATAGCGATACCACGAAACGTTATTGGGTTGCCTCCTGTATCCACTTATCCATCCGCCGCCATGTGCGAATAAAACAACCCCTTTTATACTTTGTGTCCTATTCATTGATTCCAGAAAAGACGGATAAAATATGTCAAGCAACAAGCCCGGCAAATATTCAAAAGTTTCGCGGTATTTTATGACATTTCGTTTCCTGAGTTCTTTTGAATCTGTGGGTAATCTGCCAAATATCGACTTCCTAATAATTGGTGTGTTTAACATAAGAAAAACAATCAAGAAAGTAAAGAAATTACCGAAAGCTATGAATAATGAAAACAAGTATAGGAAAAATTTGAATATCACAATTATTCTGATTTTGAATTTATGTCCATTGGTTATTTTCTTAGATACTTCATCACTTTGCTCTTGTCTCACAGATTTCCACACCCCTATTTTTGTAAAAACTTCCAACAATAATTATAGCACCTTTCCAAATCCCAAGATATGAATTTTGACGATTATGGAAAAGATGCATTAAAAGAATTAAAAAAAGGAATGTCTGATGAGAAATTTAAAATTTTTTTGTGTTATTTTCAGTTCATAACACTTATTCGCCAATAGTTTTTAAGAACTGATTTCTGTTAAAAAGAGTCCAAAATGGTAAAATGCTGTGAACGGTGTGGTAACGTTACCGATATTCGTTATATTTTAGAGTACTTTAACTCTCAAAATGGGAAGGGGAGTCTAAAAATATGAAAACTAAGGCAGTTTTTTTGGTGATTGTACTACTTGTTGTAGTTTCTCTGTTCACGTCTTGTACCAGCACAGTGCTTAAAAACGATGCAGGTAAAGTTTCAGTAACGTTGTTGGTTAAGACAACTGATAACGAAGAAGTGGAAAAGGTTTCTCCTGGGTTGACGGCTTACGGTGACTTGGTTGAAAAAGTGATAGTTACAGTTAGAAACGAACAAGGTGATGTTGTTTTTCAACAATCTACTTTAGACAAGTCAAAGCCAACCTTCGATTTGGAGCTTCCAGGGTATGGAAAATACAAATTCACCGTTGAAGCAGTGGACTCATCCGGAGCAATTGTGATGAAAGGTGAAAAGGAGCAGGTCGTTGATTCTACAACAAAAGGTATCGTGCTTTACTACACAACATTCAACCCGTACGGTACTTACTATACGTACTACAAGGCTTATATGATACCGATATACAAAGCTCTCTACAAAATTATTCCATTCTTTGAATACTCGAGCTTTGGTTCAACATCTTGGATAAGGTCCACACCCACTCTCTATGAAGTAAGAAAGCCGTACAGTGGCTATCCATCAATTGTTCTCATTCATGGAATCGACAGTAGTGAGATAAATGGTGTTTGGACGGATTATAAGAACGATATGATACAAAAATGGAACAAATATATCCCAGCAGGTTACGGCTTATATTTCTTTGCATACCCTACGTTAGATGTGCCACTTGATTATAGCGCTCGTGTGTTGGCTCAAAGTATAAGTACGCTTGGTAGCACCATGAGAACGAAGTTTTATTTCTTTGCACACAGTATGGGCGGTCTGTTGCTGAGGTACGCACTACAAGACTCTACATTCAGAAGCTATGTTGCCAAAGTTGTGTTCTCTGGAACACCACACATTGGTAGTCCTTTGGGAAATTTGGTTGTTATGAACAAGAATGACCTTTCAAACAGGAGTGACTGGACATTGATAAAGGATTCACTTATACTTGCTAACATGGCTGGAGTATTTGTTGAAGCACCGAATTATAGATACTTGGTTTACGGGGTTAGCCATCCTCTAATACCTTCGGGAGTAATTTACAAGGCGTTTGCAGGAGTTGTTCCAACATCGGACCTTGGTTCGCTCGTAAGCAGTGCTTGGTCGAATGGTATTACGAATGTCTTAGGACATTCCATAGTGGCTTCACTAATGGTTAAAGTGTTTGGGGCAGATTTTTCCAAGAGCGACGGTGCAGTACCACTCCAAAGTGCGAGTGCTTTTGGGAATACGGAAATTCTCAACGGCTATACTCATGCAGATTTAGCCAGCAATCCAACGGTAATCAGTAAAGCTTTTTACTTCTTCTTTGGAAAGATTTTAAACATAGATGAAAACTTACTTGGTAGTAATAATACTGAGGGTGCTATTGACACAAAACTTGAACTTAATGCTGTTAAATAAATGATTGAGCATCTCAGAACAAAAACGGGGGCTGAAGCCCCCGTTTTTGCTATTTTGTGGAATACTTCCAAAATTACTGTTTCACTGAACCAAGCACACCCTGAACAAAATAACGTTGTAATGAGAAGAAAACTACGAGCATAGGTAAGGTTGCTATAACAACAGCCATCATAACTGCACCAAAATCGGGTGTGTAGCCGGAAGCAAGGTTTGAAATCATAAGCACGAGCGTTTTATTTTCTTCACTTTGAATTATAACCAATGGCCACAGATAAGCATTCCAACTTGTCATAAATGCATATATTGCAGCAGCTGCATATGCTGATTTCATTGATGGAAGGACTATTGAGAAGAATATTTGAAGTTCATTTGCCCCATCAACACGCGCTGCCATAATTATTTCTTTTGGATACTGACTGAAGTTCTGCCTGAAGAAGAAGACAAGGAAAACAGAAGGAATCATTGGTAATATGACTCCCCAGTGTGAATCGATGAGATTGAAAAAGTTCATAAGGCGGAAGAGTGGTACCATCAAAGCAGCAAATGGGATCATCATTGTTAGTAGAAATGCGGAATAAACGCGATTCCTGCTTTTGGAACTATACATTTCAAATCCATATCCAGCCATTGAGGATACAACTATTGAGAGTAAAACTACAAAGATAGAAATCTTAATAGAATTCCATAATACCTTGCCAAGGTTATAATTATCCCAAAGATTTTTGAAATTATTCACGAACTCTCTTCCAAAAGTGAGTTTACCCTTTAGTACTTCCACAGATGTATTTGTGCTCCCCACTATCATCCAGAAGAAAGGAAATACAGATACGAATGCAGCGATGGTTAAAAGTGTATATGTCAAAAAGTATCTGAATTTTCTGCTCATCTACGTTCACCTGCCACTTTAAACTGTATAAATGCAAGTACTGCTGCAATCATAACAATTACATATGATATTGCAGATGCATAACCGAAGTTTGGAGAGTATTTAAAACAAACATTGTATATATATACAGAAGGTGTTAATAGAGAATTTCCAGGTCCAACACTCGAACCAGTCACCACACCGGCCGCTAAGTTCATCGGTTCGTCAAAGAGTTGCAAGGTACCTATTGTAGAGGTTATTGATGTGAAAAGAATAATTGGTTTCAACAATGGTACTGTGATTTTAAAAAACTGAACGGTCTTTGATGCACCATCTATTTCAGCTGCTTCGTATACTTCCATTGGTATGTTCTGTAGTCCAGCAATGTAAAACATCATATTGTACCCTGTCCATCTCCACGTTAAAGCGATAATCAGTGTAACCTTGGCCCAGAATGGGTCTAACAACCACCTGATAGGTTCTTTTATAATATGCAAACTCGTCAGGAAGTTATTTATCAAACCCTCGTTACTGAACATCATCCTAAAAAGGATTGTATAAGCAACAAGAGAAGTAACCGCTGGTAAAAATAGAGCAGTTCTGTAGATACCTTTAAACTTCAACCTTGGATCATTTAAGAGTGTTGCAAAAATAAGAGCTAAGAAGAGCATTATAGGGACTTGAACTATTAAAATTACCAGGATGTTTTTCAAGGCAAGAATAAAGTACGTATCCTGAAGCAGCTTGATATAGTTTCCAAATCCGACAAAGGTCTTTAAAAAACCTCTTGTAGAAAACGTGGAGAGATAAAGTGAATATACTATTGGATAGAATATAAACATTACTACTCCTACAAGCATTAAGCTTATAAATATCCAACCCCATCGATTCCAGACTCTTTCTATTCCAATTCTCTTTTTTGACCATGACATATGATGTATTCCTCCCTGAAAGTCTGATGATATTAAAAGTCCGGGAAGGCTATCTACCTTCCCGGATTAGTTGAAGGAATTAATTATTTTATACTGTTAAGGAACTGCTGTTCGGCTTTCTTCAGTGCTTCATCAATGGATAGCTTTCCTGTGTAAACATCAGGCATAACACTCATTATCGCAGCATCAGCTTCGTATGTGTAAATGCCATAGTCTACAGCTGGTATCTTCTTCATCCATTCAGAGAAGAGTTGGAATACTTGCTGGTTACCGAAGAATGGATCTTTTGCTTTGTATGCAGAACCACCCTGTGCTGGTAACCATGTACCAACTGCGCCTCTTTCAACAAGTATTTTCTGGTAGAATTCAGAATCGCGGGCATATATCTTTTTCAAGAAGTCAATTGCAACGTTTCTATTCTTACTGTTTTGTAATACGTACCAACTTGAACCACCAAGATTTGAAGCATTGACCGATTCTTTGATGTTCATTCTTGGAACTGGTGCAACTCCCCATTTACCGCTCTGGCTCTTTTCTGCCTTTATGGAGCCGATTATCCAAACTCCAGTGACGACAGCTGCAACTTCTCCCTTATTGAAAGCTCCTACCCATTCATTCCAACCAGAAACTTCTTTGGCGATACCCGAATCTTTTATTTCTTTGTAGAGTCTAACCGCTTCCTTAAGAACAGGATTATTTGCAATATATGGTTTTCCCGATTTATCAAAGTACCATGCACCAGCTGATTGGAGAAGAATTCTCATTAAACCACCATCGAATGGATCCGCAGCAATCATGTACTTTCCAGTTTTTGCTTTAACTGTTTTTCCTATTTCGATGAATTTATCCCAGGTAATGTTCTCAAGGTCGGCTGGTTTGAATCCTGCTTGCTCAAGGTAATCTCTTCTGTAGAAGAAACCTGCTACACCTGAGTCAAATGGGACACCGTAAACTTTGTCGTTCAGAGTCATAAGTTTTACTTTATAATTAGCAAACTCTTTGTAGTTAAACTCTTTTGTTAAATCTGCAAAAGAACCTGGGTAAGACTGCAAATATTTCTGAGCGTTGTAATCTTCGATAAGAACGATTTCAGGAAGACCAGTTTTGACTCCAGAAGCAAGTATCGTGTTTAATTTTTGCTCAACGTCAGCTTTTGCCATGCTTACAATATCAAATTCCACGTTGGGATTGATTTTCATGTACCTGTTTGCCGCTTCTTGCATGATTGCAATATTAAAATTCGGGTCCCATGCCCATATCGTTATCTTTGCCTTCTCGGCAAAGGACAGAACCGTTAATACCATCATAAGGACAACCGCAATCTTGAATACAAACTTTTTCATACCCACAGCACCTCCTCAAGTTTTTAGTTCAGTCCAGAAGTTTCAAGAAGCTCATCCGTGTACTGTACCAAAAAAATCGTGAAAACTTTAAGCTCTTGTTCGATAGAGATATGGTAACGTTACCGATAACGTTTGTATTATATCAAATAGGTCACATAAAAATGCATCAGAGAAAAAAACGTTTTAAAACGTTGTGCACTATCTTGGAGCGTAAATCTTGCTAAATCTTCTTCATGCTTATACTTTTAAAAACTTTCTCTTAGAATCAATTACATGCGAACTAAATGTGTTATAATTAGAATGCAGTCAGCCAAAGGGAGATGACAATTGATGTTTGCGCTTGTTGTTAATCCAACGACTGATGTTCGTTCAGAGCCTAAGTTTAGAAGTGAACGGATCCATCAACTGGTTTTTGGTGAAATAGTAGAAGTAATTGGTTACTCTGAAGGTTCTGATTACGTAAAAATATGTGATGTGCGTATAAATTATTGCGGATATGTGAATAGGCATACTATTCGTTTTTTAAGTGGAGAAGAGTACGAATTTCTTCTTAGGCTGAATGTTTTAAAAGTGGCAATTCCTTTCTGTAAGACGTATGGTGCTGTACAGTTCATGTTACCTTTTGGAAGCAGGTTATACTTTGATAAGAAAGGTAGTTTTTTACTTCCAGATGGGAGATACTATTTCTTAGTTGACGATCCGATTTTTCATGCAAAAAGTGTTGTTGATGTAGCACTACAGTTCTTGGGCGTTCCATATTTGTGGGGAGGTACTTCTTCATATGGATTTGATTGTTCTGGATTTGTAAATAGATTGTATGATGTAACACTAAATGTGAATCTGCCAAGAGATGCTGGTGATCAGGAACAAAGATTAAATCCGACCGACAAAGTTAAACCGGGGGATTTGTTGTACATGGAAGGACATGTAATGATGTATATGGGAGATGAAATGATAATACATGCTAATGGTCATGACATGTGCGTTTCAACAACAGATTTGGTTAACGATGAGTACGGTAGATACTTGGGTTCTAAGATAAGAAAAGTTTGCAGGATAGACTGAATGATGGTAAAATTAAAAGCAAATATCTTAATGAAGAAATAATTTATGGAGGTGCTTCCATGGGCAAATACGAAATGGATTTTGAGAAGTACAAGAAGGCTATTGAGAAGGTTATTCAAAGGTTTTCTGATAAGGGCTGGGATGAGATTAAAGTGGAGGAATTGTGGTTTGAGACTTCCCTACCAGTCGATTTGATACTTGAAGTAATAGAAAAGGGTGTTGTAATACCAGATGATGTGAAGCTGATAACTCACGGGGGAAAGGTTATATGGAAGAAAGAAGAATAGATTTTATTATTCTATTTTCTATAGTCTTCTTATTTCTTATCATTTCACAATCTTTTATATTTGCACTAAATCTTTCAACAAGTGCAGTTTTCCATATTGGGGATAGTCTCTTTTCCATCTATAACAATGACACTTTCAACGATTCAAGAGATTTTCGTTTCGATGTCAATCTCTTACATAGCTCTGATACGTTTCATTTTTTTGGTTCGATTGGTGCGAAGAACGATGGAATATTCAATGACCTGTTTTCTAACAGTTATTATGCGGGGTTCTATTTTCTAATAAATGAAGGTGGGATAATATTAGAAAAAGGACCTTTGAAACTAATGTTTGGAAAGCTGCATCAAGTTGACGTTATAGATAGTCCTTATTCACTTTTCATATCCTCTTTTCCAATTGCTCGAAATCAGTTTAGTTTAACCTACGATGATGGAAGTTTCTTTTATACTACGAGATGGATTGAGCTATGTAATTTGAAGAATGGTCTTAATGTATATGAAAATCTAAGAAGTGCTAACTACAAAGTTTACGCTCTCAAATTTGGAAAGACCAGATTTGGTTATCAAGATGTAGCTGTTTATGTGGGGAAAAATTTCGATTTTGAATACTTTGCCAATCCTGTACCATCGTTTTTCATTCAGTATGTCAACGATGCAGGAAGACCTTATCCAGAAGGGCTTGGTGAAACGAATTTTATCATGGGGTTCTTCTTCGATTACTCTGATGATATGAGCTACTTGTATGCCCAAGTACTTATTGACGATTTTAATGCCAACAGATTTTTACATCCGGATAGTTATCAAAATCCTGACAAGATCGCATGGAGTATGGGATTAAAATATGCGGGAGATTTTGGAGAGCTTGGTCTTTACCATGCTGGTGCAACGAAGTACACATTTCAGCCCTCTGCTGAAAATGGTAATCAAAGGTACTATGGGTATACGTACTATCCAGATTTCGTCTATTCAAAAGATTCAACAGATGTTATCTTACCGTTAGAAATGTTGTACGCAGGTTACAAATATGGAGAGAACAATATGGCTTTTGAGGTGAATTACAAACCAAGCATACTGCCAGAGTTAAAATGCTCTTTGGAGTTTGTAGTTCTCGGTGAGAGGTCGCCTGTAAATCCATGGAATGAAAGAACGTCATTTCTACCAGGTACGCATTTCCTTGAGGACCCTGTCAAGGAATTCAGAATGATTTCGACATTTGAATACACAAAAACTATAATGCATGGATTAAAGATTAATACAAGGATTAGCGCTGGTTATATATGGAATGGGTCTGTTCTCGTTCCGGTTGATACGGATGTTGTTAAGAAACCAGTTCTACGACCTTTAGAGGGTAATAATTTTCCATTTTTATCGTTAGATTTATCGGCAACTTTCTCGATGTCTTTTTGATATATAAGACTTGATGATTTAAGATATTGGAGGCAAAAATGATAGAGCAAGCTTTTAATGCTGTTTTACCTTCGTTTGCAATGATGTTTGTAGGATACGTTTACGGGAAAATCTTTAGAGATGACATTTCTTTATTCAATAAAATTGCTACATGGCTTATGGCACCCATAGTTACGTTTGCTTTTATGAACGATTATGTACCACCAACAGGTGTGTTGATACGCTACGGTTTTGGCTTTTTTGTGATGTTTTTATTATCTTTTGGGCTTTCAAAACTTCACAAGTTAGATAGAGAGATTTTTTTCACGGGTAATGTTTATGTGAATTCTGGCTATCTGGGATATCCTGTCTTGCTGGCACTTTGGGGAGAAAAGGCGTTAGCTCTTGGTGTTGTTTATTCTTTTGTTAATGTCTTCTTTGGTAGTACATTTCTTCCTGCGTTAATTCGTGGAAAATTTGAAATAAAGAATATACTTAAACTACCGTTTTTGTATGCAATAATTCTTGGTTGGGGCTTGGGAACACTTGGCATTTCATACAAGTCATTACCAATTGGAATACTTACAATGTTTAACTGGTTGAAAGATATGGCAATCCCATTCTTGCTTTTACAAGTTGGACTTGGTATTTCGAGGATCGAATTTAAAGTGTCTGCAATAAAAGATTATGCTCAGATTATCTTTGAAAGGTTGATACTTATTCCTGTACTCCTCTTTCCGCTGGCTTTTTTGTTTAAATCAATGGAAGCAAAAGTTTTTTTGCTGGAGAGCGCAATGCCAATAGGTGTTAACAGTGTTGTAGTAATTGGTGCTTTTAAAAAGGAACTTGTTCCTAAAGCAGGTATGACCGTCGCACTTACCACACTATTTTCTCTATTAACTTTACCAATATGGGCGTATATAATAGAGATAGTTTTTGGATAATCAAGGTATATTTTCCTGGCGAAGGGAGGAAGCATTGTGTATTTGCAAGACGTGATTAAAACACTGGATGAATTCTGGGCTAACCAAGGTTGTTTTATTGAACAACCATACGATATTGAGATGGGTGCAGGTACATTTCATACCTCTACATTCTTTGGTGTTCTTAGAAAAAGACAATGGAACGTTGCATTTGTTCAGCCCAGTAGAAGACCAACAGATGGTAGATACGGTGAAAATCCTAACAGAATGCAAAGATTTTACCAATATCAGGTAATTCTGAAACCACATCCAGAAAAATCACAGGAATTGTACTTAGAATCGTTAAAAGCGCTTGGAATAGATCCAAAAGAACATGACATACGATTTGTCGAAGATAACTGGGAATCACCAACTCTTGGAGCTTGGGGTATTGGTTGGGAAGTTTGGCTTGATGGAATGGAAATAACTCAATTCACATATTTCCAGCAAGTTGGTGGTGTCTCACTGTGGGAAATACCTCTGGAGATTACTTATGGTATTGAAAGAATAGCAATGTACTTACAAGGTGTTGACAATGTTTATGATGTGATGTGGAACAAAGACGTAAAATATGGAGAGCTTTTCAAGGAGAACGAGCGACAATTCTCAATATACAATTTTGAAGAAGCCGACATTGACGCGCTTTTCACTCTTTACGATATTTACAGAAAGCAGTATGACAAACTTATCGAAAAAGGACTTATTTTCCCAGCATATGAGCAATTGCTGAAGTGTTCTCATACGTTCAACCTCCTTGATGCAAGAAATGCTATTAGCGTAGCACAAAGGCAGACATTCATCAGAGATATAAGGACGATGGCAAGTAAATGTGCAAAGATGTATATCGAAAGCGCGGATAATGTTAATTCGGAAGGTGATAACAATGCGTGAGTTTCTCTTTGAGATAGGAATTGAAGAGCTGCCCACAACAGAAGTTGCCGGTATAAACCAACAGCTCTCAGAAAGAATACCCGAATTGCTTAAATCGGAAGGTGTAGAACTCGAAAGTTTTAAGGTTTTTATAGCGCCAAGAAGATTTGGATTTGTTATAACAGGTCTTTCAGAAAGCACTCCAGATAAAATTGTCGAAAAGAAGGGACCTGCAATCAATGTTGCTTATGATAAAGATGGTCAACCGACAAAAGCTCTACTTGGATTCTTAAAATCAAACGATTCATCAGTTGAAGATGTCAAAATTGTTGATAACTACGTATACATTTCAAAGGTACAAAGAGGAGTTAAGACAGAGGACGTTTTGAAGAAGATAATTCCCCAGATAATTCAAGGTCTACGGTTTAGAAAACCAATGAAGTGGGGTGACGGAAAGTACGAATTTGTGCGAATTCCACACCATATTCTTGCTATTTATAATGGTAGTGTGCTTGATATGGAGATCTTTGGATTGAAAGCCTCAAATAAGACTGTTGGTCACAGATTTGTCATGGATGATTACTTTGAAGTCTCCTCGTATGAAGATTACGTTGATAAGCTAAAGAAATTCTATGTGATACCTGATATGGAAGAAAGAAGGAAACATATACTAAACCAGCTTGAGGAATTTGAACAACGTGGATACGAAATAGATAAAGATGAGGAGCTCATTGAAGAGGTAGCGATTCTGACAGAATATCCGAAAATGATTTCAGGAGAGTTCTTGGAAAAGTATTTAGCTCTACCGGAAGAGCTTATTAAGACAACTATAAAACACCACCAGAGGTCCTTCACGGTTAAAAGAAATGGGCGAATTACAAATACTTTTGTGTCATTTATTGATATGCCATCAGATGAAAAAGGAAATGGTAGAAAGGGTTATGAAAGGGTTATAAATGCTCGTTTGGAAGATGCAAGGTACTATTATGAAAAGGATGTAAAAGTGCCTCTTGAAAGCTTTAACGAGAAACTTAAAGAAATGGTTTTTCAGAAAGAGCTTGGAACACTTTACGATAAAGTCTTAAGGATAGAGAACATTTCTAAAAGATTAGTAGAGTATTTGGAGTTGGAGAAAAAAAGTGATAAAATTTTAAGGACAGCAAGACTATGTAAAGCCGACATAGGCTCACACGTTGTTTATGAATTTCCAGAGTTACAAGGCGTTATGGGACGTGTTTATGCTCTAAAAGATAACGAACCAGAAGAAGTTGCGTTCGGCATCGAGGAGCATTATGGAAACACTCCAACAACAGTGGAAGGAGCAGTAGTTGGGATAGCGGATAGGATAGATACAATTGTTGGAAACTTCGTTATAGGAAACATTCCGAGCGGCTCAAAGGATCCATATGGATTGAGGAGTAAAGTGGATGATATTTACACGATAGTCGAGAAGTTCAACTGGGATGTTGACTTGAAAGTTTTAATTCAAACAGCTTGTTCTGAGTTGAACAAGGACATTCCAGTAGGGCTTTATGAATTTTTTGAAAGCAGATTTGAATTGTACAACTCTTACTTAAGGTACGATATTGCAAGAGCTGTTAAAGAGCTTTGGAGTAAACCTTTGAGAGGTATTTTATCTGCTGGTGCTATAATGGAACTTGTTGGTAGTGAGGAATTTGAGCACTTACTTGTTGGGTTTGAAAGAGTTCACAACATAAGTAAGAAACATACTTCTCAAGAATTTGATGCGGCAAAGTTTGTGCAGCAAGAGGAAAAAGAACTATTTGAAAAGTACATTGAGGTTAAACCAATTGTTCTGGACTATATCGAACATCTAAACTACGCCGAAGCTCTAAAAACAATAATTCAACTTAGACCGTTTATCGATAAATACTTTGACAAAGTTTTTGTAATGGTAGAGGAAGAAGATATAAAACTTAACAGACTCGGATTCTTAAAGACAATAGATTCTCTCTTTGCAGAGTTTGGTGATTTAACCTTAGTAGAGAAAAAACTTCAAATATAAATTAAAAGGGGTGAGGTCAAAATGAAAAAGTTGATGGTATTTTTCTTGGTAGTTGCAAGCATTTCCATTTTTGCCCAGAATAATACGATTAGTGATCTGTTGAATGTTTCAAGACCTTCTGGTGTAGTTTCTCAACCTTATTTTCTGAGGGCTGTTGTTATGCCCGGTGATACGCAAACAGCATATGATATAGGTCTTGAAGCCCACGCTGAGTTATTTGGACTAAACTTTGCGATCGGAACAACGTCTCAGTATCCAGGCTTTGAACTTAATCAGCCTGTCTATGTAGGTGCTGGGATAACGATTGGTAATTTGTTTGGCTCTTTAAGATCAAAAGTATCATCTTTTGAAAAACTAAGCGAGATAACTTCATACGAAACCCCAACAATAGCGTTTGGAATAGCAGGCTATAAGAAAACTTCGTTGCTCTTTCCTTCTTGGTCAAGATTTGAGTTGTCATACCAAACATCCGATTTGTTAAAAAAACAAGGCAATTCGTTTGTATTAAATGATTCTTTTGATTGGACAAACGCATCTGCAACTTTAAAGATTGAATCGTGTGATACTGGCTACTTTATGTTTACATTTAATGTTCCAAGTATTAAAGAAGCACTTAACGGTAATTTTATCTACAACTGGGAGCTTGCACTCCCTGTAAGTGTTGTATATATTTATTTTGGTCAACCGGACAAAAACGTGTGGCTTGTCGGATTGGGAGCTGCTGCAACATCCTTCAACGCACTTGGAACGTACAATATTCAAACTGGTGAAATCAAATGGTTAGTATCTGCACAGATGTAAATAATCTACAAAATTAGTGCTCAATTCTAAAGTTTCAAGCATAGTTTTTTAACATATCCCAAAGGAAGGGGAGGGAAGGGAGTATGAAGAAATTCATAAGTTTACTTTTAGTCGGAGTTTTGCTGTTGAGTATTTCCTTGAGTTTTGCTCAAAGTTTGACTGAGATTAAGAAGAGAGGAAAACTTCTCGTAGGCACAGAACCAACATTCCCACCGTTTGAGTTTGTTGACGAAAAGAACCAAGTTGTGGGCTTTGATATCGACATAGCGAATGAATTGGCAAAACGACTTGGAGTAAAACTCGAAATTGTCAATTTGCCTTTTGATAGCTTGATCCCAGCACTGCAACAAGGCAAAATTGATATGGTCATTGCTGGTATGACTATAACGGAAGACAGAGCGAAGGTTGTGGATTTTTCAAAAGCTTACTTTGAAGCTAATCAGGCGATTGTTGTGAGAAAAGATGGAAAATTTGAGCCTAAGAAATTGGAAGAGCTTGTCGGAAAAAAGGTTGCGGTTCAGCTTGGTACAACTGGTGACCTTGTTGTGAGTGAGATTAATGGTGTCAACGTTGTAAGATTTCAGAAATTTACGGATGCGTTCTTGGAACTCCAAAATGGTCGTGTTGATGCAGTAATACTTGATGAAGCACCTGCAAAAGCCTATGTAAAGAAGTTCCCAAGATTTTCGATAAGCGCAGTTGTAGGTACTGGTGAGACGTACGGAATTGCTGTTAAGAAGGGAAATAAGGAATTACTTAACTTTGTCAACCAAACACTTGATATATTGAAAAGTTCAGGTACATACAATAAATTAATACAAAAATGGTTTGAGTAATTAAAACTTTTATATGCCCCCATTTGTCTACGGGGGCATATATTATTATAAAGACAAAACACATTGGGAGGGAAGGTTGTGGATGCAATCACCGAACTTCTTAAAAGCTTTCCGTTTTTACTCTTAGGTGCATGGGAGACTCTCAAGCTTACAGCTTTTTCTGTAGGTATTGGAGTTATACTCGGAACGTTTATTGGAATGGGGAGATTATCGAAAGTAAAATTGATAAACTACTTATGTACAGCGTATGTTGAGTTTTTGAGAGGAACACCTTTGCTGGTACAAATTTCTATTGTCTATTTTGGTTTACCTCAGCTTGGTATACAGTTAGCACCTTATCCAGCTGCAATAACTGCTCTTGGACTTAATAGCGGCGCGTATATAGCGGAAATTGTAAGAGCTGGTATACAATCAATCCCGAGAGGTCAGTACGAAGCTTCAAGGTCCTTAGGATTAACACATTGGCAGACTATGAGATACATAATCCTTCCACAAGCTTTTAGAAACATCCTTCCAGCGCTTGGAAATGAATTCATAACATTAACAAAAGATAGCTCTCTGGCTTCAGTAATTGGAGTTTCAGAATTAATGAGGAGTGGACAGTTTGTTATCTCCAGAACATTCCAAACGTTCTCAATTTATTTTGGCATTGCATTTATTTACTTCCTAATGACTTTTGTTATATCGAGAATCGTTAGGTACATTGAAAGGAGGATGGCAACAGCATGATAGAAGGAAGCATTGTGGATACTGGTGCAACTCAAAATACGAAAGAAATAATTATTAAGATAGAGAGACTTGTTAAAAGATTTGGAAAACTGGAAGTTCTCAAGGGTGTAAATCTTGAGGTTAAAAGAAAAGAGGCAATAGTTATTATCGGTCCGAGTGGTGGTGGAAAGAGTACATTACTTAGATGTATAAACAAACTTGAAGAATACCAGGGAGGGAAGATATACTTAGATGGTGTTGATATAGATCAGTACGATGTAAACAAGTTGAGAACCCGCATCGGTATGGTCTTTCAACAATTCAACTTGTTCCCGCACATGAACGTTTTACAAAACCTAATACTTGCACCTACAAAGGTGAAGAATATGCCAGAAAATGAGGCTATTGAAAAGGCAAAGGCGCTTTTAAGCAGAGTCGGGCTACTCGATAAGATAGATGCTTACCCTGAACAATTATCTGGTGGACAGAAACAGAGAGTTGCAATAGCAAGGGCACTCATGATGGATCCTGAAATAATGTTATTTGACGAACCTACATCAGCACTTGATCCAGAACTCGTTGGAGAAGTTCTCGATGTTATGAAAGACCTCGCGAATAGCGGAATGACGATGCTTGTTGTTACACATGAAATGGGATTCGCAAGAGATGTTGCGGACAGAATAGTCTTTATTTCACAAGGAGTTATCGAAGAAGAAGGTACACCAGATGAAATTTTAAAAAATCCAAAGAAGCAAAGAACAAAAGAGTTTTTGAGAAGAATTCTGGAATAGAAATTTTACATTCTGAAAGTCACTTTTTCTCAAATGGTCCCATAAAAGGGACCATTTTTATTGATAAATAAATAAATTTTAGTTGTTGTACATATTTTTAAAATAATAACGAAATTATGTAATGTATTCAATACTCACAATTACAATACTTTATAGAAGAATAAAAAGAAAAAATTGTACTTTTTACATTTTTACAACACTTTACAACTTGGATTTTTGGAGTAGTATTTTTCATGATAAGTATCACAAGAATGTCAGGACTTCATAAAAGCGGGGGGTGAACCTATGGTGAATATATTAAAAGAACTGGAAGAATGGTTAAATCATGAGCGAACGATTCAAGAGTTGAAAGCGAAAGCGAAGGAACTTGGATTAAGTGTGAAAAAACAGATGGGAAAGAACGATGTAAGAAAGCTTATCGAAAGGTATATCGAAAGAGTGAAAGTTGTCCAGCCAGAAAATGTAACTACCTCGCGTCCCTCTTCAGCAACTTCTGCAACCGGACCCGCTCAACCAACTGTTACAAAAGTGAAGGAAGATATCTCTGTACCAGATACCTACAATAAGGATAAAATCGTTGCAATGCCAGTAAATCCTCACTGGATTCATATGTACTGGGATTTGAGTTATGCAAATAGAGAGTTTTTGAAATCACAAGAAGTTAAGAGAATTGTTCTGAGGGTTTATGATGTAACCTTCATTGAATTTGACGGGACAAATGCGCATAGGACCTTTGAAGTAACGATAGATATAAGTTCTTTGAAGAATTATTACATGAATGTGCCCATGCCAGGTGCACATTACTTGGTTGAACTTGGATATTACGATGTAAATGGTAATTACAAATACATACTTAGATCAAACCTATGTCGAGTACCAGTTAACTCACCGAGCCAGTCCACGAGAGAAAGATGGATGGATTTGAGAAAGAGAAGAAGGATAGTTATGCCATCTGGTGGAATGCTCACACCAGTTGTTGAGAGAATTAGCGGTTCAGTTCAAGGACTGGAGCATCTTTTTCGGATTTCGAGTGCCGGAAGTATCAGCTTTATTCACCTTAGTGGGAAGGGGATGTAAATATGCCTCGTGGACAAATGATGTTTGTACTACACGCACACTTACCGTACGTCCATCACCCAGAGTATCCGTTTTTCTTGGAAGAGCATTGGTTATTTGAAGCGATGACCGAAACATACATACCAATTTTGAGAATGTTTAAAACCTTAGAGCAAGAAAAGATTCCTACAAAATTGACAATGTCTATTACACCTCCACTTATGGAAATGCTTGCAAACACCGATTTACAAAATAAATATGAAAAACACCTTGAAAAACTAATTGAGCTTGCAAGAAAAGAAGTCCACAGGACAGCTAACGAACATCCCACAAAACACAAAATGGCAAAATATTACTTAGACCGCCTTGAAGACACACTTTACATCTTCAAAGAACAATACAAAAAGAACCTTTTAAACGGTTTCAAAGAATACATGGCAAAAGGTTATTTAGATATAATTACTTGTAATGCAACGCATGGCTATCTTCCGTTTATGGAACAATATCCTCAAGCCATTCGGGCACAATTAGAACAAGCGGTGAAGACCTACGAGAGACATATTGGTGTAAAACCTCGAGGCATATGGCTTGCAGAATGTGCGTATTTCCCGGGGCTTGATAAATACTTGGCAGAATACGGTATTGAATATTTTTTTGTAGACTCACACGCACTATGGTATGCTGATGAAAGACCAAGATATGGTGTGTACAGACCCGTGATAACACCAAACAACATCTTTGTCTTTGCAAGAGATCCAGAAAGCTCAGAGCAAGTATGGAGTGCACAGATTGGTTATCCAGGAGACTCAAGGTACAGGGAGTTTTACAGGGATATCGGTTTTGACAGGGAATACGAATACATAAGACCATATATAGATCCAAGTGGAGTTAGAATGAATACGGGAATCAAGTATCACAAGATAACATCTAAGGATATCCCACTTGAAAGAAAAGAATACTACGATATTGATGATGCAAAGCTAACAGCATACGAACATGCGAGAGATTTTCTTAAGAAAAAAGAATCACAAATCGATTATCTTTTAAATCTCTTCGAGGGTCTCGAACCAATAGTCGTCGCACCTTTCGATGCTGAGTTGTTTGGTCATTGGTGGTATGAAGGACCATTTTTCCTTGAATATTTCATGAGAGAAGCTGCAAAGAGCCAAAAAGTAAGAGTTGTAAGAGCATGTGATGTTGTTGACTGGATTGAAAAGGTACAGATACTCACACCTGCTGCGTCAAGCTGGGGAGCAAATGGCTATAACGAAGTTTGGATAAATGGAACAAACGACTGGATTTATCCTCACTTGCATGAAATAGTGGAAAGAATGACTGAAGTTGCAAAGGAACATGCAAATGAGAGTGATCCAATAAAAATACGGGTACTTAATCAAATGGTTCGAGAACTTTTGCTGGCGCAATCAAGCGACTGGGCGTTTATTATGACCACAAGAACAAGTGTGGAATACGCTGTTAACAGAACCAAAACGCATATTAAACGATTCTTAAACTTGTATGATATGATAAAGAGTGGTACAATAGACATCGGGGAGTTACAGAGACTCGAGTACGTCGACGATATATTCCCCGATGCTGATTACAAAATGTATCTGAAAATATAATAGTCAGAGTCTCTGAAAGTGAAAACTCCCCCGGGATGTTGAAACTTTACCATCTCGGGGTGTTTGTTTTGGAAATACATAAAGAATGTGAATATTTTATCAAGAATACAGAGTACACGCATTCTATAATGAACATTTTCCAAAAATTTTTGAATCCCCAAAATTTGAAAGGAGGTAAGTACAGTGCCCGCAAACATCTTTGAGATTAGGTGGCATGGAAGAGCTGGTCAGGGTGCAAAGAGCGCATCGCAAATGCTTGCAGAAGCAGCTCTTGACATGGGCAAATATGTCCAGGCATTTCCAGAGTACGGTGCTGAAAGAACAGGTGCTCCAATGAAAGCTTTCAACAGGATTTCTGACGAACCCATTTTGCTCCATTCCTCAGTAGAAAAACCTCACCTTGTCGTTGTTATTGACGATACACTTCTTGGTAATCCAGATATCCTTTCCGGTACAACACAAGATACTATATTGATAGTGAATACAGTTAAACCTATTGAATGGGTGAGACAGAAATCTGGTTTCGCAGGTAAGATTTGCGTAGTTAAAGCAACAGACATTGCTCTTCAAGAACTTGGCAGAGGTACACCAAACACAGTTATGCTTGGCGCAATTGCAAAAGTAACAGGTGTTATTGAACTCAAATATGTTGAAGACAAGATTAGAGATATGTTTGCTAAGAAATTTGGTGAAGAAATTGTTCAGAAGAATATCAAGGCGCTTCACAGAGGCTATGAGGAGGTGACTTGCAGTGCCTGAACTAAAAGGTTGGAAGGAACTGCCAATGGGCGGTTTAATAGTTGAACCAGGTAACGCCAGACAGTACAAGACGGGAACATGGAGAGTCATCAGACCTGTTTATCAAGCTGAAAATTGTATACACTGTATGCAATGTTGGTTATACTGTCCTGATCAAGCAATAGTTGTTGAAATTGTCGATGGAAAACCAAAGGTAAAGGGTTACAATTACTATTACTGTAAAGGTTGCGGACTCTGTGCAAACGTATGTCCAAAGAGTATAGATCCAAAGACGAAACAGCCAGCTCCGGAAGATAAAAGAGCCATAGTTATGAAACCAGAAACAGACTTTGCGGAAGAGTAAGGAGGTGCGAAAATGCCTTTAAAACAAGCAATTACCGGTGCGGAAGCAATAGCTTATGCGATGAAACAGATAAATCCAGATGTTGTGGCTGCGTATCCAATAACACCTCAGACACCTGTTGTAGAGTACTTTGCAAAATACGTTGCCGATGGCGTTGTGGATACTGAAATGATTCCTGTTGAAAGTGAACACTCAGCAATGAGTGCGGTTGTTGGTGCAGCAGCTGCTGGTGCAAGGTCATTTACAGCAACCGCTTCTGTTGGTCTTGCGCTTATGCATGAAATAGTTTTCATTGCAGCATCTTTAAGACTCCCCATTGTCATGGCAGTTGCCAATAGGGCACTTTCTGGTCCAATCAACATTCACTGTGACCACAGTGATGCAATGGCAGAGAGAGATAGTGGATGGATTCAACTCTGGGCAGAGAATGCACAGGAAGCATATGACTTCAGCGTAATGGCATATAGAATAGCTGAACATCCAGATATAAGACTACCGGTTATGGTAAACTTCGACGGATTTATCATTTCCCACGGTGTCGAAGTTGTCGAAACACTCGATGATGAAGTTGTAAAGAATTTTGTTGGAAAACCAATTAGAATGAATCAACTTCTTGATACATCACATCCAGTAACATATGGTCCACTTGACCTCTATGATTACTACTTCGAACACAAACGATCACAGATAGAAGCAATGAAGCACGTTCCAAGAGTATTCAAACAAGTTGCTGAAGAATTTGCAAAGATTTCTGGCAGAAAGTATGACCTCGTTGACGAATTCATGGTTGATGATGCGGAGTATATCATGGTTGCTCTCGGTTCAACAGCTGGAACGATCAAACACACAATAAAGGAACTCAGAGCAGAAGGAAAGAAAGTTGGACTTGTAAAACCATGGGTCTTTAGACCATTTATTAAGTCCGAATACCAGAGAATACTTAATGCAAGAAAAGGCGTTGTTGTTCTTGACAGAGCAGCTTCATTTGGAGCAGAAGCTCCACTTTACGAAGCAGTGAAATCGGCACTCTATGAAGTAGCGGTTAGACCACAGATGGGAAGCTACGTCTACGGTCTTGGTGGTAGAGATATTACACCAGATCAAATAAAGCAGGCATTTGAAGATGCATTTAAAGGCAATTTGATTGCCGATGAAGAAAGATACCTTGGATTAAGAGAATAAGGAGGTGCAATTGATGCCACTAAATGCTATAGAACTTGCAAAGCTGTTTCACGACAAGAATCCTGGAATGACTCAAGGTCACAGAATGTGTCCGGGATGTGCCGCACCAAACGTAGTTAGATTTGCACTCATGACAGCAATAGCAAAGGGTTACGAGCCAATCGTTGGGTCAGCAACAGGATGTTTGGAAGTTTCCACAACAATTTATCCATACACAGCATGGAATGTACCGTTCATTCACAACGCATTTGAAAACGTAGCAGCTACGATAAGCGGTGTTGAAACGGCATACAGAGCTCTTCTAAAGAGAGGAGAACTCGATAAAGATAAAAAATATGCATTCTTTGCATTTGGAGGAGACGGTGGAACATACGACATTGGTTTACAATCACTCTCCGGCGCGGTTGAAAGAGGGCACAAATTCATCTACATCGTTTACGACAACGAAGGATACATGAACACTGGTAACCAGAGGTCTGGTGCGACACCAACTGGTTCAGATACAACAACAGCTCCAGTTGGAAAGAGACTTCCTGGTAAAGTACAACTTAAGAAAAACCTTGTCGAAATAATGGCTTCCCATGAAAATGTATACGTAGCAACAGTATCAATAGCAGATCCAATGGACTTTATGAAGAAGATAGAAAAAGCTCTTGAATTTGACGGACCATCATTCATTGCTGCATACTCACCATGTGTAAGATTCTGGCGAGTCGCTGATAATAAGTCTGTAGATATAAGCAAGCTTGCAATTGAAACACTCTACTGGCCACTTTACGAAGTTGAAAGAGGAGTCTATCGAGTAACAAAGAAGGTATCCAATCCAAAACCGATTGTTGAATACATTAAAGCACAAGGTAGATTCAAACCAATGCTCTCAAGACCCGATGCAGAAGAAATAATAAACGAATTACAAGAATACGTAAACAGAAGATACGAAAGACTCCTTGCACTTGAAGAAGCAACAAAAGATAAACCAATAAGATAACCTTAGGTACGGTTAATAAAACGGCTCCGGGACTCCGGAGCCGTTTGTCTTTTCGTAATTTGACAAAGGGTTGAATAAGTACTAATATATACTGAGTACAAAGTACTTTTGAAAAGGAGATGGGGTCTATGAAAAAAAGATATGTAAGTAGGTTTAACATTTACGTTAGTGAAATAGGTTTTGGAGGTTGGCAGTTAGCTAATCCTCTTTGGGGTTCTATGGCATATGAAGAAGGAATAAATTTGGTAAAGAAGGCCTATGAAAAGGGTATCAATTTTTTTGATACAGCCCCAGGTTACTCCAATGGTTTAAGCGAAAGAATCATAGGTGAAGCTTTAAAAGATGTCCGAGAAAATGTGTTCATCAACACAAAATTCGGACACAACGCCCTTGGTGAAACAGATTTTAGTGAAGAGGCTATAGAAAGGTCGATAAACGAAAGCTTGGAAAGACTCCAAACGACGTATATCGATAGTGTAATTCTCCACAATCCACCTCGAGAAATTCTGGAGGGTAAGACAAGGCATGAAGAAGAATTTCAAAGGATTAAGCGTATAGGAAAAATACGTGGTTATGGAGTGAGCATAGACACTTTGGACGAGCTTGAATTAGTGCTCAACAATTGGGATGCTGATGTGATTGAGATTCTTTTCAACATCATGCACCAATCACCGAAATATCTCTTCGACAAAGTCAATGAGATGGGAATTCTTCTATCAATAAAAGTACCATTGGATTCAGGCTGGTTAACTGGAAAATACAACGCAAATAGTAAATTCGAAGGTATACGCACGCGCTGGAGTCAAGATGTAATTTTAAAGAGAGCAAAGATAGTCGAAAAAATAAAAAACATTGTCAAGGATGAAGATTTAGTTAAATATGCCATAGGCTTTATACTAAGTTTCGATGCAGTTAAAACCGTCATAACCGGTGTTAAAAATGTTGAACAGCTTGAAGCAAATATAAACGCATCTGAATTTAAACTAAGCGAAGAACTGAAGCAAGAGTTGGAAAAACTTTACGAACAAGAAATCAAACCATTAAACTTACCATGGTAATGACCTTTTCGAATGCGATTAGTATATATTCATTTCTGGTGGAGGCGGCGGGAATCGAACCCGCGTCCGAAAGCAAGTCCACTTCGGCATCTCCGAGCGCAGTCTGTGATTTGAATCTCGCCAACCAGTCGCCCACAGACAGGCTACTGATTGACCAGCCTCACTGGGTAAAGTAGCGTCAGACGTGAGGCGCATCTGAGCTACCTGGCCAGTTGGGTCACGCCCAACTACAAGGTACTGGCCCGACCTTGTAGCGGACGGCTACCTGTTAATTAGGCAGCGAGAGGAACGTATTCGTTGGCACTTATCTTTTTCCTGCCGTTTTTTTACGAGGACGGCAGGCAACCTCGGCTCGCTTCCGAAGGGGACTTACCCCCGTCGAAACCGTTCGCCCCCAAGTGTATAATCCTTGCTCTTCACTATAATTTGACCACTCAATTTACTAAATTGTTCAATCCTGCTTATTATGGAAAAAATAACGCCCTAAGTAGGGCGCATCAGTATTTTTTGGTGCCGAGGGCGGGATTTGAACCCGCACGGTCCCAATGACCGCATGGCCCTCAACCATGTGCGTCTGCCAATTCCGCCACCTCGGCAATTCGATTCATTTTTAACATCATTATCTATTATACCACATCTGCTTTTATTCGTCAAGAAGACTATTTGCGTATTTTTACGTGTTTCTGGACGTTCACATGTGACTTTTTCGATAAAAAACGAGCGCCCGTGCGCTCGCACTAATCCATCTGGAGCGGGTGACGGGTTTCGAACCCGCGACCCCTTGCTTGGCAAGCAAGTGCTCTACCGCTGAGCTACACCCGCTCGATAACCTTCCCCTGGTGCGAGAGGAGGGATTTGAACCCTCACGGGATTATCAGTCCCACTGGATTCTAAGTCCAGCGCGTCTGCCAATTCCGCCACTCTCGCACCCATCTCTGGTGACCCGGGCGGGATTCGAACCCGCGACCCCCTGATTAAAAGTCAGGTGCTCTACCTGCTGAGCTACCAGGTCACCTCTTTGGCATAACGCGTGCCGATAAACATAATACCATAAGCATTTTGAGGTGTCAAGAGGTATCGAAAAAATTTTTCTATTTTCTTAGGTGATGTTTCAGAAGCTCATGTGATGATAACTTTTCAGATATTTTGCTTTTTCTATTGACAACTAAAGCAGGTATGCTAAAATTCTTGAATGAAAATGAAAATCATTTGCAAATGTTGACAATATTGTGTGGTAAGTCGTTGTGAATAATACAATTTGATTAATAGTGCGAACACAATTGAAAGAAGGGAGGAAGAGTGCAATGCGAATGACAAAGAATAGAGAAAAGGTATACGCCGAGATACTCAGTTCGTCGGTCCCTATGACAGCGTATGAAGTGAGTGAAAAGCTATCAGAGATGAGCCTTACAACAGTTTATCGTGCATTGGAATATCTTTATGAGGCGGGGTTTCTTAAACGTTTTTCGCTTGGAGAGTATACTTACTACTATTCCTCATCGGTCCACCGTCACTTTTTTAGATGTATTAACTGTGGAAAGTTATATCCTATAGAAGAGTGTTATATGGAAGAACTCGAGGAATATCTTTCGAAGAAATTCAAATTCAAGATCCATGAGCATTTTGTACTTTTCAGTGGTCTTTGTGAAGCGTGCAATAAACAGAAAAACGTTGAGTTAGTCCACAATAAATAATCGCATTGTAAAGGAGAGGAGAAACTTGAAAATGAAAAAGCTTGTCGTATTTTTGATATTTTTCATAGTTGTTTCTAAGGCGTTTTTCATGAACATTGTAGTGACTATTAATCCTTATTATTTAATTGTCAAAGAATTGGTACCGAGCAATGTTAATGTAAGCCTTCTTATAAAGCCTGGTAGTGATCCTCATACGTTTAGCCCAACTGTTAGTGATGTTAAAAATCTATCGAGAGCAGATTTGATTATCGCTAATGGTTTGGAACTTGATAATTCTTATTTAAAAAACTACAAAAATGTGCTTTATTTGGGTGAAAAGATACCGAGTAAATATCTTTCACTATCAGATGAGCATGATGATGGACTTTACAATCCTCATGTTTGGTTATCTATCGATTTTCTCGTAAACTATATAATTCCTTCCATTAGAGACGAACTAATAAAGATAGACAAAGCAAATGCAAAGTTGTATACGTTGAATGCCGAAAAGGTAATCTCGTCTATTAAAGAAGTTTCGAAGAAAGTGGAACAATTACTAAAGGATAAGTCCGATTATGTTGTCATCCTCGAGCATCCGTCGTATCTGTACTTTTTCAAAAAGTATGGAATTAAAGTGCTCGCGATAGAGGAGGGGCATGGTAAAGAACCAACAGCGAAGAAAATTAAGAGTATAATCGATACAGCTCGAAAGAGCAGGCTGCTTGGAATATTCGTTGGTCCTCAGTTTAAGACTGAATCGATAAAGGTAATTTCGAAAGAATTAAAAAAAGAGTACAAGATACTTGATCCCTTAGGATACAACGCGAAAACGATATCTGAACTTTTCGAAAGTGCATACACTTCTATCAAGGAGGCAATTTATGGAAAATAGCGGATTCGCAATTATCGTTGATAATCTCTCTGTAAAATTTGGTGAAGTTGCAGTACTTGAAGGAATTACTTTTAAAGTTAAGGAAAAAGAGTTTGTTGGAATTATAGGCCCCAATGGTGCGGGTAAATCAACACTTATAAAAGCACTTCTTGGTATGATTCCTTATGAAGGCAAGGCTATCGTAAATGGTAAGGTAGGATACGTACCTCAATTGTCCTCTTTTAACAGGGAATTTCCCATCAATGTCTATGACTTCGTTAGGCTGCCGATAGCTAAGGATAAAAGTTGGAAGGAAAAAGTAGATGAGGTGCTGGAAAAAGTTGGTTTGAACGGTTTTGGAAAAAGACTTGTTGGTGAACTTTCTGGTGGTGAGTATCAAAGAGTTGCTCTCGCAAGAGCGATATTAGGTAGTCCTGATATTATCATATTAGATGAGCCTGAATCCGGAGTTGATGAGATGGGAAAAGCAAAGTTTTACAATTTGCTCTACGAATTGAAGGACAAGCTTGGTGTAACGATATTAATGGTTAGTCATGATATAGGTATGGTTTTTGAAAAGTGTACCACGGTTATGTGCTTAAATAAAACACTTCATTGTCATGGACCTGCTGACGACATTAGACCAGAAGATGTAAAGAAGATATTTGGTGAGTTCGATATATGGATTAGATCTCATTCGCACTATGAAGTCGAGCATTCTCAAAGAATCCATAGGCGTGACGAGGATGTGAGAAAATGACCTTTCTAAAAGATATTCTAACCTATGATTTCCTTAAATATGCGCTTATTGCTGATATACTTATCGCACTTACCACGGGTCTCATATCACCAATAATTGTTTATAAACGCCTTGAATTTATAGGTGATGGACTCGCCCATGCTATCTTTGCTGGGGTTGCATTTGCCATTTTGTTTAATTTTAACGTTCTCTTAGGTTCAGTAATTGCAACATTGTTCTTTGCTTATCTCGTATACTTACTTAGCATCAATACAAAACTTTCAGAAAGTACAGCAATTGGTATGCTTTTACCAGTCTTTATGTCCATTGGTGTTATAGTGTTTTCAAAATCGCCACGATATACTACGGACGTCACTTCATATCTTTTTGGAAACATACTACTGATTTCCGAAAATGATATATATTTTATTGCTGGTGTCCTTCTTTTTGTTTTAATAACGTTATTTTTTAAGAACTATGAAATATCATACTGGCTTGCTGACGAAGTAATGGCAAATTTCTATGGTGTCAAAACGTATATCATAAGATTTCTTATACTTGTGTTAGTTTCAGCAGTTGTTGTTTCAGCGCTAAAACTTGCAGGCGTGATAGTTATGGGTGCGTTCTTAGTGTTACCCGGTGCCTTTGCGAAACTGAGGGCAAAATCGTTTAAAAATGCACTTGCTACTGCCACACTATTTAATATAACGTTTTCATTAATTGGTTTTGCTATTGCGTACTACTTTGACCTTCCACCAGGTCCAGCTATAGTTCTTTGTTTATTCTTTGCTTTCTTGTGCTCTTCATTATTAGAAAGGTTTGTATGATATGATTATCTATATTGAAAAATATTCGAAGACAATGAACGTGCAAATGCTATAAGTTTGTATGATATAATTATCTATATTGAAACCATAAAGAATAGGGGGATTCAGCATGGATTTTGTCAACTGCAAAACAGTTAAAAAGTCTTTGCCTATATTCTTGCAAGGTGGCGAAGAAGGGGTATTAGTAATTCATGGTTTTACAGGTTCACCACATGATTTTGAATATATGGCTCATGAACTTCACAAAGCCGGGTTTACAGTTTCTGTTCCAAGACTTCCCGGACATGGCACATGTGGTAAAGATTTTCTAACAACAACTCATCATGATTGGCTAAGGAGAGTCTACGATGCCTACTACGACTTGAGTGCCATATGCAAAGAGATTTACATTGTAGGACTTTCAATGGGCGGTGTAATAGCACTTATCTTAGCTTCTCACTTAAAGCCCAAAAAACTCGTCACCCTTGCAGCCGCAACTCATACATTCGATAACAGGATAAAATTAACACCACTGATTTCTCTTTTCACCCAGAAAATGATACGGGAAAATGATGAAAAATATGACGACCCAGATTTGGAGTATTTAAAGAATGAGTACTGGTCATTTAATTGGCCTAAGCAGGCAGCAGAACTTTATAAACTAATGAAGATGGCAAGAAAAAGTGTACATAGAATAGTTAGCGATACTCTTGTTGTTGCAGCAAAGAACGATAATACAGTTCCACTATCTGCTGCTGAATTTATATATAAGAATATAAGCTCAGAAAAACGTAAATTGCTTGTGTTCGAAAAATCAGGGCATGTGCTTAGCAATGATGTTGAGAAAGAGGAAGTTACAAAAGCTGTTATTGAGTGGCTCAAGAGCTAACGTTTTTTGAGCACTGTGGTATGGTCAAATAAAAATAGACAAAATTTGTCTAATTTTAACACTTAGTTAACCCTAATTCAGAGGTTATGGGGTATAATAATATTGCAAATCGAACTTGGAGGTGTTTTATATGGCATTATTACAAGAAAAGGATAGGAACTACTTAAAGGATTTATTCTCAAAGGAACTGAAGAATAACGTGAAGCTAATTTTCTTTCATGCGGAAGACTGTGAATACTGTGAACTTGAAGGGCAACTTCTTGATGAAGTAAGGGAACTTTCCGATAGGATAGTTGTCGAGAAATACCACAAAGATAGTGAAGTAGCTAAAAAGTATAACGTGGAGTTTGCTCCAGCTTTGATAGTCACACTTGATGATGGTGAAGACAAGGGTGTTAGATTTTATGGAATACCATCTGGTCACGAATTTGGAACACTCATACAAATAATTATTACATTCGGAAACGGTGCAAGACCACAACTCTCACCAGAAACCGTTTCAAAGCTTGAAGCACTTGATAAACCAGTAAAAATTAGCGTATTCGTAACTCCAACATGTCCATACTGTCCGAGAGCGGCACTTACAGCACTCAATATGGCACTTGCAAGTGATAAGGTAAGTGCAGAAGTGGTTGAAGCAAATGAATTCTTTGATTTAAGCGAACAATTTGGAGTTTCTTCGGTTCCACACATCGCAATCAACAGAAATCCTGATAAGTTCTTTATAGGTGCCTATCCAGAGCCACAATTCTTACAGCAGGTCATTGACCTTGCAGAGTAATGAAGAATAATCGAAAATAATTGTACTAAGATTTATTTCCTTCAGGGCACAAGTTTCTGTGCCCTGAGTTTTTAAAAGGGCGAAATAATCTGTTTAAGGAGGGATATTCATGAGTGGATTTGAGTTTGATTTTGGAGGTCTTGGTGGAAATTTGAAAGAATACTACGACATACTTATCATTGGCGGAGGTCCTGCTGGGCTTACTGCTGCCATTTACGCAAGGAGAGCGGGATTAACAGCGCTTGTTATAGAAAAGGCTATTGAAGGTGGAGCTGTTACCCAAACACACGTTGTTGAGAACTGGCCTGGCGAAATAAGTATAGAAGGTCAGGCTCTTGGTCAAAAGTTCGCTGATCATGCTAAGCATTTTGGTGCAGAATTCCACTATGCATTTGCACAGAAAGTCTATATTGATGGTGATTACAAAGTTGTCGAACTTGATGATGGTAACAAGGTAAAGGGGAAGGTTTTAATACTTGCTACAGGAACCGAGCCAAGAAAACTTGGTGTCCCTGGAGAAGCAGAACTTAGAGGTAGAGGAGTCACCTACTGTGCAGCATGTGATGGATACCTTTTCAAAGACAAGGATGTAGTCGTTGTTGGCGGTGGTGACAGTGCTTGCGATGAATCGCACTTCTTGGCCAAGATTGTCAACAGCATAACAATGATTCAAAATCTTCCACAACTTACAGCGGCAAAGGTACTTCAAGAAAGAGTTCTAAACAACCCGAAGATAAAGGTAATTACTAACAGCATTGTTAAGGAAATAAGGGGAGAGAATAAGGTGGAAGAAGTTGTTATTGTCGATAACACAACAAAAGAAGAAAAGGTTATAAAGGCGGACGGTGTGTTTATTTACGTTGGGCTTGTTCCACAAACACAAGTATTCAAAGGACTTGTTAACATGAACGACTATGGGTACATCATAACCGATGAAAATATGGAAACAAACGTTCCCGGCATATATGCTGTTGGAGATATAAGGATTAAAGGACTGAGGCAGATTGTCACAGCTGCTGCCGATGGTGCTATCGCTGTTGAGCACGCTGCAAAGAAATACTTCTAATAAACTAAAAGTATTTGGAGGTGAGATGTATGCCAACATACAAAGTTAAAATCTACACAACGCCAACGTGTCCATGGTGTAAAAGGGCAAAAGAGTATTTTAAACAACTTGGCATTCAGTTTACAGAGGTTGATGTTTCGAAAGATAGAAAAGGTGCTGAAGAGATGGTCAGAAAATCAGGTCAGATGGGAGTCCCAGTAATTGAAATAGGAAACCAGATTATTGTTGGATTTGACAAAGCAAGAATAGACAGAATTCTTGGAATTAGCTAATTGAAATATAGGAAGGCAAGGTATTGCCTTCCTATATATTTTCTTGCTAAATCTGAAATAATCACAAAGGGGTGAATTGTGTGAAACTCAGCTGTCCATTAATTCGGTTCTTTTCAAAATTCTTCATGAAGAAGTTTAAAGTAAGTAAAATCCATATTAACGGGAAGTGATTGCGATGCGTAAAATGGTCTTTGTAACCTTTTTTATTTTGATTCTTGCATCAATTTTCGCATATGATTTTGAATTAAAAGACCTTGGGGTTGCTCATAAACTTTCAACTATCGAAGGTAAGATGTTGTTGGTGGTGTTCAGCTCTCCTTCGTGCTATTATTGTAAACTTTTCGATAAGGATGTTTTGACTGACAAAAATGTACAAGAATTCATGAGAGGAAACTACATATTTGTACGTATCGAACCAGGAAGCTATAAGACAACATTTCTCGGAAAGAGTTATACTAATGACCAACTCTTTGGTGCATTTGGGGTTCGTGGAACACCAACGTTTGTATTTTTGAAAGATAAATCTCAGATAACGCAAGTTCCTGGGTACATGCCAGCTTCTGATTTTCTCAAAGCTTTGAGATTCCTCGTAAGAGTAGTTGAGGAGAATTACAAGGGTAGTTTTGAAGAATATTCAAAAAAATCCGATGATTACAAGGGTAAACCTACAATAGTAAACGTTAAGAAAGAAGATGCTGACTACGTTCTTAAGAACGATAAAAATGCAAAACAGGTAGACGCTATACCTTCCAAGGTAGACATCAATGCAGTTTATGTTACAACAAGTTCCGATGTTGCAAAAAAACTTGCGGAACTTGGCGCAATTAGAGTACTTGTTGTTAGTAAATAATCAATTTCTTTGCTGTGCGTAGGTGATTACCGTGATTTCATTAAATCAAACAGACGTCAGTGTATGGCTTGCTCTTGTTCATGGTTTACTTTCATTTTTTAGCCCGTGTGTTTTGCCACTCATTCCAGGTTTTATTGGTATAGTTTTAGGTGGTCAAAGACGCTATCAAAGACTTGCGGGTTTTTTTGTGGGGTTTTCCGTTATATTTAGTATTCTTGGTGGTTTTTCTGCACTTATTGGTTCGTTTCTGTCCGAATACGGAAGTATTGTCGAGAAGATAATTGGATTTGGTATAATAACATTTGGGGTACTTTACATGTTTGAAGTTCAGCTGTTTAAGGGTAAGAGCGCAAATGTTTGGAAGTTCAAGAACGTAGGTTTCCTCGGCGGTTTAATACTTGGTGGGGCAATAGGATTTGTCTGGATTCCTTGCAGTAGTCCTATACTGGCTTCGATATTGATAATAGCTGCGCAAAAAAGCATTATAAAAGGTATATTCTTATTATTCATATACTCACTTGGAATTTCAATACCTTTTCTTACCATTGGAGCAGCAATTTCAAAGGCATTAACAATGGGTTTTGGCAAACCAAAATGGGAGATGTGGATTAAATACACTGGCGGTGCTTTTATGATTTTCCTTGGTATTTTAGTATTACTTGGCAAGATGAAATTTTAAAAAGAACACATATTGAGGGAGGTTTCAACTTATGGCAACAGCACGTATGGATTTTTATTCAGGAATGCTTTTTTATTCCAAAACATTGTCTGGTCATGATTTGGTTATCGATTCAGACCCCTCGGTTGGTGGTCGAGATGCAGGACCAAGACCTAAAGAGTTAATGCTATATTCACTTATGGGATGTACGGGTATGGATGTTGTGTCTTTGCTAAGGAAAATGAAAGTGATTGACAAAATGGAAAGCTTTTGGATGGAGGTAGAGTACGAGCAATCACAAGACCATCCAAAAGTTTACACAAAAATTCATCTAAAATACTATTTCAAATTCAACGGTGAACCACCAAGAGAACAAGTAGAAAAAGCAGTCACACTTTCCCAAGAAAAATATTGTGGTGTTTCGGCAATGTTGAAAAAGGCAGTGCCAGAATTCACTTGGGAGATTATATACGAGTAAAGCTAAACAAAAACTCTTGTCTGGAGCCATCCCTTGAGGGATGGCTTTTCTTTTTGTGCGTCCGGCATGAGCGACAACTTGCAGTGAAAGTTTTGCTATGGGCTTGTTGGTGGGAACCTCATACAGTAAATGTGGCAAGTACATGGGCTAGAGGCGCTCGTTCTTGCCCAGAGAGGTCTGAAGATGGAAAGCAGAAAACCGAGGAGTGATAGCTTGGAGAAAGAAGGGTGGAACCCGAAGATTACAGGAGCAAACCAGAGCAATTAACGAAAGTTTCAGAATCACAAGCCAGTGCGCAATAGCGCAAGTCAACTAAGGAATCGCCGTATACCGGACGGCACGTACGGTGGTGTGGAAGAACGCTGGGTAAATTACCTACGTACCCTGCTCCTGTTCTGTTTCCACAAAAAACGTGTATTAACATGATATAAAAAGAACTAATTGTTAAATATAAATGAATAGAATATTATTTGGTTTGTTTATGATATAATTAAAAGGATGAAAAGTTCGTTGTGATACCGTCTGTAAAGGTATTAAATCCCGATGGAATTTCAAGGGAATTAGTTCTTAATAAGGGGTGATACGATTATGGAATATGAACGAATCCTAATCTTTTTTGTTGCTCTTTTATTTATTGGGATACTCACAGTTCCATTAATAAAAAGTTCAGAGAAATGGATAGAGTTTGAAGGAGAGAAATTGTGGAAGATTCCTGGCAGTGCTTTTGAAGTTGAAACGGATCATTCAAAATTGAGAAGAGCAGCAGAACTTAAAAAAGAA
>Ga0079999_11936_pt1 | contig 63738 bp, 54 predicted proteins | sample YelNats1bottleC1_FD_69202 | JGI IMG/M metagenome (GOLD analysis project Ga0079999, IMG submission 69202) | Hot spring thermophilic microbial communities from Obsidian Pool, Yellowstone National Park, USA - site 1 bottle C1 (SPADES assembly)... | ecosystem: Environmental > Aquatic > Thermal springs... | reverse complement strand
TAGCGAAATATATTCAAGGTTTTTGTGTAGTGAAGAATCTTTGGAAAACGCACAATGGTAATATCAATTACATTCTTTCACACTTACACTCTTTCATCACTACAAGTTAACACTATCGTTTTGAGTATATGATTGAATTACACTTTTTAGAAAGTATACCAACATACAACATGTACACACCTTTATATTATATCACCAATAATTTCAATCTTTGCAATATTTTTTTCGATGATTTTTTAATATTTTTCATTGGTAAATAATTGGACACATACAACTTAGAAATAACTACAAAACTAACGAAAGAATGATAAATTACACTGAGGTATTTTCTGAGAGATTATAAGTCGTTTATCATTGTAAATATTTACGTAGGATAATTGGTCATGAGATATGTTTTTTCACCCAAAATATTGTATATCGTGGAGGTGCTTTTTATGTCATTTCCAAATTCATTTATGTTTGGTGCTTCAATTTCCGGTTTTCAGTTTGAGATGGGGGATCCCAACGATCCAAAAGAGGTTGATACACAAACAGATTGGTTTGTTTGGGTTCGAAATCTCGAGAACATGTTAAACGGTTTAGTAAGTGGTGACTTGCCTGAACATGGTGCAGGTTATTGGAAAAATTATGAGAAAGTTCATCAACTTGCAGTCGATTTCGGCATGGATACTTTGAGAATCGGCATAGAGTGGTCAAGAATCTTTCCGAATTCTACAAAAGATATTCCTTTTGGTGAACATATGCTTGAAGAACTCGACAAAATCGCTAATAAAGAGTCTCTCGAGCACTACAGAAAGATTATAGAAGATATTAAATCAAAAGGGCTAAAAGTCTTTGTCAACCTCAGTCACTTCACATTACCACTTTGGCTTCATGATCCAATATCAGTTAAAAAGGGATTACCAACAGACAAGAAGGGTTGGGTAAATGATGATACTCCAAAGGAATTCGCTAAGTATGCCGAATACATTGCCTGGAAGTTTTCCGATATTGTAGATTATTGGTCAAGTATGAATGAACCACATGTCGTTGCTCAACTTGGATATTTCCAGATTCTTGCAGGTTTTCCACCAAGCTATTTTAATCCTGAGTGGTACATTAAAAGTTTGACAAACCAGGCAATTGCTCACAATCTTGCATACGATGTGATAAAGAAATACACCGATAAACCAGTGGGTATAATCTATTCTTTTATATGGTATGACACAGTTAATCCTAAGGATAAGGACATATTTGAGAATGCGATGTGGCTTAACAATTGGAACTACATGGACAGAGTAAAGGAGAAAATGGATTTTGTTGGTGTGAATTACTATACACGTACGTTGATAGACAGATTGCCACAACCTATCAATCTCGGTAGTTTTGAAATCAACTGGTATGGACTAAAAGGATATGGATATTCATGTGAAGAAGGCGGACTTGCACTTTCTGGCAGACCTGCAAGTGAATTTGGCTGGGAAATTTATCCCGAAGGACTTTATTATTTGCTCAAAACTATATACAAAAGATACAATAAACCTATTATTGTTACTGAAAATGGTATGGCAGATGAAAAAGATAAGTACCGTTCGCATTTTATAATATCCCATCTTTATGCTGTGGAAAAGGCAATAAGTGAAGGTATAGATGTTCGAGGGTATCTGCATTGGTCAATAATTGATAACTATGAATGGGCAAAGGGTTACAGTAAAAGATTTGGACTTGCTTATACAGATTTTGAAAAGAAAACATATGTTCCCAGACCTTCAATGTATGTTTTTAAAGAGATACTAAAAACACGAAGCATTGATCAGTTCAAGGGATATGATCCTTATAATCTAATGAAATTCTAATACTAAATATAAATAGCACTATAAATAGTACAAAAAAGTGGCGGGAACCCGCCACTTTTTTAGTTTGTTCATATTGTAATTATCCAAGGTAATTATCCAAGTGCTCTTGGGTCGAACGCATCTCTTAGTCCGTCACCAATAAAGTTAAATGCAAGGACGACTATGAATATAAACGCACCGGGTATGAGTAACCATGGAGCTTTTTCAAGGATGTAGACGTCCTGAGCCGCCGTTAACATGTTACCCCAAGATGCAGACGGTTCTCTAATACCAAGTCCGAGGTAAGATAGACCTGCTTCACCAAGAATGTAGCCTGGAATCGAAAGTGTGGAACTAACGATAATGTACGTTGCAAGGTTAGGAATTATATGCCTCCACATGACTCTCGTGTCTGGAAATCCAAGCGCAATTGCCGCTTCTACGTATTCTCTTTGTCTTTCAGCCAAAATTTGACCTCTGATAATCCTTGCCCTGCCTGGCCAACCAAGGAATGCAAGTATGAATATCAATAGCATGTATGTTTGTGAACTTGGCAAGTCAACAGGTAATACTGCACGTAGTAAGAGCAAGAGGTAAAATCCCGGTATCGCCATTAATATTTCACAGAATCTCATAATAACCTCATCAACTACACCGCCGTAAAATCCTGCGAGCGCTCCGAAGAAGAGCGAAAGTATTAGTGTAACAAAAAGACCTATGAAACCTATTGTAAGAGAAATTCTTGATGCAAATATTATTCTACTCCACACATCTCTTCCGTACCTATCAGCTCCAAATATGTTTATAGTCACATATTCGTTGTTATCGTAGTTATCGACACCAAAAAGATGGTAATGCAACGGTATTAACCAAAGTAAATAGCCTACCCTCTCTGGATCTGTCTTGTCTGGTCCCCAGGATTTGACAAACCATTTCACTGGATAGAATTTGTAATCGTACGATATTATCTTTGCCTCATCAAGTGATATTACGTGTTCGTTAAAATCGGTGTCATAGTATTTAATTCCAACGAGTTGTTGTTCCAACTTTATAGCAGTTAGCCTCTTCATAGTTTCCTGCTCATCTGCAGTGTAGAATCCAAATTTCCAACCTTCGTTCTGTGCAACAAATGACCTTGCAGTTCTTGATTCTGTAACCCTTTCATTTTTCCCTTCTTCGAGAATCTTATTATCAACACCATAGACAAGAGCTTCGACATCTTCTGTCTCATCTTTGTACTGTACCCATTCGTTGTCAACTTTTGCATAGCCTATAGTTCTAACAACAAGTTTAATTGAATCTGCAATTACGTATTTTTCATCAAGTTTTCTACCTTTGGGTAGGTACTTTGGAACAACTGTTCCATCATCTTTAACTTTCACAACGCTTTTATCAATGATTGCAATTTCTGTACCATCATTCATCTTTACTTTAATTCTGCTTGGAAACAACATTGACCTAAAATTCTGAGTAAAGTCCAATTTGTCTATGTAACTGACCTCTGGCAAAACGTATGGCGCCATGGTTGTTTTTAAATCCTTCACACTGTATTTCATCATCACACTCGTTGGCTTCTTAAGTGAATGATTCAAATTCTGTGTAAATGGGTTATATGGTGCCAAAAAGTCTGCAAAAATCATGGCGATGTACATTATAATTAGCACCCACATACCAAACATTGCGAGCTTGTTCTTTTTAAAAGCGCGCCACATAAGTTGACCGCGCGTCAGAAATACGTCTTCAAAGTCAACTGTTTCAGGAGCACTACTTTCAACAGGTTGTTGAGCGTTCTGATTTATCTTCTTTTTATCTTCAGCCATATTAACGCAAGCCCCCTTTACTCATATCTGATTCGTGGGTCAACAGCAGCGAGTAGTATATCACCTACAAGGTTTCCAAGGACAAGCAGTACTGTACCGATAACCGTACTTGCCATGACAACGTAGTAGTCCTTTTGTAACAGTGCCTGGTATGTCAATCTTCCGAGTCCAGGCCAAGAGAAGATTGTCTCAGTAATGACAGCACCGCTCAACAAACCGGACAAGCTATAACCAAACATTGTAATCAACGGATTGATAGCATTTCTCAATGCATGTTTGTATATGACAACCCTTTCGGGCATTCCTTTCGCTCTTGCAAATTCAACGTAATCCTCGTTAAGAACATCGAGTAACGAACCTCTCTGATACCTCATAAGTCCAGCAAAGCCACCAAAAGTGAGCGTAAATGCAGGAAGTTGCATCCTCCAGAAAATATCTTTGAAAGCATTCCATACATCGAGTCTAACAGTCTCCGGACTGTACATTCCACCTATCGGGAACCAACCAGTGCGAGCTGCCATATACAACAAAACAAGTGCAAGGAAGAAACCTGGCAAGGCAAGTCCACTAAAGGCAATAATTGTAAGAATCTTATCGGTAACCGTATATTTCTTCAATGCAGATATAATTCCAAGCAAGACGCCTATAATCCACGAAAGTACAAATGAATACAAGGAAAGAACAAAAGTTCCAAGCAATCGTTCGCCTATCAAATCTACAACAGGTCTTCTGTAGTAGAACGAATAGCCAAAATCACCTCTGAAAACCTTACCAAGCCAATAGAAGTACTGTACTATTGCCGGTTTGTCAAGACCGAGTTCCTTTTCCATGGTCTTCAAAGTTTCTTTTGAAATAGAGGGGTCAAGTTTGTATTGATCCAAAAACGTACCTGGCGATAGTTGAATCAATGCAAAAACTATTATCGTTATTATCCACAACTCTGGCAAGAGAATTATTAGCCTGCGTGCGATATATTTTATCAACCCTGTTCACCTCTCCCTTGTTCGTCTTTTTCTTACGATGAACCTAATTAATTCAACAATGGGCGGGCGAAAGCCCGCCCCAAAGAAAACATAATCCTGTACTATTATTCTTCTTTCCAGAGCCAATCAAGGTTCCATGTTGTTCCGCCAAGCAGTGTAATCTTGACGTTCTTAACAGTGTTTCTCCATGCAAAGAGCCTTAGAGAGTTAACTGTGTAAACAAGTGGTATATTTTCGGAAGCAAGTTTCTGATATTTTGCCCAGTAGTCTTTCACGACGTTATCGTCAAGAATTCTAACGTTTTCTGCGAATATCTTATCGATTTCTTTTTCAAAGTCTGGTACCCAGTATTCTTTTGCATCGACCCAGTCTGCATTATCTGGTGAGAGGTTCCAGAAGTGGAGTGAACCGCTGGTTGCCCAAACGTTTCTTCCACCCTGTGGTTCATCAGAACCTGTCAAACCGATGATGATTGCGTCCCAGTCACCAACGTTGAGCATTCTGTTAATGAGTGTGTTAAAGTCTCCAGGAACGAATGTAACATCCATACCGAGTTTCTTAAGCGCTGCTGTAATGATGTTACCCATACCTTCTCTAACTGTGTTACCAGCGTTCGTTTCGATCATGAATTTGACTGGTCTACCTTTGCTGTCGACGAGTTTTCCATCCTTGTCCCAGTTGAAGCCGCCAAGTTTGAGTTCTGCCTTTGCTTTGTTGAGGTCGTACGGGTATTTAACCGTGACTTTGTCATTGTAGTACGGTGACGCCATTGAAACTGGTGACCACTGTTCAACTGCAAGACCGTTGAAGAGTGTATCGATCATCTTTTTCTTGTCCATTGCATATGCAACTGCTTTTCTGAAGTGCACATTTCTGAACCATTCTCTCTTTGCTACATCTTTGTTATTCCAGTTGAATGTTATGAATGTTGTACCGTAAGCTGGACCGTAAGAAAGAACTGTTATGTTGAATTTCTTTTCGTTTTCCTTGAAGTAGTTGAATTCTGTACCTCTTGGTGAATAAATGTCAACTTCGCCTTTTTCAAATGCAAGTTTCTGAGCATCTTGTGTAGAAATTATCTTGTAAACAACTTCTTTCAAGAATGGAAGCTGCACGCCATCTTTTGTCTTCTTCCAGTAGTTCGGGTTTGCAACAAACCTTACGTATTGGTCTGGAACGTATTCAACAGGAATGAATGGTCCCAAGCCAACGAGTTCTTTCTTATTGATGGAATCAACTGTCCAGAACTCTGCAAACTTCTTATTCTTTACCCAGCTCTCTGCCTTATGTTTTGGGAATATGTACATTCCGCCAAGGTATCTGAGAGCAAGTCTGAATGGTTCTGGGTAGTACATTCTTACTGTGTATTGGTCAATCTTTGTTGCCTTTGGTAAGTATCCGTTTGTACTCTTTATGACATCTTTGAAAGAGCTTGCAATATCAGGATTTGTGTAAATTTCATTGAGTGTGAACACGACGTCATCTGCATCGAATGGATCACCATCGCTCCACTTTACGCCTTTTCTAAGGTACCAAATAATTTCCATACCGCCATCTTTTGTTAGCCTTGGACCGTCCCATTTTTCCGCAAGTGCTGGGTAGAACTTTCCGTCGATAGCGGATCTTTCGATAAGTGTTCCACCCCAGCTCATGAACATGGAAATAACATCAGACGAGCTTGTTTCCTTAGACACGGTATCGTTACATGTCCTTGGACCGCTCAATGTTGGAATAACGAGTGTTCCGCCCTTTTTACCTGTTGCGTCGTAACCGATGAAGTTAGCAAATGTGAAGAGAACTAAAAGTGTCAATAAAAGTGCTACGAGAACCTTCCTCATACCTACACCTCCCTTTTATCTACCAGGTAGCAAGCAACCTGGTGGTTTGAAGAAACTGATTTCATCTCTGGGTAAGCTTTGTCACAGATTTCCATCTTGAACGGACACCTTGGATGGAAGAAACAGCCATTTGGTCTTGCTATTGGACTTGGAACGTTTCCAGTTAAGATTATCCTCTTTCTTTTCTTTTCTATTGCAGGGTCTGGAATTGGTGATGCGGATAGGAGCGCTTTTGTATATGGATGTACAGGATTATCGAAAACTTCGTTGACATCCCCCATTTCAACAATCTTACCAAGATACATAACAGCAACATGATTACTAATGAACCTTACAAGTGCAAGGTTGTGTGAAATGAAGACATATGTTAGGCCAAGTTCTTCTTGGAATTTTAAAAGTAGATTGACTATTTGAGCTTGAACAGAAACATCAAGTGCTGATGTCGGCTCATCGAGATAGATAATCTCTGGATCAACACTCAATGCCCTTGCAATAGCTATTCTCTGCTTTTGTCCACCACTAAATTGATGGGGGTATCTATCCATATGGAATGGCTTTAAACCAACCATTTTCAACAATTCGACTGCTTTCTTATTTGCATCTTCTTTGTTCTTGACTATATTGTGGAACAACATCGGTTCAGTGAGAATTTGACCTACAGTCATTCTTGGATTCAATGAACCTATTGGATTTTGAAAGACAATCTGCATTTTTCTTCTAAATGGTAGCAATTCTTCGCGCGACAATTTTGAAATGTCCGTACCAAGAACTTCAATCTTTCCATCTGTTGGGTTAATAAGTCTTAGCATCGTTCGAGCCGTTGTCGTTTTGCCACAACCAGATTCACCGACCAAAGCAAATGTTTCGCCTCTTTTTACCTCAAAAGATACATCATCCACAGCTTTAACGTCTGCAACGTGCTTTTTGATAAGGAAACCTTTATTTATGGGGAAATATTTCTTCAAATTTTGAACTCTTATCACAACATCGTTATTTGCCATTTATATCCCCTCCGACCTGCACTGGGTTAAAGCATCTAACAAAGTGTCCTGGTTCAAGCTCTGTAAACTGCGGAAGTTCTTTAGAACATTTATCGAGTCTTCTTGGACATCGTGGTGCGAACGGACAAACTTCTGGAACATCGATCATTCTTGGTGGTTGACCTGGTATAGCTTCTAAGCTTTCCTGTTTTATGTCAACCCTTGGGATTGATTTTAAAAGCATATTAGTGTACGGATGCATCGGTTTATGGAACAAGTCCTCAGCTGGCGCCAACTCCATCTGTCTACCACCGTACATGACCATTACTCTATCCGCCATCGCTGATATAACACCAAGGTCGTGTGTAATAAATAATGTGCCAGTTTTCAATTCTTTCTGCAAGTTCTTCATCAAGTCAAGAACCTGGGCTTGAATCGTAACGTCGAGTGCGGTAGTTGGTTCGTCTGCTATTAATATCTTTGGATTACAAGAAAGTGCTATGGCTATAACAACCCTTTGTTTCATACCACCACTGAATTCAAATGGATAAGAATTCATTCGTTTTTCCGGTTCTGGAATCTGAACCTTGTCGAGCATCTCAACTGCAAGTTTCCAAGCTGTCGCTCTATCAACATGTTGGTGTTGCATTATAGTTTCCATAAGCTGATCGCCAATCGTATAAAGCGGGTTGAGCGATGTGAGAGGATCTTGGAAAATCATCGAAATCTCTTTACCACGAATCTCAGTAAGTTGATCTTCACTCATTTTAACTATATCCTCTTCTTTTCCACGACCTTTGTATATAATTTGACCGTTAACAATCTTACCGGGATGGTGAATGAGTCTCATTATGCTTCTAACGGTGATGCTCTTACCAGACCCCGTCTCACCAACTATCCCCAAAACTTCGTTTTCATCCAGATCAAAAGACACATCGTTAACTGCCTTAAGAACACCCTCTTCGAGATAAAACCACGTGCTCAGGTTTTTGACGCTAAGTATAGAACCCAAATTTACCAGGCCTCCTTCGATATACCGTTTATTTAAGCGTTTTATTCTATTGTCTATACATTGCCTATACGTAGAACAACTCAGAAAAATCAAAACACAATAAATAATGTAAATAATGAATGCTATAGCATATTATATCACAATATTACTTTACCCTACAAACGCTGCAAAGCTTTTTTTTGAGAGAAAAAGTTTTCTTTTTATATATGTTCTTTCAAAAATCTACTTTGTTTTCTCATGCTTTAACGTATGCTCATTCTTTAAAATTCGTCGTTTTCTATTCTGAACCCTTGGAAAGCAAATCGGATCTTATCGTCTTCAAAATACTCATTGTTTTCAACAACATTTCATCTCGCATGTTTCTTAATTCACCATATCTACCGGTAATCTCTTCTTCAAATACAGGAATCCTCACGTTTCCACCAATGGTTCTAAATTCAAGAAAATAAACCGTTGCCGCACTATCACCAAAGTTGGAATTGAATAATATCCTATCCTGAATTATTCCAGCAGAAACAATAGACCTAATGGGAATAACGTTATAACCCGAAATATAGTAAGATTTCTCATATATATTAAGCCTGTATTCATTGATAATAAGTATGTTATTTTGAATTGAAATAACAACGTAGTAAAGTGGGAAGAAGTATTTCGGCAATCCAGTTTTTGCTTTAACAAAGTATTCATTACTCATCCAAGGTCTGAAAGAAACGAATTCGGCGATGATTTTTTGATTCTTATTTCTCAATTCATCTACAATTTGTGTTTTTAGTTCTTCAAAGTGCCTATCGTATCGGCTCATGGGAGCAAAATTAAATAGAAAGATTATCACATCGTATATGCCGAAGGCAATAAGGAAGATACTTATTATTGCTTTTGCTATATCAATAAACCACATATAATCTTTCAAAATTGATATGTAACTGGCAATAAATGACAAATCAATTAACAATATCACAAACCCTATAACCAACAAAACTAAAGAACTCCAAGGAAAACTTGTGAAAAAGTTTTTGTCCGATCTCCCCCACATGTTAATTCCTCCATCCTTTATATTTTATTTATCCACCTAAGCTATTTAAGAATTCTTCATAACGCTTATCAATTTCTTCTTTTTGCTTCCTAATAGCTACGAGCTTTTCGCGTGCTTTTGTAAGCAAAAGTATAGCTTTCGCGTAAAGTTCTATCTGTTTTTCAATGTCGAGTTCTGAAGATATAAAATAACCTTTGATTGTATCTATTAATTCCATAAGTTCTTTAAAAGTCAACTTGTTTATCTTTTCTTCGTCAAGTTTGAGTATCTCTTCCACCGGATCTACTTCATTAGTCTTCATAAACCCATACCTCCCGTTAACATCAAATTATCTTTGCCGATATTTTTCCATCAATAAGACTAATTTTTACATTATCACCTTTATGCAAGCCTTTGATACTGTTTATCAAGTTCCCATCCTTAGTGATAAGTGCTCCACCAAATGAGAGTGCGTTCAGTGGTCCACCCCTCATTTCCCATTCCGCCTTTACTCGATCAGTAATTTCAAATAAAGAAACTAATCTCTTATCGACATTCGCTGAAAGATTCTGAAAAGCGTACGTTTCTTTAATTTTGGTTTCAGTAGTTGAATCTATGTATTTCGCTATAATCTTTCTGGTATTGACCGTGGATTCATTTAATTCTACGAATTTTAAGTCCAAATTTTTCGAAACTTTTCCAACAAATTCAGTGGAAATAACCTTTTCGAGCTCATTTATCTTTAAAGCATTCAAAAAGTACTTCGCACTTTCTTTAATTTCTTTAGCCAAGCGCATTTGTGAATTATTAAAGGCATCCCGCATAACGTTAAACGTTCCAGAGTGAATTTTAGTCTCTGTTAATTCAAAGATATTCGATATCTTTTGCAAGAGTTCTTTGTAGCTTTTTTCCATATCATCCAAGTATTTCTTTATCTGATTTGATATTTCTTTTGCAACGGCTGTCGGGGTAGGAAAACGGCGCCAAGCAACATAGTCAGCTACGGTCTCATCCTTCTCATGTCCAATACCGGTAAGTACAGGAATGTACTCATTCATCTGCGCTATTTTGACTGCGAGCTCAAAATCATCGAAGAACATTAAATCACTTGGTCCACCACCACCTCGAATGATGGCTATAACATCGTACTTAAAACCGTACTTTTCACAGAAATCTTTCAACCTATCAAGTGCGGCTATAACCTCTTGAGACGTTGAAGCTCCCTGCATTGAAGATTCATAGAGATGGACTATCGGTCTGTAACTGTCCGGTAAAAGTAAATTAGAGAGAAAATCAAAATATCCCTGTGCTGTCTTTGAAGTTATAACGGCAATAAATCTTATTGGTTCGAGTTCAGAAAGTTCATGGACAATCTTTGTTATATATCCTTGACGTTCCAATGCTTCTTTTATCTTCTGTCTTCTTTTTACTATATCAGACTCACCCTGAGGAGCTATGTAATCTGCCCAAAAACTGAATTGGAATCTATCCGTATAGAACGATAGATAACCTTGAAATTGCCACTTTTTATGCTCTAAATCGTAAATACTTTTTATTCCCAGAGTGGAGAGATCATTCATTACCTTTTTGACACGAGTTTTCCAAAGAACAACTGTCAATTCTATTTTCTTACCATCATCTGCCTCTTGGGAAACGGTTATATATAGGGTTCCGTTGTAGGGTTTAACTTTAACTACATCAGCAACAAACTTAAACCTTTGCGAAAGAAGGTTCGTCTCTCTAAGCCTATCATTTACATATTCGACAAATTCTTTCAGGGATGAAAAAATAGGTTCGCTACTCGATTGGGAGTACAATGTCTCCATCGCTATTCACCACAACAGATATATTCGTCTTCTTTCCCTTATGATCAAATATCTCAAAATTCCACTCACGCTCTTTAATTTTGTAACCATTGTTAAGTGTTTTAATTTCAAGATAGCCTTCCTTTACAATTACCTTCTTTAAGTTGTAATTTCCTTTCTTATAATCGAGAGATTCTCCATCATCTTCGTATATATAGCCTATCGCATTTGATTTTCTGTAGACCTTCCAGGTAACTTTATCAACCTTGGAAAGATCAATATATTGCATGGGTTCTATCGTTGGAATTGCCGTATTGATAAGTTGAAATGCCGGTATGTATTCGATAGGTGCATCTGATACATTCCATCCTTCTTTATACATCTTTTCATCAAATAAACCTATAGCCCTTTTTGGCAACCACGTAAGTCTTTTTTGAACGTTAGGTCTGTAAATAGGTGCAACGAGTATACTGTCACCAAATAAGAATTCATCTTCAATGTTGAAAGCCTCAGGTTTTTCGTAATCATAGAACAATGGTCGTACAAGTGGTTTATTCTTGAGAATACCAATCATGTACTGCGTGTATATATAAGGAAGCAATTTATACCTCCATCCTATAACATCTTTGAGAATCTTTTCGACCTCCAAGCCAAATTCCCAGGGCTCCTGTCTCTTAGTCCCAATAGCAGAGTGGTTTCTAAACATTGGGGTAAATAGTCCAAACTGCATGAATCTAATTAACAGTTGTGCATTTGCATCGCCACCAAAACCACCGATATCTGCCCCGCTGTAAAACACTCCTGCAAGGCTCAAAGAATTGAGTCTAATTGTCTCTTGTAATATGTGCTCCCACCAGCTGTGATTATCTCCCGTCCACACACCACCATATCTTTGAATACCTGAATAAGCTGAGCGTGAGATTAGAAAAGGTCTCTTGTTCTCTTTCTGAAGCATTTCTGACGTAGCTCTAAGCATGTTGAACCCGTACGTGTTCTTGATTTTCCAATGAGCAGTACCGTCGAGATGAACAATGTCATCTCCATGTCCTCTTCTACCTATCTCTCCAATACTTCCAAGGGTACCTGCAAGGTTTATACCATCTTCCAATTTTGCATCTTTCAGCTTGTTCCGAGCCTCTTCAAGATCTTTCTCAGTGGCAAAGATAGCAATCTCGTTCATATCGTTCCAAAAGCCATCGATACCATCTTCGAGATACTTCTTAGAGTGCTTTGCCCACCATTTTCGAACATTTCCGTTCATAAAGTCTGGAAATCTAACCCTTCCAGGCCATACAGCACCTTCAAAGTCGTTTCCGTTGTTATCTTTTAAAAAGTACTTTTTCTTAGCCTCTTCAAAAGCAAAATATCCCTTCTCTACCTTAACCCCAGGATCGAGGATTGATACAACTTTGAACCCATCTTTGTGAAGCGTATCGAGCATCTTTTTGTAATTTGGGAAGTTCTCTTTACTCCATGTAAAGACCTTGTATTTTTCCATATAATCTATATCAAGATAAATCACATCGCACGGGATTTGCTTTTTTCTAAATTTCCTTGCTATATCAAGCACTTCATTTTCGTTAAAGTAGCTCCATCTTGATTGTTGATATCCAAAAGCCCAAATCGGAAAAGCTATATTTTTACCAGTTATTTTTAAGTACTCCTCAACTATCTCGCGCACAGATTTACCTGTAATTATATATTGTACAAACCCTTTCCCAAGTGATCTAAAAGTTATGGTACCGTCATTCTTCGAGTTTAAATCGATTTCAAGATATCCTGGAAAATCAGTGAAACAACCGTACTTTTTTGTAAGGTCTTTGGAGATGTAAATATAAAATGGGAAAGATTTATAAAGTGGATCAGAGCTCGGGTGATGTGTAAAATTATCGGTATTCCAAAATACGTACCTTCTACCATTTCTATCAAGTGGACCTACTTTATCACCAAATCCAAAAAAGTATCCTTCTGAATCTATAGTCCTTCTTAGGATAAAAGCGTCTTTATTCTCATATGATTCTTTCACAACGTGTATATCTTTGAAAAGTGCTGTAAAGTCTTCAGGTTTAGCATCCTCAATCGTCTTTTTCAAAACTGCTTCACTATCGACATCGACTTCTCCGTAAACTATCTTATAAACCACTCAAAAGCCCTCCCTTAAACCAGCTACACTTACACATCAAATATAATATTGTCTATTAGCCTTGCCTTTCCGACAAAAACCGCAAGAGCGATTATGATTTTACTTTCAATTTTATCAACTGGTCTCAAAGTCTTTTCATCGACTATCTCTACGTAATCAATTCGAAGTAGTGGATGTTCAAGTACTTTAAACATCTCTTGTTTTATCTTTTGAACATCACGTTCGCCTGAATCTATAAGCTCTTTTGCCCTTAACAGCGACTTGTAAAGTCTTGTAGCTTCCTTTCGTTCATCTTCGTTTAAATACACGTTTCGCGAAGACATAGCGAGTCCGTCTTCTTCTCTAACAATGGGCATTTCAATCATTTCAACATCCATATTCAGATTTTCTACCATCCTCCTTAATACTCTGAACTGTTGCGCATCTTTTTGACCAAAATAAGCGCGAGTTGGTTTAACTATATTGAAGAGCTTAGCAACAACAGTGCAAACACCTCTAAAATGTCCAGGTCTACTTGCACCACACAAATATTTAGATAATTCAGTCTCTTCAACATACACTGAATAAAAAGGCGGGTACATCTCCTCCACTGATGGAACAAAGACGTAGTCTACACCGAAAGGTTCAAGTAAACGCAGGTCACGTTCGAGATCGCGCGGATACCTGCTGTAATCTTCGTTCGGTCCAAATTGTGTTGGATTGACAAATATGCTAACAACAACAATATCGTTTTCCTTTCTGGCAGCTTCAACTAAACTCAAATGTCCCTTATGAAGATATCCCATTGTTGGCACAAAACCTATCTTTTTCCCACTTTTTAAATCTTCATTTGACAACTTTTTCATCTCTGATACCGTATGAACAAGGCGCATGCTTTTCGCCTCCTTTCAAAGAGACCATTTCATCAAATCCCGTGAAAAAATTCGTCATTGACTGTTGTTTTCCATTCCAATCGCAAACTCAGATAGAAATGGAAGGCGCGTATAACCCTCTCTCAGTCTTGTAAATTAACCCTTTCAATTCAAGGGTTGTCAAAAGTAATAGAAGTTGAGAAAATTCAAAGCCCGTTTTATATGAAAGTTCCTCAATTGAAATCTCATCATCTATAAACTTAATAACAACTCTTTCCTCGTCGCTCAATTCGGCAAATACCTTGTGCTCTTTGAAACCGTAGTATTCAAGTATATCACGTGGGTCGCTTACAAGAAAAGCCCCATTTTTAATTAAATAATTTGTCCCACGAGAAGACGGTCTTGATATGTCACCAGGTATGGCAAATATATCCCTGCCCTGTTCTAAAGCAAACCTTGCTGTAATCAGTGCACCACTTTCAATACCAGCTTCTGTTACTAATATCCCTTTTGAAAGACCTGATATAATTCTGTTCCTCAAAACAAATGTGTATTTTTGGGGTCTATCCCAAGGGAGATATTCACTCACCACACAACCATTCTTTATTATTTCCTCGTAAAGTTCCTTATTTGATTTTGGATACACTACATCAACCCCACAACCGAGAACAGCAACTGTTGGTTTTTTCATCCGTAAAGCTGTTGAGTGAGCGATAGTATCTACACCATAAGCCATGCCACTTACAACAACGAAATGCTTTGCAATCTCCGAAACGAATTGCTCAGTAACATGCTTACCGTAGCTTGTCATACTGCGAGTTCCAACAACACCGAAAAGATTGTAATTTAAAAACTCAGGATTACCTTTGACGAATAAATATACAGGTGCATCTTGAATATTGCGTAACATATCTGGGTATTCTTCGTCCCAATAAGTTATCAAATGAATGTCATTTTTCTGCGCAAGATAACTTTTCAAATTAGAACAAAATGTCTTAAAATCTATAGAAGAAATGGCAACTTCCGTTGAGAAGTCGCCACCAAATGAAAGATATTCTCCTATCTCATCGACATTCTTTTTGAATAACTTTGAAATCGCAACAATCTTTACAGCACTTTCTAAATCCATCCCTATCCCCCAAGGATAATCCCATTAAGATTTCAGCTATTGCGTTTACTAAGTATCTCTTTTATCTTTTCCTCCACTCCTGCCTTCTTACCAGGCAAACACTTATCTGGCTTGTCACCTTTCGCAATAGCTTTTGCATATCCTTCACATCCCGGATAACCACAAGCACCGCAATTTATACCTGGCAATGCTTCCAACACAAGTTTCACCGTAGGGTCTTCTTCTACCTTAAACTTTTCAGAAACGTAAGAAAGGAACAGACCAAAGACAAAACCGAGTCCTCCAAGAAGAACTGCTGAGTAAATAACCACCACACCGTCCACCTCCACAAAAAAGAAAGGAAATTAAAATTATTAAAAGAAATAGCAAAACGACTTTTCATCTATATTATACCGCAAAATCTAATTCAATGCAAATGTTTCTATCTAAACATCAAATTGATGATTTTGTTTCACCAATTTAACACACTTAGGGTTGAATATTTACGTAGACCGTTGCATAATTGTAGTGCAGCGACCCCCCTATCCCCCCTTGGAAGAGTTGAAAAACTTTTTCAAGCGACCCCCGGAAATGAACCGGGGGTTTGTTTTTATTGCATCTTACTATTCTTATTGTGATATAATCATTATGAAAAAGATAAAAATAGGAGTAGACCTATGGCGGGGATAGGATTTGAACTTAATAAACTTTTGAAGAGAAACTCTTTCTTTTCAGATATATTCAGTTTCTTTTACTCAGCAAACATTAGCGCGGGACCATGGCTAATGTCCTCAATAACACTTGTTATAATACAGTTGCTCATACCTCAGCAAAGTATTCCCTTCTTCATCTCAGGTATAATTTATACATTTATCTTTTCAACAATAATCTTCGGTAGCGTCTCGACATCCGTTACCAGGTACTTGGCTGACTTAATATACAAGAAAGAATTTGAGAAAATTTACAGACTTTACACATCATCTATTGCATATGCCGTAGTAACTTCTGCAGCTTTCTTGACATTGTTTTTCTTGATAAACCAGATTTTCGACTGGAGGAAAATCTCTCTTTTTTCGTATTCTTTAACTGTCCTAACAATAATATGGGTTCAGATAGTCTTCATTACAGCGATAAGAGTCTTTACACCCGTTGTTGCAAGCTTTCTTATTGGAAGTTTGATAAGCTTATTTGGAAGCATTTATCTTTTTAGATTGAAAGGAGAATACTTTGCTTATCTCGGTTACAATCTTGGTTTAATGTTCATAATGTCTCTAATGCAACTGTTTATAAAACGCTACCTATTTGTACAAACAGCTGGAAAATCTGGATTCTTGTTTTGGAATGCTATAAAGCAATATAAGAGGCAGACTGTATCTGGATTTTTAACTTACATGGCTGCATGGGTAGACGATTTCATAGCTTGGCATCACTTTAAGTACTCTGTTTCAAAAGGGTTCATATTTGCTCCGCAGTACGATATCCCAATGTTTGTATCTTACCTTTTCATAATCCCAACTCTAACACTCTTCGTTTTAAACCTTGAAACTGATTTCTACTTCAACTATCGTTCTTTTTATCAATCAATAGAGGAGAATAGAACTTTGAATTTTATAAAAATAAATAAACAAATGTTAGATGATAATCTATTTTCAACAAGTAAATTAATCCTTTCAGTACAATTTTCGTTCGCACTATCTGGTATTATACTCTCATCATCACTTGGAAAGTTGCTTTTGCTCAATTCATACGGTCTCAAAGCTTTGCACTTTGGTATAATTGGCGCGGCAGCCAACGGAATTTTCCTATACATTTCACTAATTGCACATTATTTCGACTTGCCTGAGATTCCAATGCACGCTTCTATAATAGCTTTCATGATCAATTTCATAGTCTCAATTCCGACAATTACACGCTTTCCAGGGGTTGGCTTCGTTACAGGCTTTGTTATAGCAATATTTTATGGTTGGTTCAAATTCAGAAAGGTCTACAATGATTTACTTCACTTTGAATTTTTAAGAAACAGGCTTTCTTTACCAAAAAGGCAGGTGATAATCCATAAAAAAGAACAAAAAGAATCCGCTCACTAATATAATACAGAAATCGATACGCTCACAAAATGTGAAAAACTACTTAACTCATATCGTTGAATTCATAATATCCTTTGCTATAGTAACGATTATGTATTTAACATTTTCACTACGACCCGAAATTATTGCAGCTATGTTAATTGCTCTTGTTTTCATTTGGTCTGCTCGATATGGGTTGGTTGTGTTTGTGACTTCGGTAAGTATCTTCGAAATTACACTTCTTGTGATAATTAAAAATCTTCCAAACGAAGCCATGATAAATGCAAACACGCTATCTATATTCACAATAATAGTTGGACTAATAGTAGGTATAATAGGTGAGATACTGAATAAAAAGATTAAAGACCTCAACAACGAAAAGAAAAAATTGGAATTGGAGAATCAAAGACTTCTGGAAGCTGTAAATGAGATGAAGGCTGTACTTTCGCAACTGCAATTGAAAATCTATTTTGAAGGTGAAGGTCTTATCGTATTACTTGAGCGATTGAGGGAGTTAGAAATTTTGGATGTTGATGAAATCTTCACAAGAGCAGTTGAGATTATTGCTCAGTTCTTCGAACTTGAAACACTCCATCTATACCACCTTGAAGGAAACTTTTTGAGATACGTTGCAGGAATAGGGAATAAAAAACTACCAAACGCATTTGAAATTTCCAAGTCTAAAGTAATTGAAGATGCGTTACAAAACGGTTATTCAACGCTCCCAAAGATCATACTGAAAAGTGATATAGATGCGTTTGAACCATGGTTCGCAGTTGCAATTGGTGAAAGGGGAAGCGCATTTGGTGTATTCGTAGTTGAAGAGGTATCGCAAGAAAAGTTTTCAGAAACACTCGTAAAATACATAAACGCTGTCTCAGGCTGGTTATATGCGAACACAAGAACTGTTTTAGAACAAGAAAGAGCTTTTGAATCAATTTATAAAAAAGAAGACGGGACATGGGATGAGGTGTATTATCTCAAAAAGAAAGATGTCTTTGAGAAGAGGAAGGAAAAATTCGGTATACCATACGAAGAAATGTGCGTCTCGTACAAGCCAGAATTCCACGAGAGCATAGTGAGAACATTTAGAAAATCTGATGTTCTAACAGCTATCTATAGTGAGGATAAGATTATTCTGAAAGTTCTTCTTCCCGTATGTGACACGCAGGGAAAGAGAACGGTAATTGAGAGGTTGGCAAGCAAATATGAAATCGAGGAGTGTTGAAAGTAAAGTCCTTGTAGAAAATGGAAGTTTTATATCATCAACGGGTAGAATTATACTGAGTATCACAAACTTGTGTATTATCTTTCTCAACCTTTTGACAATCTTTCTGTACGGTTTAAGGTTTGAGAACTTCATCGTTGTTCTTGTATCTGCTGGACTGTTTTATTTAGAACGGCAAAACATTTTCGAAGTTGTTGTCTTTATACTTGCTTACCCTCTCTCGTGGATTTTTTTCATACCGCTTAGGAACGAAGAAATCGAAGATTTTTTCAACGTTCCTATTCCACCAGAAATCAGATTAAACATCGATGAAAACATCAAAGGTGTGTTACCCATTAAAACGATCTTAGTAATAGGCAACACCAATGAAAAGAAATCGGTAGCGAGGAAAATAGTCAACTATGTTATTCATGGCATTGACATCGAAGAGAACATGAAATACCTCAGTGTTTTACTAAGAGATCCACATATGGACGTTGCATTATATGCCGGTCAAGCACTTGAAGATATAGAAAATTATTTTGAAGAAAAGATCGCTAAAACCAAGAACTGCGCAGATGTAGAATCTTGCTTGCTTGTTTATTATTATCTAAGAACAGGTATCCCAAAAGGCGTGCTCAGGGAAGAACTTAAAAAAATTTTGTGGGATAGACTATATAAAATGAGCAATCGCATACCTCAATATTACGAGATCCTCTATTATTTAACTCACGATGAGAACTACCTACTCCAAGGGTACAATGTAACGCATGAACCTGACCTAATTAGGAAATTTCTTCTTGAAAAGCTCAGCAAAAGAGAATACAGAACTGTTAAAGAAAACTTGACGTTGTCTTTTAGAAAACTGCTCTGTAAAACTCAAGAAGTTCCAAACCAATTAGGTGGTGATACATATGAACAATGAACCGAAAAGTAAATTCTTTGATTCACATTTCATCCTCGAAACATTGCCGCCAAGGAGCAGTAATTCTGAGAAGTATTTAGAATTCTGCAAAAGTGCCGTCGAATATGGTGCACAGATTATAGCCGTAACAGACTTACCAATGGGTAGTGCCCGTGTTTCACCTATAGCTCCTGCACACATGCTCGTAGAGAACAACATAGAAGTACTAATGCATTTTTCAAGAACAACACGAAATGCTATAAGAATAGAAGGGGACTTAATAGCAACACATATGCTGGGTATAAGAAACTTACTAATATTGTCCGGTGATGACCCCAGAGTAGGTACATATCCTTTCTCTTCAAGTGTTGAAGATTTCAGTATATACGATGTGTTCAGACTAACGAAATTGCTTAACGAAAAGAACGAAGACCTTGCTGGATTGAAGGTATACGGTACTTTCTCCTTCAATGCTGGTGGAGTGTTCAGTCCACATGAAAAAGATATAAATCAAACACTCGGAAGAATGGTGAGTAAAATAGAAAATGGTTGTAACTTCTTCGTATCGCAACCTGTATTCTCAACGGAAAGTATTATGAGGCTTTTTGATAATGAAAGTGTAATATTAAAACTGACAAAGATTTACGTAGCACTCATGTGCTTTGAATCTATCCAACAGCTTGAGTATTTCTCAAAAGTTCCAGGTGTCTTTGTCCCAAAGGAATATTTCAAGCAGAAAGATGATGAACATTTAAAGCACTATTCAATCCACAGATGCATTGCAATAGTTGAGGAATTAAGCAAGTATGTGAATGGTTTTTACCTTACGTCAACTACAAAGGATTTTGAAACGATAAAGACAATCGCCGATGCGATCATTTCAAAATATTAAAATCAAGGGGTACATATTATGTTCTATTTAGTAGCTATTTCAAACATTAACGATAATCAGCTCTTTATATATACATCCAACGAAGAAATCGCTCTTGGAGAGAGGGTAATTGTTCCATTCAGAAAGAAAAAGGTTATTGCATATGTTGTTGAAAAAGCCGCAAATGTTGAGAATTTACTCCAAAACACTCCCGACAGATTAATAGAGAAAGGTACATTAACAGGCAAATTTGATAGAATGTTGGAACGCTGCGACTATATATCGTTCATAGACAAAAGACGAATTGAGGCTTTTCTAAAGGTTTCAAATGAGTATGGTTATACCATAGGAAAACTATTTGACTTATCGTTTCCTCCAAGATTCGATGAATACTTTACACTTTTTGTAGAAAGCACAAATCCACTATTTGAACTCGGAAAGATGAAATATGAAGACTTTAAGAAAATGAGTAAATCGAAAGATTACATAGAAAATGGACTTGTCAAAGTGTACAGAGATTTTGAATCTCAGAAGCCTCGACCAAGGAAGGCAGAGTATATAAGATTGCGCCTCTCGCCTCTTGAGATTGCGGGGATTAAGTTAACATCAAAACAATCAACAGTTATAAATTATCTGCTCATGAAAAACTTTGCTTTGGTTGAAGAACTTCTTGAAGATCTACAAGATTCGGGAATTGATCGAAATGTCCTCATTCAACTCAAAAACAAAGGAGTAATAGAACTCTCAGAATTTGTTTTAAAAGAAAGCGAAGAAGAATACCTATCTTATCTTATCTCAAGAAAACTGACTGATGAGCAAAAAACCGCTGTTCAAAGTATACTGGAATCGAAAGAGTATTCAAAACACCTACTCTTTGGACCAACTGGTAGTGGAAAAACGGAAGTCTATCTCGATGTTATTAAACACACTTTAAACTTTGGAAACGTGCTTTACCTCGTACCTGAAATCTCTCTCACGGAACAAACAGTTGCACGACTTCGCCGTCACTTCCCAGAAGTTCCAATAGCAGTTTATCACAGCTACCAAACAGACTCAAAGAGGGTTGAAATCTGGTCAAAAGCTGTAAAAGGGGAAATTAACATACTCGTAGGTCCAAGAAGTGCGTTTTTCGTCCCACTGAAAAACTTGGAGCTTGTTGTTGTAGATGAAGAGCATGATGAAAGTTACTACAACAATGCCGAACCATTCTACGATACTCGAAAGATACTCGCTCACTTTCCAGTAAAGGTTATATACGGTTCTGCAACACCGCATCTTGAGACTTACAAATCAGCATTCAATGGACGTTTTGAATTTCACAAACTCACAAAAAGGTTCAACGTTGAGCTACCGGATGTAAAAATCATAGATATGAGAAAAGAAAAGAAAGTAACATCTTCTATATCGCAATCACTCTACGAAGAAATCTCTGAAATGCTAAGTAGGGATATGGCATCGCTTATATTCACAAGAAGGAAAGGCTTTTCGCGAGTACAATGTGCAGTTTGTGGATACATGGTAAAGTGCGATAATTGTGATATTGCAATGACTTACCATTCTGATAAAGGTATCCTTAAATGTCACATGTGTGGTATTGAAAAATCTGTTCCAAATTCTTGCCCATCATGTGGTTCTAAGATCTTTCTCGATAAAGGAACTGGAACGGAAAAGATAGAAAGAGAATTGAAAGAACTATTTCCAAGCAAGAATATCGGTCGCATAGATGCGGAAATAATTGATACACCTCAGAAGCTCAAAAACGCACTTGATTTGTTACGCGAAGGAAAAATGGAAATCGTTACCGGGACAAAAATGATAACAAAAGGGCTTGATATATATAGAATTGGATTGGTGGGAATCGTCGATGTCGATGCGTTAATATCTTATCCAGATATAAACGCGCCTCTACGTACATTCCAGTTATTAGTTCAAGTGATAGGTAGAGCAGGTCGAAAAGAAAAAGGTCGCGCGTTGATACAAACATACGACCCTGACAATCCCGTAATCCTTTACGCAAGCTCACAAGATGTTGAAAACTATTATGAAAAAGAACTCGAACTCAGAAAAGAGTTAAACTATCCACCATTTGCGGACATTGTACATATAATGTATTCAAACCAATCTCACGAGATTGCAATGGAGACTATAGACACCGTTTATGATGAATTGTCTAAGAATGAAGAGTATTTCATAGAAATACTCGGTCCTTCAGAACATCCAATATTCAAAGTGGCAAACAAATATCGTTATCAACTCTTTGTAAAGACCCATTGCGTATCAAATGTAGTCAACTTTATGAACGAAGTAAAACTAAAATATCCTGGTGAATGGATTGTAAGGGTTAATCCACCAGAAGTATAAAACTTTTAAAGTTGGGGGGATGATTATGGTAAAAAGTGAAGTATTTAGTGGACTTAAAAAACTGAACTTATTCGCGGCATTCTTCCACCTAGTACAGGGGATAATGATATTAGTACTCGCAAATGACTTTTCGATAACCGTTACCCGCGGCTTTTTAAAATTCGATCAGGTCACTCGAAGTCTTGTCCCTGCATTTGAAAACATCTTTGATGTGAAACTTGCGTATCTTATTGCATCATTTCCGTTCGTAACTTTCATATTCCATTTACTTGTTTCAACGGTATTTAACAGCCGCTACAATGAAGACCTCAGCAAAGGTATAAATCCATTCCGATGGGCCGAGTACTCAGTCTCATCTTCAATCATGATGGTTATTATAGCAATGCTCGTTGGAATATCTGATTTTGGGACGTTGCTTCTCATATTCTCAATAAACGCGACGATGATTCTGTTCGGATATCTAATGGAGTTAATAAACCAATTTACCCAAAAGACTATTTGGAGCCCTTTCTATTTTGGAACATTTGCTGGAATAGTGCCATGGATAGTTGTATTCCTTGTTATATTAAGGTCAAATCCTCCTGATTTTGTAGTTTGGATCTTCATCAGTATCGCTATCTTCTTCAACATGTTTGCTATAAACATGGTTCTACAGTACAAGAAAGTGGGTAAGTGGAAGGACTATCTCTACGGTGAAAAGGTGTACATAATACTCAGCCTTGTTTCAAAAACATTACTCGTATGGCAAGTCTTTGCTGGAACTTTGCAACCGAAATAACATAAAGATTTTTCTCTAAGAATATCGAAAATATTCGCAAATCAAATTGGAATAGCTATGTATCCAAAATATGGCGAAAAACTTGGTGAACTTTTGATGAAATCAGATGCGGCAATGTATACAGCAAAAAGGCAAGGGATTAATTATTATTCTTCAGATATCAATTAAAAAGACCTCCAAACGAAGGTCTTATCTTTACAATATCGATTTATTTTTAATTTATTACTTTTTTGAGCTTTTTGACCTTTTAAGAATCGTCCCTACTGAAAGAACGGAAAGAAATAGTATAACTCCACAGCTCAAAAGCATGAAAACTAATGCAGGCACACTCATTTTTTCCCACCTTCCTCAGCATCTACTCTCTTCAAGGCATTGTAAACCAAAACGTATTGAATAGCTGTTAAAACACGCATGAATTTGATTAAGTAAACTAAAAAGCATATTCACAAGCTATTTGTTAAATGCGTTATATTTATTATTTTTAAACTTATTCTGGATTTTTGAGGAATTTATTGATTTAAGATTCTCATTTACTAATCTGCTACGGAATTTCTCTATGCAGCGAAAAAAAAGAACGCCTTTCGGCGTTCCAATTCTCAAAATATTTAACGTATTTCATTTCATTCTAGAATCTAAGACTTCTTTAAGGTATTGTTGTACATAACTTGGTCTTTGTCTAACAAATTCCTTCAGCCATTCCACTCCTTCTTCCCAAGTACTTATATCAGGTTTTCCCCATCGCAATGAGTGCTGATTTATTTCTGCTCGCAACGTATCGGCGTATTTGTCGATTATTCCAATAACTCTATTCTCTTCAAAAACTACATTGAGTATGTAGTCAAATCTCTCAATGAATTTCTTTTTAAACTCTTCGTTTTCAAGTAGCTTTCGAAGAAGAATTGTTGCGTTCTCGTCCATTGTCCAAGGTACATTTGGATCGCCGTAAAGAGCAACTTTTAAGGTGTTGTGTTCAGGTTGCCAAAAGCCGAGGTCCATATCGTACATCATCCATCGCCATTTTCCATCACCTTTTGACGTATTTTCAGGTTTCAGTACCCGCCACATTCTTTCATTGTTACTGGGCCAATCAGTGTTTGCTGCAATTATTTCGGAGATTTTGAAGTCTATAAAGTTATCAATATCTATGGCGTTTTCAACAATTTGATAGTTCTCTGGTTTAGACAAGTCGTTTTGTTTAACGAAATTCAGTAATTGTACGAAACTGCCTTGATCTCCTTCCTTGCCATCCTGGATAGTTAAATCGTAGTTTATTATTACCGTGTTCTTCTCACTCACACCATGTTTAACTTGTAGGTATCTTTGATCATAGTATTCCATTAAATACGTTACTCCCCAATATTCACCATTGATGTAGTGAATAACTGGGTAACTGTCCTGAGTATCAAAATTCAACTTCTTAAACACATTCTGAATTACAGCATCTCTCATATATATTGCATCCCAATCGTTCCCTGAGTTCCTCAATAATAACTTTTTATAACCTTTCCTTCCAAAAAACGGATAAGTGAATTCTCCTTCCTTGTTTCTCGCATACAAACGCAAGGACTTTACTGGGAAACTCCTCGTAAACTCACCGTGAATTCTTAAACCGACATCTGTGCGGTATTTTAACTCTCCGTTCTCTAAGTATTCAACAACCGCTCTTCTCTCCCACTCACTACCCTTTTGATAATAGTTTCCAGTCCACAATGGTAACGGATTTGTGGGATCGAAAAATTTACCAGGTACATATATACCTTTCTCATAATCAAACAAATCACCTGGTTCAACAATTATAGATACCACCGGCAGTGTGTGTCTTATGCCAATAAAGTAAGTTCGAACAGTCGAATCCGTAATTTTACCGTCAACAACCTCTATTATCCTAAGTACCGTTGCCTTCTTAAATTCACTTTCGGGTTTAACCCAAAGTTCGGGTGCTGTTTGAATGTACATCAGAACGTTATCTTTTCTTTCCGAAACGATTATTGGTCCACTGTACTCTTCAGTACCTTCATTTCCCGGTTTTGGCTCACTGCCATTTGTTGTAAAGAAAATCTGCCCATTCAATGTGGAAGTGATTTCAACTTTAATTGGGTGATCATAAAATCCGGATTCGTGGGAAATCACAATTTGAGAAAACGCGGTAATCCATACAAACAACGTAAAAAGAATAATAGTTCTCAACTTAAGATTTAAACTCACAACCACCACCTCTTTGTGTGTTAAAATGTGGAAAATCACCTGTACGCTCTAATCCAGAATTCATAAATAATGCTCTCACCATCAAATCTAATGCCTTTTTGTTTCACTAATTCATTCACTATTTCGGAAGAAATCATGTATTTTGGTTTTATGTAAATCGCGTATCCATCACTCGTTGTTTTGTATCCAACATCGTATCTACTCGACAAATAATCATTCATAAAACCCTTTGAATAGATATTGTATGAATTCAAAGTTGAGATCTTGTAAGCGGCACTGATGTACTTTCTCGCTGCTAATTCTACCTCTTTGAGTTCGTTGTATATAACTGTCGGCTGGTCCAAATTCGTTTGTATCATATCCGTAGCACTTTGTAGTGGTATCAAATTAGAAGTGTTAGTGTCGGTGTTTTGATTACCTACAACAGTTGCACTTTCTGAAGGTTTGGGCAAATATGAGACGTTGGAAGTTTCTTTGATTACTTTGTCATCAGCAACTCCAGTTGAATTATTTGTATCATAAGAAATACCTTTGCTCGAACTTGACAAATCTGAAGAATCTGGAGAATCTGGAGAATCTGGAGAATTCTTATAACTCTCCTTACCTTCTTCCGATAAGTTTGTCGCAGTTGATGGGACAGTTAAATTCCAATCACTTTGAAGTTCTCTTTTGGATTTGAATGAAATAAACACAACGAGAAATATCATCACTAATATCAAAATAACCTTGGATAATTCACTCAAATCACTCACTCCTTAATTTGAAAGTATACCACTTCGGAAAGAACTGACCTACTAAAATCAAAAGAGAGATTACCATAAAGATAGCCGAGCCAAAAAATACCACCGATGCATTTCCGAGTAAAAGTTCCCGTAATTTTGTACTTTCAGAAAATAGTTGAAGAGTCCTCAATATATAAACAGAGTTATATATTGGTACAAAATTCAATAGCTTCCTGCCAAGTTCTGGAAGTGATGATACGGATGTTATTGCACCGCTTGCAAATAACAAAAGCACACTAAGCGTTGTACCGAAAAGATTTGAAACCATGGACGTTTTGGAAAATGATGATATCAACAAACCCAAGGTTGAGTGAAAAATTGCGTTTAATCCAATGATCACTAATATTGCATAAAAGTCAACAGAAAATCCGCTTAGGAAAAAGATAAGATACGAAACAATTCCAGCCAAAAAGGAAACAAAGAATACTACAAAAAATTTCATTAAATAATACACAACTGGATCAATTCCACCAACAATGTAGTACTGAATCAACCCTTGTTCTTTATCGTAAACGATAAGTCCAGAACCAACCATCAGGGCTGCAAACATAGTTATTATAAGTATCAAACTCGGTGCGAAAACTTGACTAAAATCCAATTCCTTCTCTGTTACCAACTTCGGTGCGGGCACATTTGATGAAGTGTACATCTGCTGTAGCACCTTTGGATTGAAGAATGGTCCACCACTCAAGTCTTCAAATAGCTTTTGAAATACAAGATAAGCGGCTGCTGATAGTTGTGTATCTACTGGACTTGGGATATACTTTATCTCGGTTTGCCTTGCACTGAAAAGTGATATGGTAAAGTTAGAAGGTATTATAACAACTGCATTTAATTCACCATCCATAAGTTTTTTTTGAAAATCTGAACCAACATACTGAATAGTCCCACCCTGAAAAAGCGACATAACGACCCCTACTGTGAATTTTGAGAGGGGGGATTTATCTTGACTGTATACCCCTATTCTCAGATTCGTTGCACCGAAAGAGTTAAAAAAGACACTTCCAAGAATTACGAATAATACTGGTACCAAGAATAAAACTACATATGTTGACGGCCTTTTGAAAACTCTTTTAAATTCAAAAAACACCTTCATACTCATTCTCCTCTTACCACAACTCATTAATAGGCATTAATAGACATTACCAAACTGCACAGATAAAGCTATTCCGTTCATTGATTTATTCCATTCTCCTCCAGCAGGTGTAAAATCCGGCAAGAAAGGTCCAAATACAGTCGCTCCTAAGTAGTAACCTGCTGAAATTACGATGTGGGATAAGTATTTAGAAAAGTAATTATTCTTCTGGATCGGGAATTGGACAAAAAGTTTGAAAAGTGTGTACACATTTACATTCGATACACTATTAAAGTGCTTAAACTCGTTGTTTTTAAAAGAATTAATGTCCGATGAACTTCCAACAAAAAGATGGACACTTTCGGCATCAACACAAATGCTCATTCCCACACCATAAACAGTCTCACTTTCTAATTTTCCATACAGCTTTGCACCCAAATCATAACTCGCTCCAATCACTGTATACCTTAAAGTATCTTCTTGTAATTTCAAAAGTGGTGAAAGACTTGAAAGATTTGATTTTAACGTAAAACCTTGCTCAAGTATACCAGGCATTTTTGGATTTTTATTCATTTCAAAAGTGTACGTAAAAACCAAATAATCTGGAAGAAAAATAGATTTCCCTGTTAATTGAGTAATTTGATTAACAACGTTTGAAGGTTGAAAGTAATTAATTCCATAGAAATCCGAATAAGTATTAGTAAACGAAAAGACCTGCGTTGAAATGAATAAAGCAAACAATAAAAAAACATAGAATATTTGTCTTTCAATAGAAAGTAATCTGATGAACTTAGATACAGTCATAAGTAGAATACACCCTCCTTCTTTAATTATTTGTTGCGAATAACAATTCATATTCATTATACCACAAAAGGAATGTTTTTGTTAAACCATGCTCCTGTGATTCTTCAATGTACACCATATCCCATCTATATTCCCCCTTGAAATTTTCTCATCCTGTGATACAATTTTTAAGCGTGGAGTATTTTAAATGTATGGAGAGATGGCCGAGTGGTCGAAGGCGCTTGCCTGCTAAGCAAGTGTGGAGGTTTCTCCACCGAGGGTTCGAATCCCTCTCTCTCCGCCAACAGCCGATTAGCTGGGTGATGAGTCACCAAAATCTCATCACCCATTTTTGAATGAATTTGATATACGTTGTAACAGTTATAGCATTTAAAGGTATGTAGGAGTGTGCCCGTAGCTCAATTGGATAGAGCGTCAGACTGCGGATCTGAAGGTTGTGGGTTCAATTCCCGCCGGGCACGCCAAAGCTGAAAATAGTCAAATAAAATATAAAAAAGCCACAGATCAAAAATGTGGCTTTTCTTTTTCCGTTATGGTATAATTCTCTTTGGTAAATTCAATGTGCCTTGTGCCTTTTCGATATGGGGCGGTGATCTGCTTGAAAAAAGCTATAATCTTTTCGATTGGAAACGAACTAACAGAAGGACTCATATTGGATAGTAATTCAAAGTACTTAAGTGAAAAGTTAAAAACTCTTGGGTATTATGTCCTGAGGATTGAAACTGTCCCTGACAGACTTGACATTTTATCTGAGAGAATCGAAACAGGCTTGAGAGATGCTGATCTAATCATCACAACAGGTGGGTTGGGACCCACAGAAGATGACCTTACAAGAGAAGCGGTTGCTAAAGCACTTGGAAGAAAGATTGAAATCAATAAAGAAATAGCCAACGAACTTATTGAGAGAGCAATAAGGTACTATGGTAAAGCACCTGAGAGCGTTACCAAACAAGCTATGGTTATTGACGGTGCAACTGTTATCAATAATCCAGTTGGTACAGCTCCCGGTCAGATTATTAACACTGATGAAAATACAATAGTTATACTTCCCGGACCACCAGCAGAGATGATTCCAATGTTTGAGAATATATTACATAACCTGCAAACCGATGATGCGCTCTACACAAGGAGAATCAAGACTATTGGAATCCCTGAAGCAGTTTTGATGGATGAACACAAAGATTTAATCTATTCAGATCCAAAAATAACAGTTGCGACAATGGCTTCATATGAAAAGGGCGTAGAGGTTAGATTTACAGGTACCATAAAGCAAAAGGATAGCATAGATTATATTGCTAAGACACTGATTGAAAGACTTGGAGAAAATGTCTACGCTGTTGATGAAGACAGTATCGAGGATGTTGTATACAAGATATTGGTCGACAATAATTTAACTATTTCATTCGCTGAATCTTGCACTGGTGGCATGATCTCATCGAAGCTTGTTGATATTCCCGGTGTATCGAGAGTTTTCAAAGGTTCGATAGTAGCCTATTCAAATGAAGTTAAAATTTCTGTTTTAAACGTTCCAGAAAACATTTTAAAAGAATATGGTGCCGTAAGTGAGGAATGTGTGCGAATAATGGCACAAAATGCAAGAAGTATCTTTGGCTCAGATTTTGCTGTCGCTGTCTCTGGAATAGCTGGTCCTGATGGCGGAAGTGAAACCAAACCAGTCGGTACTGTTTGCTTTGCTTTTGCAAGCAGAGATTTCACAAAGTCCGTGACACACAAAATTAGAGGCAACAGAGAAATGCTTAGGAGGAGAAGTACACTTCTTGCATTTGACATAGCGAGGCGAGGGATTTTAGAATGGCTAAGGCTCGTAAAAAATACCAAAGAGTAACGATCAAAGACGTGGCACAGTATGCACAAGTTGGCGTTGGCACTGTTTCAAGAGTGCTTAACAATAGTCCACACGTTGATGTTTTAACCAAGCAACGTGTTCTTGCAGCAATAGAAGAACTTGGATACGTGCCAAATCCTCATGCCAGAAGACTTTCAACTGGTTCAAGTGAATTGGTCACCGTTATAACCCCTGAAATGAAGGGAGATTTTTATCAAATATTAATGTCTTCAATCGATGAGGTACTCATTAAGCATGGCTATTCATCCCTTCTCTATCCTCTATACAACGAAAAAAAGTATGAATCTCTGCGAAAGTCTTCGGATATACTCCTTTCAACTGATGGTTTGATAGTTGATGCTGTAAACGTTGATGATATACTTGGTAGTATTCTGAATCCACAGACGCACGTGGTTTGTATTGAACAAGAATCTGAAAAGTACGATTCTATAATGGTTGACAATTACTACGGTGGAGTTCTTGCCGGAGATTACTTTGCTGATTTTGATATGGACATCTTTGTGGTTACTCACAGAAAATCACACGAACTTGAGAGTACGGTTTTTGAAGAGAGATTTGAAGGATTCCAAGCTACACTTGAAAAGAAAGGAAGAAGTATCGACAAAGTTTATTACGTACCACTTGATTGGGAAAGTACGTTCGAAGTGGCAAGACGTATCTTTTATAGATTCAAAAGATGTGCCATTTTCACAACCACAGACTACTTGGCTGTGCCGATAATCGAGGTGGCAAGAACGATGGGATTAAAAGTTGGCGAAGACGTAAGAGTCTGTGGTTTCGATGACCTCCCTATTGCCCAGATTTTGGAAATCACTACAATAAAGCAACCGATTGCCGAAATGGGAAGAATTGCGGCTGAAACGCTTGTAAAGAGAATATCAGGTAGGCTAAAGGACAAACCAAAGAAGTACATTCTAAAACCTGAATTGGTTATTCGCGGAACATGAAGAAGAAAAAAGAAGCAAAAAACACTGAACAAATGAAAAATAACCCTTTTGGAGGTTGGATAAGGTGAAGGTTGCAGTCTTACTCGGGGGAATATCAAGAGAGAGAGAAATATCAATAAGGAGCGGGAAGCGAATTGCTCAAGCACTTGCAAATTTTGGGCACGAAGTAGTTGAAATAGATGTTAATTTCAATCTTTTGAATAATCTGAATTCTTTAAAACAGTTTGATGTTCTCTTCAATATACTTCATGGAACTTTTGGTGAGGATGGACATCTCCAAGCCATTCTTGATACACTGGGTGTTCCATACACTGGCTCTGGAATGGAAACAAGTGTTATTGCATTTGATAAATACATCTGCAATCTCTATGTACAAGACATCGCAAAGGTTCCAAAATTCGTTTTAATAACGAAAGAGGAATTCAAAGAACATGGCATAGAAAAACCACTCTCTTACGTTGGTGTACCATGCGTAATAAAACCGCGAAAAGAAGGCTCGAGCATAGGTACGCATATATGCTTCTCAGAAGAAGAACTCTTTAGAAATCTGAATGAAGAATTTGAGAATTACAACGAATTGATAGTTCAGAAATATATTAAAGGCACAGAAATAACGGTTTCGATTATAGATATCGACGGCAAACCCTTAGTGTTACCCATCCTTGAGCTGAGACCCAAAAAACTCTTTTATGACTACGAAGCAAAATATACAGACGGCATGACTGAATTTATAATTCCGGCTCAAATAGGTGATGAAATGACTAAACGCGTTGAGAATATTGCACTTAGTATATACACTAAACTTGGCTGTAAACACTTTTCGAGAGTTGACGGCATTGTTAGTAACGGAGAATTTTACTTCCTCGAAGTCAATACGCTCCCAGGAATGACAGAACTAAGCGACCTTCCCATGTCCGCAAAAGCATATGGCATAGAATTTGACGAGTTAGTAAACAGAATCACAATTGAAGCTTATAAGAGTCCTTCATTCGAAAGTTGGAAGACAAAGGTCTAATAAAACGATGAATTGAGGAGTGTATCGATTCATGGAGAAAAATTTAAAAACAATTGCCATGTTTAATAAAAAGCTCGATAGAAAGAATTCAAATGTTATTGCCATGTACATAATAATATTTATGTTTATAACAATAAGCACCCTTTTTGGTACTTTAATTGACATATTACTTAAAACAGGTATGTTTTTCACTACCATTTTTAGTTTTTTCTCTATATTCCAAGTCTTGTTTGGACTTTCCGTTGTCGATAAGATGATTTTAAAAGTTGTAGGTGCAACTTTTCAAGATAACAAAGGTGAAATGGCATCACTTAAAAAAAATGCAGAAAACTATCTAAATGAACTCAGACAAATTTTTAACTTCGATTCAGATCTGGAACTATACATAATAGAAACTCCTTCTATAAATGCTCTATCTGTAGGTCGAAGGAAACATACACATACAATATGCATAACAACTGGTGCACTAAGAAAATTAGAACCACACGAAATTAAATGCCTTCTCTCACATGAGCTGTATCACATAATAAACAAAGATACCGATTACTTAACAACTGTAAGCGGCACATTCGGAAGTCCATTGCTAATATTCAAGCTATCTAAGGACAGAATAAGTAGATTCTGGAAAGCTAAGAAAAATGGGCAGATTACCGAAGAGGAACGGAAAAAAATCACAAAAAACATATCGTTATCGTGGATCATATCTCTTATATCGAGCATCTTTATTCCTCTTAGTTTTCTATCGAACGTATTTGTAAGTGTGAGAAAAGAATACGAAGCAGATAGATTTGCCGCAAATATGGTGAGTAAAGATGCCACTATTAGCTTGCTAAAAAAGGCAAAAGAGAATTGTCAAAAATTTGATACGGAGTACATATTCATAAGATACCACTTCTTTGTCCATCCTAATTGTGTTGATATTCAAAAGAAGACGAATTCGATATTTGGTACATACCCATCAATAGATGATAGAATCTTGAAACTATCAAAAGATACCGAAATTTAGAAATTTTTCTGAAAATATATATGAAAGTGAGGTATTTTCATGCCAAACCTGGTAGCTCATTTAAGAATTGGAATGATTACTTATCCATTATTTGTTTTACTTTACGGTCTAATATCGAAAATTCTCAATTACAACTTCACTCCAAGCGCGATAGAATTAGCTGTAAGTTATGCAGTGTATATCCTTGGAAGTGACTTACCTGATTTGGATAGTTCAAATGCCCCACTTAGAAACTTTACAAAGGCAATTTCTTTATCATTTGCAATATACGTATTTACTTCTTTCCTCTTTGAAAAGATAGCCACCATAAAACAAATAAAAACATTACCTGAAATTGTGATTCTCACACTTGCTATTTCTATATCTATGCTAATTGGTGTGGGATTGGTAAATCTCTTCCTTTCGCTTCCGATATTCTCTCACAGAGGATTTGCTCATTCGATTACATTTGCCGCAATATATGGATTAATAATATATCTTTTTTCTTCGTCAAGTGATTCGGCAATATTTTATGGCATAAGCGCTTTTTCAGGTGTTATGATTCACATGATTGCAGATTATCGCAGTAATCCAATTAAAATATTTAAACTACACTAAGGGGGCATAAATATGAAATTTCTTGACGGAGTTAACGTAACTTACATAAGCAAAGAAGAGAAAAATTCACTCGCTAAGGTAATGACCGAACTATCAAAGATGAACCTAAAAATCGAGATGAAACCAATAAACAACATTTATTACGGAAACTTCAGAATAGAATTCTATGTACCTGTTGAAGCTATTCCAAACATAAAATTGACAGGATTCTTAGCTTCTGATGACCCAATTGAATGGCTAATGGAAAAGGATGATCAATCAGCAATGGTCATTGACAAGATATTCCACGTCGTGGATACAGAAATAGTTGAGATCGATGAGACAAAACCCGTGATGGCAGTGATCCTTGACCAATTCAAAATATACGCAATTGTCAACAATAAATTAACAAACGACCTTACAACAAAAGAACTTGCGAAACATACCCTCAGTAGATTGTTTGAAGTATATTTCGATGCTGTCTTCGAACCAGATAAATACGAAATAGAAATTCATCCAGAATTGACAGATTACTTTATATAACAAACCAATACTGAGCAATAAAGCAATTTTATCATATTAATAGAACATTTTAGAATTTGTTTGACTTTTTTGGTGTTTTATTGTAAACTTTATCTGGTATAATCCATGGAATCGGTTCGAAGAGCCAAGAAAAACTCTGAAATAGAGGGGTGCGAAGCGGTGTCGAAAGTCGTCAAAACCTCGAAGATAGAGGAAAAAATCGATATTCAAAAACAGTTCGAATATCATCTCAACCACACTCTTGCTGAAAAGAGTGATTATTCAACCATGTTACAAAAATTCTTCGGAGTGTCTTATGCAATAAGAGACCTTGTTGCTGAGAAATGGTTAAATACGAAAGAAACTATAATTAAACGAAAAGATTTGAAAATCGTGAACTACTTATCTATGGAATTTCTCATAGGGAGGTTGCTTTACAATAATATATTAAACCTTAAAGTTGAAGACGAGGTTAAGGAATTGCTTTCCTCATACGGTCTTTCAATTGACGAAATTGCGCTATTAGAAGAAGACGCAGCTCTTGGAAATGGTGGTCTCGGAAGATTAGCTGCATGCTTTTTAGATTCACTTGCTACGCTTGGTTATCTTTCTTACGGATACACGATAAGATACCAATACGGTCTATTTAAGCAAGAATTGGAAAATGGGTTCCAAAAAGAAGTCCCAGATGATTGGATGAAGAATGGATATCCTTGGGAATTCCCAAAACCCGAAGAATCCGTAAAAGTAAGTTTCTTTGGAAGGACTGAATCATACTTAGATGAAAATGGTAGGCTGAGATTTAGGTGGGTTGATACTTACGATGTCTTTGCAATACCATACGACATTTACATAACCGGATACAACAGTGATATTGTATCGGTATTAAGACTTTGGCAGCCGAAAGCTCTGAATGAATTTAACTTCATCGAATTTGAAAAAGGAAACTACGAAAAGGCAGTTCAAGAAAAGAACCTCGCAGAGACACTCTGCAAAGTCTTATATCCAAACGATGCATTCTTCCAAGGAAGAGAACTTCGCTTGAAACAGGAATACTTCTTCGTGAGTGCTGCGATACAAGATATAATTAGAAGACATAAAAGAAGATTTGGAAATGATTTGCACAATTTGGCTCAATCTGAGGTAATTCAACTTAACGATACACACCCAACCCTCGCAATACCTGAGCTAATGAGGATACTTCTCGATGAAGAAGGCTACACATGGGAAGAGGCGTGGGGAATAGTAAGCAAAGCAGTTGCTTACACGAACCATACAGTCATGCCTGAAGCTCTCGAAAAATGGGAAGCACCACTTCTTCAAAACATGTTACCCAGACACTATCAGATTATCGAAGAAATCAACGCAAGATTTTTGAAGGAAGTTGGTGAAAAATTCAACGGTGACCTTCAAAAGATAATTAATCTATCTATTTTTGAAGAAGGAAATATTAAGAAAGTCAGAATGGCGAACCTTTGTTCTGCCGCATCCTTTTCGATAAACGGCGTTTCCGCATTACATACTGAAATATTGAAAAGAACCGTTTTGAAAGATTTTTACGAAATGTACCCAGAGAGATTTAACAACAAGACAAATGGCGTAACACAGAGAAGATGGTTACTTGAATGCAATCCACCTCTTGCAAAACTTATCACTGAATCAATTGGTGACAACTGGATAACAAACTTGTCCGAACTGAAGAAACTCGAACAATTCCAAGAAGATGCTGAATTTCTCGAAAGGCTTGATAAAGCTAAGATGTGGAATAAAGAAAGACTTGCAAAATATGTCAAAGAAAGACTTGACGTTTCCCTCAACCCTGAATCGATATTTGATATCCAAGTTAAGAGGATACATGAGTATAAAAGGCAACTACTTAACATAATGCACGTAATACATCTTTACAACGAAATACGCCTTGGAAATCATTTAAAAGTGCCAAGAACATTTATCTTTGCAGGTAAGTCTGCCCCTGGATACAGAATGGCAAAGCTCATAATCAAACTTATAAACAGTGTTGCAAACATTGTTAACAATGACACTGTTGTTAGCAAAGAGCTTAAGGTTGTATTCATACCTAACTACAATGTCTCAGCAGCACAGATAATTATCCCAGCAGCAAATATAAGTGAGCAAATTTCAACCGCTGGTACAGAGGCATCTGGAACAGGAAATATGAAATTCATGATAAATGGTGCACTAACAGTTGGAACGCTCGATGGTGCGAATGTTGAAATGCTTGAGGAAGTTGGAGAAGAAAACATCTTCATATTCGGTTTGAAAGCGGAAGAAATAGAAGAAGCAAGAAGAAAAGGTATATACAACCCATTTGGTATATACTTGGAAAACGAAAAGATAAGAAAAGTACTTGACATGATAAAGAGCGGATATTTCAATCCCGATATGCCAGACTTATTCGCAGACATATACGAAAACTTGTTATACGGTAAATTTGCACCAATGCCAGACCAATACTTCTTACTTGCAGATTTTGATTCATACGCTCAGACACACAAGATGGTCGATGAGTTATTCCTCAACAAACGAGAGTGGAACAAAAAATCATTACTTAACATTGCAAGGAGTGGAAAATTCTCGAGTGATAGAACGATAGAGGAGTATGCGAGTGAAATTTGGAAACTTCGAAAAGTTGAATGAATATAAGTTTAAAACGAAACGCGGGGATAAATTCCCCGCGTTTTTAATTTACTGCACTTTGTACTTATTTCAATTTCTTGTGGCAGAACCACCAATCGTAGCAATCGTATTCTTGAGGTCTCTTTGATGCTGTATCACAATCTGATGCTGGTGGAATAATAACTTCTTCACCAATAAGTTCATTATTCGGCCAATTGGCTGGCAATGCCACCTGGTACTCATCATTAACTTGTAGACCTTTCACCATTCTCAAAATTTCATCCATGTTTCTTCCGAGTTCCTGCGGATAATAAAGCATAGCCCTTAAAATACCTTTCGGATCAATTATAAAGACTGCCCTAACAGTGTTCGTTCCTTTTCCCGGATGGATCATACCAAATAGTTCAGCAATCTGACCTCTGTCATCTGCGATAACTGGGAACTTAATTTCAACATCGAGCTTTTCCTTAATCCACTGTACCCATTTGATGTGTGAAAAAACTTGATCGATACTTAAACCAATAAGTTCTGCGTTAAGCTTTTTGAATTCGTCAAACCTCTTTTGAAATGCAACAAATTCCGTCGTACAAACCGGTGTAAAATCAGCTGGATGGCTGAATAAAACTACCCATTTACCTTCATAGTCTTTTGGAAAGTTTATAACACCATGCGTTGTCTTAGCAGTAAACTCAGGAACCTTTTCTCCAATAAGTGGTATACCCATAAAGACACCTCCTCATTCATACTCTTGCCACATCGGCAAGATATTTTATACTATTTATTATTTTATACTATGTCTAATTTATTTCAATTATCGGAAAGTGTCTTTTCAGTTAACTATAAATTATGCTGTTTCTTTTGTTGCTTAGGATTATAACAATGCAATCATCCGTTCTATTGAAGTCTTACATTCCTCTGGTAATCTATCGTACCCTTGATTTTCAACATCCTTAGACTTCAAGAATTCTATCCTCTTTTCAAGTGAGAATTTTAATAAATCCCTGTATTCATAATCAGAGGTTCTTATTTCAAAACCTGGTATTTCCAAAGTCTTTAAACCGCCAAACCAGTCGACGAATTTTGCCTTTCTCTCAACGATATTCTCAAGAATTTCCAAAGTGACTTCCTTAGGTACTTTCTTATTTAGATAGAATCCTGTGTTTATTATGTAACATTCAACACCTTTTTCAAATAGCGCCTTGAATTTCTGGTAGTCATCAGAAAGTGGATATGTTCTGAACGGATTGGCGTACGGTTCAAAGACGAGAGCATCTGGATCTACGCCAGGTAGAAGTTTTTCAGCTGATGTTCGCTTTGTAGCGAGCGTAGCCCCCATCGTTGAAGCAAGGACTGGGTCCTCAATCTTTACAATAGGTGGAAGGACCGGATCTTTCATTATCCAGAATATTGCGTTAAGAGGTTCTTCTATCTTATCAACTCTGTTTGGTGACCACAATTTTGATTTTATAGCTCTACCGTTACCATTTCTGATGTCCTCCATAACTGGAACTATTCGACCATATTCATCGACCGTTGCTCCACAATTTTGAATTGTCAGTAGGTACTTATTGTCGTCGCTTGATAGTGGATAATCAGCAGTCTTATCAAAGTAAGATGGCTCAAGTGCAATAGATGAGAGGTCGTTAAGATTTATTACGAGGGCATCGTCATGGACAATGGTAATATCGTATTTTCCACCGTGTTTCGCATGGGTTAGTGTCGATTTACCTGAACCAGATAGTCCGAAGAAAGCTGCTACATATTTTTCACTATTATATTCGTACTTCTTCAATCCTCCATGACATGCAGCATATCCCTGCCTATTTCCAATAGACCAACCAAGTGTAAGTGTTCCCTTTTTAAATTCACCAAAATACCGCAATCCCAACAAAGCAGCGCAGTTGTTTTTCGGATCAAAAAGTGCCAAACCACCCGGAAAATCTGGGTGTGACCAATCTGGGTCTGTAAATATGTATATGTCTGGCTCGTTCAAGAACTTTGAATTCTCATACATTACAGCATACTCAGGGGTGAGGTCTTGGAAATTGAGTAACCAGTTGTAAACTGTATTCTCAAATCCTTCGGGAATTAGTATGTGGTTCTTAACGATAAAATCTTTGTGTAGTCCCGTGTAGCTTATTGCATGATACACCTTTCTAAATCTCGTGCCATACACAGCCTCTCTGATAACTTCGGCTAAAACATCTTCGTTAACACCCGGCATCCCTATAATCTTTCTCGCACCTGCAAACCTTCCAACAGTGGCACCATCATTGAAGAGTAGTATCTTCGTACCTTCATCAAGATTCTGCAGCTCAGGTTTATAGACTGGTAAATCGGTTACAATCGTTCCTGGGGATTTTATCGCCTTTTTGTAAGCCTCTCGACGTGATGTCAACAGCTCAACGTTGTTACCATAGAATGCACTTTCGATAGTTGTTCGTATCTTAGAAAAAGTTGACTTGTTAACCTCTCCCCACTGCCACCTTCCCTTAGTAGCCAAGAGTAAACACCTCCACAAATATACAAATGAAATGAAAAAATGGAATTAGCATATCTATTTTAGTCTCTTTTACTTATTAATATAAATATTGCATACTAAAACTTCTGAAAGCATACACGAGCATTTAAAAGATTTATCAAAATTGTAGATAACGCTTCATTATTTTTACCACTAAAAAATCATTTTCAGCTGTCCTTAAAATTAATTTAGTTAAATTTTTGAACAATTAAAAAAATAAACGGTCTAAATATATGTAAGTCTATTGAATCACTTATTCTATTAAGATTGAAGGGAGGAAGATTAATGGACAGAGAGATTGTTAGAACAGTATCATCAGAAAGTGTTTTGAAAAATATCATCGAAATAGTTACAGGTATTGTTGGTCTCATACCAGAGATCGATGAGCTTGAAAATATGAGTACGACAGAGCTTTATATATTTTTATTTACCGCTGTTTCAAAGAGTGCTTCGAATTCAATGTTATCAAAGCAATTGAATATTTCAAAATCCGCTGTTAGCATCGCTACAAAATCTTTACTTGAGAGGGGTCTTATTGATAGTAAACAATCAAAAGAAGACAGAAGACAAAGTTTTCTAATCCTCACAAAGTACGGTGAAGAAATTTACCGTAAGCTCTTAAAAGCCTTTGAAGAAATTCTAAGAGAGGTTTATCGATCAATTGACAAAGAGGGCACGGACAGACTTGAAGATGCCTTTGAAGTATTGGTGAATTTTGCAAAGCTCTGCAAAAGAATAAAAGAATCAAAACATGGATAATAAAAAGGTGAGGTGAAAATATGATACTTGTTACCGGTGGGACTGGGCACCTTGGCAATGTTATTGTGAAAAAGTTAATTCAAGAAGGTGAAAGAGTTAGGGTTCTCGTTCAACCACACGATACACTCGAATCACTCCAGTTTGTTCCTGTAGAGGTATTCTATTCTGATGTGAGAGCTGATTTTTCAGCCGCTTTAAAGGATATTGAAGCGATATTCCACCTTGCCTCAGTGATTGCCATAACACCATCCAAGAAGAAGGTCGTCTACTCCGTTAACGTGGGAGGTACTGAGAATATTATAAATTTAGCGAAGTCGAAATCGATACCTCTGATATATGTCAGTAGTGTTCACGCATTTTCAGAGTTAAAGAACGGTAGCAAAATCACCGAAGAAACACCAATTGATGAGAGTTTAGTTGTAGGAGATTATGCAAAATCAAAGGCAATTGCTACAAAAAAGGTTGAGAATGCTTTTAAAGACGGACTCGACGGGTTTGTAATCTTTCCCACAGGTATATTCGGACCTTACGATTACAAGCTCTCCTATTTCTCAAGAGTGCTAATAAAGTACAAACTTGGGAAACTACGCTACACAATTAATGGCAAGTTCGATTTCGTTGATGTAAGAGATTTGGCTGATTCCATTGTACAACTTTACAAGATATTCAAGTCTGGCAACTATAAAAAAGTTTCCAAAGAAAGATTCATCATTTCAGGGCATGACGTAGATTTTACTCAACTTCCTAAGTTGTGTGGTTTAGATTCTTACAAAATCCTCGATGACACTTCAGGGAATATCCTTAGTGTTCTTTCTTTGCTTGGAAACGTACTCTTCTCCATCCCATCAGAGTTTGTACCGTACGCTCTTCATACTCTACGATTGAACTATACTTTTTCAAAAGAGAAGCTTATGTCAACCATACCATATAACCAAATAAAAATTGAAGATTCAATACACGATTTTTTCAATTGGTTAAACGAATTGAATAAAGAGAAAAATATGTGCTATAATATAATCTGAGTTACTGGGAGGTGAATTTATTGGCACGACTAAGGGTTTACGAGCTTGCAAAACAGCTCGATATGGATACAAAAGAGTTACTCCACGAATTGGAGGAGCTTGGTATTGAAGTAAAGAGTCATATGAGCTATATTGACGAAGAGACCGTCAACATACTCCTTGACATATATAAGGAAACCCTCGACGAAGAGGAAGATATCTCGTTTGTTAAGGCAAAAGAGCCCACAAAAGAAAAGGTCGAGGTTAAAAAACCACCCGTCCATATTACAGAGGAGGATCTAAGGTTAGATAAGTTTGCGGAAAAGATTAAGATTCCGCAAAATAGGATTATTCAAGACTTCTTTATGAAAGGTGAAGTCTTAAGACCCGGTCAAGCTATCTCCGTATCTCTTGCCAAGAAGATTGCTAAGATGTACGACGTGAGGTTAACTTTCGAAGAAGAAAGTGGCAAGGAAGAACCTGTAAAACTTGAAAATCCAATTGATGAACTGAAAAGGCAATTCGAAGAGCTTTACCAAAATAAAGAGAAATTAGTCAGTCGTCCACCGGTCGTTACAGTAATGGGACATGTTGACCACGGAAAGACAACGCTCCTTGACTACATAAGAAAGACAAAAATAGCCGAGAAAGAAGAAGGCGGAATAACACAAAGTATTGGTGCTTATCAAGTTGTTGTGAACGGGAAGAAGATAACATTTATAGACACTCCGGGTCACGAAGTTTTCACGGAAATGAGAGCACGTGGTGCACAGGCAACAGATATAGTTGTTCTCGTTGTAGCAGCAGATGACGGTGTTATGCCCCAAACAGTGGAAGCCTACCACCATGCAAAATCTGCAAATGTTCCAATAATTGTGGCTATAAATAAGATAGATAAACCAAATGCAAACGTTGACCTTACAAAGCAAGACCTTGTTACCAAACTCAACTTGATACCCGAGGATTGGGGCGGGGATACTATAGTTGTCCCAATCTCAGCAAGAAATGGTATCAATGTTGACTCTTTACTTGAGATGATATTACTCGTGGCTGAAATGCAAGACATTAGATGCGTGCCCGAATCACCAGTAAGGGCTATAACAATAGAAACTCGTCTCGATAAGGGGTACGGACCAGTTGCAAATGCGATTGTGAAAGACGGTATTTTAAAGGTTGGAGATTATATTGTTGCAGGCAAAGTATACGGTAAGGTGAAAGCATTAATCGATGATAAAGGAAAGAGAATAAACCAGGCTGGTCCATCAACACCTGTTATGATCGTTGGATTTGAAGAATTACCTGATCCACATAGTATAATCTATGTAGTTGAATCAAAAGAAAAAGCAATTGAAATTGTTGAAAAAGTAAGAGAATTGGAAGCAAGAGAGTTAAAGAAGAAACGACAGATTAAACTTGAAGAGATCCTTAAAAAGATGCAGGAAGCTGAGAAAAAGGAAGTAAAGCTAATTCTCAAAGCAGATACGGTTGGCTCATTGCAAGCTTTACAAAATGCAATAGCAAAGTTGCGAACAAACGAAATAGACATAGATATTGTACATAGTGCGGTTGGTGCTATAAATTCGAGTGATATTATGCTCGCATCTGCTTCTGAGGCTATCATCCTCGGCTTTAGGGTTAAAGCAGATTCTCAATCTTCCAGACTTGCAGAGTCGGAGGGCGTGCAAATAAAGACATACACTATAATTTATAAGCTACTCGAAGACTTAAAAGCGGCGCTTGAAGGTATGCTTGAACCGGAAGAAGTTGAAGAGAAAACCGGTACCGGAGAAATCAAGAAAGTATTTAAAATTCACAAGTTCGGAAATATAGCCGGTGTACAGATGTACGACGGATATGTAGAGAAGAGTGGATTCGTAAGAATATACCGAAACGGAGCACTTGTCTTCGAAGGGAAAATTGAGAATCTAAAACACTATCAACAAGATGTAAGCCGTGTTAGTGCACCTCAAGAGTGCGGAATAAAATTTCAAAACTTCGATGATATAAAAGAAGGAGACGAACTCGAGTTCTTTATCATAAAAAAGGTTCCAAGAAAATTAACGGCAATTGCAGAAGAATCAAAAGAAGGAAACGAATAAATATATTAAAGTTATTAAAGAAAGCCACCTTTACGGTGGCTTTTTTGTTGGTTACTCAATTCTAAATTTATTTATATCTTCATCTACCCTCTTGAATGATTCAGTTAGAGTATCTGAAGATATTGGAAAACTCGCTTGAGCTCTTCTATACTTTCATGGAAACTTTCGGAAGTATCTTCAATTATCTTCTTATTCTTAACATAGTTTCTCAGTGCTTGACCTTTAACAAAGTTAGCATCGAGATCCGCACCTATATAGATTGTCTTTCCAGAAAACGTTCCAAGTCTTAGATAGATAGTTTTCAAGTTCCCCCATTTTTCGTAATGCCGTATTTTCGTTTTCACCCAGTCAGTCGATTGAAAATCCTTTAGAGAAGACTACAATTGAAAGCACTTTTATCTTCATATGCCCACCTCCTTAAAACATTGGAATGATGACAATTAAAAGTGCAAAAAGTTTTCAGAAATCACACTATATTGTATATTATATCACAAAATTTATAAAAAAGACCGGATTTTTTAAATAAATCCGGTCTTTAGTTAATAAGCTATTTTCTATCAGATTTCAAGACTTAGTGGAAATAGACTATAAATTCTGTTCCTATCATGTGTTGAGATTTTACTTCGATTCTGTAATTTGCAATATTTGCAAGGTGCTTAACAACTGCAAGACCAAGTCCAGAACCTGATGCCATTTTAACACCCGTTGAGGTGCGATAGAATCTGTTGAAGATCTTCGGAATCTCCTCGTCTGGTATACCAACACCAAAGTCTCTAACTGAAATGAATTCGTCGGTTATCTTTACTATAACCTTTGAATTATCGAAAGAATACTTAACAGCATTTGAGAGAAGGTTCTTGAGTATCGTTCTTATAATAAACTCATCACCGTTTATTTTTTCAACGCTAAGGTGCTTTTCTATCTTCGCTTTTCTGACCTCGATTAATTCACTTATATCGTCAATAACAGATTCAACAAGCTTTTTAATATTCACCGAAGCAACCTTCGGTGTATACAACCCGAGCTGTGCCATTGTAATGTACTCAACTTGCTCCACAATTCTGTTAATTCTCAGTGCTTGTTTTTCTATTTTCAGAAAACGAACTATATTCTCCTCGTCGATCTCATCTTCGATAAGTTCTGAAATATGGCTAAGTAAAACACCAATTGGGTTTTTTAATTCATGAGCTATAAGAGAAGATATATTCATCTTAACCTCTTGCAGATTTCTTTCTTCTGTGATATCTTTCAAAATCAATACCGAACTCTCTTTTATGTACCTTAGCTTAAAATAAATCCAACCGCCACGTCTGTTAGAAAATATCCTATCTTCAAACTCGACTGATTCTTGCGCATCTTGGGAATGTATTGCATCAACTAAAATGGAGCCCTTTTCGAAAATAAGTAGTTCAAAAATATTGTGCTCTTCACAATCTCCAAAGTATTCTTTCGCCTTTTTGTTTGAATATACAACTGTAGTATCATTTAAAAATAGTATGATTTCATCTATATAGTCCAAAATATTAAGCATCGCTTCCCGATGGCTCAATCGTGCTGTCTCCTTTCTTGGAGAATTTGTATCCTACACCTCTAACTGTAACGATCCAGTTCTTTCCAAGCTTTTTCCTCAAGCTGTTTATATGGACATCGATGACTCTGTCGTACACCTCAAAATCATCTTTCCAGAGTTCTTCCAAAATCTGTTCCCTTGAAAAGACTCTGTCGGGTCTTTGAGCAAGTAATCTTAGCAGCTCAAACTCCTTTGAAGTAAGCTCAATTTTTTTACCATCGTATATGACCGTATAATCATCGACGTATATCTCCAAATTGCCGTATCTAATAACTTCTTTTAAACCCTTCGTTCTTCTGAAGAACGCTTTAACGCGTGCAACGACTTCTCTTGGATTAAAAGGCTTGCCAACGTAATCATCGGCGCCAAGTTCAATGCCAAGGATCTTATCGAAGTCTGTATTCTTTGCAGATATTATGATAATCCCCATTTCTGGAAATTGATTTTTGATTTCCTGTATTTCGTTGAGTGCATTACCATCTGGTAACATCAAATCGAGGACTATAACTTCTGGTTCAAACTTTTCAAGTTTTTGGTACATCTGGTTGATACCAAAAACAACTTCCACTTCAAACCCTTCATTTTTAAGCAACTTGCCAAGGTTTTCAGCAAGAGCACGTTCATCCTCAACGACAAGCACTCTCATAACAGGCTTTTTAGCTCCTTTCCAGTTTCAATAAAGACAATTTCCTCACATATATTTGTAAGATGGTCGGCAACCCTCTCTAAATCCCTTGAAAATAGAACATTTAAAACAAGAGTATGTGGCTCAAAACCCTCTACATCGTTCGTTACTTTTCTATCTAATTCATCGATTACATCGTCCATCTTCCATGTCTCAATAGCCAACTCTACATCTCTTCTTGAGAAGGCTGATACTGTTTTTTGAAGCATACTAATTACTTCTCCAAACATTTGTTTTATAAGTAATGATGGTTTAAATTCGGGCATGTTTTCTGAAATCCACAATGTTCTTTCAGAAAAATTGCATGCATGGTCACCGATTCTTTCAAGATTATTCGCAAGTTTCATCGCAGCAACAACGTATCTCAAGTCCTTTCCAAGTGGATTGAACCTTGCAATGACATCTAAGACAAGGTCTTCGATTTCTCTATTTAGATTATCAATCTCATCATCGAGGTCTATTACTTTCTTCGCAAGTGTTCTATCGAGGTTTTCAAATGAAACGGAAGCCATCTCTATAGAATCACTTACAAGTGAAACCATTTTTGAAAGCTCTGCTCTCAACAACGAGAATTCTTTTTCAAAATGTCGCCTTTCGTCAGTCATATTAACTTCCTCCTACGTAAAAGTATGGTATAATCATCATCCATTATCCTATTTTACCACTTAAGAACTGCTGAGTGATTTCGTTTTGTGGATTTGTTAGTAGTTTTGATGTAGGTCCTTGTTCAACAATCTCTCCGCGGTACATGAATACAGTATAATCTGAAATTCGTGAGGCTTGCCCAATGTTGTGGGTAACTATAACTATAGTAAACTTTTCTGACAAATCTTCAATTAGTGATTCTATCTTCTGAGTTGCGACAGGATCGAGTGCACTCGTAGGCTCGTCGAAGAGTATCACTTCCGGTTCAATGGCTATAGTTCTGGCAATACAAAGTCTTTGCTGTTGACCACCAGATAGTTTCAGTGCACTCTTTTCCAAGTCATCTTTCACTTCGTCCCACAGTGCTGCCATTTCAAGTGCCTGTTTTACCCTATCTCTAAGCTCTTTTTTATCGGTAATTCCTATCAACCTTAAGCCATAGGCTATGTTTTCAAATATAGACATTGGGAATGGTGTTGGTTTTTGGAAGACCATACCAATTCGCCTTCTTAGTACGTAAACATCTATCTCTGGATCGTATATGTTTTTATCGTGGAAGAGTATCTCGCCTTGAACTTTGAATTCAGAAAGTAAATCATTTATTCTATTCATACTGCGAAGAAGAGTTGACTTGCCACAACCTGATGGTCCCATAATTGCTGTAATCTTGTTTTTTTCAATCTTTACATTTGCGTCTCTGACTGCCAACTTTTCACCATAGTAAGCGTTGAAATTCCTTACTTCAAGAATATATTCATTTTTTATGTTTCTTCTTTCAATGGTATCAGCCATTTCTATCATTTCTTTTCCCTCCTAAACATGAAAGCTATTGTATAAACAAGTATCACAAAAAGTATCAAGACAGAAGCTGCACCTTCAGCCATCCAACGGGCTTTTGTACCATAAGCGGCAGCTAAGAAGTAAATATGTGTTGGAAGAGTCATAACCGGGGAAAGCAGGTCTTTTGGAAGATTTGTAGCATAAAAAACGGCAGCGGTGAGTATGAGAGGCGCTGTCTCACCTATAACACGTCCAGCACTAACAAAAGAGACTGTTATTATACTATTTCTCACGGAAGGAACTAACATATCAAATATAACCTCGCTCTTTCTTGCACCAAGTGCATAAGCCGCTTCTCTCAGTTCTCTTGGTATAGAGCGCATTACTTCGTAGACGGAAGAAGATATAACAGGTAAAACCATCAGTGAAAGTGTTAAACCGCCTGCAAGAATTGATGTACGCATATTCATCGTGATACAGAACAAACCAAGTCCAAATAGTCCAAAGACAACAGAAGGAATCCCGCTTAATATTGTAACGGCAAATTTTATGTAGCTCAAATTATATTCAGAAAGCACAATTCCAAGGAATATTCCAAGTGGTATTGCAATTACAAGTGATACGGCAGTTAAAAGAATCGAACCGAGTATTGCGGGAAAAATTCCACCACCAGTCATCTGGTCTTTTGGAAAACTCGAGAAGAACTCCCATGACCAGTATTTCAAACCGGGTAAGAAAGCAAGAATGAAAACAAAGACAATTAGAATAGATATAAAATATGTTAAAATCTTAAGTGCAATTCTTGCCTTCTTGTTCTCAATAGTTTTTGAACCATTCGTTTTTGTGATTGTCATCTGCGACTCCTCCTTAATAACATAACCGAGATGAGCTCAAATATAGTTGAGAAGAGTACAAGTACCAGACCTGCAACAAATAAAGCACTGTAGTGTATTGAAAACCGTGCAGCTTCTGGCATCTCACTTGCAATTACAGCTGTTAACGTTTTCATCGGGTCTGTAAGCTTTGCAGGTACCATTGCAGCTCCTCCACCGAGTAATAACACTACAATTGTTTCACCTACTATCCTGTTTGCAGTTAAAACGATAGCATTAAGCACACCGGGTAGAGCAGCTCTCGTAGTTATCTTCATATATGTTCTTAACGGGAGTGCCCCAAGCGCCGCACTCGATTCTTCAAGTTCCCTTGGAACACTATCGAGTGATTCCAATATGAGCACGGTGCTAATTGGAATTGTTAGGAAAAAAAGACCTATCAGTGCCAATAACAAATTTTGAGGCGAGTATATGCCAATATTTGGAAAAACTGGGCTGAGATATGTCAAAAAGACAAACGCTATAATTACCGAAGGAATACCAGAAAGGTACTCAATTAACCTTCTAATAATTCCCTTTTCCTTCTTACTTGCAAATCCGTGTAAGTAAATCGCAATAAAGTAAGAAATTGGTACGACGAGGAGTGTACCAAGAACAGTTACTATTAAAGAATTTATTATGAGCGATCTCATTCCATACTCAGCAGGCTCCCAGACAGGATACCATTGATCTGAGAAGAAGAGCTCCGCCCCAACGGAGCGGATAGCGGGTAAGGATTCCTTTATAAGGTAATAGTATATACCAAAGAGAGCCGCTATTGCTGTTATGGATGAGATTGCTAAAAGTGCCTTTCTACTTTTGTCTTTGATTTCTCTATGCACTTCGCATCCCCTTTCTTCGATTCGTGTGACAGTTAATCTTCTATTTCTTATTTTTCGAGTATAGGTATTCTATTACTGTCCAAGTGCTGCTACAAAACCTGCTTTTTCAACAAGTTGCTGACCTTTTGCAGACATTACAAACCTAACAAATTCTGCAACTGGTCCTTCTTCTGGCCAACCTTTTGATACATCTATGAATATGAAGAGTGGTCTTGAAAGCGGGTACTTGTAGGAAAGGATATTTTGTTTTGTTGGCATTATTCCGTTTACGGAAACCACCTTCACAGATTGGTCGACGTAGCCAATTCCAAAGTAAGCTATTGAATAAGGAGTTTTAGCTACAGTTTCGAGTTCCGCCATCGAGGATTCGAGCATTCTCACCCTTGGAGACATCTTTTCATCACCGAGAACTTTTTCTTTAAAAACTTCAAACGTTCCTGAAGCTGTGTTTCTTGAAAATGCAACTATATCCTTTGCTGGTGCATTTGGATCAATTTGGTTCCATCTTGTAATCTTTCCTGTGTAGATATCTCTTAACTGTTGAATGGATATGTTTTTTATTGGAACGTCTTTATGTACAACAATTGCTATACCATCCCAAGCAACAAGAATAGGAGCAAACCATTTTTTTGCTTCAAACATTTTCTGAACTTCTGAATCTTTGAACCATCTACTCGAGTTTGCTATATCTGTTGTTCCGTTGAAAAGAGCAGCAATTCCTGTTGAACTACCTGCACCTTCGAGTGTAACTTTAACATCGGGATTCTCTTTGCTGAAAGCTTCTACCCACAACTGTGCTGCATCGAGCAGCGTGTTAGAACCCTTAATGACAAGATTTTCAGCAAAAACTCCAACCGTAAAAATAGAAACAAGCACCATAGCTATCAAAAACTTCCTCATACCTCTCACCTCCAGTTTTTGGAATTACGGTTAGATTTTCTCACCCATTTGTTAAGGAAGATTTTTTGTTTATTAAGAAATTTTAAGTACCACTATTAATGGAATCATTTCCAAGAGTGCTATTCAAATCGAGAAGAGTTCATTGTATAATATCAAAGGTGTAATTTAACTTATGCACACGGGAGGTGCGTTCTATGTTTAACAGTGGCTTGTCGAAAGTTTTTGTACTAATGCTTATTACGTTAGCATTTACATTTGTACTTGCAGAAACAGAGCTTATTATTCACTATCACAGATGGGACGGTAACTACGATGGCTGGAACTTGTGGATATGGTGGATGGAACCTATTTCAAAAGAAGGTGCAGCTTATCAATTCACAGAAAAGGACGACTACGGTGTTGTAGCAAAAGTAAATTTTCAAGAAACACTTACGAAAGTAGGAATCATTGTTAGACTTGGCGAATGGAAAGAAAAGGATGTTGCAATGGATAGATTCATATCTATCAAAGATGGAAAAGCGGAGGTGTGGCTATTGCAAGGCATCGAACAGATTTACACATCAAAACCCGACACAAGTCCAAGAGTATTGTTTGCGCAAGCAAGGGACCAGTACACGGTTGAAGCATATTTAACTGGTCAAGTCGACACAACAAAAGTCGGTGCAAAAGTTATGGTAGACGGTCAACCACTCAAAATAGCTCGTGTTGAGAAAGCAAGTCCTACAGACATTTCAAAGACAAATTACGTTAAGGTGGTTCTCGCAGAACCTATCAGGCTCGAAGATGTAAACAAAGATGTTCAGGTTGAAATTGAAGGATACAAAGCAGCTCGAGTTGTCATGATGGAGATTCTCGATAAGATCTATTACGATGGTCCTCTTGGTTTTGAATACACTCCAGAAAAAACAACAATAAGGGTTTGGTCACCAGTTTCAAAGACCGTTGATGTGCTCCTTTACAAGAATTGGGACGACAAAGAACCAACACAAATTGTTCCTATGAAATACATCGGAAATGGTGCTTGGGAAGCTGTTCTAAACGGAGACTTTGACGGATGGTTCTACAAGCTTAGGTACTTCAGCTATGGAGAATACAGAGAAGCTGTTGACTACTTCTCGAAAGCTGTTGCGAAAAACTCCGCAAAGAGCGCGATTATAGACCTCAAGAAGACAAATCCAAAGAACTGGGAGAATGTCCAAAGACCAATGTTGATAGCACCAGAAGATGCGATAATATACGAAATACACATTGCAGATATGACAGGACTTGATAACTCAAACGTAAAGAATAAAGCAACATACCTTGGCTTAGCTGAAAAAGGTACACGGGGACCAAATGGTGTAACAACAGGTCTTGACCACCTTGTTGAGCTTGGTGTAACACATGTACATATCCTTCCAATGTTTGATTTCTGGACAGGCGATGAAGCTGATAAAGATTTTGAAAGAAGTTACAACTGGGGTTACGATCCATATCTCTTTACAGTACCAGAAGGTCGCTACTCAACTGACCCATTCAATCCATATACAAGGATATACGAAGTTAAAGAAATGGTTAAAGCATTACATGAAAATGGTATAAGGGTTATCCTCGATATGGTCTTCCCACACACCTTGGGTGTTGGCGTTATGTCACCATTCGATCAGGCGGTTCCATACTACTTCTACAGAATCGACAAAACCGGTGCATATCTCAACGAAAGTGGGTGTGGCAACGTTATTGCAAGTGAAAGACCAATGATGAGAAAATACATAGTCGATACTCTTAAGCTTTGGGTCACCGAGTACAAAGTCGATGGATTCAGATTCGACCAAATGGGACTAATGGATAAACAAACAATGCTTGCGATAAAATCAGAACTCACGAAGATAGAACCTGCTATAGTGCTCTACGGTGAACCATGGGGTGGTTGGGGCGCACCAATTAGGTTTGGTAAATCGGATGTCGGCGGTACTGGAGTTGCTGCATTCAACGATGAATTCAGAGACTCACTGAGAGGTTCTGTCTTCAATGCCACTGTAAAAGGGTTCCTTATGGGTGCATTATCGAAAGAAACAGCGGTCAAACGAGGTGTTGTCGGTAGTATAGAATACGATGACGTAATAAGGAGCTTTGCAAAAGACCCACAGGAGACTATAAACTACGTTGAATGCCATGACAACCACACACTTTGGGATAAGAATTACCTTGCTGCACAGGCTGATACAAATATTAAATGGACAGAAGAAATGCTTAAAGACGCTCAAAAACTTGCTGGTGCAATACTCCTTACATCTCAAGGTATACCATTCTTGCAGGCAGGTCAGGATTTTGCAAGAACAAAGAAATTCGATGAAAACTCATACAGTTCACCAATATCTATCAATGGTCTCGATTATGCAAGAAAAGCCGAATACATCGATGTATTCAATTACTACAAAGGGCTTATACAAATGAGAAAAGCACATCCAGCATTTAGGCAGAAAACAGCTGAAGACATAAAGGCTAAACTTACATTCCTTGCAGCTCCAAGAAAGATGGTAGCATTTACGATAAAAGACGATTCAGATTCCTGGAAAGAAATCCTTGTTATCTATAACGGTGATACAAAAGACCAAAACTTCACATTGCCAGAAGGTACATGGAATGTTGTCATTGATAGTTCAAACGCTGGAAATGATGTGCTTTACCAAGTTAGTGGTAAGATAACCGTTAAATCCACTTCAGCTATGGTAATGTACAAAGCAAAGTAATAAATTAAATAAAAATCAGTTGAAATAATTGGATTTGTTGTGGTATAATATCCCCGAGAAAGGGGGTTGGAATATGCCCAAAAGAATACTTGTGGTAGAAGATGAACCGAATATGAGATTGCTTGTTGCAGAAGAACTCATGGATGCAGGATACGAAGTTGATGAAGCGGAGAATGGTGAGGAAGCCATAAGAAAATTCAGTGAAAAGGCTTATGACCTTGTGACGATTGATATAGAAATGCCTGGTATGAATGGACTCGAACTTGCTGGTAAATTGAGAGAAATAAGACGCGAAGCAAAGCTCATTCTTTTAACCGCTTATTCTCATTACAAGAGCGATATGGCATCTTGGGCTGCGGATGCCTACATCGTTAAATCCTCGGATTTGACTGAGCTAAAAGAAGTAATAAGCCGTTTAATTAACATGTAATAGATGCCCACACCTTAAAAAAGAAGGGGTGGGCATCACCCCTTTTTTTCTATACTGTAATCTTGGAAAAAATCATTTTTTAGATAAAACATATACTTAGGAGGTGCTCAAATTGGATTACAAAGGAACGTTGAATCTTCCACAAACGAACTTCCAGATGAAAGCAAATCTCGTTAAAAAAGAACCAGAAATGCTTAAATTCTGGGAAGAAAATGAGATTTACAAAAAGACTCTTGAGACAAGACAAAATGCCCCAACCTATTTACTCCACGACGGTCCTCCATATGCAAATGGAGACATTCACCTTGGTACAGCTATGAACAAGATCCTGAAGGACTTCGTTACAAGATACAAGACTATGCGTGGTTACAGAGTACCTTACGTACCCGGATGGGACACTCACGGTCTTCCAATAGAACACAGAGTCACAACATCTCTCGGCGAAGAAGCAAAGAATAAGTCAGCGGTTGAAATAAGAAAGCTTTGTAAAGATTTTGCACTCAAATTCGTCGATATACAACGTGAAGAATTCAAAAGACTCGGAGTTAAAGGCGATTGGGAGAATCCATATATAACACTTAATCCTGATTACGAATACCACATTCTCGATGTTTTCAAAACTCTCGTTGAAAACGGTAACGTCTACCGTGGTAACAAACCTGTTTATTGGTGTCCAACTTGTAGAACTGCGCTTGCAGAAGCAGAGATTGAATATCACGACCACGAATCTCCTTCAATATACGTAAAATTCCAGATGATTGATGATCCAAAAACATATGTTGTGATATGGACGACAACACCTTGGACTATTCCAGCAAACGTAGCTATTGCACTTCATCCGGACTACACATACGTGAAAATTAAAGTAGGAGAAGAATACTGGATAGTTGCTGAAGGATTATTACAAAAGTTTTCTGCAGATGTTGGCATAAACTTCGAAATCATAGAAAAGTTCTCTGGAAAAGACCTCGAATACAAGGAAACAAAACATCCACTTTATGATAGAAAATCTGTAATCGTACTTGCGGATTACGTCACTCTCGAAGATGGTACTGGCTGTGTCCATACCGCACCTGGTCACGGTGAAGAGGACTATCAAACGGGTTTAAAATACAATTTTCCAGTTCTCTCTCCTGTTGATGGTGAAGGAAGATTCACAAAAGAGGCTGGAAAGTACGAAGGTTTAAAGATATGGGATGCCAACAAAGTTATAGTTGAGGACCTGAAAAACGCTGGTGCATTAATAAAAGTATCTAAGATTAGCCACAGTTATCCACATTGTTGGCGCTGTAAAGGACCAGTCATGTTCCGCGCAACACCACAATGGTTCATCTCCGTAAATAAGAATAACCTTAGAGGTAAAGTACTCGAAGAGATAAAAAAGGTTAAATGGTATCCCGCATGGGGAGAGAATCGTATTACTGCAATGGTCCAGGAAAGACCAGACTGGACTATTTCAAGGCAAAGAGTATGGGGAACTCCTATTCCAGCCGTGGTTTGTAAAGATTGTGGTGAAGTGGTACTCGATGCAAAGGTTATCGAACACTTTGCAAATATAGTAAAGGAAAAAGGAACAGATACGTGGTTTGAACTTGATGTATCAGAGCTTATTCCAAAAGACTTTGCCTGTCCTTCATGTGGTGGGAAAACATTTGAAAAGACATACGACACACTTGATGTGTGGATAGACTCCGGATGCTCTTGGGAAGCGGTTATCAGATCAAAAGGTGAGAAATTCCCAGTTGACCTTTACTTAGAAGGTGATGACCAACACAGAGGTTGGTTCCAAAGCTCCATATTCCTTGCAACAGCGAAGGCAGGAACAGCACCATTCAAAAGCGTTGTAACACACGGCTTTATAAAAGACGAACAAGGTCGAAAGATGAGCAAATCGCTCGGAAACGTAGTTGACCCACTTGAAATAGTTGACAAGTACGGTGCAGATATACTCAGGCTCTGGGTTGCGAGCACAGACTTTTTCGACAACATAAGGGCTGGAAAGAATATAATAGAGCAGCAGGTGGAAGTGTACAAAAAGATCAGAAACACGCTCAGATACCTCTTGAGCAATCTTTACGACTTCACAGAAGCAGATATATTACCGTACGAAAAACTAATGCCACTTGACAAGTGGGCACTCGGTAGATTGCAGAAATTCATCGAACAAGTAACGCAATATTACGAAGAATTCGAATACTCAAAAGTATACAACGCAACAGTGAAGTACTGTACAACAGAATTGAGCTCCGTTTATCTCGACATAGTAAAAGATAGGCTCTACGTTGAAGCCAAGGATTCTCTGTACAGAAGGTCCACTCAAACTGTTCTCCACTATATACTCGAAGCACTTATAAAGATACTTGCTCCAATAATACCGTTCACAGCAGAAGAAGCTTATCAGGAAAGCCACTTGAAGAAATACGATAGTGTACACCTTGAATACTGGCCAGAACCTATGAAAGAATTTATAGATGAAGCACTGCTTGAAGAATTTCAACAGTTGTTATTAATAAGAGACGATGTTTTAAAAGCTCTTGAAAACGCACGTGCAAATGACATTATAGGTCACTCTCTCGATGCTCATGTAATGCTTGAAGCTAAGAACGACGAACTTAAGAACCTCGTAATAAAGTACGAATCAATGCTTGAGGAGTTTTTCATCGTTTCAAAAGTGACGATACAAGAAAATATTTCAGGCTTTAACGGTCAGTTTGCAAATGTCTTTGTCGAACATGCACAGGGTCAGAAATGTCAAAGATGCTGGAAATACCATCCAGATACCGGTAAAGATGAAGAACATCCAGAAACATGTCCAAGATGTTCAGCTGTATTGAGGGGCGAAAGAAAGTAAATAAAACAAGGAACGTGACTGACATGAAGTACACTCTCAAACAAAAGCTATCTTTCTTTGTTTTGTTTATTTATTCAACAATTTTAACAATCTCGGTAGCATTTGGTGCTACCGGGGTTGTTTTACCTTCAAAAATCGGTATAGAAAGAATTGATTTGGAAAAGACACTAAGGATTGACAACAAAAACTATCCGTTCACTTTCATTGATGGAATGATGTTAGAAGATGGGAGAAGATTAATTACAATTGATAATAAAACATATACAATCCAAGTTAAGACGCTCCCAGATGATGTAAGATTGAACGGAGTTACAGAAGCTTACACTTATGTATTTGAAAGTACCGCAACTTTTTATGACCCAACGTCCAGAACATTTAACGCAATATCAAAATCAAAGGAAATGCAAATCTCTGAAAAAGTATACATAGCAGTTGCGAAAGACGAATTTGGTAATGTTTCTGACATCGCTTTTGTCCCTCCAACACTTGAAAGACTCGATATACTCGATTCACAAAACCCTATCAATAACATATCTGGAAGAAAATTCTTGCTCTCTTCCAGATCACCTTACAGAATAATCGGTAAGACTGTACTTCCAGAAAAAAGCGTACTGATGCTGGAAAACGGCGTTACGATTGTTAATGCATTAAATGCTGACATGAACATAAAAGGCGCTGTAGTTACAACCGGACCTGTCACTTTTCTTGGTAGTGGTTCTTTGAGTGTTTCGGATTTGGGGCTTCTTTATCTCAATGCACTGGCAACGGATACAAATATCAATGCAGATAGAGGTACTCTTGTCTTTCTTGACAATTCGTATCTCAAAGATGCCAACCTTACAATGCCAAACTTCGTAGTTATACGGAAATCCACATTGAAAAATGTTAAGATTAACGGTGCTTTTGCCGTTTATTTAATCGACTCAACAATAGATAAACTCGAAATCCAAAACTGTGGATATGTTGTAGTTAATAATTCAAATATAACCTCAGCATCTTTATCTTTAATGACAAAGGCAACTGTTTACAACTCGCAAATAGGTTCTCTAAACCTCTCTGATTTATCGTATTTAGCGGTCGTGTCGAGTAAGATTGGGACGGCGTATGTAACCAAAGGTAGTATTTTGAAATCAAAAAATTCTTCAATTGAAACAACCGAAATGGATAGCTATTCAATCTCTTACCTGTTTAAATCAACTTTGCAGCAACTCAAAATCAACAATTCAAAATACTATACACTTGAAAGCACAATTAAGAAGATTCAAAAATAGAAGAAAAATAGAAGGAGGTATCAATATGGAAAATTGTGTCTTTTGTAAAATCATAAACGGTGAGATACCTTCAGAAAAAGTATATGAAGATGATGATTTCATCGTAATAAAGGACATTAGACCCGTTGCACCCGTTCATCTTCTTGCTATTTACAAAAAACACGTTGCTACAATAAATGAACTATCTTTGGAAGACAGTCAGAAAATGTGGAAATTATTCGAAGTTGTAAAAACAGTCTCAAAAACACAAGGAATCGAAAGCTATCGTATAGTTCAGAACAACGGCAAAGATGCTGGTCAAGAAGTTCATCACATACACTTCCACATAATTGGTGGTCGAAAACTCGGACCACTTGGTTGATTTTGAATTGCTTAAATTCTTTACTAAGATTCCTTGAAAAGCGAGGTGGCTAAAATAAAAGCTATCGTATATCTTCCTATAAAACCTGAGGTTGCAAAAAAATTCAACCTCCCAGTTAAACTTCCAGTACTTGCCGAAGACCTTCTTTTAATAACCGACCAGGATAATATCCCGCTCGATGTTATACTCCGCGGACTTGAAGAACAATACAAGATAGAGAAAGATGATTACTGGAAATCATATTTGGTCTACTTTATGTATGAAAAATTCAAGACGCTACTCAACCAAAAAGCTTACACCGAGGCAGAAGATATTTTAAAAAAGACCCGTGAACTATCGGAAGACTACAGATATCACTTTTACACCGCTTTACTTCAAGCAAAACTTGGAAATTACGAACTATCCGAAATCGAATTCAAACAATCCATTACTATGAATCCAAGCTTTTCACTCGGTTACTACGAACTTGGTAATGTGCTCTTTGCAAGGAAGGATTACGACGAAGCAATTGAAGCATACACAAAAGCATACGAATTAGACCCCGGATTTCTATTACCATTACTAAAAATTGGTGATGTATACATGGAACTTAACCAATTAAGTGATGCTGAATTAGTTTACAAATCAATAGTCCAAAAACTTGAATTAAATGCTCTTGCAAACGAAGGAATAGAATACGCACCAATGCCCGAAGCATACCTTAGACTCGGTGTTGTATACAACATTCGTCAGCAATACGAAAAAGCCGAAGAGATATTCAAAAAGGGGTTAAAAATTGAAAACAAGCCCGAGATAATCTACAACCTTTCTTACACACTAACGAGACTGGGAAAACACTTTGAAGCTTACGGATTGCTACATGAACTATCTAAGACATACGAAACCCCGGAAACACTCAATGAACTTGGAATACTACAAAGAAGACTTGGCTTATACGAAGAAGCATACAATACTTTTGAAAAGACACAAGAGGACTTTCCAGAAAACTTCGAAAGAATACAATTCTATGTTGGAAAGAAAAACTTCGATGATGAATTCGAAAATGAGATGAAAAAATCTGAAGATAAACTTGAAGCTGTTGAATTTCCTTTCGAAGAAGCACTCGACGTTATCATTGAATCGACGAACGATGATGGAGAGATTGTCATAGAAGAATTCATTGAATTAACACAAATACAACCCATATTGAAAGATACAGAACATGCAACATCTGAGCATTTTCCATATATATTAGCTGGAATGTACATAGCAGGAACGGATCCGATAATAATGGAAAAGAACGTCACAATTCTTACAATATCAACAATGGGAGCAGGTCTCCCACTGGCATGTTCAACTGTTATACTTAGACTTCACCAGTACATACTATCTGGTGAAACAAATATAGACCACTTTATCGAAGAAGTTCATGGCGAAATCGAAGAACTACACTTCCAATTTGCCATGGAGATAGTTTCTTTACTTGAATCACCACTCGATGACTTTTTCGATGCGGATTGCAGTGATTACAAAGCATTTACGCTCAACCTAATAAAGGCTATTGGATACAATCCTTCAGACGAAGAAATAGAAAATATACTCGACGAGATGCTGAAAAAGAGTGTTAGGTTCTTTAGATTCTTTTTATTAAGATAATGACTATAATAAAACGCAAAAGCGGGCAAAAAAATGCCCGCTTTTTTATGTACGCAATCTATCACAATTTCTCCTCATCATCTTCCTTGTACTCAAGCACAAACTTTTCAAATTCGGTTTCCGCAATATCTTCCATAGCCCCACGACTTGCAATAGTAGTTTTTTCAGTTGGAAGTATCTTAAATCTCTCCCATGGGAATTCGTAAATTTCTCTTAGGTCTCTTATCTCATCAGGTACTTCAATCAACTCTAATTCTAACTTTGATTCCTTAAAAACCCATTCACCTACCTCATATGTTCCGTACACAGTTACAAACTTCGTCGCGTCTTCCCACTTGTACCAATATGGTATGAATTCACCAAATGAGTATAGATTCCACCGGATCATGCTAAAACCTCCCATACTTTACCACTTACAATGCAAGTTTTCTTAACATACATTTAATATTTTACCATATTTATTCACATTTTCAACACATAGATAAATAAGCATTAACGAGCATTAAGCTCTTTTGCACGTCCTTCGTTGACTTAAAACGCGTTCTGTTTCCTCAAAAAGCCCGATATATACGATATTGTCCAATATCCCTTTATACGTTTTCAATTCGAGCAAATTGTAAGCAAGAATTACATCATCGAGTATTTTAAACAAGTATTCCCTGACCTGAGGTCTAATCTTATCTATAAATTGTCGAATGTCTGTACTTTCTTCATGTTTAAATTGCAACAAAAAAGGATTATAGTTATGTTCCTGTGCATCTTTTTCTAAATCGTCAAAGGCATCAAGAGCGTAGATCCATCTACCTAAATGTTTTGCCAAATTAACTAAGACAACCTTTTGTTCTGGTGAAATGTCTTCAAGATTCTGAAAGAAGGTAGCTACTATTTCTCCAAAAATGTTCGCTGGTTGATCAATAGAAGGTACTTGATAACGCTCTAAATTTCCAAGTTCAGTAAGTAATCCTTTCAACCGCTCTTCAAGATAACGATTATGAGTATTCTCTCCAGCAAACTTCCTTAGTATACTCAACAATACCATTTTAACGAAATTTTTTTCATCCTTCACATCGTCAAGCAATTTGTACTTCAAAAGTAAGATAAAATTAGTCGCAGCAAGGGTTATATCATCACTCTCAAAATATGCGACCTTTCTAAATTCAATCTCACAAAACCTTTTTCGGTAGCTAAGAGTTCTGCCTTTGAGAGATGTTAGGAGCAACGCAAAGAATATAGAATCATAACTCAAAAAAATTTTTGCCAAATACCTCGCCCTTTGAAGGCTTGTGCAAACACCACAATAGAATGCTTTAAATTCATTTAATTCTCTAAGTTTTAGCTCACTTTTCACTGGTTTCACATATCCAAACATCAGTACACCTACTTATAAAATATTACATACAAGAAATGCAATCTCCACCCATACATTCACAACAAGTATCTGTAACCCACATACAACCGATGCACTGGCATATATCATCACAACAGCCATCATGCCGTCTATAATAATAACCTGGTCTATATCCTCTCAACGAAGTATAAGAATAAATAAGTTCATTATCCATAGCAGCATTCAAAGCATTATCGTCTTCTACTTGCTTTTTATACGCTTCATAAGCTTCTATAAGCTCCAAATATTTAGCCATTGCGATAGGTTTTAACTCGCTATTTTCATATCTCTTAGGGTTATACTTCTCGAGATATTCCTTATACAGTATCTCGATTTCAACGTGCGGTGTATCTAATGGAATATTTAGTAACTCAAATATGCTCCGTTTCACAGAGAACACCTCCAAGCAATTTAATTATTCCAATTATTTTCCGACAATCTTTTCTACCCATGTATTCATCTTTTGGACAACTCTTTCAAAAAGATACTCATATGCTGCAAAAAATATATTCCCAAAAATGATTATACCATATATTATTAAATCTTTGTCTAACTGAACAATTTTTGTAATACCTTCTGCCGTTTGAGATAGTATATCTATACCGAGCACTTTGGACTGCACAAACAGCCAACTAAAAAATGCTACGTTGAAATAAATGTACTTAAAAACCCAAGAAAACAAGCTTGGTAATTTCCTCAAAAGGTACCTGATAGGGACATACAAAGAGATGAAAGTAAAAGTAGTGACGTACCCAAGACGTGGGATAAACATATACGCAAGAACGTTCAACCCAATGACAATCCATAAACCAGAAAAAAATGAATCGAAGAAAAGGTACGGAAAATATGCAAGATAAGAAGTTACTATGAGAAATGTCCACTTACTCGGAGAAACGTAACCAAGATATAGACCAACAAACGATAAACCAAGCATTACCGATGAGAAAGCAACTATTCTTGAACGATTTTCTAATCTAATGTGAGTCTGCCTCATCACTTACCTCCTCTTTTCAAATCTTTTCAAAAGATATTTTTATTTTATCATATACAACATCCTCCAGGATTAAAAGAAAATCTTAGACAGGGACTTGCAGACTTGAAAAGATGAAAACTCAAATTCAAGTCGTATAAAAAACTCCCTGCAAATTGCGACTCAAAAGACAATTTACGCAGGGAGTTATTCTTTAATCTATTGCGATTCACAAATTTAAAAGCTTATAAATTCTTCTTTACCTCCTCAAGCAGACTAATCAACCTATTAGCAGTTGATTCGACTTCACTGTACAACCTCTGCGCATCGGAAATCTTTCCTGCCTTTATTAGTTCCATCACACGTGCGCCTGTCTTGTGCACATCGTGGTGTAACTTCTCAATCTGTGACCAATTCTCTTCTTGTCCTTTTGGTGCGGCTGTGAAATCGTATATTGTTCCAAATGCACATCTATGAGGATTAAATTGCAACTCCACAGGTTTCCCACTTCTCACTGACTCGCGCAACTTCTCAAGCCAAGCTTTGTGAGCTTCGATTGCTTCGGTTATAGCTGTTTCATAATCTTCCTTTTTAAACATACGGAACTTTGATTTCATTTCCTCAGCTCTGCTGAGTATAGCATTTTCAACTTGCCTCTCAGCATCTGTAAGCTCTGGAATTATCTTAGCAACATTACTCATTGCTTGTGCAAGTTCATCCATTAGTTGTACTATTTCATTTACGCTGTTGGTAGCATTTTGCATTGCTGAGCTAATCTCCTCGCTCGATGCACTCTGTTCTTCACTAGCTGCGGCGAGAGACTCGGCTTTTGAATTTATCTCTTCGGCAAGACTGTATATTCTCTCGAATGCCTCTTGCGCCTTACTAACGCTCTCTCTTGAAGTATTCAAAACATCAGCATTCTGTTTCACTGTCTGATCTACTTGTTCTACACCATCTTTGATATTCTTTAATATGCCTTGTATATCACTTGTAGATTTCTTACTCTCTTCTGCAAGTTTTCTTATCTCATCGGCTACTACGGCAAATCCCCTTCCAGCTTCACCTGCTCTTGCAGCTTCTATCGCAGCATTCAATGCAAGCAAATTTGTCTGTTCGGCTATCGAGTTTATCGTATCAACAATAGTCTGGATTTGAGCAGAGTAATTGACAAGTGAGCTTGTCACTTCCAACGAACGGTGGGACGAAGCTATCGTTTCTTCTATCTTTTGAACAAGTTCTTTTATTATACCCATCGATTTACTGATTTCACTAAACGTTGAATTAGTAAGTGCGGAAATTTGCTGAGCACTGTAAGCAACATTTTGGGCAGCAGCGGCGACTTCCTCAACGCCAGAATTGGTCTCTTCTACAGCAGCTGAAACACTCTCAACCATAGAGACCACTCGTTCAACTGAGGAATTTACTTTCTCAATAAATTCATTGGTTTTATCGCTGGCTGCGGCATACTTACTTACAGATTGATTTATTGATACAAATCCTTTTTGTAAGGAAACGAAAGACTCTCTGATACTCGAAACTGCTTTTCCAACTGAGTTTAGAAGAAGACCTATCTCATTATTCACCGAATTGTTCAATTCCACGGTAAAGTCCCCTTTTGAAACATCGCCTAATATTTCCTGAGCTTGTCTTATCTGTTTTTGGACAACTCTGAGAAGCATGATGATAATCACCATCAAAATCGCAAGAGAAATTATCTGTATTGAATTATTAACAACCTTGGACAAAGTGAATAATCTCTCAACCTCACTCATAGGAACCTTAGAAATTATAACTGCAACGGTAGTCCCATTAACGTCTTTTAAACCATACGATAAATACATATTACCATTCTTAGACTCATGGTAATGTTCGTTTTCTATAAATTTCTTCACATCTATTTCCTTATCAAGTTCCTCCTTGCCAGGGAGCCTCACAAAAACAGGATTCTCGAGTCTTCCTTTATCATCGTACAGTAAAACTAATTCACTTGTCCCTGGCAAACCTTCTAAAAATTCAGACTTTAAAAAAATGCCAAATTCTAATAACCCTATGTATTCGTTATCAACAAAAACTGGTCCAACAACACGTAAAGCAACTCCATTTTTACCTGCTTCCACACCTATCACCTTTTTCTTTTCACTATTCGCTTTCTGAACAAGTTTCCTGAACGAGAGATCATCTCCGTACTGTTCAGGCTTATGCATTCTCAGGAAAGCTTTTAAATCGGGATCAATGAATTCAAGAACTTCAACACCAAATTTGCTGAAATCTTCGTAGTGTGGTTTCAAATAATTATAGAGCCCCTCGCGCTCCCTTTCCTTATAAAGCCTGACCATTTCATTATCCTTCAAAATTTCATCAAAGACAAAATCAAGCAAAACTTTTTTCCCTTCAATATAATGTTCAATAATATGTCCAGAAAGTTCATTAGATAC
>Ga0079999_11811_pt1 | contig 66319 bp, 39 predicted proteins | sample YelNats1bottleC1_FD_69202 | JGI IMG/M metagenome (GOLD analysis project Ga0079999, IMG submission 69202) | Hot spring thermophilic microbial communities from Obsidian Pool, Yellowstone National Park, USA - site 1 bottle C1 (SPADES assembly)... | ecosystem: Environmental > Aquatic > Thermal springs... | reverse complement strand
TCCTTTTGGATTTCTAATTAAATGAGTTAGTGCTGGAATATATATTCATTCTACTTCAAGAACTTTTTTCGAGTAAATACACTGAATTTTAGAAAAGGTCTCAATTTTGTTGAAAAAATAGGCACGGGACACCCGCTAAAAGTGTCCCGCCATAAAACCAATTAATACCATTTGAATGTAATTGCTGATTCTGCCGGGACTGTATATATTAAATACTTGCTATTCCATACAATTTTCACTCTTTTCGTTGTCGATAACTGATTTAACAAAACCAAAACTTTTGAGCCGTCAGTGTTCCTATAAGCAACCGTTTCAATTGCTCCTTCATAAGTATTAGAATCAATCCTATAAGCACCTGGATGGACAAATTTACTGCTATGTCCAAGTCCATAGTATTGGACGTTGTACGTCACGTTATCTGTTATGTCACTCCTAATTGTTAACAAACCTTTATTGCCTGTTCCTACCGACGGATGTTTAGGTCCATCATTTTGGTCTAATGCTATATTCCACATTATATATGACTTTGCCCAATTTCTCGGAAATCTTATGGTATGCATCATTAAATCCAAGAACATACCTTTGTTAGTTCCACCACCAATCCAAGTACCGCTACCACATTCTGTAGCCCAAATATCTTTATTTGGAAATTTATTGTGTAATGTGGTTAAATTACTATGGCTAAGTGCGCAATAATAATGAAATCCTGTACCCGCAACATAATTCGCAGCATTCGAACTAAAAACTGTAGTTGCATAATTAATATCATCGTAATTATGATCATAACAAATAATTTTAGTATTCAATCCTGCTTGAGCAATTTTAGGACCTAACACATTAATAAAATTTATCTGTTCTGTCGCACTCATTAACATGCCAGGATAAGGTGGAGCATATTTAGGTTCATTCTGAACTGTAATTGCATAGATAGGTGTTCCTCTATTTTTATATTCGAGTAAATATTTAACTAAATAATTTGCATATACATCATAACATTCTGACCTTAATATACCACCCACATTTCCAATCAAACTTTTCCCTGTCTTCATCCATGCTGGAGGGCTCCACGGAGTTGCAAATATTTTTATTCTTCCTGGATTTACGTTAAAAGCTTGATTTAATATAGGTCTTATATATGCATCTTCTCGCCACAGTGAAAAGTATGTCAAATTCCAATCATCTACATTGCTGGGTGTATCATCATATGTCCACATCTCCCATGCAAAGTCACTACTTCCGATCGGCTGCCTCAAAATACTAATATTTATTCCATTTGGACTAAATAGTTTTTCCATTACCTCTTTTCTTTTTGCATCTGTTAGTTTGTAGTACATCAACCAACAAGAAGAATCTGTTAAAGATGCTCCAAATCCATCCATTGTCTGATATCTAACATTTTCATTAATATTTATTGTATAATCAGCATTTCCATTGGATGTGGAAAATGACATATCATTTTGACGCATTAACCAAATATTGCTGTTTGGATTAGATAACCAAACCTGCACTACACCTGGTGTTCTTGAGACAATAACAACTTCAAAAGTTTCCCAACTCCCACCTATACTATCTCTGTTTGCTATGAGTGGACTTGCACCACCATCTTCTGCACAAACATACTTGTTATTAGCCAAAGATTTTAATGCTATTTCATTGTTATTTGTGACAACAACCTCAAATGTTTCCCAAGTACCAATTGCATCTCGATTAGCAATAAGTGCACTTGAACCTCCATTTTCTGCACAAACATACTTGTTGTTAGCTAATGACTTGAGTGCAATCTTGTTCCCGGGTAGTGTATATACTTGAAACTGTTCCCATGTTCCAATGGCACTCCTGTTTGCAATAAGCGGACTTGCCCCACCGTTTTCTGCACATACATACATACCATTTGCCTTAGATTTTAAGGCTATTATGTCTCCCATTTGTGGCTCATATATTTGAGTAATTTCAGCTCTTATTGGTTGTTCAGTTATCAATATAGACACTAATAAATAAATGAATCCTATTAAAATAGCATAAATTTTTTGTTTTCGTGAAAAAACAGTTTTCATAAAACTCCTCCTCACCATATAATTTTAATAAAGTACTTTTTTGACTTTTTGTAAATTCAACTTTAGTTATAAAACCAATGTGTAATATATTATTTTATTCAAATTCATTTCTGTGAGCAAAATTGTAAAGAACAATTTCAACTCCTGTTTTTCAAATTTAACTTGTTCATAATATTTTTAATATGAATTTTAACTGCTGATTCGCAAATTTTAAGTTCAAAGGCAATTTCTTTATTGCTTTTCCCTTTGGAAATTAACCTTATAATTTCCTTTTCTCTCTGGGTTAACATTTAAAAACTTTTACCTCAATATTTACCGCACTATCTTTTCAGACAAAGGGGACTACAAATTTATGCTATTATCTTCAGATACTGTAGTCCCCTTTTTGTCAAATCAAAACTTTTTTTATTTACTTGTTTCTAATTTTCTAAACTCTAATAGTTGGCGTTGAATTTCCTTAAATACCTTATCATAACCTGCTCTTTTAAGTTTTGCTCTATATTCTTCTACAGCCTTTACTGGATCATTTACCTTTCCAAAACTTATAGCCGTTCCCAAGGTGCTTGTTACATTAGACAGTGCAGCAATTTGGGGTTGAATTGATTTTAAATCAAGCACAAGTCTTCCATATGGATATGGTTTTGCAATTTTGTTGTATCTTGCATAGTAATCTTTTAAGCCTTCCCATTCATTTATCGATGGTAGCACAAAAGCGTCTATCCTTGTTCCCCATGCATTTGTCCAAAAACCATATTTATTTGAATCAAAGTTGGGAGGAGTATAATATTTCCCATCTTTAATCCAATAGTTTATACCTTCACGACCATAGTGCAATAGCCTATAAACCTTTTGATTAGTTCTAATTTGTTCAAGTACCATCAATGCCCTGTCTGGATACTTACTATATCTTCCCACTGCAATAGCATCCTGAGTTATTGGCTGTTTTACAAGGTTGTTTCTTGTATCACTAAATGCAAAGAATTGCAAATCAGAACCAGGTTGCCTCTTATCCATTTCTTGCCTTAAACCACTAAATGAATCAGGATGCGCTCTTTCAGCACCGGTCTTCCCTTCATATAGCAACTGTGTAGTATCACCTTTAAAGTTCAAAACATCCTCGCGCCAGAATCCTTTGCTTGCCCACTGTTTCATAAGTTTTGCATATTCTTCAAATGTTTTGTCAAATACTGGTGAGTAGAGTGTATACTTATCCTTATACGACTTACCCCAAAAGAGTTTGTGTCCACCTGTGTCAATCGGAAGCTCAACTGCATCTGTATTTGAGATTACCCAACCGCTAAAAAGTTCAGACGCTTTACTTGAATTTCCAGTTACATCATAGGGAATTACACCAGGTAGATTTTTCTTTATACCTTCTAAGTACTTTCCGAAAGTATACCAATCTTTAATAGGAAGCTTAATCCCAAACTTTTTAGCCCAGTCTCCTCTGTACGCAAATCCATTGTTGACATAGTGAGTAAATAAATTTTCTGGCACCGCAATTATTTTACCTTTGTACCTTACCTGGTCCCACTCTTCAGGCTTTACTTGCTTCCACAGTTTTGGAGCATATTTTGGAAGTAAATCATCTAATTCTTTAAAAGCACCTTTTTGAGCATTCCCCCACATATTAAGCCATGTTGAGGAAGTATAAACTAAATCGAGTGGTTCTCCTGATGCAAGAAGCAAATTATATTTTGTATACCAATCAGCCCACCCAATGAATTTAATTTCCATTCCAGTATTAATTGTCTGTTTCAGTATCTTGTTCCACTCTTCCTGAGCTTTTTGTACCTGGTCATTCTGAGGTGGGTCACCCATTACATAATACTTAATTACAACATAGGTAGAAGGTTTTTGAGCACTTCCAAGGGCATTTACATTAGATAGTATAACTGAAGCCAAAAATGTTAAAACAATGAAAATCTCCACAAACTTTTTAATCTTCATTAAATAACACCTCCTGTAAGTATTAATTTTATAATTTATTTTCAATTCCCTCAGAGATGCAGGGAATTGAAGCCAATAACTTAACCTTTTACAGCACCAATAGTAATACCTTTTATGAAATATCTCTGAACAAATGGATATGCAAGCACAATCGGACCTGTCGCAATAACAGCAGTTGCCAATTTTGCAGTTTCTGTCGGTAGATTTTGTGGTGGAATATACTTGCTTGCAGGTGTATTTCTGAGCATATCTGCTTTTGTGATAATTTCATATAAGTAAAGCTGCAAAGGCTTGTATTTCATTGTTGTGGATAAAAAGAGCATTCCGTTGAACCACTCATTCCAATATCCCAGTGCTAAAAACAGTCCAACAGTTGCAAGAGCAGGTTTAGCAAGAGGAAGTATTAGCTTGATAAATATTGTAAAGTCTCCTGCCCCATCAATTTTTGCCGATTCAGTTATTTCATGTGGAATTGACTTCATAAAGTTTTTCATCAGAATAATAAGCCATGGATTCATTAGACCAGGAATTAAAAGCACCAAATAATTGTCTTTTAGATGCAATCCTCTTGTTATCAGCAGATAGTATGGTACAAGTCCACCTGAAAAAAGTGTAGTAAAATAAATGTAAAATGATATAGCATTTCTATATGCATAGTCTGGTCTTTGTAGAACATATCCTGTCATTGATATCAAAAATAGTCCTATTGTAGTCCCAAGCAGGGTGTTGCAAATTGTCAAGATATAAGAACCAATGAGTCTATCAGGAGCACTGAATATTACTTTATATGCTAAGAGCGAAAACTTGCGCGGAAATAAACAATATCCGTTTTTTATAATGTCGCTCTCTAAATTAAAAGAAGATGATGTCATAACAACAAATGGAATAAGACATATTAATGTAAAAATACCCACAACTGCATATGCTAAAATTTTTAAGTTTATATCTGATGCTGACATTTTATATGATGCAGATTTTTCTATTCTCTCCATTTTTATTTTCCTCCTGTCCAAGAGCAAATAAAAATTTTGCATTTAGAACAACGCATAATCAGGTTCAATCTTTTTAACAAGCCAGTTTGTAAATACTACTAAGAAAAATCCAAATACTGACTGGAAAAAACTTACCGCACTTGCCATGGAAAAATTAAAATCATTGACCAACGATCTGAAAACAAATGTTTCAATAATATCTGTTTTCTCGTACAAAAGCGCATTTGTAGCACCTACAACATTATAGAAGAGTCCAAAATCTCCCCTCAAAATCCCACCAAGAGAGAATAAAAGTAAGATAACAAAAGTAGGTCTGAGCAATGGAAGCAGGATATATCTTATTTTCTGGACATGAGATGCACCATCAATCATAGCAGATTCGATAATCTCTGGATCAACAGATGTCAATGTTGCAAAATAAATAATAGAACCATACCCTGCATTTTTCCATAGATTTACTGCAATAAGCACATACGGCCATATATCCGGATTAGAATAAGTAGGAATAGGATTTAAACCCATTTTCTTTAATAAAATGTTTAACAGACCATAATCATAATTCATAACATTGTAGACAAAAAGTCCTACCAGCACATATGAAATAAAATGCGGAAGAAGCATAAAAGATTGTGTAATTTTTCTATACGTTCTGTTATTTATCTCATTTAGAAGAAGTGCTAAAAATATTTGAAATATATTACCCACTAATATAAAAGCAATGTTATACAACACTGTATTTCTCACAAGTCTCAATAAATCTCCTGATTCAATCAAAAACCTGAAATTTTCAAATCCAACAAATGGGCTTTTAAATATTCCAAGGTCATATCTATAGTCTGTAAAAGCAATGTAAATGCCTGGCATTGGTATATAGGAAAAAATGAAAAAGAAAACTATTGCAGGAAGACTCATAATAACTAGTGTTTTATTCTGTTTAAATGTTTTCCAAGCATTTGATTTGCTTTTAGAACTCATCTATATATACCTCCATATTAAACTATTACTTCCAACACAAGGTCATGGCCGCTTTTGGTGGAATATATATGTTAAAATTTTTGTTCAGGTATTGAACTGTTGCAATTTTACTTTCAGATGTTCTGTTGGATATTATAAGCACCACAGATTTATCAGGATTTAAAAACGCAACATTTTCCAAATCGTTTTGGTAGGTATTTGAATCTATTCGAACAGCTCCAGGTTTCACAAATTTACTTATATGACCAAGAGTATAATAATCTACATTGTATATGACCTTCTTTGTTTTCTGCTCAATTTTAACTAAACCACGGCAAGTACTATGTGGTAAAACTGTTGGTCCGTTATTTTCATCAAGTGCTATGTTCCACCATACCACTGTCTCTGCCCAGTTCCTTGGTGCACGTATTACATGCATCATTTGGTCAAGAAAAGCCTTTTCAAATGCCGGTATCCACTCGCCACCTGACGCCTCAGTAAACCAAATCTCTTTGTCCGGAAAAAGGTTATGAATTTTGGTCATTGTCTCATGACTTCCTGCATAGCAATGCCAAGCAGAACCTGAAATGTATTTATACGCCTCTTTATCCTTATAAACTGTCATAACATATTCTGGAACATCCCAGTTATGGTCATAGCATAATATCTTAGTTTTTATATTATTTTTCTTAAAAGCTGGACCAAGATAATTCTTTATAAACTCTGCCTGTTCTTCTGCACTCATGGACATCCCCGGATAGTGAGGTGGCACATACAATGGCTCGTTTTGGGGTGTAATAGCATATATTTCTATTCCTTCTTTTTTGTACTCATTGATAAACTTAACAAAATAATTTGCATATGCCTCATAACAATCTGGCCAAAGACTACCTCCTATCATACTATCTGTAGTTTTCATCCATCCTGGCGGACTCCAAGGAGTTGCCATAATCTTTAACTGTTTATTAATTTGCATCGCCTTTTTTAAAAGTGGGATTATGTATTCCTTATCATGATTAATGCTAAAATGTTTCAATTCATAATCACTTTCACCTTTTGGCATATCATCGTAAGAATAGATCTTTGTTGCATAATCACTTGCTCCCATAGGTTGCCTCAAAAAAGAGATTCCTATACCTTCTTTGTAATCAAAAAGTTTCTTTAAGACTTTTTCCCTTTCATTCTCTGATAATACCTTAGCAATCAGATATGCAGATGCATCTGTTAATGAGGCACCAAAACCTTCCATAGTTTGATATTTCTTTTGAGGGTCAATCTTTATAATATACTTTGATTTGTTAACATTTTTCTTAACAAAATCACTTGTGTTTTGCTTTTTAAGAAGATTTTTTTGATCAACCGTGGTAAGCCAAATTTCTAAATTTTGGGAACTTGCTTGCACATTGCTTAAAACCATATTAGTATCTCTCCTCACTATTAAAAAGTAAAAGCTAATTGCAAAGTAAAAGCTAATTGCAACTACAATTAAAAAACACAGTATTTTTTTACAAACTCTCTTTTTCATTACATCACCTCTTTTTGTTTCTTTACTTTTCGCTGGTTTTGAACTATAATAGAAATTAAGATGGGGTTTTGTGTCTATATATAAAATTTGATTTTGACTATCATTTTGAAAGAGGGGTTATTTTTCCCTCTTTTTTTGTTTTTCTTAATCATACTAAAACAAACTTTTTGTCAGCACGATTCCCTTTCAACCAATTTTGTAGGAATTAATATCGTTTTTGTTTTACTATCCTTTTTTATGATTTCCTCTATAACTTTTTCGCCTATCTGCTCATAGTTTTGGTTTACAGTAGTTAAAGATGGTGAAAGATATTTTCCTATTTCAATATCATCAAACCCTGTTATTTTTATGTCTTCAGGGACTTTGAATTTTTTCTCTTGAAGCTTTTTCAATGCACCTACTGCAACAATATCATTCACACACAAAATTACTTCAGGAATTTCTGCTTGACTTGTAATATAGTCAGCGCCTTTTTTTCCAGCTTCAAATGTAAACCCTGCTTCTATTAACCATTCCTTCCTTGTTTTTAAATTAAACATTTCGGCATATTCCAAAAACCATCTTTTTTTATCTTCTGTTGCACTTATATCTTTTTCGCCAAAAATAAATCCAACTTTGCTGTATCCCTTCTTAGATATGAGCTGCATTAATTCTTCTAATCCCTTTTTTTCATCAGTAACTATATTGCAATTACAGACATCTTGATATATACCATTTATTGTAACAATATAAGTTCTTTCTTTCGCTAAAATTAATTCTTCTAAGTACTTTTTTTTAAGCTTGTAGTTTGTTATTCTGCCCGCCATGAATACTATTGCATCTACTTGTTTTTCAAGCAAAGATCTTATATAGACTGATTCCAAATCATAATTGCTAAATGAATTACAAAGGATAACATTGTAACCATGTCGATGAGCATTCTTTTCGACTTCTATACATAGCTGGTTAAAAAAGGGATTTATAATATCTGGCAATATAACACCGATCAGTTTTGTTTGATTGGTAATTAGACTCCTCGCCAACATATTAGGAGTATAATTATACTTCTGCATAATTCTTAATATTTCTTCTTTCTTCTCTTTTTTGACTGGACCACTATTATTGATGACTCGTGACACAGTTGCAACTGAGACGTTTGCTTCTTTTGCTATATCATAAATGGTGACACGATTCTTTTTCATTTCTTAAGACCTCTTTGTAGCTCATTTGTTAATGTTGATTAATAAATTTAAAACTGTAACCCATTACAGTTATCATTATATCATAAATAACTTCATTGTCAAGTATGTTTTTAAAAAATTTTTTCAAGATTAAATTAATGAGGAGCACCTGTGGCAATTGGCTGTTTTTAAAAGACTGTGCCACAGATGCTCCCTTCACAAATCTATATTAATTTAGGAGGAGGTTTAGTAGCCTGTATATTACAACTGCTGCTTCGGCTCTTGTGGTGATAGTTTTTGGTTTTATATTATTTTGTGAACCTTTTATAATCCCATTCTTTATCAAAGTAGCAACATCGTCAATTGCATATTCACTTATCATATCCCTATCGTTATACATTGCCAACTCGTTCCTGTCTCCTTTTTCGACTTTAGCATTGCAAATATTAAGTACCCTGCTGATTATAACCATCATTTCTTCTCTTGTAATTGGATTTTCTGGTTTAAAATTATTGTTCTCTGTTCCTTTTACAATGCCCAACTTTTTAGCTATACCTACTTCATTGTAATAATATGCATCCTTAGATACATCACTGAAATTTTCATCTACAGCCATATTTACACCTAAGGTTCTTACAATAAGCGCTACAAAATCTGCTCTTCTTATTTTAGATGCTGGCTCAAACTTGTCTTGAGTTACTCCCTTTATAACTTCTCTCAATGCAAGATTCTCTATCTCAGCTTTTGCCCATGAATAATCTGAAATGTCTTTAAACTCTTTCTTTTGAACATTTAATGCAGTGTAAACACCATCTCCGTTTGCTATAAACTTCATAGTTTTTGATTGTTTATCATATTTACAGAATGGAACAGCAACTAATTTTCCGTTTTCAACCTTATAAACAACAAGGTTTAATGATTTCAATTCCTCAATTGATGGAGCGTAAGGCACTGAAACTTTTACTGAAGGCATAATACTAAGTGAGCTATCAGTACCCATTTTAAGTTCAATTCCTGAGACTTTTACTTTTTGCTCTTCTCCAAATGTTGCTTCAATATTCTCAACCTTCCTAAGACTTACTTCTGTCTTTTCTTCACCAAAAATTGCTTGTTTCAAATATTTAACTGGAACTTCAACATCTGCCACATTGGTTTTAATGATAATTGTTTGTTCATTTTTAAGTGCTTTGATAGGAATTTCAGCAACAAATTCTTTTACAGTTTTCAACGTATCGTTTTTCAGATCTATGTTCAATGTGTTGACTTTCTCTGCTTTATCTACTATCAATTTTTCATCAATGCTAACTACAAATTTTTCGCTAAGCACTTTGTTGCCTGCAATTTCTGGCTGGATATTCAAAGTAGACTGTTCTACAGAATAGTTGATTCTTGGTTCTTTAGATGTTTCAACCTCTTCTTTTTGACTCTGCTTTTCCGGCAATTGCGATTTAGATGTCTCTGTTTGTTCTGTTATGACAGTACCAATTGATGATCCAACATTAGCCGAACTTTGTGTGCCTGAAGATGTTCCACCTGATGTTTGCTGCTTGTTTATTATATAAGTGAATACTGCTACATCACTCTTTTCCATACCTTCCTTGACAGCTATTGCCTTTATAGTTGTTGTTTTATCTATTACCAATGGTGCAACATACAAGTTGCTTGATGTTGAAGGTTCTGTACCATCTAATGTGTAATAAATCTTCGCACCTACTGTGTCGCATGTTAAGGATACTATAACTGAATCATTATATGTGCTAGGAACTGGTGTAGCTCGTGGTACTGAAACTTTTTCAACCGGAATCTGTCCTGTAAATTCAAATTGAATATAATCCAAATCGAAACCATCACCAATATCATAGAGAGTAATCTCATAAATTCCCTTTTCAAGAGTGAGAGTTCCTGATGCTATCTGGAATGTACTCCAGCCTCCTGTTGCAGGCAATGATACTTCTGAAAGTTGTTGATTATCCTTCTTTAAAACTACCTTAACCCCAGACTGTGTTGTTGCATAGCGATATGATACCTGATATTCACCGCCGTAAGGTACATTTACATAATACTTCATCCAATCTCCAGCAGAGAGGTACCCAAGTTTATAATTTGTACCACTTAAGCTCAAAATAACACCTTTTGATGTATCTATAAAATCCTCAGCTTCAATCTTCCCTGGAATAGTGAGTGGCTGGCTTACCGGTTGTAACTCTATTTCTCTTAGTTCAAAAGTATCTGTAGCTGCTGTAATATAGAGTTTTATACTTTGTACACCTTTAGATAAATTAAGACCATATTTAAGTGTAAACCAATTACCTTCCCAAATCTTTGGCAAAGTTACTGTTTTCATAATTGTATTTTCTGCATTTCTAAACTGTATTGTCGCACCATTTAGATTTTTAACAATAAGTTTTGTAGTATACTTCCCATCAGCTGGAATATTAACTCTAAATTCTATCCAATCCCCTGTGCCAATATCTGTTATTTTGTAGTAATTATTTTCTCTTACAACTTTTGCACCGCTTATCTTGTAAACTTCATCCGCAACTATTGTACCTAAATGATTCACTACATCTCCAGTTTTTCCTTTGCACATTAGAGTTGCCGTAAGTATTTCACCGAAAGTTGAATCACTGTACGCCTCAGGTGGAACATTAACATTCAGCTGCAAATCTTCATAATACAATGTCCCATCCCAACGTAGATATATTTTTACATTATGTGCATCAACATATTCAATTTTTTTGATGCCGATACCATAGTCAGTTGCATTCCCTGAGATTTTTATTTTATCAATATTTGCTGGGTTAAAAGTACCTCCCGTAAGTGTGAGAGTAATTACTTCATTATCCATTGTTGAAATATTTCCATTTGTATTTGAAGCCCATGAAGCCGTCAAAACTTCTGGATCATCTATTGCACTAAATGTGAGTCGAGTAGAAAGAGTATATTCAACTTGCGATGTCTCTTCATTATAAGCTGCCATTACTACTTCAGGGTATTTATCAATATCATAATCAACAATGCTGTTGCCACTTAGTGTTATTTTTACGGTGTTATCATTCATTTTCTCAATTTGCCCAATTTGAATACCATCCGGTGCACCAACTAATGAGAAGTTGTACACTTGACCAAATACTGCATTATTTAACGCTATTGTTATTGCAGCACCATTTTCTCGTCCTTCTTTGATAGTATTTGCCCCATCCGAAGCTTCAATCGACTTCACTTCAAGCGCAGGTCCAATCTCAAGCCATCCAAAGTTGTGGTCACTTTCTCCTGCAGAGGTAACTTTCAAAATTGTTTCACCTGTCTTGTTTATTGTAACTTCTGTGTCTGCTACACCTAACTTATCCCAACCCCAGCCACCAGTATATGGTAGCGAAAGTCCATCTTGCGGTGTTAATTCTTGTTCATCGAGAAATATCTTTACTTTTGCATAGTTGTCATTTGTTGCATACCCATATCTTAATTTGTATGTTCCTGGTTTGTTGATATACACTTTGTAAATTAAAGTATCTCCTTTGGTATGGTCAAAGTATCCAACCATACCATTGAGTGTTTCTACAGGATTTGTAACCTCTATAAATTCATCTGCATTAATTCTTCCTGGAATATTGTGGTCAACAAATACTCTTTTAATGCTCATTCCACCTAAGCTTGCGTCATGAGCTTTCGCAACATACAATCTTATTGTTTGAACTCCTGATTCAAGGTATACATTAGCTCTTGCATGTTTCCATTCTCCCCAGCCTGTTCCTGGCTTGTTGGTGATCTCAAGTTTTAATTCACCTAAGATCTTGTCATCTTTTTTAATCAATATAGAAGACGGCTCTGATGTTTGATTTGTATCATCATAATTCTCATACCATACATCAAATGCATAATATGCACTTTCTGGAACAGTTATATAAAAATCTGCATATTCGCCCGTTGCAACATTTTTCAAATCACCGTTCTGAGCAACAACTATGCCTTGGCTGATTGCTACTGCCTTTTCACCTGGCTGGAAAGATGCAGGAATTTTTAATGGTTCAATAGGATTCACACCTTCAACGGGAGTCCAAATATATGTTGCAACAGTTTTGGCTGGAATAACAGTAGCTATCTGCTCACCATTGCACAAAATTCTGATTAATTTAGGAACATTGTTTTGATTTGCTACAATTGCAACAACCTTCCCATCAGGATTTTTAAATGCAACATTTGTCACTGTTGATTTTGAACCATAATTGCTATCAATTCTAACGGCACCTGGTTTCACAAACTTACTAAACTGGGCTAAGATATAATATTCTGGAGTTTCCCAATAATTATCTTCATTTCCTGAGTCTCTTATAAGCAGAGTTGGGTCAGGTGTTCCTGTCCACTGCTCTGGGAATATATCACTATCGAGCATTGTAACCCATGCATTATAGCTTTCTGCATAGTTTCTAAAGTATTGAATTATTCTATCAGCGCCTGCAACACCCCAAACTGACCTTTCTGTGAGATGAATTGATTTGTTTGGGAACATATTCTTTACCGTTGTCATTGCAGATGGACTTCCTGCATAATCATGGAATGCTGCTCCATCTATAGCATCATCACCTAAGATACCACTTAAGAATGAAACTGCTGAATCAAAGTTGTGATCAAAAGCCCAAATTTTCGGAACTTGCTGAGGTGTAAGCTTACCTTCAGCCACACTTTGTGCAAACTCCTGTTTCAATGCTTTTGCCAGTGCAAGCTCTTGCTCTGGAGTCATTCTGCAGCTTGGATAATCAATTTCAAGTTGAGGTTCGTTCTGGAGTGTCATCGCATAAATGTTTATACCTTGTTTTGCATACTCTTCAATATACTTTCTATAATACCTTGCTAATACTGGTATAAATTTATCTTCCAATTGTCCACCTTTCAGGTTTAATGGATTATTCTTATATGAAGGATTCTTTGTTTTCATCCAACCAGGTGGTGTCCATGGTGATGCAAAGAATTTTACATTTGGATTTATCTCTAAAATTTCTTTTATTACAGGAATAATGTTGTAATCTATATCTTTTTGAATAGAAAAATGTTGTTCTAATAAATCAAGATAATAATTAACATCTTTGTCTCTTGGCACTTGATCATATGGAATATCTGCATAGGTATAGAAAGCTCTTCCTGTGAAGTCTGCAGTACCTATTGTGAGCCTTACTAAACTTATCCCTGCACCTTCTTCTGGTGAGAACAATTTTCTAAGCACTTCCTGACGTTTTGATTTTGACAACTTGCTAAGATTGTACACAGTAGATTCTTCCATTGATATGCCAATGCCCAATATTGGTTGATATTCCTTGCTTGGATCAATTTTTATTGTTTCACCGTCAAATGAGCTAAGTGGCAGTGTAGTATCTATGTTTGGTTGTTTGTCAAGCTTATACTTTATATCCTTGGGTGAATAGTACCAAGTTCTATCAGAAGGCATACTTTCAGAGCTGTAATATACCTCAACTGCCGCACTTCTTAGCACTGGCGAAGATGGCACTGTAGGTTGCTGCTCACTGCCAGGTGTTTGCCAATTTGCTGGAATATCAGAGATTCTTTCGAATGAAAACCAGTTGATATTCCAACCTGAAGCACCTGCATAGATTCTTATTTTCTGCACTCCCGAATAAAGCGGTATTTGTGTAGTAACAGTAGTCCAGTTCTGCCAACCACCAGTTGCAGGTATATCCACTGTTGCAAGAGTTTGGTCGGCATTGTTTTTGATCAGCAATCCGCCTGCTGCACCACTTGGACTTGCAACTCTTAAATTGACCTTGTAAAGACCATCTTGAGGAACACTAATGTAATAATCAAGCCAGTCACCAGAGTCTATCCAACCAACATTCCTACCACCGCCAGTATCTGAAGTATTTTCTGTATCAATTCCTTTCATTGAATAATAATTTTCTGCTTCTACCTTAGGATTTTCAGCAATATTTTGAGCAGGTGGCAGTGGTTTTTCTGGTTTTTGCGGAATTGGTTCATCTTCATCTTTTGTTAAACCATAACCATATGGGAACAAAACATCAGTCTTTTCGAATGGTTTGGGCAGTTGTTCAATGTACCATGGCCATGTAATTGGAAGTTTGCCTGTAAAATCATAATCACCAAACAAAACATCGGTAATTCCTTCTCCTTCACTTCCAGGTAGCCATGCCATAATAAGAGCATCCCAATCATTAATATATTCATCAATCTGCAATGGTCTGCCTGCTATCATCACAACTACAATAGGTATATTTGGTGCCTCTTTTCTGATGTTTTCAAGTGTAGCTCTGTCCTCCTCATCAAGTGTGAGGTCATTTGTATCGCCGTTGCTCTCAGCATATGGTCTCTCGCCAATTACTACAATTGCAACATCAAATCCGGCTGCACCCCGACCATGCTTATTGAACTTCAAAATTTTACCATTAGGTGTTTGGACAACCTCACTTGCAATAGGAACTACTACATCATTTGTTTGTGTGCTTTCTACTCCAAATGCCTTCTTTATTGCTTGCCAAATTGTTGTTCCAGTAGTTGCTGGTCCTATAGCCAATCCATCTGCAGGGTCATTATCACTCTTTCCTTGCCAAGAGATAGTCCATCCACCGCACTGTAAACCAAGGTCGTTTGCAGCCTTCCCTGCAACAAAGATTTTATTAAAGTTTCTAAGATTTTTCACTATTTTGTTTTTATTCTTTAACAAGACCAAAGACTTTCTCACAGCTTCTCTTGCAAGTTGCCTGTGTTCAGGTGAACCAAATGACTGTGCCAAGTTCTCGTCAGGATATGGATATTCAAATAATCCACTTTGAAATTTGACCCTTAATATTCTTGATACCGCATCGTTTATTCTATCGATACTTACTTCTCCATTTTGCACAAGCGTTTTTAATCCTGTTATAAACGTTTTCCATTTATCTGGAACCATAAACATGTCAACACCGGCATTGACAGCAATTTTAATCTTATCATTGTAAGTTGAACCAGGCAAATCATCTATTCCATTCCAATCTGTTATAACAATCCCATCAAAGTTTAAATCAACTTTTAGTTTATCAATTATTGCCTTGTTTCCATGGCACTTGACACCTTGTATACTGTTGTAAGAAAGCATAACTGCTCTTGCACCAGCTTTGATTGCATCTTCGTATGGTTTCAAAAACCTCTGTAACACTTCATCCTGAGTATATCTTGTTACATCACCCTTATTTTTGCCATTATCTGTTGCACCCTCACCGATATAATGTTTGAGGGTTGCTATAACTTTATCAGGATTTTTGAGGTCCTCAATTTGTTCTCCTTGCAATCCTTTCACAAATGCTGTTGCAAGGTCAGCTACTAAATTAACATCTTCACCAAAACACTCATAGGTTCTTCCCCATCTTTCATCTTCAGGAACACCAACACAAGGAGCAAATGTCCAGTGAACACCAGTTGCTTTGACCTCCTTTGCAACTGCTTGGCCAATGCGTTTTAATAAATCTGGATCTCTTGTTGCTCCTAAACCTATATTGTGCGGAAAGATGGTAGCATCTCTTACGTTGTTGTGCCCATGAACAGCATCAACTGCATACAGTATGGGAATTTTTAGACGAGTAGATAGTGCTTGGTTTTGCAAATTTGTTATCATACTCTTCCAGTCAGAAATCATGTTGGTCTCTGGGTTTTGATTTGGCCATCCACCACCACCGCTCAAAACAGACCCCAAATAGTAATTCTTTATGTCTTCTGGCTGGATATACCTTATGTCTACTTGAACCATCTGACCTATTTTCTCATCCAGTGTCATCCTACTTAATAGGTCGGCAACTCTTTCTTCTACAGGTTTAGTAGGGTCTAAATAAATGGGCTGGTTTCCATCTGCTAAAACATTTTGAGGAAATACATTTACAAACAAACTTAGAACAAACGCAATCATAGTAATTATTGCCACCGCTTTTTTGAACATACCTCTACTACCCCCTTGATAATTGTTCTTACTTTTAATTTCATTCTTTACCCCTTCACAGCACCCAGGGTAACCCCTTTTGTGACCTGTTCGTTCAGCGCAATATACACAATCAATGATGGCAAAGCTACTATTGTCATTACAGCAAACTGGACTGCATAGTTAGATGCATATTGACCTGCAAAGTTGTAGACTGAAAATGGCAGGGTTCTAAACTTGTCGGATGTCAGGTATGTTGCTGCCATAATAAATTCGTTCCATGTATTTAAAAAGGTGGTAACGGTTACAGTCACCAGTGCAGGTTTTGAAAGAGGCAGAATAATCTGAAACAGGATTCTAAATATGCCGCAACCATCTATAATCGCCGACTCTTCTAAGGCTCGTGGAATACTCCCAATAAACCCAGTCATCAAAAAAACTGCCTGTGGTAGTGAAAATGCAACATATGGAATTATCAGTGCAAAATATGAATCAAGAATATTGAGCTGTCTGAAAATAACAAAGTTTGGCAGAAGTGTTGCATGAATTGGTATCATGAGTCCCAGCAGAACATATGTTAAAACCTTATTGCTCCATTTCCACTCCATCCTTACAAAGGCATACCCCATCATCAGCGAAAATAGAACAACAAGCAAAACCGATGCCACATTTACAATTACACTATTGATAAAATATTGTGGAATTTTCCCATCTCTCCATGCAACAAAATAATTAATAAACTGTGGAGGAGAGGGTATTTTGAGAATATTTGCACCATATACATCTCCACTTTTACAAAGCGAAAAGTCAATCAGCCAAACAAGCGGAAATAGTTGTCCAACTGAGAACAGCCCCAGCACAACAAGAAGCACAGTTCTGCTTTTTTTGTTGAAACTACTTTCCCTTGCCACGTCAAAACCTCCTATGCCTTGTTAAAACTCATAATTCTCTGATTTAAATATTTTCTGGAAAAGAATATTTACAGCTAAACATGCTATAACAAATAGCACTGAAATTGCATTTGCATACCCATACTGGTATGAGTTAAATGCCCTGATATAAAGATAATTTGCCAAAAACTGGCTTGCATCGCCGGGACCACCATTTGTAGTTAGATAAACTGTTTCCATCTGCTTTAAAGCATATATTATAGCTATTGTAAAATTAACCTTGATAACTGGTTGAAGAAGCGGCACAGTAATCTTTGTATAAAGCTTAACACCTGTTGCACCATCAATTTTTGCTGCCTCATAAAGTTCTTCTGGTATGCCTTTTAGCCCTGCGTAGTAAATCAAAAGTGCCCAGCCAAAACCTTGCCACATACAGATTATAATGACTGATATTAAAGCTGTTCGTGTATCCCCCAACCACTGCTGTTTCAAAAATCCCAAGTGTAAAAAGTCAAGTATCTTGTTTATAAGCCCATATTGAGGGTCGTACAGGCTTACCCACATACGTGATGTTACAACAACTGGTATTACACATGGTATAAAGAATATTGTTCTAAAAATTTTTTCTGCTTTTCCTCCAACTTTATCAATGAATATGGCAAACGCAAGAGCTATTGGGTGTTGAATAAATACATATGCCAGAGCAAGAAGTATTGCATTTCTGAGAGATTTCCAAAAGGTGGTGTCTGTAAAGATTATTTTTTTAAAGTTTTCAAAACCTATAAAATTTGGCTTACCAATTCCCGACCAGTCTGTCATCCCAAGATATACACTGAGTATAATTGGAAACAGGATTGCAAACGTGTATATCAATAGTCCCGGCAAAACCAGCAACAAAATGCTCTTCTTATCTGACAAAACTCTATGCATACTGTCACTCCTTGTGAATAAAATTCCTGCTCCCAAGACATTCTTTTTAACATCCTGGGAGCAGGTGATTTAATTTTTAAACTACTTAACCTCTAACTTTGCAAGCTCTTCTATCTTTGCTAAGAACTTTTCTGGTGTAATAGCTTTTGCAACAAGCATCTGGCAAAGTGTTTCAGCTTCTGTCTTAAAGTTTGGAGTGAATGCATCCTGCCATACTGTTCCGCTGACAGAGGTTGCACTGCTAAATATTTGTGTTAGTTTTTTCTGAAGAACTGTTTCTTTGCCTGTCATAAACTTCTCCCAGTTCTGTCCTGGAACAACAAGTCCTTGCTGCCAACCAATCTTTGCCCATCTTGTTGGATGCATCATGTAAAGAAGGAGTTTCATAGCTTCATTCTTAACCTTTGAGCTTGCAGAAACTGCATATCCGCCACCATGCCATGCTAAAATATCTGTCTTTTTGCCCTTGCCACCAGAAATTATTGGAAAGTACGTTGCGTCAACATTTTTCTTGAACGACTCAGAGAAGTTTGGATTTGCTGCCATTCCTACTTCCCATGAACCCATATAATACATTGCTGCTTTTTCCTGAGCAAACAGATTGTTTGCTGCACCATAGTCTGCTGCAACAAATGCGTCTTGGAATCCACCTACATTTACAAGATCAACCAGGTCTTTTGCCGCTTTTAAAAGTATCTGATTTTTAGAAACAGATTTTTTGGAGATTGCATCATAGATGAGCTTCTGATCTCCACTTTCTTTTACAACAAGCTCCTGATACAGGATTGCTAAAATCCATTTATCCTTGCCATTTATTGCTATTGGAGCAATTCCTTTGCTTCTGAATACCTTTGCTGCGTTTAAAAGTTCTGCAAAAGTGGTTGGTACCTTCACATTGTACTTATTAAATAATCCTTTGTTGTAGTAGAGTACCATAAAGTCCGTATTCCTTGGAAGACCATAAATCTTTCCATTGTACATAAAGTCTTTTAAAGATGATGTTTTAAATCCATAGTCTTTTATTTGATCTGGTTTTATTTCGGCAGCATATCCTCCTTTCATAACAGGCATAAAGAATGATGGTTGTCCCCACACCATGAAAATATCTGGCATTTGATTTGTTGCAACATATACTTTGAATTTTTGCTTGTAAGGCTCATCCTGAAGTGCTTCAACTTTGATCTTAACATTCGGATTTGCTTTCATATAACTGTCAATCAACATCTGTTCAAGTTTGCCCTGGTTGGATGTTCTGTCTGGTAAATTAGAAAAGAACTTGATTTCTATTGCTTTTTTTGTTGAAGCAGAAGCTGTTAAGTTGTTTTGAATACCAGCAAATAAACCAATAATTATGGCCGTAACAATTAAAACTGGAATAACTAACTTGAAAGTCTTTCTTAACATTATGTTTTCCTCCTTTTTTGTATTTTCGATTTAACCTCAAGCTTTTTTGGGGCGCCCCAAAATTAAAGGTAGAATTGATTCTGTCTTGGTTAAATTATATCAGCATATTTTCACAATTTTAAGGTGACAATTTTTAAATTTGGTTTGTATTTTTTATGGATATTTTAAGCATTCAAGTTATTAATTGTTATTAAAATTATGATGATTGATGGCAAGATGTATTTCTAAAAAAGAATATCTTGTGAATTTTATATATGAAGTTGTATAATATACTTTGACTTTTAGAATAAAAGAGAGATTTAAAAGAAGGTGTTTTGCTGAAATGTTTTTAAAGCTCAAAAATCATTTTTTACAGCTGAGCATAAAATACAAGATACTTATTCTCTTCTACAGTATAATAGTGGTAACCTCCTTGGTGCTGGCTTTATTTTCATATACCATTTCAACAAACCAGCTAAAAGAAGAGGTCGGAAATCTGCTTTTAAGAGACACAAAAAGAATTGCTGCAAGCATAGATTTTCTTCAAAGAGATGTAAATGAACTTTCATCATTCTTGTTTTTAGACCAAAGAGTGCAAAACTTTATAAGCCCGCGTCCTGACTTTGCCAAATACTCCTTGGAACCATTGGCAAGCCTTCTTGCTTCCAAAGATTATATAAGCTTTATTATACTCTACTCTTTTCAAGGTGATAAATATTACTTTTCAAATGACAATAGCACTGGAGTTGCCGATTTTTATGAACTAAAATCTACAGATTTTTTTAAACAAATTATTAAAAACAAAGGCGCACCTATGTGGCTGAGTCTAAATAGCTTACCTTTTACTCTAATTGCAAAAAACAATTACCCCAAGATTGCTATGGCAAGGCTTTTGCTGGACTTCAATACATATGAGCCTGCGGGAGTGCTTATAATATGCATAAACATACCAACAATTGAAGAAATCTATATGGAAGATTTAAAGGAAAAAGAAGCATGCTTTTTTATAGCTGATAGTAGCAACAGAATTATATCTCTTAAAAGCACAACACCACAGTTTACAGCCACATTTGCTCAAAAACTTCTAAATGAAAACATCCCAAGTAAACAGAATGAAATAATCACTGCCAATTCATCAAAACTTTTAATAACATCAAGTTACATTCCAACCTCAAACTGGCGGCTTGTGAGCATTGTTTCGTTAGAAAATGCCATAAATGCTATTAGAAATTCGTTTGTCCTTCTATATATTAGGGTACTTATACTTTGTTTAATGTTTGCATTTATAATCTCTATGTATTTCTCCACCATGCTCACAGCACCTCTCCAAAAGTTAGTAAATTCTATGAAAAAGGTGCGACAGGGCAACTTTCGAGAGCAGGTAAATATTGACCCACATGCAAGTGATGAAATTGCAATACTTGTTTGTGAATACAATGATATGGTGGAAAAAATAAATCAACTTATAAACAAGGTGTTAAAATTAGAGATTCATAAAAAAGAAGCAGAACTGAAAGCACTTGAAGCTCAGATAAACCCTCATTTTCTCTATAATACTTTAGATACAATATTTTGGAAAGCTGAAAAGTCTCACGATAGCGAAATAAGCGAAATGATATATTCTCTTTCAAGGCTCTTTAGACTTACCTTAAACAGAGGAAGTGAATTTATTCAGGTAAAAGGTGAAAAAGAATTAATTGAACATTATCTTTTCTTGCAGAGTAAAAGATATAAAAACAAACTTCAGTATTCAATCAAAATCGATCCTGAAATATTAGACTATTATATACCAAAACTGATTCTGCAGCCGTTTGTTGAAAATGCCATCGTTCACGGTATGGAAAATTCAACAACTCCAACTTTTATTCATATAGCAGGTAAAAAAGTAGGCGAAAATTTATGCTTTATCATAAAAGACAATGGAATTGGAATGTCAAAAACACAGCTCGATAGAGTCAAAGAAGTTTTAGAGTCAGGGAAAGAAAGTAGCGTTGGATATGCTATCAAAAATGTCAACGAAAGATTAAAACTTTACTATGAGACGCACTACAAACTGAATATACAGAGCCAGCCGGGAAAAGGTACAGAAGTAAAATTGATACTTCCTATAAACTATATTTCAGTAGAAAACTGATTTTGAGAACATTAAGAGCAAAAAGGAGATGAGAGAAGGATGACAAAACTACTTATTGCTGACGATGAACCAGAAGTAATTGAAGGCATTTCAACCCTTGTTGACTGGGAAAATAATGGAGTTAAAATTGTTGGATGTGCAACAAATGGTGAAGACGCACTTGAGAAAATTAGAGAACTTTGCCCTGATATTGTTTTGATAGATATTAAAATGCCAAAGTTAGATGGACTGCAAGTAATTGAAAATGCTAAAAAAGAAGGGTATATTTTTGAAAGTATAATCCTGAGCGGGTATGATGACTTTTACTTTGCTCAAAAAGCGCTTGAGCTAAGGAGCCTAAACTATTTGCTAAAACCCTGCAAACCAAAAGAAGTTTTAGATGCAGTACTAAAGGCTAAAAATGTCCTTGAAAAAGAAAGGGAAAAAGAAGCTCTAATAAATAGATTCATAGAATATTACAATGAAACTTTGCCAATTTTAAAAGAGAGAATCTTAAATGAGGTTATATTTGGCATCCGCAATAAAGAAGAAATAGAAAAACTATTTGAAAGGTACAATATAAAACTTCCATCTGGAAAATATTGCATTGCTCTTGCCAAATTTGATACTGAAAATGCAACTGACACTTACCCGTCTTCTCCTGTAAAACAAGAAGCGTACACCCTTGCGTGTATAAATTTAATTCAAAAAGAATTAGAAGACTTGAGAGCTGAAGTTTTCAGAGGTAGAAATGAGATAGTCATATTAATCAATTCTGATTTTGAATTTGAGAGAAAAATGATGGATGATATTCTTACAAAAGTTAAAAAAATTGTGGATGAAAGACTTGGACTAAAACTTTACTTTGGAGTTAGCAGGTGGATTGATAAAATTGAAAAAATTAACTCCTGTTATGAACAAGCATTAAATGCATTAGAACTTAAATTCTTTGCAGATGATATTGAAATATTATATTATGATGATATTTGCCTGAACAAAAATACTTTGCTTTACCCAATTGACGAGGAAAAGGCAATAATAAATAGCCTTTTGTTGTGCCAGAAAGATACTATTAAAGATAAGGTTGAAAATTTTATAAATTCATTGTATGCCATTAATACATTCAATAAATGGTTTATAAAGACAGCTGTTTTGGCGCTACTGGGAAGTATTATCAAAGTCTGCCATGAAAAATGCGTTGATTTAAATGACGTAGTAAATAGCAAGGTTTTTGAAAACATTTTGAAAACTGAAAAAAAAGATTTGCTCAAAGCATCTCTACTCAGTTTTTTAAATGCAGCAGTAGATAAAATTGAACAGAGTGAAAACAAAAATTTAATCGTCAAAGCAGCCATTAACTTCATTGAAAAAAACTATAACAAGAACATCACATTAGAAAGTGTTGCAAAAGAGGTATATGTAACACCTGCGTATTTGAGCATTCTATTTAAAAGAGAATTGAAGATTAATTTCGTCGATTACCTGCACAAAATTAGAATTCAAAAAGCTCAGGAACTTTTGAAAAATCAAAATTTAAAAACATACCAAGTTGCAAATATGGTTGGTTTTACTGATGAGAAGTATTTTTCTCAACTGTTCAAAAAGTATACTGGACTTACACCAACACAGTACAGGGAGAGCTTGCTTTGAAAAATTTATTGTGCCTTATAAACAAGCTCTCCTCCAACATATACCTCCTTTATATTTAAATCCTCATCCATCAATACAAAATCTGCCCTAAAGCCTTCTTTTATCGCACCGCACTCAAGAGAAAGAAGTCTTGATGGATTGTAAGTTGCTGTCCGCAGTGCATCTTCTAAATTAATTCCAATTTTTGTTAAGTTCTTTACTGCTTTATCAATTGTCAAGGTGCTGCCAGCTATCGTGCCATCTGCTAATTTACAAATTCCATTTTCAACCTTCACATCTAAGGCCCCCAAACTATACTCACCATCAGAAAGGTCTGTTGCAGAAATAGAATCGCTAATTAATATAATATTCTCAGGACCTTTTAGCTTGTAAGTAAGCTTTATAATCTCAGGAGACAGGTGAATAAAATCGCAAATTAGCTCCACTTTGATGCTGCTCAAAAGCGCATATGTAGTAATAGAATTCTGCCTGTGATGAATTTGGGGCATTGCGTTAAAAAGATGAACAATATTTTTGGCACCAAGCATATGTGCTTGTGCTGCCTGCTCAAAGCTGCTTTCTGTGTGCCCAAGCGAAATGTTAATACCTCTTTCTGCTGCCTTTGAAATAAACTCATTGGGATTGTCAAGTAACTCTGGTGCAAGCGCAATATCAACAATTTTTTCTTCACAATTAGAAATTAATTCTTCCAATTTCTCAACTGTTGGTTTCTGCAAAAACCTTTTATCATGTGCACCTTTCTTTGCAGGATTTATAAATGGCCCCTCTAAGAATATTCCAGGAATGTTTAGTTTAAAATCTGGGTTCTTCTTTGCTTCTTTAATAGTTTTAGCAAGCTTATATATATTCTCAAAAGGAGCTGATACAATTGTTGGTACAATAGTTGTAACACCATGTTTAAAATAGTAGCTTTGGATAGTTTTCAAATCATTTGCTGTCACCTCAAAAAAATCAACACCGCCAATACCATGTGTATGTTTGTCCACAAATCCAGGTGAAAGAATAAAATCTCTTTTGTCTATAATTTCATCCTCTGCAGTATCAATTCCTTCTTGCGTTCCCAAAATTATTCCATCTTCCACAACCAAAACATTGTCTTTGATAAATGAATACCCATTAAAAATCTTTTTGACTAAAAACTTTTTTCCCATTTTAAAACCTCCTCAAAATATTTTCTTAACTTTTTTACAGTTCTAATTCAACTCTGCCAGCAGCTGCCCAAAACCTTCCTATAATCCTATCAAGTCCTTCCTTTTTCCTCTCTTGACGCCACAGCCTGCAGTAACAATTACTAAGTTCAATCAAATCAGCTGCTGTCACAGTATTCTCAAGTCTTTTTATTGCCACTCTTACAGCTTGCCGAATAAATGCTAAATCTTCAGGGAGATTTACCTCCATAGCCTTTTGCAGAGCTTCTTCAAAATACTTTTTTAACTCCTGTTTCTCAGAAGTCCCCATCTGGAAAACCTCTTTGTTTCTATACAACAGGCCCTTTATATTATTTGCAATTTTCGACGTACCAAAGACTTTTCGTACATCAAGTAGTTTCTCACTTTCATCAGAAAGAATAATAAAACTTTCTTCCCACTTTCCATCACCTTCAGCAAGCTCAATGGTAGCAACAAGTAGTGGATACAAAAAACTAAACAAACACTCCTGACCATCATCGCCCCAGGCCGTCACCAGAAAACCTTGAATACCTTTTGTCTTTGCTGCATCAATAAAATTTTTTATGTTCTCAATTGCTACTTCAAAATCAGGATAAAACCTATCCCAATTAGAAAAACCTGGACACACTATCTGATTTGATCGGTATTTATCTCCAAAACTTTCAATTCTGTTTATAAAATACTCTTTGGGCATTGCAGCATAATCCCAGTTGGCTAAAATCACCCTTTGCCATATATCGCTTTGCAAAAGTTTTCCCCATACCTCTTTTTCATTTGGCCCCAGAAACATGCCTGTTAGCATATCTCCCCACATGATAGGTATCTTACCATACTTTTCTGCAATATCTATCATGTTCTTATGATGTTCTTCGTATAGCCTTGGCCCTTCAAATACCCAATTCTTTTCTAAGCTTTTTCCTCTGCCGAGTGCCCATGTCTCATCTCCGCCTATGTGAACAAACTTAGACGGGAAGAAATCCAACACTTCTTCTAAAAGTTCATAAGCGAATCTCTTTGCTTCTTCATTCGACAAATCAAGGCATCCTTCTCTTGGTAAATACCATTCACTATATTTGGAATACTCTGGAATTGACAAAATATTTTCCATATGACCTGTTAACTCTAAAGATGGAAATACTTCAATTCCAAGATTTTTGCCGTACTCTATGATTTCTTTTAGCTCCTCTTTTGTTAATCTTCCTCTACCTACCCCTATCTTAGGATGTTTTTCCCATGGAAAAAGGTCTTCAAAGTATATTGCAAAGTAGTTGTATTTGAGCAAAAATAGCCATCTTAATATACTCTTAAAAGTTGACAGATTGGGCACTCCACCTCTTGCAATATCAAGATGATAGCCTCTAAAAGAAAATCTAAATTCCTCTTCTATTGTGACTTCTGGCAGTGCATCTCTTCTTTGAATTAAGAGCTGAACCAATGTTGCATAAGCAATATTAACATTGCCCCAAACCTTTACTTTTTTGTCCTCTATTGAAATACCTGTTCCAGGCCTTTGGAGAATCTCTATCTTCCATGAGCCTTTTGGTATTGAAAACTCCCTTGATATTGATGCTGGAAAGTTTTTAAAACCATCAAAGTCAAACCATCTTTCTGTGAAATTGAGTTTTTGAGGTTGAGGAATAATTTTAAACATTTTTCTATACCTTCCTTCCTAATAATAATTTTTTGCTTTGCTAAAAATTATCGGTGCCCCAAAATAAGAATTTATTTTGTTCACCTGAAAGGATATTAATTAGTTTTTCGGTTGAATCAATAAACAAATTATCGACCATAAAAGGTGTAATTAATTTCACCATTAAACTATCATCCTTAAGTTCCGTACATCCAGCGAACATTGCTTCAATTACCTTAGGATATCTAATTTTCTCTACTTCTTCATTTTGTATGATATATTTTATAAGCTCCACTAATGGTGTTTCTTTAGAAGAGGATTCAGAGCATCCAAACTCCAAAACAATTACTTCTTTCCCGTTCTTCTTGTAAAACAAGTATGCAAAAAGTCCCCCTTCAATAAAATACCCCAGACTAATTTTAGGTTCAAACTTAACCCAATTAAGCCAGTATTCTCTATTTCTAATAACGGGACCATGATAATTAGCCGAATAATATTTATATATCTCCTCTATATTTTCAATAATATCAGCTGATAATTCTATCTTCTTAATTTCTCTAGTTTGATTATCTTTTAATCCATAATAACTATTAAAGACCTCCTTATCAAGCACGCAAAACTCTCTATGCATTATTCTATACCCGAATTCTTCATAAAAAGCATGAAGCGACGCAAAAAGAATAGAAAGAGAAAATTTTTCTGCTTTCATTGTATCTATTGCCATTTGGAGCAATTTGGATGCAAGTCCCATCCCTCTGTACTCAGGCTTTGTGCTGACCTCTCCTATTCCCCCAACAGTTACTTCTTTGCCATAAAAATATATCCTCCTGTAGAATAATCTTACTGTACTCGCAATGATATTATCATCTACCGCTACAAAAATCTTATCAACCTGTTTGAAAGGATCATTGTAATAATGTCTTTTAAAATAATCAAGCCAGTAATCTAAATTTTGATTATTCCCAAAAACACTCGCACAATGGTAAAACCATTTTTCAAGTTCTGTTTCTTTTAAGGTCCTAAATTCCATTAAAATCCCTCTTTCTTATAAAGTAACCTCCACATTCTCTCAACTAACGCTAAATTATATTTTATACTACATACTTGGATTTTACAATTTTAATTTGCTTTAATTGTTTTGTTATCTATTTAATTATTTTGTCATTTAGTTCGTTAAATTGTTATTTCATTATGTTTCTTTATTTTTCTGTTTGAATTTAAATATCCTTGAATGCTATTATTCTTAATAGAAAACATAAGTTGTTCTTAGTCAGTATAAAAAGGGGGAAGATAACTGATGAGATATGGTTACTTTGACAACCAAAATCGAGAATATGTAATAGAGCGTCCTGATATCCCCGTCTCCTGGACGAATTATCTAGGCGTCAAAGACATGTGTACAGTAATCTCACACAATGCAGGTGGTTATAGTTTTTATAAAACCCCCCAGTATCATAGGATAACAAGATTTAGACAAAACGGAATCCCACTTGATAGACCTGGTCATTATGTATATCTGAGAGATGATGAAACAGGAGATTATTGGAGTATTTCGTGGCAACCCGTAGGAAAAGATTTAAACTTTGCTAAATATATTTGCAGACATGGTCTTTCATACTCAAAATTTATTTGTGATTACAACAATATACATGCTGAACAATGGCTTTTTATACCCCTTGATGATGCAGTTGAAATTTGGGATGTTAGGGTGAAAAACACAGGAGTAAGTAAAAGAAAGCTTAGTATTTTTACTTATGCTGAATTTTCATATCACCATATAGAGATTGACAATCAAAATCTTCAGATGAGTCTTTATGCAAGTGGTTCAAGTTATAAGGATAGCATTATAGAATATGATTTCTTTTACATACCAGATATGTATCATTATTTTGCCTCCAATTTTGACCCTGATAGTTTCGATTGTGTAAGAGATGTATTTATAGGTAATTACAGAACAGAAACAAATCCAATCGCTGTTGAAAAAGGTATGTGTTCTAATAGTGAAGACTTGACTGGAAATCATTGTGCTTCTCTTCACAAAAGATTTATATTAGAACCTGGAGAAGAAATGAGATTTATTTTTATGTTAGGTGTTGGTAATAGAAATAAAGGTAAAGAAATTAAAGAAAAATATGGCAATTTAGAAACTGTGGATAGGAGTTTTAATGAACTTAAAAGATACTGGGATGATAAACTTTCTTGTTTTCAGTGCAAAACACCTCATGATGGCCTGAATACAATGATAAACATTTGGAATCTGTATCAAGCAGAAACATGTGTTGTATGGTCAAGATTTGCATCTTTTATAGAAGTGGGAGGAAGAACTGGTCTGGGCTATCGTGATACAGCTCAAGATGCAATGTCTATTCCTCACACAAATCCTCAAAAATGTAAACAAAGAATTATTGAACTGCTGAAAGCACAGACCAGTGAAGGTTATGGTTTGCATCTTTTTGAACCAGAATGGTTTGAAGAAGAGGATTCAACAAAACAAAAATTCAAATCACCAACTATAGTGCCAAAGCCTAAGAAAGAAAGCGTAATTCACGGTATTGAAGATGCTTGCTCAGATGACGCTCTTTGGCTTATTCCTACTATAAGTGAGTATGTAAAAGAAACAGGCGAAATTGAATTTCTTGAGATGGTAATTCCATTTGCCGATAAAGGTGAAGGTACAGTTTACGAACATATGAAGCGAATTATTGATTTTACTGCAAAGCATGTTGGTCCACACGGAATAGCTAAAGGACTAAGAGCTGATTGGAATGACTGTCTAAACCTCGGTGATGGCGAAAGTGCAATGGTTTCCATGCTTCACTACTGGGCTATACAGTCTTTTATCGAAATTGCTCAATTTCTTGGAAGAACAGAGGATGTGGAAAAATATTCAGCACTTGCAGAAAATATTAAAAAGATTTGTAATGAAGTTTTATGGGACGGCAAATGGTATTTGAGAGGAATTACTGCAAATGGTCTAAAAATAGGTAGTCACGAATGTGAAGAAGGAAAAATTTATTTGGAATCAAATGCATGGGCAGTAGTTTCAGGCGTTGCAGACTTTGAACGTGGAAAATCTGCTATGGATTCTGTATATGAATACTTGTTCTCAAAATATGGAATTCATCTCTTATACCCAGCATATTCTAAACCAAACGACGAAATTGGTTTTGTGACAAGAGTTTATAAAGGAATTAAAGAAAATGGTGCAATTTTTAGCCATGCTAATACATGGGCATGGGTAGCTGAATGCAAACTTGGTCGTGGTTCAAGAGCAATGGAGCTTTATGATGCACTTCTTCCTTATAACCAAAATGACATAATTGAAATTCGTGAAGCTGAACCATACAGTTACTGTCAATTTGTTTACGGAAAATATCACAAATCTTTTGGCAAGGCAAGACATCCATGGCTTACTGGAACAGCTGGATGGGCTTATCATGCAGTTACACACTGGATTTTAGGTATAAGACCTACCTTTGGCGGATTAATTATTGACCCATGTGTGCCAGCTAATTGGGACAAATTTGAGGTAATTCGAAAATTCCGAGGTGCAAACTATAAGATTACGGTTATCAATCCAAATAGAGTAGAAAAAGGAGTAAAGCAAATTACACTTAATGGTCAAAAACTGGAAAGCAATTTTATCCCTGCACAACCAGAAGGTACTATAAACGAAGTTATAGTAGTAATGGGACAATAACTAACCAATAAGATTATTTTTGAGGAGGATAAAATTAATGATTAAGTTTGGTACAGGCGGATGGCGTGCCATAATTGGTGACGATTTTACTAAAGAAAACATTCAAAAAGTTGCTCAGGCAGTCAGTATTTACATGAAAGAAAAAGGTATTGATTCGGATGGAATTGTACTTGGATACGACCGACGTTTTCTTTCTGATAAAGCTGCTCGCTGGTTTTCAGAAGTATTAGCAGCAAACAATATAAAGATTTTCTTTATTAATAAAGTATCTCCTACACCTCTTGTAATGTTTACAGTTAAAAAACTCAACACAAAATTTGGAGCTACAGTAACTGCAAGCCACAATCCTGCAGATTACAATGGTATAAAACTGTTTATCGAAGAAGGAAGAGATGCTCCACAAGAAGTAACATCTATAATAGAAACAATAGCAAATTCTTTATCAATAAATTCAATAAAACAGATTAAATTCGAAAGGGCTATTGAAAATGGTATAATTGAAATAATTGATCCATTTGATGATTATATCGACACTATTATCAGTATGATAGATATTGAAGCAATAAAAAAGAAAAAGTTAAAGATACTTCTAGATCCAATGTATGGCGTATCAAGAACTTCTCTGCAAACTATATTAATTACTGCAAGATGTGATGTTGATGTTATACATGAACGACATGACACTTTATTTGGTGGAAGGCTACCCTCACCTACAACTTCTACGCTTTATCGGTTAAAACATTTAGTTGTTGAAAAAGGATACGATTTAGGAATTGGAACAGATGGTGATGCTGACAGGATAGGTATAATAGATGAAAAAGGTAATTTTATACACCCCAATGATATTCTTGTTTTGCTTTATTATTATTTCCTAAAGTATAAAGGGTGGAAGGGACCTGTTGTTCGAAATTTAGCCACTACACATCTGCTTGATAGAATTGCTAACTCTTTTGGTGAAAAATGTTACGAAGTACCTGTAGGTTTTAAGCATATAAGCGCTAAAATGGAAGAAACTGGAGCAATATTGGGTGGAGAAAGTAGTGGAGGTTTAACAATCAAAGGACATATAAAGGGAAAGGATGGAATCTTTGCGGCAACTCTCTTAGTAGAGCTTATGTGTAAATCTGGAAGAAAAATTTCTGAAATACTTGATGAAATACACCAAATATATGGTACGCTTTATATGGTAGAAAATGATTTTTCTTTCGATCTAGAAGAAAAAACAGGAATGCAGGAGATACTTTTTGACAAAAAGTTCCTTCCTGAATTCCCTTTTGAAATTTCGGATGTTAGTTATATTGACGGTGTAAAAGTATACTTTAAAAATGGTGGCTGGGTATTGGCAAGATTTTCAGGAACAGAACCCCTTCTCAGAATATATAGCGAAATGGAAGATAAAGAACAAGCAGAAGAGGTGTGTAGGATATTTGCTGAGTTTTTGAATCTTAGATAAGGTTTATCACAAATAAAATGAGGTATTCTTTTGGACTATCAATAATTCAAAATGAGAATACCTCATTTTTTTCTTCCATGTTAAAATTAAAGTATACATCTTTGAGTAAGGAGATATATGCAATGATGAAATACATCAAGTCTCTATTTCGTTTGACATCAATAAAGTTTAAATTACTTTTTACGCTTGTTGTTATAACCTGTATACCAACTCTTATACTGGGATACATAGGATATCTTAAGTATACTGAAATATTAAAAGACAAATTTTTAAAATCTCAAGAGGTAAATATAATTCAAATTTCGAGCATCATAGAATACTATACACAAAACATATATAACTTTACTCAGGAAGTCTTATACGATAACTCCATATATAATTTTAACAAAGCATTGGTTGATAGGAACGATGACTCAGAACTTTTTGATTATATATTTAAAAAAGATTTTGAAGGATATCTAAACTCATTGCTTTTGTCAAGAAATGATATAAATTTAATAGCTTTTAATTTTTCAGCAAACAATAGTCTTTATTATGTCAGTCGTGAGAATGAAAAACTTCACAGCTCAGATGTTCTTGTAATTTATCAAAAAGCTAAAAAAACATCTGGAAAGCCAATTATATATGTAAAGCCAATTAATAAGCTCTACTCTGATGTTTACATAGGAAGAATAGTATACGACAGAAACACTTTAGATGAAATTGGATTACTTATTGTTAAGATGAACTTAAACAAATTGTATGACTCCATAACAACATTAAAAATAAAAAACTATGACGCTATTGCTTTTGCTTACCTAAATAAGTTGATTTATGTTAATTTTTCAGATTCATCTAATTTGTCAGGCCTTGAAGATTTAATTGTTAATAAACACAAATTTGAGCTTAGCGGTATCCTTAAAAATAATTACTATTTCGTCAAGTCTGACGTGCCTATTTCCGGTTGGAGATGTTATATGTTCTTCTCTAAAAAGTTTCTGTTAAATGAAATAAACTTATTATCAAAAACCCTCTTTGTCCTATTTATTATTACTGTGTTCTCATCCTTAATTCTAATTAACTATATCTACTTAGACATAACTTCACCTATCAATCAATTAATCAAACACATGAAAAAGGTCGAAAATGGAGAAGTGCAGATAAAAATTGAATCAAATAGAAGAGACGAGTTTGGTTATTTAATTTCCTCATTCAATCGTATGGCAGAAAAGATAAACTATTTAATAAACCAAGTATACAAAACCAGACTTATTGCAAAAGATGCACAGATAAAAGCATTGCAAGCCCAAATAAATCCCCACTTTTTGTTTAATACCCTCGATGTTATCAGTTGGAAAGCAAAATTCCTTGGAGCCGAAGAAATATCTGACATGATCACGGCTTTAGCTAATCTTTTAGAGTACAGTATAAATCGTGAAGATTCTATTCTTGTCCCATTACAAAAAGAACTGGAGTATATTGACAGTTACATATTTTTGCTCTGTAAGAGAAACAATCAATTTAGAAATCTAAACTTTTTGAAAGACATAAAAAGTAATGATTTATTAAACTACAAAATACCATTCATGACACTACAACCTATAATAGAAAACTGTCTCAAGCATGCTTTTGATAATAGTGTAAAAGACCCTACTATAATGATAGAGATAAAAAAACTCAATAATAAGCTTATCATTAAAGTAAAAGACAATGGTAAAGGTATTGAACCAGACAAGCTTTTGCATATTAATAACAAGCTTTCCAGAATATCTGATTGTTCAGAAAAAGAGTGTTGTGGAATTGGTCTTTTAAATGTTAACAGACGTCTCAGACTATTGTTTGGAAATCAGTATAGACTCTCAATAAGCAGTATAGTTGGCAATGGTACAGAAATTGAATTGATAATTCCTATTACTATATAAAGTATAAATTTTTAAGAAATGATCATTGTATAAACTTACATAGCAAAAAATTTATTCCTATACTCTTGAGGCGACATGCCTGTTAATTTTTTGAATACTCTGCAAAAATATGTATTATCATTATATCCAACCATACTTCCAATTTCATTGACGCGATACCGCGGAATAGCTAAGAGTCTTTTTGCTTGCTCAATTCTGATAATATTGATTAAGTCAGTATAATTCAAACCAATTTCCTTCTTAATCAATTTACTGAGGTGCCAGTGACTGATATAAAATTCTTCTGCCAATTCTTGAAGGGAAATTTCTTTGTGATAATTTTCTAAAAGATAATTCAATATTTTTGTTGCCATAAAACTTAACTTTTTTCCCTCAAATTCCTTTCTATGAGTATTTATAACTTTTAGTACATCTTGCCTTAAACCTTCTTTATCATCAGTAATTTTTTCATATTCCATTTCCTCAACTGCTTCCTGCACCACCTTTTCAATTTCATCTGTCTTGGTTGGTTTAAAAAGTAATCGAAAAACCCCAAGTTTAATAGCTTCTTGAGCATACTCTATGTTTCGATAAGCAGTGATAATTATAATTTTACTCTTTTTATTTTTTTTCTTTATCTCCTTTATCATCTCAAGTCCATTCAATCCAAACATTCTGATGTCAGTAATAATAATATCTGGCTTATATTTTTCCACTATGTATAATCCCTCAGTGCCATTCTCAGCTAAAGCTACTACCTCACAATTTAATTTTTTCCAATTAACAAAGGTTTTTAAGCCTTCTCTTATAACTTCTTCATCATCTATAATTACTACTTTCTTCACGTCTATCTCTCCTATTAATGTTACAAAACATTTAAATTGCAATTTTGACAAATCCGCCCTTTGGGAGTGAAAAAGGGCGGGGCAATTATTTAGTTATAGTTACTTTATTTAAACGTCGAGGTTTATCTGGATCATTTCCTTTTAAAACGCACAAATGATATGAAAAAAGTTGCACCAAAGGTATAATATGTAAAGGTTTCATATATTTATTGAGATCATTTTTTATTTCTAAATACACACATGCTTTCTTATTTAATTCAAGTGAATCACTGAACGTTATAATATCAATACCTTCTTTACTTAATCTTTCTGCAATCTCTATATTATCCTCAATAGTTTCGTCAACTGGAGCCAAAATAAACACAGGTATATTTCTTTCTATCATAGCTAATGGACCATGTCTAAAATCAGAAGTTGAAAACCCTTTAGCTCTAGCATAACTCGTTTCCTGAACCTTTAAAGCAAATTCAAGTGCTATCGGATAACTTAATCCCCTGCCAAGAATAAAACATTCATCCATATATCTGAATCTGTCAATATTTTCCTTAATTAAATCCTCTTTTCTAAGAGCATCAATTATTATATCCTCTATTTTTGAAAACTCAAAAATTAATTTCTCATCTTCAGCTAAAAATATCGCCAAAAGCTCTAAAAGCAATACTTCTGCCGTAAAACTTTTAGTCGCTGCAACAGCTTCTTCAACACCAACATTCATATTTAACTTATATTCTGCAATATGTGAAAGTTTAGAATTATGATTATTCGTGATTGCAACAGTCATTGCTCCATTTGCTTTTGCCATATTTAAAAAACTACAAATGTCTTCTGACTGTCCTGATTGAGATACACCTATAACACAGGTTTTTCCCAATTTAAGATTCTTTTTATAAAGTGATGCTACTGACGGTGCAGCAAGTCCAACAGGAATTCCCGACAATATTTCAATTATATATTTCCCGAATGTTGTTGCATTGTCAGATGAACCCCTTGCAACAAATATAATATTGTCTATGTTTCTATCTTTAATATTTTTTGCTATGAGTCTTATAATCTCCGCATTACTCTCAAAACATCTTTTCATCACAGAAGGTTGTTCATAAATTTCTTTTAACATTTTATACATTGTAACATACCCTCTCTTCTTCTTATTTTAAACTTAAAAATTGTTTTCTATCAAGTTAAAATTAACCTTTAACTGCGCCTGCTGTCATACCCTTAATTACATATTCTTGCAAAAATACATATAAGATTATTACAGGCAAAACTGTGATAATTAATGCAGCCATCATCGCACCATAATTTGTTCCGTAAACACTTGAAACCAGTGAAAGAAGAACACATAAAGGTTGTTTTTCTCGAACAGGTATAAATATAAGCGACATAAACAAATCATTATACGACCACAGAAAGACAAATATTGCTGCAGTAACTAAACCTGGAACAGATAATGGAATAATTATTTTAAAAAATATCCTCAGCACACCTGCACCATCTATGATAGCTGCCTCTTCAAGCTCAACTGGTAAAGACCTCATAAATCCTGCCAAAGTTAAAGTTGCAAAAGGTAAAAGACCAGCTGTTTGAGGAAGTATGAGTGCTAAATAACTTCCATTGAGCCCTACTTTTCTTAAAATTACTAGTGAGGGAATTACTATTGAAAATGCTGGTACCAACATAGCTCCTGTAAAAAAAACTTTAACAACCCCTGTTAATTTGAAATCAAATCTTGCAATTACATATGCAGCAAATCCTCCAAAGAGCAAAACTAATAAGACCACACTTCCCGAGATAATAATACTATTTAAAAACCCTCTAAATATGTTCATGTTTCCATAACTTATTAATTGACTATAGTTGAAAAACGAAAACTTTGACGGTAGTTTCATTGGATTTAAAAGAATCTCATTGCTTTCTTTAAATGAATTATTTAAAACCCATAAAAGAGGCAAAATAGTCGTACACGCCCAAAGTATAAGAATGAAATATTTTATCACATCCGCAAAACCAAACTTTTTAGTCACTCCACTCATGTTAAAACTCCTTTCATTACTAATAAGTTATTGTCTCTCTTTCTGTGAGTTTGTTAGAAATTGTCGATAAAATTACGCCCAATATTATTATCAAAACACCTATTGCAGATGCATAACCTTGATTTTGTCCTGTAAACGCTACTTTATATAGATAAGTACCCAATACTTGGCTGGCATCCATAGGACCACCACCAGTTATAACATACACTATATCAAATACCTTAAAAGTCCCCACAATTGCAAGCGAGATGCACACTGTAATAACATCCCATATAAGTGGAATTGTTATATATATGGCTTTTTTAATCCCTGTTATTCCATCAATCAAAGCTGATTCATATATATCGTGTGGAACTTTAGAAAGAGCTGCTAGAAAAATCACAAAATAAAATCCAACATATTGCCAAATGACAGGTATCAAAACCATTACTAAGGCACTATTTTCAGTAACCCAAACCTTTTTTTGTCCCCCAAAAGCAGTTATAATTGCATTTAAAAGCCCATAATCATACGCATATGCTAAGTAAAACATCAAACCTATAGCAGTTCCAGAAATTACTACAGGGAAAAAGAAAACTGTCCTAAAAAATTTATAACCTACTTTTATACTATCTACTATCAGCGCCAGGATAAGTGCAATTCCTACTTGAAAAACTATTACACTCACCATCATAATTAAAGTATTTATAAGAGCTTTTCTCACAGCATAATCTTGAATCAATTGAATATAGTTATCAAATCCAACAAATGTCCTGTAATTCGAGAAATCACGCCAGTCAAAGAAGCTGTAATAAACTGTAGCAAATAATGGATAGTAAATAAATATACTCACCATGAACAATGCAGGTAGCAAAAGTCCAACTGCGTATTTCTTATTTTTCAAAACTTGCATGCCTAACACTTCTCCTTATTTGAATTTTTATGTAATTTTTCTTTTTTAACGAACAGGGAGATTAGCAGCTATAAGGCCAATCTCCCTATTCAAATACATAACATCTAATAATTATTTCTTTGCTCTATCTTGTACTTTCTTAGCTTCGCTCAAAAGTTGTTTAGCTGTCTTCTTGCCTGTTACAACATATGCCAAGTCTGTTCTAATTTTTGTAAATGCTTCAGGTGATATTTGAGCATCGATCGGCATTGAAACAGAGTTAGCTTTCGCCATCATATCATAACCACTCTGCGCAACTGGAGTAACATTTGGAACTTTACATTTAATTGCTGGAACACCGCCAACTGCTATAAATTTAGCTTCAACTTCAGGAGAAGTAATATATTTTACAAATTTTACTGGCCAGCCATTTTTCTTTGCATTTAAATCTTTACTTACATACCATCCAGAACCAAAACCACCTATTATGTCAGTTGGGTTAGCTTTGCCACCAGGTACAACTGGTACTGGAATAATCTTTGTGTTAACTTTGTCTTTTAAGCCTCCTACACACCATGAACCATTTATCATCATTGCAGCTTTTTTATCTGCAAACAGCGCCTGTGCCTGAGCATCTTGCAATGTTAATGCATCTTTTGGAAATGCCCCCATCTTATATAGATCTTTTATTATGTTCAAACCTTTCTCCCAGCTTGGATGGAATGGTGTGTTATGTCCCTCTGGTCCACCAGCAGAAAGAACAAATGTTTCAATCAAGTAATAGGATTCAAGTATAGAGCCTGCGATTGGAATTATTCCTTTTGACTTGAATGTATTTATGGCTTTTGTAAACTTGTTCCAATCAGTTGGAAGAGGAAGATTATATTTGTTGAACAAATCTACATTTACATACAATCCTTCGTAGAAACCAATTGTCGGTATTGCATATACTTTTCCATTGTATTCTTTGAGTGAGCCCTTGTAAGTTGTAAATGCAAGTGCACTCTTGTATATATTGCTACTCCACTTTGTATCTTTCTTTAATTCATCATCCCAAACAAATACCTTGCCAGACTTCAACAGAGGCTCAGCATCTGCACCAACAAAGAAGAATGTTACATCCGGTTCATTTCCTGATGCAAAGTCGGTTTTTATTTTTGTTCTGATTGCATCATTTGCAGCAGGAGTAGCTTCATCAACAATTTCTACATTTGGATTTTTAGCCATAAAATCTTTAATAGCTTCTTTCCATGTGTTTGTCCATGGATCTGCACCTGTGAAGTATGTCACCGCTCTGATTTTAACTTTTTCTGTAGTCTTTGCGTCTACTCCAGTGTTGCCAAGCATTCCTACTATACTTACTATAAAAGCAACCAAAACTACAAACACTAAAACCTTTTTAAACTTTTTCACTGAAAATACCTCCTTTTATTAATTTGATTTTGTATATTGTTTGTAATTATAATAAATCAAAAAAACACGTTTTAAAACCCAAATATCTTGTTTTAAATTTAACTTTTTTGGTATGTGTGCTTTTATAACTTTTTATTAAACCAGTACTTTGTTTATGATAAAATATATTTGGGTGATTTGAAATGTACAAAATGATGATTGTAGATGATGAGTACTATGTTAAAGAAGGGCTCAAGCAAACAATTGATTGGAATAAATATCAAATAGAAATAGTTGGAGAAGCTGAAAATGGAGAAGATGCTCTAACCCTTGCTAAAACGTTTAACCCTGATATTATCATTACCGATATTAGAATGCCTATATTAGATGGTGTAGAGTTTATGAAAAAATTAAGAGAAAATGAAATTAATTCTCACCTGATAGTAATAAGTGCTTATGACGATTTTGAGTATGCAAGAGCAGCAATAAAGTATGGTGCAACAAACTATATTCTAAAGCCAATTGATAATAATGAACTCATCGAAACAATCCAGAAGGTAATTAAGAAAATAGAAAGTGAAAGAAATTTTATTGACTCTTACAACAGCTTCAAAAACAATATTTCGGCTTTAAAACTTGGTTTGCTGAGAGAAATTATATATGGAAAAGTTTTAGATAGCCATTTGATTAAAGAAACTCTTTCTTATTTCAAAGTGGATTCAAACAATATAACTGTAATAACTATCAGAATTGCTAATTATGATAAGACTCCTATAACTGCAAATGAACATTTACGTATGCTAAAAGAATACATAAATAATCAGATATTAAACAATGTATTTGCACGCATTTCAAATGGTGGTATTAATCTGGAAAAAGATGAAGATGAATTAGTCATCATAATTGGTCTTGATGGTGATACAACTACTCTTTATGAACAGCTTAAAAATGAATTTTGCTATCTAGTGAGAAAAATCAACAAAAAATTTCAAGATGATAACTTTACTGTAGCAGTGGGAATCAGTGATATACACCCGTGGGATAGTATATCCAAAGCTTACAGAGAAGCTTCATTAGCTTCAAACTATTCTCCTTTGCCTGAACTGAACATAATTGGTTGTGCCCGTGATAAAGATTTAATTGGTATCAGAAAAGAAGTAAAAGATTCTTTAAAAATGATTGTTGAAAATTACAATAGGGAAATTACTATTGATGAGGTAGCAAATAAACTTCATATTAGCTCTTCTCATTTGATGCACTTGTTCAAAGAAGAGCTTGGAAAAACTTTTTACGACTGTCTTGTCGAGTATAGAATTGCAAAAGCTAAAGAATTGCTTTTATCTACAAACTTGAAAGTCTATGAGGTTGCAGAAAAAGTTGGATATCAGGACGCTAAACATTTTAGTCAGCTATTTAAAAAATATACAGGATTTACTCCAAAGGAATTTGTTGACTATTATAATTCTGCAGGTGAATTGAATGATGAATATTAACTTTTTGCGAAAGTTTAAACTAAAAAGCAGAATAACCTTCTTTTTAGTGCTTGGAATAGTTATTTTTACTTTTATTATAATTTTTCTTTCGCGAATTTTCAGTGTATACATAATTCAAAAATATTATTATAAACATCTTAAGGATATTCACAGTGATATCCAAGAAGGAATCTATATGTTGCTTACCAATGTAAATCTCAGCTCGGTGAGACTTCTTCAAAATCAAAATATATATGACCTTTTATCTAATGATAAATTGTCATACTACGATAAAAAGAAAAAATTGATATCTTATTTGAATTCTTTGAGCATCAATAATTATATTGGTGATATAGTGATTATTACTAAAAAAGGTGAAATTTTTAATTATAATACAAAATTAAATCCACTATCTTTTGTCACAAAAGATCTTCTTTCTCAAATAGAGGATAGAAAAAACTTGTTTGTTTGGGGGCCTATAATAAAAGATAATCAAAACAACTATTTAGTTCTTGGAAAAAGATATTATAATTTCTATACCAGTCAGTATTTAGGTTATCTCTTAATGCTGATTGATGAAAATAGTATCGCTAATATATGTAATAAAAGCAAGTCATCAGATATTGTTTCTACCCTTGTTATAGACCAGCAGAACAAAATCATCAGCCATCCTGAAAGTAAATATGTGGGTAGCATCATCTTTGAAAATTGGCTTCTCGACAGCAAAAAAGAATTTAGTTATTCATTGAGAACAATTGACAAAAGGCAGTTTCTTGTTGCAATTAGCAGACCCACCGAAAATCTTGAACGTCTTAATTGTAGATGGTTTATTGTAAGCCTTCTACCACTATCCAACTTAAAAGATCAGCTTACAAAGATCAACGTAGTAATAATATGGCTTGTACTCATTACATTGATATTGTGTGTTATAATAGCAATAAAGGCGGCTTCTTCGTTAACCAATCCCATTAGATTTTTATTAAATAGAATCAATTCTATAGGTCAAACAAAAAATGTAAAACCATATATATACAAAAATTTACACGACGAAATATGGGAGTTAGAACTTGCATTTGAGGAAATGACTAAGCGAATAAGTAACTTAGTTGAAACAATCAATCATGATATGGAAAAGCAAAGAGAGCTTGAACTGACAGCACTGCAGTCGCAAATAAACCCCCATTTTCTTTATAATACACTTGACGCTATAGCTTGGATTGCTAAAATCAAAAGGCAGCCTGAAATTGAAAATATTGTTATGGCGTTGGCAAAGTTTTATCGTATTAGCTTACACAGAGGGGAAAAATACATTCGATTATCTGATGAAATTGAGCTTGTAAAAAACTTTGTTGCAATTGAAAAAATTAGATTCCCTAATAAATTTGACATTAAATTTGAAATTGCTCCTGAAACAATAAATATGAAAATCTTGAAATTTACTGTTCAGCCACTTGTAGAAAACTCTATAAAACACGGAATTTTGCCAAAGAAAGAAAAGGGTCTTATCATTGTAAAAAGTATGTTAGTTAATGAGGATTTGCATATTGAAGTTTCAGACAATGGAGTAGGATTTGATCCTTCGGAATTAGATAATTTAAGCAAAAATAGTAAAGGTGGTTATGGATTAAAAAACGTCGATGAAAGACTTAAAATTGAATATGGTAAAGAGTACGGTTTGTTTATTTCAAGTGAAAAAAACAAAGGTACAACCATTTTAATTAAAGTAAAAGCCAGAAATGAATAATTTTAATTATTATAATTGTAATTTCTTATTTTACTGACCAAGTTGATCAGAGGCTTGTAGATTGTCTGAGTCAAAATGGTACTTGATAAAAATGACATTCCAATTAATAACGCACTAATTATTATTACCAAGATTGTGTAGGTCATAATATCTCTTCCAAATTCACTTATGTCATATAAAATGACAATATATCCTGACTCAAAAATTTTAACCATATCAAGTAATGTGTTGTCGTCGATTCTTACCAATGTATTCTCTTTTTTCAAAGCTTTGCTATCTATTTTTCTGTTTTTTATCACAGAGGAAAGTTTTATGAGGTTCTGAGTCTGTTCATCCTGGCGTGGTAGCAGACCAATATTCTCATCATAAAGATAAACCGAAATGTCAGCGCGATCAGAAACTCCAAAGTGCCGCTGGTAAAAATATTTAGGGTCTATATCAATGACAAGGTATCCACTTAGCTTTTTATTTTCATCATATATTTTTGAAACAAAACTTACAACTCCATAGATGCTTTTATAATATGTATTATTGTAGTATGGAGCTAACTCTCTATTTCTGATCAACCACAAGCTTTGTTTTTTATCATTGGCAATAAACTCCCTTATTCTTTTATCCTTTAAAAGCTCTCTCAAACCCGGATAGTCTACAACATAGCTTGAAGTATAATATCTTCCATTTGTATCATACAATACAACTGCCAATATTCTTGTATTAGAAAGTTTGATTCCATCTAAAATCTCTGTTATATTGCCTCCTGCATTATTGTTTTTTAACAGTTCAAATACTTTACTATTTGTCCCAATCTGTTTTGCAGACTCTTCTATGAGCGTTACATAAACTTTATAATTATTGGTTATACTTTGATCATTTTTTTGTAATAGCTGGTAGTAATAATCCATTAAAAAATCTTTGAATATAAAGTTTGAAGCCAATGCCACTAAAAGTATAAATGCAATGAAGATTATTGAGGTCACAAAAACTATTCGATACTTTATACTTTTATACATTATCCCATCCTCTTTATATTAGAAAATTTTAATATTTTTGAGTTTATATGGTATTTTTATTGAATTAATAATAATATTGTGTTTTTACAAAATTTAGTTACCTAATGCCTTATCATAAATTAGATTAATTTTTCCATTGATCTCTTTGTGTATACTTTTTTAATATAATATACTACAATTGAAAGTATTAATAATACTAATGGATAATACTTATCTGTCCATATAAATAACACATAATTTATATAAACTAGAAACGACCAACAACTAAGATACCATCCGTAATCACAGAACGTATTTAAATATTTATAATTTTCAAAAATTGATTTACAAACTGTTGTAATAATCAAATATGATATAAACAGCATTATTGTTGCTGTTATCCATAATAAGTTGTAGTTTTCAATATACTCTAAAAGTTTATTGTTAATCTCTAAGACCTTTTCAATGCCATTTATCTTTAAGTTTTTAAATATTTCGGATTTTAACAGTGAATTTAAAACAAAATAATAAGCAGTAATCACCCAAACAAACTGCAAAATTGTATACTCATTTGTATTATCAAAAAATTTTCTTATAAATTTTCTAATTAAAATTTCATTGACCATTTTCATTCCTCCTATTTTTATTATAAGTTTAACTTGCTTTTATTGTAAAGAAAGTTCCATTCTCTATATTACAAATTTGATATTACTGCCTTTTATAACAATAAACAGGGTTGTCTCATTTATATGAAATGAGACAACCCTCAGCATTTTATATTAACATCTTACCAACCAACATTCCCACTTTCTCTTATTATTGTAAATGTTGATGCTGCATCGTTTCTTAATGGTAATCCATTACAGCCACTTACAACAACATTTTTGAATGTCGCACTTCCACGAGAACCACTTCTAATGTAAATGCCATCAGTTCCACAGCCAATAATGTTAATATTTTCAAATCTCGCATTGTCTAAAACATTTGGTACAGGGTGCCCATAAGTTTCGCTTTGTATATGCAAACCTGAAAATGTTGAATCAATTATATCAATATCTTTTACCACAAGGCCAACAATATTTGAATCGTCTGCATTTATCCAGAATGCACCAAATTGCAATCCACCCCAGAATGCTCCACCACATCGTACCAACGTTACACGCTGAACTGTAGTAGTTCCACTAAATGGATATGGATTAAAACATGAACTAATGTTAACTCCACCATACGTTAGTGTATCATATGCGACACAATCCTCAATTGTATTGTTATTCCCACCGTATATTGCAAACGCATTTGCACGCCATGGTAGCTGAACGGTACATTTTCTAATTATGTTCCCGGAGCACGGCTCTGATGTTAAATCTGTTGCTGACCAAATTGCAATACCATCATCTCCTGTGTGCCTTACATGTACGTTCTCAATTAGTGCATTCTTTGTGCTGTTACATAAATTAATTCCGTCAGCATAAGTGTTCCTAATTCTGCAATTGAACATATGCAAACCACTCGATGGCGTTGTTCCACCTACCCAGTAACCACAGTTTGTATGTTCAATCCACACATTACCAATTTCTGTGCCTGTAAATGCTGAATTACAAAATGCTTTTCCACCTGTATCACGTTGAGTACCATTGCCAAATATTGAAAAGTCATAAAACTTACAATTTGATCCATTGATTATAAAACCTACAAATCCCCAATCTGTAAACGAATCATTAGGACTGTATAGAACAGAATACCACATTCCAGCGCCTCTCACTGTTATATTATCAACAATTGCCTTTCGGCTCTGATAGAATACTCCTTCTGGAATCCATACTCCCTTTCCTTGCTGTTTTGCTGCCTGTATACATGCGTCAATTGCATTGCTATCATCAGTTGTGTCATTTGGTGTTGCACCAAAATCTGTAATCGATAAGAAGTTATCAGGCTTCTGTAACGGTGGACCAACAAACTCAATGTCAACAAAATCTATAGCATAATATGCTGCTGTGTCACTTGAATCTTTTTGAAGTCTGAGCGTTGCACCAGCTGGAACATCACCTATTAATGCTCTTGTCTCATCATAAATTCTTCTTGGCGGGCCAGACGAAGGTGAATTGTTAGGATTATCTTCTGGTCCATACAACCAAGCATACCTTGATGTTAATTGTAAATCCTGTCTATGGACACCATTTACATATAGACTAAGAGTTGCATTTATTCCTCCACCATTCGGAGCATCTGGTATACAATATCTAACCACAATAGCATTTATTTTTGTTGGAACAGTCCACTCAACATAATGACCTGTTTGAGTTAAAACAACTGCTTTTCTGCCAGATGCCTCACCTGCAAAGTCTCCTACATTCCTATTTGGTCCAACAACCTGGGCATTTGTGCTACCATTTTCTGCCTCTAACTCAATCCATGGAACATCTGCTCCACGGCCTGTAGAGGTCGTTGAGCCTATGGTTACAACTGTAGAATATGAATTGTTTGTTTCATTAAGCTCTTGAATTGTATTGTTGTAATCAACAACCGCTGTAACAACGTGAGTACCAGTGGTTGCGGTCCATTGACTACCATTTGTTCCACTATTTATTGTAATGTTTACACTTCCGCCTGCTGGAATAGAAGATGTATAAGTATTATTCCAATATATAACATCGCTGTTATCAATCTTAATTCCGACAGTATGCGTTACATTGTTAGGTGATGCAACATTGCCCTGATTTTTAATAGTTACTGTGAAACTTACTTGTTGCCCAGCTGATGGGTTGGACGGTGAAATTGTTATATTTGTTACTACCAAGTCGCAACCAGTTGGCTGTCCCACAGTTATTTGTTTACTGAAAGAGTTATTAGTTTCGTTGCTCTCAGGGAACCTATTGATATCATCTACTGTTGCACTGATTGTATGTGTCCCCGCTACCGCTGTCCATTTCGAACCACTTACTCCTCCATTCGCTGTCAATACTACACTTTCACCAGGTGCTATCGATTGTGTATAATTGTCACTCCAAATTATCGTCGATCCCCCATCTACCTGGAACCCTACTCCAACTATTGTCCCTGCTGGCGTCGGTCCTGTACCTTGATTCTTTACCACTGCCTTGAATGTAACCTGGTCACCCGCTACTGGATTTGCTGGCTCCCATTGAATGTCGGTTATTATCACGTCCGGCAATCCACTGCCGCCACTTGGAGGCGTATCACTTATTGTAATGTAGTCTATATTAATATTTCCTGAATCTGTACTTTCGTATTTAATTGTAACTGTATTATTTCCCGAGTTTAAGTTCACCGTTTCAACAGCATCTGCCCATGTATCCCAGTTAGCTAAATTTGGTAAACTCAGTTGTTTAATTTTTGTTCCATTAATATACAATGATACCGTCTTTGTTGAACCCGTAGCGTTTGCATACCTAATTGAAAGATAATAACTCTTTGTTGTTGGTACCTGAACATTAAACTGAGTAGTTGCACCAACATTCCAATAACCATCAACAAATCCTGTCCCTGAATAACCGTTGTGGTCAAAGTTTACTTTTGCACCACCTGATAATGTAGCATTTTCTGCTTCATATTTGCCTGTATTACTTGCTACATCGTTATAAATTTCTAATTCAGCAACTTGTCCACCTGTTGCTCCACTGTTTGAATAAAATTGTAGTCTAACATACCTATAACTTACACTGTTAAATGTAATGGTTACAACATTGCCTGTGTTGGGATTAAAATTATAACTTGTTCGACTTTTAATGGTAGTATAATTAGAATTATTATTGCTCCCCAGCACTTCAATCTCTTGTGTCCTTGCACCCCATATTGGATTTGGATTGAGTTTAATAACAATCCTATTAAATGTTTGTTGGCTGCCTAAATCTACTGTCAACGTATTTGGATATGAATTTGGTGCCGCTTCCCAATAAGTTTGTATGTTCCCATCATTTGCGTTTTGTGGAACATAAACTTGTGTGTAGCTACTTGCAGCTATGCTTTTGTTTTTTGCTAAATTGTTTGAATCATCTGCTAGTACTGTTGGCTTAAAACCACCCACATTTAAGTTTAATAATAGAAAGAGCACCAAAGTAATCCACGCTAACAATTTAGCCCTCTTAAGCATATTCTACAATACCTCCTCCTGATTTATTTTTCTTTCTATTTTAATTCTAACTGTACTAAAACTATTATTAAATCCCTCGATAGTGGTAACCATTTTAGTATGTATATTCATATTATAATTCACCGTCTTTTACCTCCTGTCGATTTTTGTAGTACCAAGCTATAATTTTATATCTATTATCCGCTTCTAACTTTAGCATAATATTTTTAATATGCGTTTTTACCGTCTGCTCACTCATATTAAGCTGGGCGGCTATTTCTTTGTTTGTTTTCCCTTCCGCAATAAGTTTTACAATCTCTCTTTCTCGCTGTGTTAAGCGAACATTTCCCATAACTGCTCTTTACCTCTCTTCTTTTTTTAAAGCCCCCACCCTGCCTTATGGCAAAGTGGGGGGTGGGAGAGTTCGTTACCAGTTATTACCCTCAAGCTTTTCTACTGTCATATTAGGAGTCTCGAACATTACCTTGTCAAGTGCTGTGTTGTCAATTGTGACATTCTTAAATATTACTCTTCCTTTTGTCTCACCCGATGCGTAGATACCATATGAACCAGTGTAGTTGATGCGAACGTTCTCAAATACAATCCCATTTGCTTGTTTTGTTCCCATAAATCTTATTCCTACATCTGTGCAATCGTATAAGTCAATGTCTTTGATGACAATTCCAGATATATCTTGCTGGTCACACATTATCCTAATTGCTCCCAATTTGCCACTTGGTTCACCGGCTCTTACAATACTATTATTTCTTACTTCTGATGTTCCGCTAAATGGTATGCACGGGAAAGTAGTACTAATTAATATTCCTGCAGATGTTGGAATATCTATTATCAGATTATTCTCAACAATATTGTTACTGCCTCCGTACAATGCAATTCCTTGAGCAAGCCATGGTTGCTGTATTGTGTTGTTGCGAATTATGTTATTTTCACATGCCCAGATATTTTGGTTGTAAGTTGCCGACCAGATCGCAAAAGCATCATCGCCAGTATTTCTTGCATGGCAGTTTTCAATTATTGAATTAATAGTACCATCACAAAGATTTACACCATCAGCCATCAAGTTTCTGAATCTGCAGTTTCTGATAACAAGTCCATCTGTCCTACCATATTTAGAGTTTCCAACCCAGAATCCACATTTTTTGTGTTCAACCCAAATGTTTTCTAATACAGAGCCCATTCCTCCCCAGCCTGAGAATGCATTGTCGTCAAGCTCGTCAATTCGTGAATTTGTCTCACCAAATATTGCAAAATCATAGAATTTGCAATTGTTACCCATCAGAACAAACTGCGAGTATGGACCACTTATTGTTGAGTACCACATACCAGCTCCTCTAATTGTTACATTATCAACATATATTGGACATGTCAGCCACCCGTCTTCTGCTTCGAACTTAGTATTGTTCACCTTTACATAATCAAGGTAAACATTTCCTGTATCCTCATATTGATGAATTATCTGAAGCAAGTTTCTTCCAGTGTTGAGAGCAACGTCAATAGTTGTGGTCTGCCAGCTATCCCAGCTACCAGTTGACGGCAATAAAACTTCATATCTTCGTCCATTTACCATGAACGATAGTGTCTGATTAGTGGTTGTTGCATTTGAGTATCGAATTTCCATTACATAATTTCCATCTGATGGTATACCTGTTATGAGTAATTTCTCTGTTGCTCCAATTACATCAAAGCCTTTTACATAGCCTGTGCCGCTAAAACCAGTGTATACATTGTCAACAACAGGTCCTTCTAATTTTTCAAACACACCCTCAGGAATCCATACACCTTTGCCCTGCTGCTTTGCAGCAAAAATTGCATCATAGATAGCTTTTGTGTCATCTTTTCTGTCATTTGGTATCGCACCAAAATCTCTTATGTCCAAGAAATTATCTGGTTTTGCAAGTGGTGGTGCGACATTTTCAATGTCTATTAAGTCAATATCATAGTATGGCGAATCATCACCACTGTCCACCTGCAACCTTATTTTATCTCCTGGGTTAACCTGTCCAATCAATGCTCTCACTTCATCAAAGTAATACCTTGGTGCACCAAAAGATGGGTCGTTGCTCCACGGGTATGCTCCATATACCCAGCTGTATCTTGATGTAAGGTTCAATTTCTGTCTAAACTGTCCATTTACATACAACGAAATTGTTGCATCAATGCCTTTGCCATCATCGCTATCGGGAATGCTGTATCTTACAACAATTGAATTTACTTCACTGGGCGCAGTAAACTCTACATATTCTCCAATCTGGTCAAGTCTTACAAACCTTCTGTTGGATGCTTCATTTGCTTCATCATTGACCTCATAAGATGGTCCTATGATATCACCGTTTGTTGATGCACTTTCTGCTTCAAGCTCTATCCATGGAACGTTTGCTCCAATGCCAGCTGGTACTTGATATGGTGGTGCTTCTGGTTTTTGAGCTTGTTGTTTTTGCGGTGGTGGAAGCTGCTTTGGAGTTCCCAGGCTCAAAACAAGCTGACAGTCACCAAACCTATTTGGATACTGCCATGCCTGGTCATCTTTTGAATTCCAGATATATTGGCATCCGCGGGTTTGATTTACATAGTTATCATCTATTGCTATATCAAAACCAAATACCATGTTCTTCTGAACAGATACGCCAAGTGTTGTCCACGGGATTTCGATTAACATTCCATAACCATCATCAAAATCATGTTGAGTAAATCTTACATTTTGAATTGCGTTGTGTTTGAACTCCATCGGCTGTGAATAGTTCCAGCCAAAGAAATACTGAAAATCGTCTGATGTATAAGAATCTTCCTTGTTTCTGTCCATATCAAGATAAATCTCAACACTGTCATTATTCCATATTTGCCCTGGATCTGGTGCATCTTTTCTCTTTGCAGCGTCATAAACTCGAACAACTGCGTATAGATAATTTTCATCCCAATACATAGCAAATTTGCTTGGCTTGGCGTTAGCAGGATTTGGAGTTCCAACAACCACCTTTTCAATCTTATATTTAGTCAGTTCATCAAATAACAAAGCATCAACATTATTGTTGTTCTTAAGATTACTAAACTTTTCTCTTATTTTCATTACCTTATTTTCTGCTCTTGTATCATTATGGTAAACATCCTTTGCAACGTTCAATTTTCCACCAACATAGATTGCACCACACATAAGAGGCAGCGGTTCTTCCTTTGATTGGGCTTTTGGAATATATGGCAGTCGCTTGTGGAATGAGTTGTTATTGTCGTTACTCTCTTTTACCCTACCCACTTTATCATCATTTGGGTCAGGGTCGTAATCGTCTACATTGCAATAAAGAGTGTGAATCCCGCTTTTTGCTTTCCAATACTTTCCTTCAGACCCTCCTATAACTGGTAAGACAATGCTCTGTCCTGCCGCCAAACCTCCTGTGTAAAGATCAGTCCAAAACCATGGTGCTTTGCCATCTACATTAAAACCTGCTGCAATCTGTTCTCCCTCTTGGACAGCACCCTCGCCTATGTTTTTCACTTTTACTTTGAACAAAACATCATCTCCTTCTTGAGGATTTGCCGGCTCCCAGTACAAGTCCTCAATAACCAAGTCAGGTAGTGGTGCTGTGAAGTTTTGAGTGATATCAACATCTTCCAAGATCCATTTTGCGGAATCCCATTCAGGGTAAACTTCACTCAAAACAACATACCCAGGATTTCCTTCTATATTTAAATACTGTGTATTTTTGTATACACTTTTAATTCTATATGAGCCACCTGCATCTTCCAGCACCCAGCGTGCGCTGTACCAGCTATCATCTATATTGCCGCATTCAACATATTTCTTTGAATCATAGTTTTGAATGTGAATATAATTGTACGTTGCTCTATTTTTAATTCTGATACTGCCTTCAAACTCTTCAATTATCCACTGTGAACAAGCATCTTCTGCAGGTATGTTATAGCTGTACTCAAGTTTATCCCCTGCTTGATAAACATACTGGCCTGTCCAACTACTTTTTATTCTGACAATTCGCGGACCAGTTGATGAGGCTGTAACAAGTATTTCTTTCCCGAACACATTGTTGTCTTCATTACTCTCTTTTATTCTACCTGTTATATCGTCACCTGGATTTGGGTCGTAATCGTCAACAAACGCCCATACGGTATGACGCCCACCAATAGCATCCCAGGTTGGCAGATTTCTATCAGGACCACTCATTCCACCTGTCACTGTCAGTGTTTTCTCTTCTCCAGGTTGCAAGGGCCCTGTGAAGTTGTCAGTCCACCAAAATCGTGTATAGTCATTGTCAATGTGAAATCCAACACCATGGACAACTCCGCTTGGAGTTGGTGCATCACCTACATTTTTGATTGTTACACCGAAGAGTACCTTGTCGCCTGCCTGAGGATTTGCTGGCTGCCACGAAATATCTGTAACAATCAAATCAGGCAAGCCTTGGGCATGAACCATTGGTACATATACTATCAGACTTAAAATCTGAACAAGAATGGTTATGATTGAAATGAGCTTTTTCTTCATAATCTTTCATCCCTCCTTATTTGCAGTTAGGATTATTTTAAAAGCATATTTTGATAAACGTTGTACAAAAGCACTGCAGATTCTTCTCTTGTGAGATTCCTCTTTGGACTTAGCATGTTATTGTAACCACTTACAATCTGAGCATTTACAAGCTGTGCGATTGCATCTTTTGCATAATTTGAGACTTGTTCAGCATCATTAAACTTGCCCAAAACCTTTTCTGATTCGATATTTGTTGTCAGTAAACCCAAAACCTTTAGTGTTCTTGCCAATATGCACATTACATCTTCACGTGTGATATTTTTCTTTGGTTCAAACTTGTTGTTGCCAACACCGTTTACAATGCCAAGTTTCTTTGCAATACCAACTGTTTGATAGTAATAATCTGATGGCAGGACATCATCAAAGTTAGAGTCCACTCGAGCTTCAAGCCCAAATGCTCTTACAATTAATGTAACAAAATCTGCACGTGTGATATTATTCTTAGGCATAAATTTGTTCTTCCCAACACCCTTTATAACATCTCTTGCCGCTAAAAACTCAATTTGTTTTTTAGCATATGAATAGAACGCATCGTCAAAGCTAACATCCCTGTAAACGAGAGAAAAATCGCTCAAATGATTTGTAAAAATTACAAAATTGCCATCTTGGCCAGAATAAAAGCTTTGCTTTAAAGTTACAATATTGTCTCCATCAATCCTCACACCAACAAGCTTGTGAGTATTTTCCTTTTCAATTGCCGATGGCTTGTATGGAATCTCAAGCTTGACTGCACTTTTGCCCAAGCTTTCTAATTTTACATCCTCTGCAGTGATTTGAACTGAAACTATTGGTTTTGGGCCCAAAATTTGTTTTACACTCTCGGCAATATTCTCTGTTTTATTAGACACTTTTATAACAACTTCTTTGTCTTTTATACCTTGTAACACTGTTTTATTCAGTTCCAAGCTACATACTGGTGTTGTAATTTTTATGCTTTCCACTTTGTCTGACAAGACCTGCAAAGTCTCTTTTGGCAAGTTCATATTATATGTGCTTATGTTTCCTTCTGCTTTGACGTTTAAAATTAATTTTTTTGTCTCCTCCACTTTTTGCAAAAGCAACAACTTAGAAATTGTATCTTTGTCTACTGTGGTGTTTGCTGTATTCATATTCTTGTCTACTGTGATTTTTATAGGACTTTCTAATTTTGATTTATCTTCTGCAGGCGGATGTTGAAAAGTCCCCTGTTGGTTGCTTCCTGCATTAGTTGCGGCTGAGCCGGAGTTCTGAGATGGAGTTGAACCTTGCTGGTTTGAGGGTACCTGCGCAGACTCAGTAACATTTACTTTTAAAATTGTTATATTTCCCAAGGTGTCATATATCTCAAATTCATTTTGACCTAAGCTTAAATTTTTGACATAGGTATTTTTAAAATAGAGTTTGTTATTCGATACAACATAATCTATGTCCTTTTTAAGTTCGGTCCGAGTAACTGTCTTAACAATTTTTGCTATTTGCACAGATGCAGGAAGATACATGCTCAGTTCCAAGTCCGCATTTCCAAGAGCTGTTCTGTCAACAGATGCAGGATTTGGCAGGATGATTGGTGGAAGTGCAAAAATAGAATACGATGAATTAGATGTATTAGTGATTTTATTTAAAGATGCTGCATAAAACTTAATTTTGGATGAGTTGGTTAGCAGCACACTTGATATTGGAATGCTGGTTTCTATTAAGTTGTAGTTTGACCAATTGTAATAGACCTTACCATCCGTTTGGTCTTGATACACATCAAGTATGACAATTTTCCCTTGTCCTAACAAAATGCTACTGTTGTCCTCTTTCATTGCGTAAACTGAAACTAATACTTCATCCCCTATGGAAAGCTCACCATAGATGTCGCTTTCAACTGTAGAGTAAAACTTTAAAGTATCTCCTTGGTACTCCATGTAAGGAGTCTCTACTCTGATGTCTGCAAATACAACTGAAAAAGAGAAAAGAAGCAAAACCATAGCTAAACTGCACGCCAAAATTCTTTTTGCCATCTTCTGACCTCCTTTTTTGGTTATTTTTTATTTAAATAAAATTGCTGCCCTAACTTAGCTCTCTCAACATCTGCTCTAAACTACTTACAACAATATCAGCCTCAGAAAGTATTTCAAAAGCTCCTACACCAACTGCAAACATTCCTGCTAGTTTTGCTGCTTTTATGCCCGCCGCTGCATCTTCAAACACAATACATTTTTGTGGGTCTATTTTGAGTTTTTGAGCACATTTTAAAAATATTTCAGGGTCAGGTTTTGCCCGGGATATCTGCGTACCATCAACAATTGCATCAAATAAATCTTTTATGTTGAGCCTTTCAAGTATCAACATTGCATTTTTGCTTGCTGTTGCTAATCCCGTTTTTATACCTTGTTCTTTCAAGGTCAATATGAGCTCTTTGGCGCCCGGAAGAAGATCATCTTCTGTCAGCTTGTCTATATACTCCAAATACCAGCTGTTTTTTATATCCATCAATTCTTCTTTTTGAGCTTCACTAAACTCATTTTCTTTGCCACCTATTTTGAGAAGTATTTCAAGCGACTCTTTTCTGCTTACGCCTTTGAGCTTTTCATTGTCCTTTTCAGTAAATTCAAAGCCCAACATGTTTGCAAGCTTTTTCCAAGCAAAATAATGATATTTTGCTGTGTCTACAATGACACCATCCAAGTCAAATATTGCACCTTCTATATTTTTTAGAAGAACTTCGATAGAAACCAATGCTTCATTCTCCTTTCAAATTAATCTCAAGCAATTGACCTATTTTATGTATAAATTCCCTTTTATTTGCTACAATTCTATAAGTTTTATATTTTGAATCTTTTAATCTGGTGCTTTTTATCAATATTTTGTTATTTGAAATTTCAAACTCAAATAGATTTCCATGAATTGTCAAATTAAATTTGAGACTTTTCCAATGTGTGGGTAGATGTGGTTCTATCTCAACTTTAGTCTCTTCTGACCTAATCCCGCCAAAACCAAACACTGTTGCCATCCATGCACCACCGTTTGCGGCAGGATGTGTACCTCCAATGTACAAGTTCCCAACATATTGCTTGTAATTTCCTTCTAAGTCTATCAGTGCCGTTTTTAAAAAGTACTCATAAGCATCTTTTAGCTTACCAAGCTTTGCTGCTAAAAGCCCGTACATGCTGTAGCTGAGGGTAGAGCCATGTTCTGTACGCCCATTGTAGTACTCCCAGTTTGCTTTTAAGATTTCCTTTTCATATTCACTTTCAAATAAATTCAAAAGCACAACTACATCAGCCTGTTTTATCACCTGAGTTTGAGTTGCCAAACCATTTCCACCGCCAAGGTACTCATAAGGATGTAGCATCTTCTCTTTTAGCTTTTCAACTTCTATGTCTTCTAACTTAAGGTAACCATCAAATTGCTCAATGATTCCTTCTTCATTTGGCTTTTGTAAGAATATCTTTTGCTCTGTTTCTTTAATTTTTTCAATATACTGAAAAATACTTGTTTTTGAGTCAATTTCTTGTAAGATATTTGGATACTTCTCTTTTAGGATGTCATATAACCATATAGCCTTTTCAAAGGTAAACTTTGCTATTCTGTTGGTGTAAGCATTGTTATTTATCCTTTCATGGTATTCATCAGGTCCTGTGACATCTAAAATCTCAAATCTATCTTTTAGTGGTTTATAATACGCATAAGAGTAATAGAACTTTGCACACTCAAATACAGCTTCTGCTGCACCTTCTAAGAAGATTGAAAAATCGCCTGTTGCATTGTAATAGGTAAAAAAGCCATAGACAACATCGCCACTTATGTGAATCTGCTTGTCCCGGAAATACGTCCTTATGGGTCTTTGTGTAATCACATCTGTGACGTTGAAAAGACTACATGCGTCATCACCAGTCTCTTGGCTTTCCCATGCATAAAATGCACCTTCATAGCCATATTCTTTTGCCTTTCTTCTTGCTCCATCTAAGGTATGTACACGATACATTACAATATTGCGTGCAACATCTGGAAGTGTATATGAGAAAAAAGGAAGCATAAAAATTTCTGTGTCCCAAAATATTGCACCTTTGTACATCTGACCAGAAAGTCCACGAGCAGGAATTGAAAGTTTTTCAGAATGATAAGGTGCAATACTTAGAAGATGATACATGGAAAATCGAAGTGCAAGCGTTGCCTTTTCATCACCATCTATACTGATATCGCATATGCTCCATCTTTCTTGCCATCTTTCTCTGTGCTTTTCAAAAAGATAGTCAAAACCCAAGTTTTTAGCCTCAATTATTCTTTTTATTGCTTCATCAAATGGATTTTCAAATTCAAGTGAGTGAGTAACACACATGTATTTATAGAACTTAAACTCTTTATCCCTTGCCAATTTCACTTTGCTTTTTCTTACATATAAGCGTAAGCATTCCTCATCAATGAAATTAACTAAATGATCAGCTGTTTCAGCCACTACGAGGTTTTTACCTTCATTGGTTATTAGATGGGTCACATAAATTCCATCTAAATTTTGGAAAGTCATCTCTTTAAAATGCGGTCCGTTTATCTCCCATATATCGCAATCAATCCCTGTTTCTATTTCTATCTCACAATCAAAATTTGCAGTGGTAGAATATTCTAAGCACAAAAGATGATAATCTGTACTGCTTGCAAATCTTTTTGTTTTTATTCTTATCCACTTCTCTTTATCAACAAAAAATTTTGTGTTTCTGAAATAATATGCATCTTTCAAGTCAAGGCCATAAATGTGAGCACAATCTTGGAAAGTCATTGGAGAAAGAAGTGTATTGTTATAATATACTTTTACAAAAAGTCCATTTGGCACGTTTACTAACTCTCGCCATTTATCATCATACCTGTCGTAAACACCTGCAACAGTGCACGCAACAAGCTCATTCTTTCCAAACTCTTCTAAGGTTCCTCTGTATCCCATGTATCCATTTGCAATTAGAAATCTGCTACCGTCCAATTCTATTGAAGAGGGGTTAAACCCCTCTTTTGAAATTCTCCAGTTCAAAATCAAATTTACCTCCTTTTCTTGATCGGGATTTTAATCTCATCTTCTGTTATGGTGTAGGTTTTATCATAAACCATCAGCTCAACATCTGCACCTTTGAGCTTTTTGATAGTAACGTACTGTGGGTCTACAACTATCTTTAATACCGCCCTATTATATTTGATTCTGAAAGAATAATAACTCCAGTTATCTGGAATGATTGGAGCAAGCTTTATGGGCACTGTATCAGATCTCATACCACCAAAACCGTAGACGATGTTCAGCCATGCTGCAGCCAGCGAGGTTATATGAAGTCCTTCTTCGGTGTTTCTATTGTAATTGTCAAGGTCCAAGCGTGTGGCATACCTGAAGTACTCATAAGCCTTATCATAATAGCCAAGTTCACATGCTAAGATGGAATGAATTGAAGGAGACAACGACGATTCATGAATACATCTTAAATCGTAATAGTCATAATTTGCTTTTTTCTCTTCAAAAGTGAAGTCACAGCTAAACAAAAGCATGCAAAGCAAAACTGCAGGCTGTTTTATCATGTCATACCTAAATATCCTGTCATACGCCCAGTTTTTATATATTGGAATCTGATCTTCGGGAATTGTTGAAAGTTCAATATGAGGCAGGTTAAAATAACCTTCATGCTGTTCAAACACCTTGCTCTGAGGGTCTTGAATTATATTCATATTTTTTGCAATATCAGCCCATCTTTCTATTTCACTGCTTTCAAGCTCTGTTTTTCTGGTTATTTCATTATATAACTTCTCATCTTTGGTCTTTAGCATCTTCAAAACCTCTATAGTAAACTCAAAAGTCTTCTTTGCCATGTAATTTGTATAAAAATCATTATTCACCATCATGTGAAACTCATCAGGCCCCATCACTCCAAAAAAGCCATACTTGCCATCTCTCTGCCCAAGTTGGCACCTACTCTCCAGCATCCTGCAAACCTCAATTAGTATCTCTGTCCCTTTTTCAAACAAAAACTTTTCATCTTTTGTGACAATATAATAGTGATAAAGTCCGTATGCAACGGCTGTACTTATTTGAAGCTGCAGATTCGCATGTTGCCACAGCGTACATGACTCTGTGCCGTCAATTGTGGCGATTGGATAAAATGCTCCTTTCAAATCAAGCTCTTTAGCTCTTTGTTGTGCCTGGGGCAGGGTATAGTATCTAAACTCTAAAAGCTTTTTTGCTGCATCAATGTTTGTAAATAGATAGAATGGAAGACAGTAAACTTCACTGTCCCAGAACGAATTGCCATTGTATACTTCACCGCTTAAACCTTTTGCTCCAATCCCAGCAACAACCTGTTGCATGCCTGAGTATGCTTGAAGCATCTGAAATATGCAAAACCTAATCCCCTGCTGATTTTCGCTATCTTGCCCTATTTCAATATCAACTTCTTCCCACATCCTCTCCCAGAATCTTTCGTGCTCTTGTTTCAGCTTTGAATAGCTATATTGACCAAATACGGACTGACAAAGCTTTCTATTTTCGCTCTGCAAATTTTCATTTAATCTATCAAACGAATTTATAACAACAACCTTTTCAATCTCTACGGTTTCATTTTCTTCTATATCAAAAACCATCTCTTTTGATATGATCTTCTCACCTTCAACAATTTCTTGTTCACATGTCTTGCTTGCTTCTATTTTAAAGTTTGCAATGCTTATTTTGTTGGTCTTTATTGTTTTACATCCAATAGAGATGTAATCATTTTCATTTGATTTAAATAAACGCTCCCAGTAATTTGTGTCATATATCCTGTGCTTGTGTGAAAAATCAACTCCACTTATGATTTTTACTTTACCACTTCTATTCAATAATGTTATTTCTATCTTCTGACAGCATACATTGTTTTGAGTCATGCTAATAAATCTTTCAAATTTGAGCTTAAAATTTAAACCTTTTTTGGTGTGCCAAATAAATTCTCTTGTCAAAATACCTTTTTTAAGATCAAGCACTCTTTTGTACTCCGAAAAATTAGAATGGTTTAGGTCAAGCTCCTCACCATCTGCAATAATTCTTGTATACAGCCAGTTTACATTGTTGACAATAAACTGGGTTCTGTTTGGTACTCCTTTGTATGAAGGTTTTTCATATATTTCTTCAAATACCCCCGCAACGTAAGTGCCGATGTGAGTATCCCCTGTGAAAAGTTCATCAAAGTAGCCTCTTGTGCCAATGTAACCGTTGCTCACAGTAAATAAAGATTCTAAAACTCTCATGTTTGATTTGTCAAAATTCTCTTCAATTATGCACCATGGATCTATTTTTACATATCTGCTACCTTTTTTGTTTATCACTCTGCCAACACCTCATCTTTTTCTATTTTTGTGTGAAGTTCTGCCAAAAATTCTTACTTCAAACTTCCAATCACAACACCTTGGGTGAGATATTTCTGGAAGAATATTACTAATACCACTGGTGGCAATATCGCATAAAGCACTGCTAACATCTTCATATCAGCAGACATCCATGTGTTTCCGAAAGACATTTCATATATCTTTATCATAACTGTGTAGCTTTCACGGTTTTTAAGAACAATATAAGGCAAGAGAAAATCTGACCATGAAGCATTTATGGAAAATATTGTCACTACCATTATTATTGGAACGCTAAGTGGCATAACAATCTTGTAAAATAATCTCAAGTTAGGACATCCATCAATCTTAGCAGCCTCAATTATTTCTCTTGGAATCTCATCAAAGAAATTTTTAAATAGCAGTACATAAAAAGCATTCGCACCATAGCTGAACCACAACGGAATGTATGAGTTGTTAAGTTTCAGTGCAACTATATTCTTAAAAATAGGTACAAGATTTATAGTTGCAGGAATCATCAAACTCCATAATATTAGATTGAATACAAATCTATACCCTCGCGGCTTGATGATTGAGATAACATATCCTGCCAAACCATTGAAAACTATTGCGCATAGCACACTTCCTGCTACTAAAATAAAAGAGTTTATATAGTACTTTGTAAAATTGAGAGTTTTCCAGGTGGTTATTATCTTTTGAGGTTCAAATGTATGTGGAATTATTGTGGGCGGCACCTGAGCAAATTCTTTTATATTTTTCAAGCTTGATAAAAACACCCATAAAGGTGGCGCTAAACACACAAATGCAATGCAACAACTAATAAACAAAAGTATATAATAAAGTGCTTTTATACTTGGTTTTCTGAGGTCTAAAAAATTTATAATACCCGTTGTTTTCAGATCCAATTTATTCAAGTTTATAGCCTCCTTGCAAGGTTTTTAAACATTATTATTTTCTTTTGTAGCTTTCATATATATGAAGGTGAGACACATTAGAATCAAAGTAACCAACACACTTACAGTTGCAGACTTTCCAGCAACAAAATCAACAAAAGCATAGTTGTAGCTCAAAAGCATCAGTGACAATGATGCGTTGTTTGGTCCACCACCTGTCAAGACAAGCGGTTCATACAATACCTGAAAAACAAATATTATCTGCATTATCAAAAGCATTCTTGCTGTGGAATAAAGCTCTGGCAGTGTAATGTGAACAATCCTTCTAAAAATCCCTGCTCCATCAATGCAAGCAGCCTCATACAGCTCCTGGTTTATCCCCTGAAGCCTTGCAATGTAAATTAGAGCTGTTGAACCTGCTGATTTCCATGTCATGATGAATATTAAAAGAGGAATTGTAAGTTTGGGATTTTGCAGCCAGTCAGAAGGCTGAAAACCAAGCTTTATCCTGATAGCGTTCAAAAGCCCACCTTCGCTAGGATCAAACAAAAATCCCCACAGAACAAGCGCCGCAACTCCAGGAACCATATTGGGAAAGTATATTGAAAATCTAAAAAATGAGTTTAGGTGAACCATTTCATTAATTATAAGGGCAATAATGATAGGCACCAAAAAACCTATTATGAGAGACCATATAACATAAAAAAATGTGTTTATCAGCGCTTGATGAAAGACACTATCTCTTAGAACATCTATATAGTTTTGCAATCCTACAAACCTTTCCATTCTAAAACCTTTTGTCTCATTCAAAGAAAGTATTACACTATAAATCATTGGTTCCCAAATATAAAAGGTAAAAAGAACTATGCTTGGCAGCAGAATTAACCACCCAGAGATATTCTCAGATAATCTGTTGGATAGTTTCCCACTCATCTTTTTATTCACAATCTAACCCCACCTTTTTAAAAGCTTTACCTCCGCATATGATGTCCAAACAAAAAATTCAATGATGGGAGGAAGCAGTTTTTTCTGCTTCCTCCCTATGATAGAATGTAGCTTAAGTTCTATTCTTTAACCTTATCCAAGAACTTTGTTTGAAATTCTTTTCCTGCTGCCTGCAGTATCTTCTTGGGATCAGCATTCTTGTTTGTCAATACCTGTTGGATACATCCATCTAAAATTCTATAAAGGTCCTGGCAGTAGTAAGGTTCTTCGGGTTTCAAGTGTTTGAACGCTTCGTCATAGTATGGTTTGAAAAGAGCCATGTTTACATTTGTATATTTCTTATATATAGCATCTTCAGCTTTTACTCTCTCTGGATTTACCCAAACAGGAAGTGCTCTTGGCCCAACTGGTAAGCCCTGAGCTGCTTTTTCCTTGAGGCTTATCTCTATAGCATTGAGTGTTTCTTGGTCAACCTTTGGTGACATACCTATAACTTCAAGAAGCTTAAAACATGCATCAATCTGGGCAGGTGTGCTGTTTGATGAGAACATTATTGCTGTTCCGCCCATTAATGTATACTGTCCTTTTGGTCCTTTTGGAATTGGAACAATTGCAATCGCATCTTTGCTCATCTTGTAATCTTGAACAGGCAGGTTAATAACGTCTGGTGCTGCTAAAACCATTCCAACCTGGTCTGTTCCATAATACTTGATCCAATCGCCCCAGCTAAGCAGTGTGTTCGGCAAAAGTACATTGTATTTCCATTTCAAATCTTTGATGAATTGCAATGCTGCAACTGCGCCTGGGCTGTCAAGTCCCTGTACCCATTTGTTACCCACTTTCTTTTCAAACTCTGCGCCAAATGACCATGCGATAGCTGTGAAGTGCCAGCCACCTACATTGTCTTTGCTCGGCATGAAAAATCCTGCTTTTCCTGTCTTTTGCTTTATGATTTGTGCTGTCTTTGCAAGCTCATCCCATGTCTTTGGATATTTTGGCAAACCATTCTTGTCAACTAAACCTGCCTTCTTGAAGAGGTTCATGTTGAGGTAAAGGCCAAGTGCATAACCATCACGTGGAATGCCATAGATTTTTCCGTTATAAGTCAAAAGCTTTAAAACATCTGGGTTGATAGCCTTGTCATACCCATATTTTTTTGCATATGTTGTAATATCTGCTGCATATCCTGCTGGTATTATCTTTCTTGGTTCTGTAAACCATGTGTAAAATATGTTCGGCAAATCTCCACTTTCTGCTTTTGGAAGAAATGTTTCTGGTGAATATGAATATGGATCAGGAATCAATTTGATGTTGGGATATTTCTTTTTGAAGTTTTGCTCATACTTTTGCCATGCTTTTTTGCCTGCTTCGTCATTGTCAAGCGGCCAAATTCCAACTCTGATAGAAACTGTCTGAGATGCAACTACCTTTGCCGGCTTTGAAGAAATCAAGGCAACTCCCAAAACAATTCCAGCAAATAAAATCAATGCTGTCATAATTGCTATAAGGCTCCAGTTTTTCAAACAAAACAACCTACTCATCAGCAATCCTCCTTCAAATTGGTTTATTTTTATCTGACAATTTATATAGTAAGTCCTCTTTACTCTGTTTTAAAGTAGGTAAAAATGCAAAAAGGTTTGTAAAGTTATTGGAATATATTGGTATCAAAAGATATTGTTTTTATAGTTCAATTTTTAATAGCAAAACTGTGTTCGCTAATAATAGCAAAAAAATAAAAAACAGTTTCTGTATCCTGCTAAGATTGGCCAATGATGTGTTATTAAAAAATGAAATAATAGTGATTGGTATATATATTAACATATATTAACATGTTTTAAGTTATTATTTTCCTTACAATTTTAATCTCTTTAATTTCATCTTTCCTCAGAAGGATCACCTTATGTGTTTTACTGTCTTTTATTATGTAAAAATTTCTATCTTCATCTATGACAAGTCCTTTTAACGAGGACTGTTTGCAATTACTGATAAATATTGCTGTTATAGGAGAGTATCTTCTCAAAATAGTCAGTGAATAAACAAGAACATATATTTGTAAACATACTGCAAATATTGTCTGTCCTATTAAAAGTATTTCTATACTTAAATTTTTAATTGTAGTTAATTCGTTGCTATATTTATAGTTTAATAAACTCAACACGATGTCTATAAAAATTACACATAAATTTGGCACGATATAATTTATATTCAATAAAGTATAAAACGTAAACAAGAGAATACAGGCATAAATTCTCAGTCTTTTTTGCCTCTCATTACTAAATTCAGCTATACAATTCCCAAAAGTTTCATTATAAATTTTATTTTTAACCCTTTTATTCTCTAAATAAAAAAGAAAAGCCATTGAAATAGACATAAGATATGTAATGTAAATTCCAAACTTCAAAGCAACCACGTCAAAACTTTTTCTTATAAAAACATAGAAAGTACCAGCAGGAAATAGAAAAACATATAAAATTGTAAGCAGTTTATATAATGATAAAAATGAGCTATTAAGCGGTTTGTAATAGTCTTCTCTGATTATATTGTCTGATAGTTTAAATACCGCAAAAATAATTGAAGCAATAAGGAATATCAAGATAATAATAAAACCATATGATTCCATTTTATTACTTGTTAATAAATCTACAATCTTTCCTACTAATATATTCATTGCCAGCCCTCCAATTAATAATTCTCTTAAAAATATCATCGATAATTTTTAATCCCCGCATGAGTAGAAAAAAGAGGCCACCCATTTTTTGGATAGCCTCTTTTTGCGTAAAATATAATTGTTATTAGATTGTATTTATATCAACTTTTTAAGGTGCTGGCGTTATCAACCTTGTTGGAAAATCATTGGTATTATAAGCCATCGTACAATCTACACCAGAAACTTTTGTAATAGAAACTCTTATTCTTTGATTGTTGAAACTAATATCTGAAGAAGTAGAAATACTGAAAACTGATTGATGATTACCTGTACCAGTGCTATTTACGTCTACCGTCTGCGAACCAATAAGTGTTGCTCCACTTCCATCGCTGTTTACCTTGTAAATTTCCACCTTAACTTGAGAAGAAGAACCTGGACTGTTTGTCCATAATATAAATTGCCATGTTCCTGCTTTGTATGTGCCATTAATTACAGGCGAATACCAATGCTTTGTAGTTGTTGTTATGGTTGTGGTCGGTTGCCATCCTGTTACAGAACTATTATTTGTCTGCAAGTTCTCACCGGCAGGTGTTACACCGCTTGTTTGCTGATTGAACAAATACCATGTAGTTTGAGGCAAGTATGAACTATTTCCATTATTTACAACTAAACTATTAGCTTCAGCGTTCACAGCTTTTCCATCTGAAAATGTCACTGTAAGCTGGGAATCAGTTGGATTATATACTACATATGTTTTTGTACCATTCTTATTAAATACTTGATACAACGGATAATTTGCAGTAACACTAAAATCTGGCGTTCCTAATGTGTTAATAGCATTTAACCATACATAGGTAAAAGATTTTGCTTGCCCGGTTTCATTTTGTATTGATGTATTCCACTTAGAAAGTGCTAATGATGGATTAGCTAAAGCTAAATACATATACCAAATATCCTGCCAAGATGATGGCTCACTTGTTCCAGCTTGAGTCAGCATTTCGTTGTAATAATTCTGTACATATGTTTTATCCTTTGCAAGATAGAATGAACCGCCTGTTATTGGCAAAAGTTCAATACCTCTGCTCTGTGCTGCAAAATTTGCAACTGAACCTGCATCCCACCAAATCTCAGCACAGTATTTTCCACCCCAGATGAGCGAAGCATAGTGCCAGTTATATACTCCACTGTGGTCTATCACGTCATTATATAGATCAAATACATAATTATACATAGCTTCTGCCTCGGTAGTGTACAAGTATATTCCTAAATCACGGATTGCTGTTTGACCGGTTACTGTTCCCCATAAGATTATTGCCTGCCATGCATTCATTGCTTCAGAAAAAGACTCCTGATTGTTACCATCCACAAAGTTTGCATGACCACTTGCCCATGAATGCCCTTCATACGGGTCAAAATATCTCAAGAATGGAAATCTTGTATCTGTCCTGTCCCAGTTTGCAATGTCTTTTATGAGTAGGTTCACCATTCCACCCCATTGATTCTGAGCTGCCCAGTTTTTATCTACCAAAGCTATCTGCGCAGCCGCATTTATAAAATAACCATAATGGAAGTGATGATCATTTATCTGATCATTTGTACCATAGCTCGGAGGATAGCCTATTAGTGTTCCCCATGTAGAATTGTAATAGAAATACTTAGAATCTGATGTGCCGCTATAAGTAAACCAATCCTGTAGATTGTTTTTCAATGCAGATATAGCATTATTCATAACAGTTGTGTTGTTGTTTATTTTAGCAAGCTGAATAATAGATGAAACTCTATTTTGTTCCTTTCCATTCCAATAGGTGTCTGGCGAAGATATAGTTGTTGACTCACTGTTAAGCAAATTATTCAAAGTAGATGAATCAGAACCATTTAGTGGTATAGTAGGCAATATACCATAATACTTGTACTTAGTTGTAAAACTTCGTCCAAGAATTGTCTTCATTAACCCCCTGACGGTATTATAAGTATACGATAAATACGATAATGAATTATTTCTCCACTGATGGGGATAGAGACAAATTATAGTGTCTAAATTCGAACCTTCTTTTGCTGTTGTTGTAATTGTAAATGTTGTTGTAACTTCGCTTGTATTTGGATTATATGACCAAGATACTTGAGTGTTTGTGATAAATGCGTAAGCTCTATCCTTAAAGTAAGTTAAAGTAGAAGTGGTATTGTCGGGTAGAACTGCAACTGAAAAATATGTTTTTCCGCTAGGCAAATTGCACGTTAATGTTGTCGTACCAATACCACTCCAAGTTGCCCCTGCTGGTGCAAATAATCCATAACTTACCCCGTTTATTGTTATACCTAAATACTGGCTACTGCTGTTACCGTAGAATACGGTTGGAACAGCAGGAAATACTATTTGAGGCTTTCCTGTCGGAAAATCAAAATAGATATAAGGGCTACCTTTGGTTATGGTTGCTTTTAAAACAGTTGAAGAACCACTTGTCAAAACACCATCAAATGACCAATCTGTAATTTTGTCTGCACGTGCATCTGTGTAACTGCTATAACTTGAATTTTTAATTGTCATATCCGCTCTGTGTTGCCACAACACAAATCTGCCTGTGTATGCACTTGTCCCCTCTCCGCTTTTAACAGGCTTACCTACTTCTAATCCATTAGAAGTAAACTTCACAGACAGTGGGTGAGGATACATTGCTTCTGAATACTTTGTCCACAAAATTGAGCTTTCCCAACTATTTGTAGGTATACCACCTGTTAAATTGGAAGTCTTATAAACGGTAGTGGGGGGTCCTACTTGTCCGCTTGGTAAACTGTCGGTATAACTGCCTGCACCAACTGTTATTGTCCCGGCAAATACATAACTCCCCATTGGCCAAACCAGTGTAAAAATAAATACTAAAATTAATAAAAAGTTAATAATTCGTTTGGAATACTTCATAAAAAATCTCCTCCCAATGTTTTTTATTTTGTGTAATTATATTATATCCAAAGACAAAAAAGAAAAAAGGCATTAAATTTTAGATTTGTAGTCTCTAAATTTTATTTAAAAATCTTAAATTTTTGCCCCTTTACCCCTTCACAGCCCCGGCTATCATACCTTTTAAAAGTTTGTCTTGCAAAACAAAGTAAATTATTATGCTTGGAATTGCTGAGATAAAAACTGCAGCAAACATTTTGGTAAGCTCAGCTCCGTACATTCCCCTAAAAT
>Ga0079999_11886_pt1 | contig 67450 bp, 75 predicted proteins | sample YelNats1bottleC1_FD_69202 | JGI IMG/M metagenome (GOLD analysis project Ga0079999, IMG submission 69202) | Hot spring thermophilic microbial communities from Obsidian Pool, Yellowstone National Park, USA - site 1 bottle C1 (SPADES assembly)... | ecosystem: Environmental > Aquatic > Thermal springs... | reverse complement strand
GTGGATGTCGGTTATGCTCGTATGCAGGGTCTTCGCCCTTATGGTGATTGTACTCCGACTAACCCGCTCTCATTTTCCAATCGTCCTATAAAAATTCATTTAATTTAATCTAATTCTTCTTCCCTTCTATTCTTAACCTTAACATACTTTCTATGATTTGAATCCCTAATAAAAGGGGCGCTTTGCTACTCGACATGTCTTAACTCTTCTCGCAAAGCTAAGAAACTTTTACCCCCTCAAGATGTGTATTCTGCTAATCTTTCGCTCCTACTTTAAACTAAAATTTCTTAACTTATTTTTTTATTTCTTTTACGCTGTTGTTGCTAAAGCCTCTCTCTTTATATCGCTCAACATCTTGTTCCCATCATATTTTATCCCTTTTTTTAAAATCGCGTAAAATATCCTTATCAACTTACAGCAAAGCGCTATCAGTGATTGCTTCTTCTTCAATGGATTGTTCTGCCGCATAGTGTAATACATATGCAACTTCTTAAATTCTTCATTCTTTGCTACTATTGTAATCATAGCCTTAAATAAACTACTTCGAAGCCTCCCACGCCCTCTTTTGCTTATACACGTCTGTCCCTTATGCTTGCCAGAACTATTCTCAACTATATTCAGTCCCGCTAATTTCTGTATCTGCTTAGCATCTTCATATCTCATTATATCCCCAACCTCAGATATAAAACCAACTGCTGTCTTTACTCCAACACCTTTTATCTCAAGCAGCTTTTCTCCATTCGGAACATCTTTCAAAAGTTTTGCCATTTCATCTTCTATTCCTTCCAGCTGCTTTCTTAAAAGCTCATATTCTTCAAGCAAATATCTCATCTCTTGCCTTGCCAGCTTCCTACCTTCTTTCTTACCTATACTCCTTTTAGCAGCTTCCACTAATTCCATAGCCCTTTTGCGACTTATCGCTCGCTTGTCTACTTTGTCACGCCAACATTCTATAATCCCTTCCACTCCCTTTTCTACTACATCACAAGGCAATGGCATCTCTTTTAAAGTCAGTAGCGCTACCTTGCCTTCCCAATCAGAAAATACTTCTAAAAACTCTGGAAAATAGATATCCAGCCAGTTGATTATTTGATTTTTTAAAACACTCAAGCGCTTTTGTAGCCTTTCATATATGTTCATCGCTACTCTCATCTCAGCATATATACCCGCGGGTATATTTGGCTCTGTATATCTTCCATCCTTCACAAGCATCGCTATTGTTTTCGGATCCTTTATATCGCTCTTTGTTGGTGTATTATCATCGAGTTCTTTGCTCCTTTTTACGTGAAAAGGATTCACTAAAACCACTTTTATGCCATTCTCTCTTAAGTACTGCTCAAAGCACAGCCAGTAATGCCCTGTAGGCTCTATCCCTACTATCACGTTCTCTTTGCCATGGGCTTTCATTATCTTATTTGCCCAATCCAAAAATTTTCCCATACCTTCTTTTCTATTCTCAAACTCTATTCTCTTGCCAAGCTCCACTCCTCTAAAATCAAATGCTCTGCCAACATGTATCTCCTTTGCTATGTCTACTCCTACAACTAAAGTTTTCTCTGTCACTTGTAATATCTTCTCATTTTGTGTATACTTCAAAGAGGGTACCTCCTTTGTTGTGTTTTGTCGTAAGTTGTACAACTTACATTCTATATTTTATCAGGAGGTACCTTTTCTTTTCAAATCTCATTTCTCGTCATTTTCGCTCATTTTCGTTCATTACAGGAATGCTTGTATATAAGTCTCACTTACCTTTTCTAAATACCCTTCACCATAAGGAACTTTATATGTTACATTCAATAAGTTTTTATCCCTTATTAAAACAGAACTTTTTAAATCCAATCCAACCACCCACTTTTATAAAAATTATACAGGACGTCCGATTACTATCACTTGAAAACTATCTGTTCCTGAAGTTGTTATTGTAGGCTGTATTCTTATAAACACTACCCTCTTTTCTAATGGTCTTAATCTAAATGTTAATGGGTATATAGGTGTAAATTGGTCTCCTCCAAGTAAACTTAATTGAACTTTAGTCTTTTCATCATCATTTTCAGCGTCTGGTAACAAAGCATAATATGTCATTTCTTTCGCTAATACATCATTTTTAGCAACTTTTAAAGTTACATCCATAGTATAATTCTCATAAGTGTTAATTACTTCAAAACTATAAATGTTTGAAGTTCTTCCTCCAACTACTGTGCCTATTTCCAAAGGTTTAATAATAATTCTATCTGCTGTAGTATAAAAATCATAATCAATAGTTGAACTATCAAAAGCTAATCCTTCTGCTAACTTTAATGTATAAGTATCATTTACTAAAACATTTCTATAACCTTTTTCAGGAACTGGAATTTCTACTTCAATAGATGATGAAATCCCATCTACCTTAGTATAATTTATAGTAAACTGGTCAATAGTTGGTGAAGCAAATTCGTTATTAGAGTACATATAAATTCCTACATCCAAAATATTTGTGCTTAAAAGATAATTTAATTGCTCTGAAGTTAATGCTTCTACTTGAGTTTTTGTCATACCATTTTTTAAATCATTTATTATTTGCCACCCACCATTATAAACTATCCATGAATTCTTTTTGTCAATTGAAAATGCAAATCTAATATCGCTATCAGTAGGGGTGGTGACTGAAATAGAAATATTTTCAATCTCCTTCCAATCAGTTGTATCATAACTCTGTGAAGTTGATAAATAAGTTTCACCAATTTCATATTTTTCATTTAAAGTAAATTGAATCTTATCAACTACAGGTGTTACATTTTCATCATTAGTTTTCATAACTATTAAAAGATAAATTTTATCATTTAACTGAAAGAAATCTTTCCATTGTGCTAAAGTAATAGCTTCTATTTCAGTTTTAGTCATACCATTTGTTATATCTGAAATTTGCTGCCATCCATTTCTATAAACCCACCACGTACTTTTATCTTTTGAAACTGCATAACGAATTAACTGTCCATTATCTTTTTGAGTAATTTGAATTTGTGATAAATATTGAGTTAAATTTATACCTGAATCTAAAATTATTTCTTGTAAAGTTAATGGATATATAATTAAAAATGTATAATTTTCAGCAACTAACTTTACATTACTAATTTGAACTGTTACTGGTGAAACTTGATTCGTTGTATTTCCTATTCCTAATTGACCATAAGCATTAGCACCACAAGCTTTTACTGTTCCATCATTTAAAAGAAATATAGAACTTCCATCATTTACATCATTATATCCACCTAATGTTGTGATTAATTTCACATTTGAAATAGGAACTGTTACTGGTGAAACTTGATTTATTGTATTTCCTATCCCTAATTGCCCTGTAGAATTTGCTCCGCAAGCTTTTACTGTTCCATCATTAAGTAAGAAAAAAGTAAAACCACTACCACTCCCACCTGCTCCACTACAACTTATTTGTTTTACATTATTAATTGGAACTACTACTGGTGAAGTTTGGTTTGTTGTGTTTCCTATTCCTAATTGTCCTTGAGCATTATATCCACAAGCTTTTACTGTTCCATCATTAAGTAAAAAGAATGTATGAGAACCACCACAAGCTATTTGTTTAACATTGGAAATTGGTACTGTTACTGGTGAAGTTTGATTTGTTGTGTTTCCTATCCCTAATTGTCCATAAATATTATATCCACAAGCTTTTACTGTTCCATCGTTAAGTAAAAAGAATGTATGATACCAACCACAAGCTATTTGTTTAACATTGGAAATTGGTACTGTTACTGGTGAAGTTTGGTTTGTTGTGTTTCCTATTCCTAAATTTCCATAACCATTATGCCCACATGCTTTTACTGTTCCATCGTTAAGTAAAAAGAATGTATGAGAACCACCACAAGTTATTTGTTTAACATTGGAAATTGGTACTGTTACTGGTGAAGTTTGATTTGTTGTATTCCCTATTCCTAATTGTCCATAATAATTATATCCACATGCTTTTACTGTTCCATCATTTAATAAAAAGAAAGTATGATAACCACCTGTAGCTATTTGTTTTACATTGGAAATTGGTACTGTTACTGGTGAAGTTTGATTTGTTGTGTTTCCTATCCCTAATTGTCCATAATCATTTCTACCACATGCTTTTACTGTTCCATCATTAAGTAAGAAAAAAGTATGATTCCCTAAAGCCATTCTAACTCACTTCCTTTAACTGTAATACTCCATTTATAACTATTACTTGAGTATTATCATATGTTAAACCTGTATCAGTATTAAAATCAAATGTTATTGTTTGAGAAGGAGAATATTTCATTCTTACCGCCCCGCCCACAAATTCCACTTTCTGGATGTTAGAAATAACAAATTGTGAACTATCACTAAAATCTAACTTATTTCCTTGATAAGCATTATCAACATAAATAACATCTAACCTATAGTAATAAGTTCCTGTTGGAATATGGTCTTCATATTTTGTAACTGACAAATCAGAACTTTCAAATATAACTTGTCCATCACTTAAATCACTTTGCTGACCTCTTAACAATCTATACTTTACAAAAGCCATTGGTTTCTCTAAAATAATCGGTTTCCATTCTAAAATTACTTTATTATACCAAACCTGTTGTGGTCTTAATAAAATAGTTGGAGCATAAATATAATCATAAGAAATATTTATAGCGTCAAATTCTGTTTCAAATCCTGTTGAATAGATTATTATACCATTTTTAAGATTTTGAGATAATTCTGAAATATCTATTTCTACCGCCCCGCCACCATTTGTTAAAGATTTTGTTATAGCATTACCGAATGAAGGCACTGTCTTTAAATCTTCCCCATACCAAGATGTTAATAAAGGTGCTATTTTTAATTCACCTGTTTGATTATCATTCTTCAATATGTTAAGACTAAGTTTAGCAGTTTTTATATACCCCTTAGAAGTATCTTGGGCGGGGAGATTAATAAGAGAAATATTATTAAAATCAACTTTAAGTCTTGTATCATTGTAATTATTAACTGATTGAGTAAAATAAGTACAATCAATTGCTTTTTTATAAAGGTCTAACACTAACTCATCTTGTTCATAACCATCTGTATATTGAATTTTCAATTTATTATTTCCTACTTTTAAATCTGAATTTAAAATCTTCAAAGATACATTGTTTGAAGTATACCAATCTTTATACAGTGTTTCATTTAGCAAAACTTTATATTGAACAGCATCTCCATCTTCATCAACAAATGAGCCAGTTAAGGTTATATCTTTTTTAAAAGTTACATATCTATCTAAAGAATATGACAAAACAGGCTTTTTATTAGTTTTTGTAATAATTAAAGTATAAACATAATACTTATTGTTATTATCTAAAAAAGTAATCTTAATTTGATTAATACCTAAACTTAAATCACTTACTCTTACAAAAATTGGTATGGTAGTGGGGCATTGAGTAAAATCTCCATAATCTTGATACAAAATCCCATTTAATTCAGTTTTATATTTAAGTTGAACAGTATTAGATATAGTAGCTTGAATAACAATATCAGTATTATGAGTTTGATTATTATATACAAAATTAACATTTATATCAAAAAATGTATAACTATCAGCAACTAATTTAACATTACTAATTGGTACTGTTACTGGTGAAGTTTGATTTGTTGTGTTTCCTATCCCTAATTGTCCATAAATATTATATCCGCATGCTTTTACTGTTCCATCATTTAGTAAAAAGAAAGTTGAATACCAACCACAAGCTATTTGTTTAACATTGGAAATTGGTACTGTTACTAGTGAAGTTTGATTTGTTGTATTTCCTATTCCTAATTGTCCATAATAATTATATCCACATGCTTTTACTGTTCCATCATTAAGTAAAAAGAATGTATGATAACTACCACAAGCTATTTGTTTTACATTAGAAATCGGTACTGTTACTGGTGAAGTTTGATTTGTTGTATTCCCTATTCCTAATTGTCCATCAGCATTATACCCACATGCTTTTACTGTTCCATCACTTTGAAGAAAAAATGAATGATGAGCAAAACCCATATTACAACACCACCACTAATTTTTTAATTTGTTTCTTTTCTCCCGCCACCATTTCTATTGGATTTATTTCTTTATTTAACCCATATACTACTTCTAAACTTCCTTTAATTTCTTTATTACTGGAAATTATACTTTCAAATAATACTAATCTCTTTTGAACATCAAATATTAGAGAAGAAAAAACTTCTATCTCCAGCCCCCCGCCATACTGGAAAACTTTGTTATATTGAATTTTATACTCAGAAATATTTACAAATTTTCGTTTTGGTTGAACTGAATTTGAATAAAAATCCTCATTAGCAGTTACTAAATATTTGAAATCTTCTATCTCTTGATTAAAAAGTTCATATGTGTTATCTGCATGTAGTTTCATATAAACCTGATAACCATTTACATTAAAAATACCATTATACAATAACTCAAGATAAAAGTAATCTTCTTCATTCTTTAAACTTATAGAATCTAAAAATTCCAAAGACTTTTCATCTAAAATAAAACATTCTAATTCTTTATTGAATTTAAATTTTATTTCTTCCCCATCCGCCAAAGACATTAGTTTTGAATAATCTAAATGACTAAATTTAAGTTTGCCTGTTGATTTATCAAAATAAGCTATAGTTTCATCATTACCATCTATCAGTTTAAAAGAGACAAAATTCTTTTTATCAATTAGTTTTGTTGAATAATACTTTTCACTTTGTTTTATTACTGAACCATCTTTCATTTTAACTATCCAGTACATGAAAACACTCCTTTCAAAACTTTGCCCCGCCACCAAACCCTAATTTTTGGAAATGGTGGGCGGGGCATTAAAATTAACCTTCATAAGTATAACTAACTCTTGTAATCCACTCTATCTTACCAGCTAATGCTGTTGGTTTAACATAAAGTCTCATTTTAACTTTTGCATAATTTTGTTTGTCAATATTAACATTTCCTGTATTCTTCTTACCACTTATTGTATTATAAGCTGGAGGGTTGCCTGCTGAACCTGCACATACAACTACTGGACATTTATCATTTCCGCCTATTTCTCTCCAAGTATTTGGCTTCCATACATTATTTGAATCATAAGTGCCCCATTCACCTTGTCCATTATTCTTAGAACTATCAAAGAAAATAACTTGAACTACTGCCTGACTTTTATCTGCAACCCCGCCTGTTGGTTGATAAGATAAGTTAGGGTCTATATTCCCATTTGCGTCTCTTACAAGAGAAAGTGTTGTTATTGTAACATTTAACATATCACTAACATCTTGTGTATTCCCTGTCGGATTAGATACAGGGTCATATCTATTATTCCAAATTAAAAACGTTGAAGGAAAATTAGAGTCATCTGGAATAGTAGGGTCATCTGGTCTACTATAACTTCCTGCATCAACTACACCTGCATTCCACTCTGTTACTTCCATAGTATTCGCTTCATTATACCATTTAACTTTTGGTGCTGGTAATCCTGCCATTTAATAACACTCTCCTTTTTATTTTTTACTCCCGCCCTCAAACCCTAAATTTTGGAAATGGTGAGCGGGCATAAAGAAAAATTATCTTTCAATGAAAATCTGTATTCTAAAATTTGATGGTGCTCCTTTATTCTCTAATATAGCATAGACTTTTCTTTCCCCACTTTCATCTTTAAATGGTATATCCATTATATCCCATATAATATTTACACAATCATCTGAAAAATAAACATATGTTCCACCTTCAGAAAGAGGTTTTGTAAACAAAGCAAAATTAAATGTTCCTGTTAATTCGTTACCTGTCACTTTTATTCCCTTTATATAACAACTACTTACAAAATCTATCCAAAATGTTCTTTTTTCTCCCATTTGAACATTTTCCTGTATTACTTCTATAATCTCAAAAAGTGTTTCGTCTCTCTTTATTTCATTGATTGCTCCTACTATATCTTGTTTATAATTAGTTTGAAGTTTATTTAAATCCCCAATTAGCTTCTTAATTTTCTTTGCTTCTTGAACAGCAATTATATCCATCAACTTCACCTCTTTTTTAGCATAGACAAAAACAAAAAAGGAGAGGTTTTAACCCCCCCCTCGATTAAATTGCAAAACTATATTAAGCAATAACACAATTTACACCAATCAATCTGCCATTTGCGTCATAATTATAAGTCTTTGTAATTGTTTTGCCATCTTCTGTAATAACTTCTGTAGCAATTTTACCTTGAGTATTATAAGTATAAGTGATTGTTCTGTTAATATCTCCTGTATAAGCAACTGTCTGAATTTTACCAGCATCAGCACCTTCTGTATAATACGAAACATTTACATCATAAGCAAGTTTAGCAGGTTTACCAATTATAAATGTAATAACATCTCCTGCTTCTAAAACATTCGCATTGAAAGTAATCTGTGTTTCATTTGTTTCTTGGTAATCACCATCTAATACCTGTACAACACCGTTTCTCAAAACTGTCAAGTTTCCTTTTCCAACTTTGTATGTTTTTCCATTTGGAATTGTAATTACTGTTGGTTGCCCTGCAACAATATCTGAAGCTTGGACTTCATAACTAACAATATCATTAAATATAGGTGTTGAAACAGGTGCTGAAGCCATTGCCATCACAGTCTCATTAACTTTAGCAATCTCAGCTTCATTTTGAGCTATTTCTTCTGAAAGAGTTGTTTGAACATTTGTAATTTCAGTGGCTAAATTCTCCTGTACTTGACTAAGTTGAGTTGATAAATTCTGTTGTACTGTATTAATTTCATTTGTTAAATTTGTTTCTATCTGTTGAATATTAGCTTCAACTGAATTCAATCTTTCACCAAGATGGGATAACCCATCTTTACCTGCATCAATCTGGGTTACTCTAATTTTTCTTTGAATCATACGAAAGACCCCCTTTAAAGTTGAATAAGTTACTATCAAATAATTAGTAAATTCCATTCGGTTTTCACCTGCCAATTTTTAGCAGGTGCACCCGCTATTGTATCATTTTTAGTATAGGTTACTATTGAATTATTTCAACTAAAATTTTTTGAACATTTCCATAAGTATCATATTGGTAATTTTTAATAATAGTTTTATTATTCTTAGTTACTATTTCTTGAACTATGTTACCATTTTCATAGACATAATGAGTTTGTTTTACTTTTATCGCCCCCGCCCACACTATTTCATCAGTTACATTTCCTTCCATATCATACACATATTCAACTGAATGTTCATTACATTCTTCCCATGTATCAGTATTTGCTACTAAAACTTCAATTTCAGCACCAGGTGAAAGTTCTTCATTAAAAACTATAGTTTGACTATCTACTTCAGTATACTCTGAAGGGTCAACCTTTAATCCTCCTACAAAAACTAATAAATTCCCACTTCCAACAGGATAAGAAATTTTTGATAACTTTACTGTATTTGTATAATCTGAAAGCACAATCTTTTCATAGCTAAAAATTAACCCGATATTTTGAGTCGTATATGGAATTATAAATTCTTCCCATTGTGTCCCATTATACCTATAAAACTTTTTTGTTGAAGATACAAATACAAGCTGATTAAAATAAACATCATTCAAATTAATAAGTTCACTATAACTTCCAACAATTCTTAAATCACCTAAATTAACTTTTGTGGGACGATAACGAATAGAAATAATATCACCCTGTTGCAAAGGATTTTCTGTATCTAAATAAAGTATTGAAGTCTCTGTGTATTCTTGATATGTCCCCTGTTGAAGTAATACTCCATTTCGATATACATCTATCATATTTAATCCTTTTATATAAGGAACTACACATGGTTGATTACTCCAATCTATTAATGTTTGATTATCTTCTTCAACTACTATGTCTACATTATATAAACCACTTGTTTCCTCCCCCGCCACCATCCATTTGATTGCCAAGTTATACCACCTGCCTTACAGTTTAAACAATTTCAAGATAAAACGAACATTCAGTCTTTTTAAAATCAAAGTTAATAAAATATAAGTCTGGTGGGCGTCTAATTACTAACCAAAATACCTGTTCACCTAAAGGACTTAAAGTAATAGTTAATTCATTCGTTAAATCACCATAAGTTCCATTATTATCATAAGCTAAATTAGCCCAATCTTTAAACTCACTAAACTCCGCAATTCTTATAGTTATTGTTACTTCCTCATTTTGGTTATTTTTAACAATTAATTGTTTTGCTATTTCATTATTCTCTAAATTACCTAAATGCTGTTCTGTTTCCACAGGTAATACAATTCTATCAATCGTCATTAATTGAACATCTACAGCACAAATATACTCATCTCCACCCCATATATCTGTTTTATAATCTTTTGCTACCAACATATTATTCTCATCATAAACTTCTATAGTCCCTTCAAAGGGATAAAAAAGAAAATCTATATCAACATATTCATCTTGAGCTTTTGTCTGATAGAATAAACTATTATTTTTATCATACACTTTCACTATCCATCCATTATATAACCCATATATTCTAACAGTTGGCTTTTTGTAAATCTTTACATAATCTAAAACATAAGGTGTTTGACCTTTTACAACAATACTTATCTTATCAACATCATGATAGATAACATATCCTTTATCTTCCCAAATAACACCATTTTCAGAAGCATAACCATAATAGATATTTCCATTTTTTACTATTCGCACAAAAGGTATAGTTATAGTTTCCTCTTCAACATAATACTCAAAAAAATCTTTACTACTTGAACCTTTTACTAAACTTAAACCCCCAAAATCCTGTGCTGACTGTGGTTTATAATCATTTTTTATTTCAAAAACTAATATATCTTCATCAGGTAAAAAGTAATCAATATGCCCATTTTTCATAATAATATTCGAATTCAAATATGATACAGTTGCATATAAAAATAAAGGATATTCAATTGGTGTTTGAAAATCTGTATAATATATTAAACCTGAAGAAGATTTAATGAGTTTTTTCAAATTTTACACCTCACTTTAAAAGCCCCGCCACCAACCCAATTTTTGGGAATGGTGGGCGGGGCTCAATAAAAATTTATTTATTCGGCAATACTTCATAATCAATAGGTACATAAACACACAATCTAACATTAGAAGTTCCATAAATTTTTATAATTTCTTTCAATTCATCTCTTGCTTTATTGTAACTTGTATACGTTCCATATAAAAACCAAACATCAGCACTATATTTACCTTCTCCATTTAATACATCAGACGAAGTAGTTACTGTTGAATTATTAGCAGTTTTCAAAGCTCTATAATAAGAACCATCTGGATATACAACGCCAGTCTTTATAAAAACTTTTCTGTCTGGACTTCCATCTTCATAATAAGGTCTTACAAATATACAAAAAACCCTTTGAAGTAAATCAGCCATCTAAAAACACTTCCTTTCTTTATTCATCAGGCGTTACCTCAAAATCCATCGGCACATAAACAGTCACCATTATATTTTCTTTTCCTATTATATCTATTAACTTTCGAACTTCTCTTCTACATTCTGAATAGCTTATCCAAGTACTGTGTAAATACCAAGTATCTCCATAAAATTTCATATTTTGATTAATAAATTCTGGAGATAACTTTTGAGCTAACTCATTTTCTAAAACTCTTACCTCATTCCCAAATTTATCGTACTCTCGAAAAAGATATAATGTAGAAGCAATAGGAAAACTTTCATAAGGTGTTTGATAAATTTTACCTAAATAATAATTAGCTGTTTCTTTTATTACTTCATATTTTCCTTCTTTATAGTAATAAGGTCTAACAAAAATACAAAAAACTCGCTGTAAAGTTTCAGCCATTAATTATCATCTCCAATCGTTTCTTCTGTTTCAACACGCATTGGCAATTCTAATGGGTCTACTCCATACTCATCTTTTAAATTCTTAGTATCAACTAATTTCTTATTATAACCATGTTTCTTACCACGAATTCTATCAATATAACTATAATCTTTAGAGTAAATATACATTCCATCAGCACCATATTCAACAATTCGCTTGCCCCATCTACTTTCAAAATATTCAACCATATAATTTTTTATTTTCTCTAAAATCTCTAACCCATTTAACTCTTGGTCTTCCAAATGTTTATATCTTTCTCCAATTGCAAACCATTTGTACCACTTAACTAAATAATAGTAATCAGTCATTAAATATCCTTCAGGAAATTCATCTGTTACCCAATTTTCTAAAAGTTCTATCATTCTATCTATAGCATAGACAGCAGTTGAAGCACTAAAATGAAACCTATTTACATACATAATCTGTTCAACAAATAAAATAAAATCTAACATCGACTTTAAAGAAATTTCTGCCTCAACTGCTAACTCGTATCTTTTTTCTACTAAAGGTTGAATGTATTTACTGTTATATTCAACTATCACTTCATTTACAGCATTTACAAACTGTTGATAATTTAAAGTCGATATATTCTTAAGCTTTTCTTGCAATAAAGAAAATAATAAAGAAGTCTCTTCAACGTAATCTTTAAAAATCTTTACATTATTTATAATTTCTTGAACTTGTTTTAACAAATCATCTACTGTAAAATCAGTAGTTATTTCTATCTGTTGAATATTTCTTCTAAAAGCATCTAAAATTTCTACTCTTCTACTTGCTATTTCAAATTCTTTTGTTTTTACTGGGTTAAGCCAAATTTTATCTCTTAATTTACCTTTTTTATATCTCCAGCGTTTATAAAAAGTTAAATGCTTTGGCTTAAAATCTTTTATTAACACTAAAATTTCTGAATTTTTTGGTTTATATACTTTGGCTTCAATTACTGGTTCAGCTTGAATTATTTTTGACCAACTTTCAACTACTGGCTCTATTAATTCATGAGAATAAACCTTTTCTTCTAACACAGTATTTTCAACTGATTCATTACTATAAATTAAACCTTCTTTTTTTGAATCCAAAGAAACTTTTTCCTTAAAAGATACAGGCTTTAATTTATTAGCTTGCACTTTTCTCTTACTATCAATTAAAACTAAAACTGAATCACAAACAGGTATTTGTATCTTTTTAGTGTCTAAAAGTGCATCATTAATATAATCAATAGCAAATTGAACTATATCATTTATCCCACTATCAAAAAATTCAGAATATTCTTTTACTAAATCACTTATTCCACTATCAAAAAATTTATTTTTCCAGCCATCAATAACTTCACCTAATAAATCTTCTAAATTTTTTAATTCATTACTAAAAATCTCTGAAAAATCATTTTCTAAATTTTTGTTTAATACATTTGAATACTCTAAAACTTTTTTCTCAGTAGTTTTCTTTTCTTTAAAATCTGTTTCTTTTCTTTTGTTAGCATAATTTTTATTTCTCCATCGTATCTCTAACTTTTTCTCAATATTATCCTTTGAAACAATAACAATAAACATTTCATCCTTTTGGTTTTCTACAAATTTATTTGATATTTGTAATATACTTTTATCACGATTATCTAATAAATCTTTTTTAGAATTTACTATCAACATATCAGAAGGAAAAACAATTGACATTCTTAAGTCATGGAATTTATCTATGTCAAAAGTTTTAACTAATTCAAAAATTTCTGGACTATGCAATCTAAAATCCTGCTTATTATTACTTTCTATACCAAAATAGGATATATCAAAAACTTCTTGAACACTATTCAAAAATAATAAATGATAAATTTGCTGTTCAATTGCTGTTTTCACAAATTTATAAACATTAAATTTTAAATGTTCAAAAATATTATCCCATTCAATTTGCAAAGTTTTGTAATGTGCAATATCTAAAACATTATTAGATTCTATCGCTTTGTTATCATATTTTGTAATCAATAATTTCTCTTGTAACTCTATTTCCTTAACATTATATTTTGCGTCTAATAATTTTTGTTGCATTTCTGTAAAAAACTTGTTAATTTTATCGCTATCAACTTGGAACAAATCTACTATAGTACTATCCTGCACTCGTTCCAAATCACTTTCTTTTATTTGTGTTTGAATTATAGATAAAACTAATGCTTCTGTAACTTTTTCTATTAAGTCTTTTAAAGTTATTTTTTGAATTTTTATTTTTTCTAAATCCAACGCCCCGCCACCATATTTTAAACTTTCAAATCTTTTCTCTTTTTCAAAATTTAAAAGATTATAAATAATCATAGACTTCTCTTTATCAGAAAACTCCGCATACTTAGCTGTGTATTTAATAATTTCACAAACATTATAACCCCAAAAGAAAAACTTATAAATGTTATTAAGGTTTGTATTAAATGAAAATAAATACCTAACATGTTTTGGAAACTTAAAATCAAATTTATACAGCATCATATATCAGTCCTTATCGCAATACCAACTAATACATCAGGTGAAGTATTAATCGGTGTATAAGGAGCATTAATATTTAAGAAAATATATGTCTCTTCCTCTCCTGAAATATATCTGTTATAAATTAATTCTGTTCCATGTTCTTTTGCAACTCTTGGAACTGCTAAACAATGTCTTAAAATACCTCTATCATTTTCATTAACATCAGCCAGCACAATCTCAGAAACAGCATGTTTACCTGTATGCAAACTCTGCCCATTAAACGTCTTTTCTCTAAATTCATAACCTGTAAAAATTTGAACTTTATGAGCTTGATATGGTCTTCCTGTCTTGGTTGCTACCATTATTACATCTGTAATTCCTGTTCCTGTAAAATCCCCATAACGTTTTGATAATACTGGAGGTGTATAAGAACCACCAAAACCACCAAAATTACCTACTAAGTCAGTTTCTAAAGCTCCATCTATCTGTCTTAATGAACCAAAGTAAAATGGTGATGATAACCAATCAGAAGTAGAAAGTCCAGGGTCTCCCATTACAACCCCCACCACCGCATTCTTATCAAAACTCAACCAATACTCTATTGGTAACCAATCTTTTGCAATCAATAATGAATTATCTGTCTCTTTAAACCAATTAATTTTTCCTTTTTCACTATAATGGTCTACTGGAAAAGTATCTGTAGTAGGGTCATAATTTTCACCTATAACCCATGTAATAAAATGGTTATTTTCTGCTGTCTGATTTGGTAATGTTGCAGGTTTTTCAAATTTAACATAATATTCATGAACAATTGATACTGGTTTCTCATAACTTACCAGAATTTTTTTACCTTCTAAACTTGGATGAAAAGTCAATTCTTTTGCCCCAGAAACAACAAACTCCATAACATCTGGTGTTCCACCTGATTTTTTCCAGTAAAGATAATACTTCTTATCTAAAACATACACACGAATATTCCCAGCTATAGTATTATTTAAAGTCACTTTATTATTTAAAATTGTATGTGGCTCATTTTTCACCCATAACTTATCAGTTACTGGTTGAGCTTTAACAACAAATTTATTTGTTATTTCATCAAGACTTGAAGGATAAACTAATTGCCAGTTATTATCTGGATTTAATACATCTCCTGTAGTTAATGCAGTAGCTAAATCTTTTAAAATATTTTTAGGATTTGTAAAACCATGGATATAAGCCATTAAAATCAACTCCTTTATAAATTGTGGATTTTATTATTAACAAAACCTTTAATCCCTATCTCAATTGGATGATTATTCATAATTCCTAAATTACTTAAATTCTTAAACACTATTTCTATCATCTTATCAAATCTTCTAACTTGAACTATTCCTATAACTGAAACTCTGGCAAGTAAACCTAAATTTTGATAAAGAGTGTCCAACTCAACATAATCAGAATATAAAACTCCATTTGTATAGTAAATCTTTGCTATTCGTTGATTCTGAATTAAATCAATAATCTCTAACTCAAAATTATCAATTGTTGAATCTAAATTTACATAATTTGGTTGATTGACTAACAAAGAAAATGTATCCTGTTCATCTAACGTATACTGCTCACCAGACCAATAAAAATTCCAACTTAAAATATCTGTAAAAGTCATATTCAAAGAGTCAATCAAAGTTATAATTTCATACATCATATATTTTTCTAAACCACTGTTATTGTGAAATTGAATTACTATTGGAGTCCCCGCCCCCACCACTTCATAAACTTCAAACATTCTATACTCTGCCATTTCTTTTACATGTGAATCTTTTATAACATACCTTGCACCAATCATCACATCATAAGTATCTTCAATATTATAACTTGTAAAACTTAAATGAACTCCTTTAAACTCACAATCATACTGCGGAATATAAACTGCTTGATATAAATTTTGAGTAGGAGTTATATGAACCATCCCACCTTGTTGAAAATTAAACTTCTTCAGAGGAAAATAAGGATGGGGAAGTTTTCTTACATCATAAACTGTATTTACCTTATCTACTGTATCTACATATCTTACCTGTTGAACTATATCTACATTTGATACATTATCAACTTGATTCAACTTTTTTATTAAATCAACTTCTTCTACTTGAGGAACATAACTTACTACAAATGCTGGCATTTATTATTCTCCTTTCGCCCCCACCGCATTTCTAAAAATTCCCAACAACTGTTTTTGATTCAACATTTTCTAATTTACCTTCCTTATTGTAGGATAGACTAATTTCTATCTGTAATAACAAAACTTCATTATCTTCTGACTCTGAAACTAAATACTGTTTTAATTCATCCAATGTATAAGTATCCTCAATATAATACTCTTGCAACAATTTTTGATTAATTTCCATTAAAGCTTGAATTTCATCTGTTATTTCTACTGCTTCCTCAATTTTTTCTCTATTTTCTACATATGTTTTAAAATCTTCAGTATGCATACCTAAAGGATTTGGTAAATCATCTTTAACATCTTCCAATTTAAACATTGCAGCATCTTCTTCAGCAATATTGTATTTTTGTCTTAATTCAACATTTCTTTGATGTGCTTCATCTTTTTCTTCTTGACTATCTGTTGCAAACCACCATCGCATATTTCTACAATATTCAATAAAATCATACTCATCCATACACATAATATTAGGTACTAAACCTTTCAACTCCTCATAAGATAAATCATTTTCTTCTTTAACCCCATATTTATTTCTTAACTCCCCATTTCTTGCATGTAATTCATCCATTCTTTGTTTTGCTTTATCTCTTTTTTCCTGCGGTTGTGAATCATCTGTATAAATTTCATTATATCTTTCCCATAAATACTTATTTCTTACATATTCAAAAAAGTCAATTTTCATCATTCCAAAAGGATTACTTACTTCATCTTTCATTTCTTCCTTTGAAAGCAAATTAACTCTCACTAAACTTAATTTACCACTCTGTCTAACTAATTCTATCAAAGCTCTTATATCATCTGTATATCTAATCTCAACATTCTGAAGCTTACCTTCTTCATCCTTCTTTAATGACAACTTATAATCATTTGATTCTAATAACGAAAGTGCTTGTCTAACTTGAATATTAGTCTGATTAGTAACTTGAGAAAACACAATATTTGGATTCTGTAAACTACTATAACGTTCAAGATTAGAAATAGATAACTCACCCTGTAGCATTAACCTCTTAATCTCTTTATCAATCAATTCAATTATAGGAAAAATTAAAAATTCATTTTGTGAACCCCAAGACATTTGAAAAACCCCCTTAACAAAAAACCCCACCACCATTTCCAAAAATTAGAATTTGGTGGTGGGGACTTAAAGTATTATTTATCTAACCAAAACAAATCTAAATAAGTAATAAACCCCGCTTCTGGTGAATACGAATGACGAATTCCTTTCACATAATATTTGTCATAAATCATTGTCTTTGAATGTTGAATCATAACTGTATCAAATAATTGAATATAAGGATTACCTACGATTGCAACTGATAATGTTCTGGATAACCTCTTCATATCATCAAACAATTTTTGTGCTACTACTCTCCTCTTACCATAAGTATCTGCCCATGGCACACTAATCTTAGCACTTCTACGTTCTCCTTTTAGCCATCTCCATAACTCTTTATCAAAAAAGTGGTCTTCTCCATTTGACCCAGCTACAATTAAATGATTCTTCACTCTTGTGGTATCAATTGTCATATTTAAACTTATTAAAGTCTCCCCATCTTTAAAATAAGCTACTGGTACAGAATCTATTTGAATAGGAGTACACCAATAAGTTCCAAATTCATCACATCTTTGCCAATAATTAATATACTGACATAACTCATCAATTGCTTCAGCTACATTTGTACCTTCAGGAAAAGTATTATTAAATACAAAAGGATTTCGATAACCATCTTTGTCAACAACACTTTCATATTTAATAATCTTAGGCTGTCCATATTCATCAAATTTTGTTACCCAATTACTATTAGGTTTTAAATCAGTATAATAAGTATCTTCAATAATTACATCAGGATATTTTAAATCCTCTTCACGCACCCGCCACCCAGTTAAACCTGCTTTATTTACTAAATCATGTATAACAGCTGAAACTAACCATGCTACATACTTATTACCATCTGGAGGATAAGAAACAGGTTTATATAAATAACATTCATTTAATTTTTTCATCATATCTGAACATCTAAGTGTTATAGTTCCATTTTCACCGTCAACATCTATAGCGTCTATTAAACCTGTAAATACTCTTTGTAAAACATTACCATACCCTATATACACTCTAATAGGTGTATTTTCAGACAATACACTATAAGGCTTACCACCTTCATATTCTATTACATCACTTTTACCAATTCCTTTATATTGAAAATTATAAATCTTTGCATCTGGAGTATAACGTCCATCACTATTATCTAATACAATCTGAGCTTCAGCTGTTCTCATATCACTTCGTCTATCAATATTTATACTAATAACACCTTTTAAAGTAATAGTTCTCTCATACTTAAACCCACCTGTAAATACAGTAAATTTAGTCAATATAATATTATCATTTCTAACATTTACTAATTTAGGGTCATAATAAACATACCCAATAGTTCCATCTTCTAAAACTATCTCCACCCAATCATAAATAGATACATTCTTACAATAAAATGATTGCCCTTTATCTGCATGTAACAAAACACTACTATCTTTTGATTTCTCTGAAAAAATATCTACACCTTCTTGAGCTATTACTACTAATGAGTGCATTGTTTGAGTATCAATATCCATATCTGCTAAATCAGAATCATCTTCACTAATAGCAACATATTCATATACAGTAATTGTTCGTACTTTTATTTCATCTGCACCATCAACTGTTTTATCTCTTTCAATCTTTATAACATTTACGCCTGTTAATAAAGGTATTGATATACCTTCATAATCTTCACTTGCTCTATTACCATCAATAAAATAAACCTTATCATTCACATAAACTTTGAAATAATTTCCTTCTGCTAAATTAATCATATACTCTAAATCTAATCGACCTGTATAAGTTATGTTTACATTAAAAGAAAAATAACTCTGCTCTTTTCCCCCGCCCGCAATCCTTAAACAATTTACACTATTATCAACATATACTTTCCATTCATTCTTATTCTGCAGATAACCAGAGGGAAGTTTATTCTGTGCATATTGAGAAAAATTATCAAAATAAATTTTATCTACTTTATATTCCACTAACAAATGAGTTGTATCTCTTCGAAAATCTTTTTCATATATATACCCTGTTCGCCCATCAGGTAAAAGAATTCTATACCATGGAGAAGTATAACCACTATACTCTAAAATTAATCCTTTCTTACCAATTAAAATAACATCAGAATCAAACGAAGGTGCTTCTCTTATCAATGCATTTGATTTTATAACAACACCATAATCCCCTTCTCCACCTATAGATAAAAATTGATTCCAAGGCTTGGATATATAAGCGTTATAAAAATTAGTATCCCTCTTATCAGATTCACTTTCCCATCTACTAAAATTACTCCCAGTATTATACGCTGAATAAGTAGCTCTTGCTATTGCTGTTCTATCACTATACATAGTTTTAGCTTTATTATATTTAACCAAAGCATACTTTAAACCATATTCAACATTATATTTCCAATCTGTCTTTGCTTGAGGAAAGGCATCAGGATGAGCATCTTCATTTATTTGCATAATACCCCAATCTTTTGATGTCTCATTATTAGAAGAAAAAGGAGTTCCATCACTCTTAAACTGAGTCCACTTTGATTCAGTCCATGCTATAGCCCACCCTATTTCAGCAGGTAAACCTATTCGATTACACACTTCTTTAATATAGTTATAGATTTCGACATAAGAAGGATTTCCACCTGGTCGAGTAGTTGAAGAAACCGTTCCTCCCGAACCTTCTATTTGAATATAATGACTATACGCATACCCTTCAACACTTCCATACTTAATCTTATACCATTCACTATCATAGTACTTTTCTAATATCTGACAACGTGCTTTATAAGGCATTGTGCCTATAACAGAATATTTTGTAGAAGGACCTTTCCTAATATTTAAACCAGATATAGCTATAACCACACCATAAACATTTGTTAATACTTCTTTTCTTTTTGTATCACTATCTAAAGTTACTTTATCCAATAAATAAGGTACTGGGTCAACTGCTACATATCCCTGTTTTGAATCATATTTATATAAACCAAAATGTAAATGAGCACCTGTTGAAAATGAATCTTTAGCTCCTACAGTAGCTATAGGCTCATTTTGAACTACATATTGTCCTTTTTTAACTTTTGGTACAACATGAAGATATTTTGTTAAATAACCATTAACATGTTTTATCCAAACTTGATTAATTCCTTGTATAATCCCCGCCTCCACCACTATACCATCAGCTGCTGCTACTACTGTTGTCCCTTCAGGATAACCTAAATCTATTCCTTCATGAAATTGTTTAACTCCATATATCGGATGAATTCGCTCTCCAAAAGGACTTGTTATCTTTTTTGGTAATGTTTCTATATCTAATCCTTTAATTGGCAGAATTAATCTTGTAGAATTAGTTACATTCATTTTAGACTTATTTTGAACTGGTACAGATATTGGAGTTATTTGCTCTAAAACAATTGTTTCTATCTCTGTTGTCAAAGTTGAATCATAAACATATTTGTCAACTTCTACTCTTACATTGACTTCTGTATCATCAACTTTTAATTTTTCTCTAATTAGCGAATCTAAGTATGTCGTATGTGAAAGCATTCAAATCACCACTTACTTTAAAATTTCAATAATATATTTTCTTAATCTGTTAACTAATGCTGCTAATTCAGCTCTGGTAACAGGATAATCTATATTCAAATTCCCTTTATCATCTCCATTAAGTATATAAGCACCATTTGATAATTGTAACTTTTCTAAAGGACATATATACTTCCACCACCATGGAAAATTCGGATAAGAAGCATCTAATTCTCTTTGAATATCAGAAAAACGAGATACAAAACCAGGAGTTTCATCAAATAAACTTAATAAAGAATGTTTTTGAATCAAATATTTTAAAGTTCTGTACATTAAAATAAAAACTTCTAACCTTGACATATTTAAATTAGGAAAAAAACGATTTGTATAAATTATCTTGTCTGAATGAACTGTAACAGTTAAAGTTGTCCATTTCATAACACCATAATCATTCTTTATTATAAAAGTAGCTTGAATAGGTTCATTGTTTAACGCATAAGTAGTATAAAGCCTTAAACTTGACAAATCAATATCATCATAATCTATACAATATTCTAACCCATCATAAGAAAGTTTATCTTTTGATTCCACTCTTTTTAATTGAATCCCCCGCCACTTTACAATTTCTGGATACATATAATTAAATGGGTCATAATCATAATAAAACCCTGTAGGCAATGATAAAGGTGCATTTGGAAATTCAACTTCATACGTACTAACTGGAGCAGGAATTACTCTACATTCATTTGTTTTTACATAAACCAACGTACCATTATAATAAACTTCATACCAATTTGTGTTAGGTATCATCCTATTATAAGTTAATGAAGTTCCTTTATTCACTGTTGCAACAATTGAACTTGACTCTGAATAATTACTATATAAATTAACTCTATCCTTTACTACATACGCTCTTAATAAAGGTTCTCCTGCATACCAAAATCTTACTTTAGCTCCCGCTGGTACTCCTCTAACTAATTTTACTTTTGTTTGACCATTTACTACTTTAATATCATCTACACCTGTAGTAATACCATCAATAAAAACAACTAATGGATTTTCTGAAGATGGGTTTATCTCTTGATTAATTGTAAACTCAATTTGATTTGATACTGTATTTACAACCTCATAATCTAAAACTTCTTTACCTTTCTTAAACTGATTATAAGGTATTCCTTGAATAAATTTTTCGTCACCAACTTCTATCAATGATAAATCATATACATCTTTATAAAACCAATCGGCAGGATTAACATCTATAAATTTCAAATTAAATCTCTCCTTTCCTTCAATCCCCCGCCACCATATTCCTAAAATTAAACAATTGTCTTTTCAAAATAATTGAGTAATCTATTAAAAACTGCTACAACCTCTGAACGTTTTGCAAATCGCTTTGGACTAAAGGTATAAACAAAGTTTCCATTGCTATCTATATAATTAAACAATCCTATCCTTACACACTCATCAATATCATCTTTAGCCCAAGTATAAACTTTATCTATTGAAACCAAAATAACCGATTTGAGAATAGAATTTGACGTATTAATTGTAATATTTGTGAAATAAATCTCTTCTTTGGGAGCTAAATATATAATCCCATTCCCATAATCTAATCTAATAGTAAAATAAGTATCTAAACCAAAATTCTTCATTTGTTGGTAAGTAGTATAAGCAAAATAAAAATTGTCTGCATTTATTCTTGTATCATAAACAAATTCATAAGTTTGATATAAAGCATCAAAAGAAAAAGTTACATATTCTATTTTATCTATATAAATTGGTAAAAACTCTATCTTTAAACCTACATCATATAAATCAGTAAATTCAAAATTAAACTCATTTTCAGTTGATTTTCTTATACAAAGTAAAGTTAATCTAACATCATATCTCCGCCCCGCCTCCACCATTTTCACATCACTAATATCACTTATAACACCTTCAAAAATTCTTCCTAACTCATCATAATACCTAACTTTATTCCCACTAAAGAAAATTAAATCTCTATACAAATATCTATCAATTAATATCCTTAAACCTACTCTATAAGAACCTATACCATCACTACCAATATGAGATACACCGTTAGAAATTTTAATCTCTGAAACTTTATAATTCGGTGTTGGTGAAGTATATTCTTCAACAATCTTTCCAATTACTTTCTGTGTACCATTTTCCCACATATAACCTAAAGAATTAGCAATTTCAATTAACCATATATCTGATTTAATAAATAAACGACGTCTATACTTTACTTCTTTAAACTCTTCATTTGAATAATTTCGTAAATCTTGTTGAGGCAAAATAATCACTCCTTTAAATTCCCCGCCACCACTTCCATTTTTTAGAACTTGGTGGCGGGGCTATAATTAAGGTCTTCTTACATTTACACTTCTCTTTATTTGCCTATTTACTTCAGAGGTAACAACTCTTAAAATTGGGTCAATAATGTTCTTCTGTATCTCTTCTTTCGTTGTTGCATATACATTATCAAATTTCACATTTATATAAACATTCCCCTGCTGTGCAGTCAAACTTCGCTGAGTATTTTTCATAACTTCATACTCATATTGTGTCATAACTTTAACACCAGCTGGAACTCCCCATTCTGTTGTTTTCTTCTGTAATCTATAAATAGCTGCCAAGTTTTCTGCAGATTGTGCTTCTAAATCCCTAATTTGAATCAATATATCTTCTCTTTGTGATTCATTAGCTTCTTTCATTAATTCTTCTAAATTTCTAATAGTTCTTGCAATTGTATCATTTATCGATAAAAGTCTTTGTTGTTCTAAATTTTGATAAGCTAAAGAGTTCTCATCTAATCCCATAGCTATTAAATTTGCTTTTTGTATTGTATATTCAGCATTCTGTAATGTTAATTGTCGTTGATATTCACTCATTACACTTTGTAATTTAGAGCCTTGTAAATTTACAAATTCTTCTCTTAAACTCTGTAAATTAATTTGTTTTTGTAATACCTGTTCTTGAATCTGTGCCTTTTCATCACCAGATATATTAGGATTACTTAATAATGACTGTAATTGAGAAATTTCGTATTCAAGCTGTGTAATTTGTTTTCTTACACCTTTTATTTCTGTTTCAATATATAGAATAGAATCTTTTCTAACTCCTTTTTCATACATTGATACTAATTCTTTTGAAGTTGTTAATTGTAATTTCAATTGTGCTAAATTAAATTGTTGTTCATATCTACTTAAAATCTGCTGATATAATTGCATAATCTGTTCATCATATTCTGCTATTTGACGTTGACGTTCAAGTTTAGCTAATTCTAATTGCCTATACATTGGATCATTTAATGCTACTGTATCTCCTAAATTCTTCTTTATTTCTTCTTGTAAAGCTTCTATCATTTTAACACTTTCTTCAAGCATTTCTTTATTTTGTTGATAATAATTTCTCATCAATTCTATAATCTCTTGTGAATTTGACTGTAAACCACTCTTTAACATTTGAATTCTATTAATTTGCGCCTGTATATCATTCGTTTGAATAAATATTTGCTCTTCTTCTTGTCTTCTATTCAAAAAATCTTGAACAGATTCTTCTGTAACATATTCAGCTTTAGGTATATCTGGAATCATATCTTTATTAACATCAACCCATTCTCTTAACAATTTTTCATATTCTCTTCTTCGTTCCTTTCCTAACTCAATAGTAGCCTCTCGTTGTCTTTTATCTACATCTAATATTGCAGATAACGTAACTGAATTTGCACCTCTTATTAAACCTTGATAAATTAAATTCCAATTACCTAAAATATCTTCAGTAAATGCTTCTTTTAAACCTTTCTTACCACTTAAAACATCAGTAATTGTTTCAGTAATCGAATTAAAAGCTAATTCAATTCCAGTAATTACTTTACCTAACCCTCTTGCAGAAGTAACTTCTTTAATTTTTCGTTGTACATTTTCTACATCTATTGTTTTAAAATCTGCTTGACTCATTGAAATTTTTGAAAGCCAATCAAATACCATTGTTAAAGCAGTAAACCAACCAACAAATTTAGCTCCAGACTTTAATAATGGACCTATTTTAGAAAAAATCTTACCAAGACCTTTACCTGTTAATATACCTCCTAAAACACCTAAAATTCCACCAATAGCTTCTCCTGAACTCCCCCCACCACCTGAAGTTTCAGCCTCTACTAAAGCTTTACGATATTGAGAAGCTGTAATATACCCTTTATCAAATTGCTCATTTAATTCTTTTAATCTTTGATTAAAAGCCTTAGCTCGTTCTGCTGTTTTACCCTCTAAAGCTATTCGTTCTTTTATCTGCATTTTTACTCTGTTTAAAACATTATCTAATTCCTGCTCATTTACTCCTAAAGCTATATAAGTTTTTCGAATTCTTTCTATTTGTGAATTAAGCCTTTCTAAATCTTTATCAATCAAATTAACTTGCTTTCTTGTATTTACTATTTCCTCAATAGGTGCATTAATAATGTTTCGTTCAGTATCTGACAAATCTTTAAAAGCATTAACAGATAAAAGTTTATAAGTGTCCTCTACTCTTAACTTTTCATCAATTAAGTTTTCTAATTGATACATTATATCTCTTACATAAGGAACTTTACCCACTTCAACTCCACTTAACAAACCTAATTTAGTAACTTCATATACATCTCGCTTCTTTGGAATTTCATTTTTTAACTCCTCTAATCTTTTTTCTTTCTCTACAATTAAAGCTTCTAATTCATCATCAATAACGCCTTTCTCTTCTAAAATTTTTTGTCTTGACCTTAATTCATCTAATTCATCAATAACACGATTATATTCACTTATAAGATTTGATAAATCCTCAAACATCTTAAGTAAATTCTCTATCTCACTTCTATTAAGTTTATAAGATGAAAGTTCGTCAATATACTCATTTATTTGCTCAACAGTAGTTTTATAAGTAACTGCTACATCTATATAACGTCCCAATAAATCTGTAGAAATTTTCTGAGCCAGTTCAGGTCTTACTGCTAAATATGATTCTAAAGACTTAGTTTTTGCTTGCGCTTGTTCAATTAATTCATATCTACCTCTTACTAATTTTGCTTCTTCTTCAAATAAAGGTTCTTGATAAGCCAACATTTCCTGTGTCAAAATACCTTGTTTAACTTTTGTTACACCTTTATTAGCAATATTCAATATAAACATTGTAGCTAACATTTCTGTTATTGTCTTTACTATCTTACCAACAGTATCAGAATTATCTCTTATATACCTTAACAATCCTTTCAATGACCCAACAAGCATATCAAAATCTGGTTTCAAAGCTTTTAATATATCCATAGAAGTTGCTTGAAATGATGATAATAACTGGTCTCTTCTAAATTGATAAGTCTTTGACAACCCACCTATATATTCATCTATCTCAGTTTGAGTTACATTCTGAATTTTTTCTACATACTCCTCAAAATTCTTTATTCCTGCTTTTTCAAAATTCTTAAACATATTTTCAAATGTTTTCTCAAATGCTTGTTCATAAGCAAATTGTCTTGTTTTAAATACTACAGACATCAATCTATCTGCTTCTTTTGCTTGTCCTTTTTCTCTTAATGCCATAGCTGCGTTAATTATATCTACAAAAAAGGTCACAAAATCTTTCCTTCTTGTTATCATTCTGCCTTCTTTATCATATTCAATATAAAAAGGTGCAACTCTTCTAACTTTTTCATCAGTATAAGATTGAGATAATTTTATCAAATAGTTCATTGCTTCTTTAGAAAATGGTGCTACAGTAACATTCCTAAAAAAAGTAGCCGCCTCAGTACCTGGTCGCCCTGTCGCTTGAATAAATATATTTGCTAAAGCTAAAGCAGTTGCAAATTTTCTCTCTAATGACATATTTTCTGGTAAATGTGCATTAAACACAGCACCTGCTCTGGATAAGAAATCTGCTAAATCTTTACTGCTTGCCTGTGAAAGTAATGACGCTTTAATAATCTCATTTCCTAACTTCTCTATTATTGTTATACCTTCTTTTGTCATTCTTTGAGGTACTATTTGCCATTGACCTACTATTGATTCCATAGCTCTTGCTATATCTTCTGGTTTAACTTCCTCTCTTTCCACCGCCGCCACCGTCATAGCAGCTCTTGCCATTGCAAAAGCAGCCAGTGGATTATCCTGTGAACGTGTTGAAATCTGCCATATTGTAGCCATTTGTGGCTGTGTAATACCATAACTAATAGCCATCTCTTGTAAAGCTTTAACTATTCCATTGTCAACTAAATCATACATTTGAGCTCTCATTTTCTCTATTAATTGCTTACGCTTTACTGGGTCTAAATACAATCCTTCCTCTACACCAAGTTTACCTAACTCTACTCTATGTTCGTATCTATATCTTATATTTTCTTCTGCGTATTCTTCAAAAGGTTTTTCTGTTAACCCCGCCCCCCTGTACTTGGCGAGAATATTTTGTCTTGCTTTTTCTAATTCATATTCAGCCTCTCTTGTTGAATTAAATGCTTCATACACTAAATTTAATAATGGTTCACCTATTAATCTACCTGCTATAATATATCTAAAAGTATTAATTATTGACTTTGTAAATGTTCGTGTATCATCATAAAGACCTGGTATATAACCTATATGCCCATATCGTTCTATAAAAACATTAGGAATAGATGAATAGTCTGATATAAAAGATGTAAATTCTCCATATCTAAACTTCGCCAAAAACTCATTTAAACTCATTCCACCACTTACATTATGTCTAACATTACCTTTTACACCTTTACCTTCACCATGTCCTGTATCACTACTTATGTTTTTCTTGATTGTTTCAACTGTAGCATCTTCAACATCTTTCTGCAACTGGTCTAAAATATGTGCAGGTACAATTTGTAATTGCTGAATTTCTTTTAAAGCTACTTTAAACTGCTCTTTAACATACTCAATTATTTTATCTGTAACTATATTTTTTAATTTATCAAATTGTTGTAAAATCTCATTCAAAATCAATTGTAATGGCTGTGAAGTATCTATCGTAATATTATCTAACTGATTCTTTAACTCTTTAATATCCAATCCAAAAGTCTTTAAAATTAACTGATAAAATTGCTGTGCTACATCCTTATACAATAATTCAATAAGATATTTAAATGATTCTTCACCTTCAAAAACTGGAAAAACTTCTTTCACTTCTTTTATAGTAGCATTTAAATCTTTAGCTAATAAACGTTTAATCTGTGCACTTAACTGAGAAGTATTAACTCTAAAAGTTTTATCAATTTGAATACCCCTTGTAAATTGTTTTAAGTCATTTACCATTTTTCTGTAAAATTCAGTATAAATTTTACTTGCTGTTTGACTTAAATTTACATTTACATCTTTATCAATAGTAACTTCACCTATTGATTTTCTCAACTCTTTCTGTATACTTTGCAATAATTGTTTAGCTAAATTATTTACTACATCAATATCAATAGTTAAATTACCATATTTGGGTTTCCATTTACTTACTTCTTTTTTAAGGGTTTCTTCTAACTTTTTAACTAAATCATAATAAACAAGATTCAAAGTTGTTTGAATTGATTCTGCTCCACTAACACCTTTAATAGAATTTACTTTTTTATTAATTTCTGTAAGTAAATTATTAATAACATCAGTTAAATCAATCTCTTTACTCATATTAATTTGTGGATTTAATGATTTTAATTCCCTAACTAAAACCTCTTTAAGTTTAACCTCTATATCTTTAGCTGTTAATGCATCCATAAAAGCTTTTTGCATAACATGACTTACAGATGTAGCTAACATTTTTAAATCTAAAAACATACTTTGACTAATAGAAGAACTTATCTCTTCACTCTGTTGCTTTGTAAAAACAACTGTATTATATATAGACTGCAATAAATCATTAATCTTATTCACAATAACTATAGACAAATCTTTCAATTTATTTTTAATTTCAGATTCAATTTTCTTATTCAAAGATGATTCCGCTAAATCAGGTAACTTTACATTAAGTCCATCAATAATTTTATCTCCTAATAACTTCTCAATTTGTTCAACCTTTGGCTTTAATTCCTCAATAGAAAATGATACATTAAACTTGTTTATCTCTTCATAACAAGAATCCAATAAAGATTGAATTTTTGTTTTTATGAGAGTAGAAATTTCTTCTAATCTTGCCCCGCCCGCAAATTCATTACTATTACCAATATTGGAAACCTGTTCTTGTATCACATTAATATAAGCTTTTATTGTAGATTCTACTTTATTTAATAATTCATTAACTTTTTCTGCCAGATTTATATCTAAACCTTCAACATTCAATTTTTCAAAATCACTTAAAATTGACTCTTTCATATTCTTAAAAATTTCTTCTATCTTACTCTCTACTTCTTCTACTCTCGTCTTTAAATCTAAAAGTAAAACTTTTAACTGCTCAACATCTATATCAACATTTTGAAACTCTAACAACAAATTATCCAATTCACTAAAAGTCTTTTTCAAATTCTCAATAACTGCTTCATTCATTAAATCTCTATATTGATTAAGTAAAGACTGAATCTCATTTATATCCACTTTAACATTATAAGATTTAAACACATCAATAATTTTTGAAAACATATTATTAACATTCTGTGTAAATTCTGGAATAAATGATGAAAGCTCTTCTGACTTTTTTGAAATTTCTACTAAACCTTTCTCCAAATCATTAGAAATTTCACTCAAACTTAATTTAATTACACTATTAACTTTTTGAACAATTTCTGTAATTTCTTGAACAACTGCTTCATTTAACTTTTCATTAGAAACTGATTTAGTGGAAATATAATCTATTAACTCCTGCAACATTTGCTTTAATTTATTTTCAACTAACTCACCAATCGAATTTAATGTATCTTGTATTACCTTTTTCTTAATACCAAACTTAAACTCTGTATTTGTAATCTCTTGCAAGCTTTGAGTAATTACATCATTTATTAACTTTTCTAATTCAACTAAAAACAGTTTTATTTTACCATTAACATTCAAACTTTTAGTTATAGCTCCAGTCTCAAAATTACTTAATTCTGCTAACAATTCTGTTATACTTGTTGAAACAACATCAATTACTTTAGCTTTAATATTTTCTAACTTTTGCCTTAAACCTATCTCCTCTTTTTCACCCTGTTCTCCTTCTATAATCCTATCAACATTAGATATAATCTCATCTATAATAGCTTCTAATCTTTTGTCTAAAGCAGTAGTTATCAAAGTTGAATATTTACTTACATATCCAACAATAGCTTTATCAATACCATTTAAAGATTCAATTAATAACGATTCTATAGTAGCAACTTTTGCATCAATAGATTTCTTATCCGAACCAATATCTAATTTATTGATTAATCTCTTTATCGACCCAACAACTGTATTTTCTAATTCATCTAAAAACTTAGCTATCGAACCAACTTCATTTGGTTTATTACGTAAACTAAAATAAGTCTCAATAACTTGCTTATATTCATTTATAAGCACACCTATTGATTGCGTAATACTTTTAACATTTGCCTCTAACTGATTAACTAATTCACTATCAGATTTTCCCAAAGAAACATTTGCTTCCACTATTTTACTTTGCAAAGTAGTCAAATATTTTAAAATATAATCATCTATTTGACTATTAATATTAGAAATTAAAGTTGTTATCCGATTTACACTATCAATATCAACTTTATCAATCTTTAATTTACTCAAAGCATTCAACAATGAATTCAAATCTTTAATTAATGTTTTTAAAGATTCTTTAAAATTGCTAATATCTGTTGATATATCAGTTATAGCATTCAAATTTTCAACTGTATCACCAAATTTTATTAACACATCTTTAAGATTTGTGTCAATTCGTTGAAAACCTTCTATTATTTTGTTATAAACAGTATCAATTGTACTTCTCAAATTCTGCAATACTTCAGTTTTATCATTATCTGTATTAATACTAATTTCCAAATTAGAAGTAATCAATCCTATAAGCTTATTTCGTAAAGAATTAAGTAAATACTGCAAATGCCTTGTTTCAATATTAATCTTTAACTCATTCTCATCTACACTAAAATTAAAATTCTTTGAATTAGACAAAACTTTATTAAGTTTATCACTTACAGCTATTCTTAAAGCTTCAATTGTTTTTTCATTGTTTAAATCTAACTTAAAACCTTTTAAATTTTCAACTTTTACTTTATCTTCTATCTGAGTTACAATATCTTGTTTTAATTTATTTTGTAATTCTTTGGTAAATGGAATAGTTAATTCATTTAAATTCTCAAACTTTATTTTATCTACTAACACATGTGCTAACTTATCCTTCAAATAAGTTGAAAAAGCCTTTTCCACTTCAACATTAAAATTTGTATCTTTTAAAGCATTTAAATATTCATTAAAAGATTGTTTTATAATTGATGTAGAAAGTTTTTTTGCTGATTTAGATATATCTGAAAATATATTTGATACATCTTCAAGTTTTTCTTCAAACTGCTCTAATTCCTCTATTGCTTTCGAAAAATCTAAACCTATCTTCGCTGAAAGAAAATCTTGCTGATTTTCAGGCATTTATTCATCACCTCTTCTTATAGAATAGAACAAAAAATGGATTTAGCCATTTTTCTAAAACCCCCCGCCAAGTACCATGGCTAAATCCATTATATCTTCCTCTGTTGCTATTTGATATTCTTCATCATCACTTTCAGCCCCACCACCAAATGCTTTAAATGGAGCTGTTACTAAATTAACTTCAAACTCAATATACTTGTTAACCTTTTTCAATAACTCAACAATCTGTGGAAGAGTATATTCCCATATTTCCCACTTGTTTAAATTACAATATTTATGCAATAAGAAAAATATCTCTGACCAATCTAAACTTTCTCCTGTTTCTGTATCTTTTATTCCTGTGCCCGCCCCCGCCCCCAACTCTCTTTCCTCTACTTTTTTAAACCATTCAGTCCTATCAATATCTCAATTATCTTCTTCGCTAAACCTATATCAACATACTCCTCTAAATACTCTTTAGTTATCTGTGGGTAATTCTTAAATGCTATCAACAAAACTTCATATAAATTGTTAATTCTCTTCTCATCCTCTTCTTCATCACCTGTTGGTAAAAAATTAACCATTATCAAATCAATATTTATCTCTTTCAACAAATTCATTAATCTTCTGGCATCCTTCAATGAACATGGAGGAATCTTATATCTTTTACCATCTCTTAACATTATCTCAACATCATCTTCAAAAAAGATAGCTTCAGAAGTTAAAGAATTATTATCTTGAACTGATTCTTGATTAGCTTCCTGTTTAATTCTCTCTATCGCCTCTTGATTTAATTTCTTTGCAACTTCATACTCCATTTGCTCTTTTGTCATACTCCCAACTCCTTTTAAAAATTAATCCCCGCCACCACACCAGAAAAAGTTAAAAAGCGGCGGGGAAGTTTTTTACTTTATATCTTTACATTTGTTGTAAATCTCTTAACTCTTCCAAGCTTACCATCTGGTCTACCTGGGTCAACTACTCTCAGTGTAACTTCATTAGCTGAAGCTGTTGCACGAGCTGCATTTATTGTAAACTGACCCTGTGCTCTGCAAGCATATATCTCAGTCTCAATCCCTGCAAATGTATTATCTGCTTGCATATAAGAACCATGATGAACAACTGATACAACAAATGGAATCTCATCCATACCAATATCTAAAATATCTACACCTTGTTGTCTCTTCTTATAATTAATTGCAACTTGTTTACCTGCTAATGAAGTATCTACTGTAACTGTATGTGTTGAAGAATTATATGAAAAAGTAGTTGGAGTTACTGAACTGGAAGATGGAACTTGAAGTAAAACTTTACCTGTGTCAACAACTCTAACATATATCTCATCATCATAAATATCAGTACCATAATTCAATGTAATAACTCCATCAGATGGAACAGTATGTGTTTCATTCAATACCCAAATATAATCATCTTTATTTTCTGTAATAGGTGAACCCATCATCATTCTAAGCATATTCAAATCAAATTGTGCATCTGTTGCTGTAATCTCAATTGATTTAGACCTTACTAATATATCAATTGGAAAAAGTCCATCTCCACCAAAAATATCCTCTATTTCAGTATTAAAAGTTATTCTCAAATCTTGAAGTGTTCCTAATGTAACAACTTCAGATTTTGTTCCTGTACTATCTGTCATCTTTGCAAAAAATGTACCTACACCTTTTATAATCATTTTCTTAGCCATTGTTAATTTTCCTCCTCTTTATTGATATTTTACTTTTCTCCCCCGCCCGCCATCATCGTTCAATAATTAGTATAGGCACTACAAAGAGATATAGAAATTCAAAATTAAAGTAAAACAATATACTCCATCAACATTTTGAACAATACTTTCATATGCCTCTTCAAATTCAGTTTCAAATGTAGTTATAGTTGGTATCAATGGAATCTGACCATTCATTAACTCATAAATCCTATCAGAAATTCTTTGAGCTAACTCCACATCATTTTTAGTATATACATCAAATACAAACGATGCTACATAAACTTGTAAATTTCGTGGTAATACACTTCCACCTACTGAATAAAATGAAATTAAAGGTAAATTACCATCTACTAAATTCTGAGGTCGCCTTTGTTTTTGAAGTCTCATAGCCTTTACTAACAATAATTCATCTTGAGGTAAAGTTGTATCAATACCTAAATAATTTAAAATCTGTTCATCATTTGATAAAATGCGATAAATACCATTATATAACTCTGTTATCAACATCTTAATCTCTCCCAATTACAAATTCTTTACTTAATTTAATATAATTTGACAATTTCATATTATGTTTTAATACATAACTAAACTTTTCACGTAAATCTTGTTTTATAACTTGTTTATCAAAAGCATTACTAAACCAATGATATGCTGGTGTATCAAAATTCAAACCTTTTTTACTCTCTTTTATTACATCTCCTGCACGTGGAGATTTAGTTATACGCCTATTTCCACCTTGGTCTATCCATACTCCTACTCCTCCTGCAATATAACTTCTATACTTTGACCTCGTTACTATCTCTTTTCCAAACCTATCTTGATGAGATACATATCCTAAACCTTTATGTCCATCCCATAATTCACCAGTACCATGCTCATAATACCAACCAATAAAAGAATCTTTAAAATATTTTCGCATTGCATAAACAGTTAATTTTAATTGATAACTTGCTTCCTTCTCTATCTCTGCCTCTATTGATTTTTTCAATAAAATTGCCCTTTCTCTATCAGAAGTTTCAACTCCTCCAGCTAATCTTACTTTATCACTTCTAAAATGTATAACATTTAAATTATCCATTATATCCATAAGTATATTCTCTTTCTCTACCTTAAGAACTTCTTCTAACACACTCCACAAGTCTTGAATAAATCTATGAGAATCAAAAGTTATTAAATGCTTTCCCAATTAGCCTCCCACCTTACCATTTTGAACTACAGATTTTGCTTCAATATATGAAATACCATCAATCGTAAAGTTGTTACATGCAATAACTTCTAACTTTAATTCTTGTCCATCAACTATTAAACCAATTTTATCTAATGAATTAAGATTAATTTTAGGAGTATAAATTACATACTCTGTATTTACATTAATACCTGGATTTGTTTGCTTGTATTGATAATCAACTTTTTGTACAAAACATTCTAAATCTTTTATTATATCTATTTCCTGTGTTCTTATATTCCCATTTATATCTGCTGTCTTTATTACCCCTTTCTTATTCAAATAACCATTAACTACAACTAAATTTGATAAATGAGATAACACAGCATCTTTGAAAACAAAAGGATACATACCTATCACTAAATACTTTTCATTATTCGCTAAATTAATAATCACACACCCATTTTCAACATTGTCTTGAGTTAAAAAATCTCCTCTTCTAAAAGACTCTAAAAATAGAAAATTTGCACCAGTAGCTTGTCTTAATCTTTCTATCAACCCTTTTGATTGTTTAGTAGAACCATCTTTATACTTTATCAAAATAGGAGTACCAAAACGCTTTATGATTTTCTCTTTTTCTCTTATCATAATCCCCGCCACCCTTTACTAATATCCAATTGGTTGTCGTTCATTTCGTATCTTATCTACAAACTTATCATTAGTCAGTAAATTAGCATTTATACTAATCGACTTGATTTGATATAAACTCTCCTCTACCTCTGTTAAAAACTTTTGTCTCAATTCTTCCCAATCAACTCTTTCTTTTTCAATTCTAACGTCTGAAATTGCTACTTTTAAATTTAATCTTCTTGCCATACTTGGACACAAAATAGCACATATCTGTGCAATTACCGCATTTTGAAGATACATCTTTTCTTCAGGGTCTGTTATTTCCATAAAATTTGGAACCCTTTTCTTTATCTTAGATTCTGCTAATTCAGCTACAAATTTATTGTTTATATCCTCATCAGGTAAATCATCTATATCTACACCTAACTTTATTCTTACTGCATTCTCAAAACCAGATTCTAATATCTCATACATTTATATCACCTCTTCAAAAAATGAAAATAGGGCGGAATTTTTACCGCCCGCCCCACCCTCAAAGGCTTACTTGTACAATGTAAGTTTAACTATTGGTCTCGAATAAGAAAAAATATAAATCTTACCTGCTTCAAATGACTTTGCCTCTCCTACTTTAACTAAATTCTCTCCAGAGATTAAATTAACAGGAGAATCTGAAATAAATACATCACCTATACCTTTATTCTCAACATCAACTTTCAAACCTAAAGTATCTATACTAAAAAGCTCTGCTACTTTACACTTTACTTCTATCTCATTAACTATAGTCTTTTTCTGCTTTTCATCTTCAATTATACCTTCTTGCTCTAAAATATCTTCTTTCTTTTTAGCCATTAGAATCCCCCTTTTTAATAATACCCCCCGCCACAAATCCAAAAAATTGGAAATGTGGGCGGGGAGTTATTTTAAAATTACTGTCCAAGTGGAGTTACAGCATCAACAAACAAGAAACCTGCTGTTGGACAAATAATCTTTTGGTCATAATATCTTTCAGCTTCAATTATTGTTGCTCTTCTTGATACATCATACCACTTTCTTACATAAACTGCACCTTCACCATCTTTATTCCACATAAATGAATAACCTATTGCAGGAACCCTTTTACCTGGCTTTGATGGAATATATGCAAGAACTGCTGAATTACCCCAAATATAATCAAGATTATCTCCTGTTCCCATCTTCAAAGCAGAACCTACAAGTATATTATCAATACCAAGTGCCATTTTAATCTGTTCAAGTGTCAAAACACCTACTGCCTGTGTATATGTGTAAATTTTCAAAAGTGCTGGATGAACTTTCAAAACATTATAAACTGTTTCTGAAATTATCAGTGTATTTGGTCTCAAACCACTCTTCTTATGAATTTTCTGTTTTGCTGTCTCTATGTCAAGAATTGGATTTGAATTCTGGAAATCTGACCATTTAGCTACTGTAGTACCCATCTGAAGTACCAAACTTGAATCATAGTTAGCTGGGTCTAAAAGTTTATTAGCTGCATCTATTTCTTTATTCAAAAGAATTCCATCTGTAACAAGCTCTGTAGCATCAGCTTCTAGGTCAAACACTGAATCAGCATTTTGAACTTCTTCATCTGGAATTGCATGTCTCAAAGCATGTCCATCACAAAAATATGTGTCCAAACTCAGTGTCCAATTAATCTCATTTGCCTCTGTACCAGGCGCTCTTCTATCATCATTTACTCTAAAAGCGTCTTTACCATAAACATAATATTTATCAGACTGCTTATCTACTGAAACAGGAAGAAAAATCTTATCAGCTATAAACTGTTCATTTTTATATGCAACTGAAATCTGAGTTAACGCTTTATCTATATGCACTTGTTGAATTGTTGGCATGTTTAAATCTCCCCTTTACCTCAAATTATTTTATATTGTTTTTTCAAACACACAAATTCTAACAGGAATTACATCCCCATCTACACCATTTGCCTCAGCAAAACCAAGTATATTATATTTACCTGGTGCTGTTGGACACTTTTTAGCTACGCCACCCGCACCTAAAATCAATGCGTCTCCATAACTTACATTACCAGAAATTTTAATCTTGCCATAACCTTCAACTAAAACTGCTATATTTCTACCTTTTTGGTCTCCACCAGCACTAAATATTGAGTTTGCTATTCTCTCATCTGTACATACAATACCAACTGGTACTGCATTATCTGCAGTTGGTTTTTTAACATAACCTGCTTCTGTTCCATAAGTTACACCAGTATACATTGGAATTCCATCAGAATCTTCAATTCTATAAGTAACAACAAAATTTCTTATCTGACCTGCCATGTTATTTTCACTCCTCATCATTTATTTTTAAGTATTTTTTATACATTTCAATCGTAGCTTCCTTAATAGAAAGCCCAGAAACTTTAGCATATTCTAAAGCTTTTTCAGCTATAAATTTATTAAATTCTTGAGGCTCAACCTCTGGGTCAGGAACATATTCTTCATTCTTTTCAACTTTAGGGTCTGTTACCCTTGCTCCTGCAAATTTAGCTTTAAATTGTTTCTCAAAATCTTCTGCAACTTTCTTCAACTCATCAACTGATAAAGTCTCAACAAATTTCTTAAATGTCTCAACAGGAAACATATTCCCTTGTGCCTTAATACCATAATTAATAATTTTCTCTTTTAAATAAGCTTTATAACCCTCTATCTCTGTTTCATAAACTTTTAACTTTTGATTTTCTACTTTTAATTGCTCTAACTCTTTCTCTGATTCCTCAACTTTCGCTTTTAACTCTGCAATTACAGAACTTAAAGTCTCAACTTGGAGCTCTAAATCTTTATTCTTTTGAAGAGTTTCTTGAAGTTTGGAAAGAATAATCTCTTCTACATTATCTTCTGAATCAATTTGAAGTTCTAACAGAGCTTTTATCTTATCAAGCAATTGGATTCTCTCCTTTCTTTTTATCACTCCGCCCCCACCTCAATTTTCAAGGTAGCGGGCGGTAAAATTAAAATTTATCTCTCAAAACCTATTTTTAGAATAGGCAACTTTTATTCAGATTTAATCAAGTTTCCAAACTTTTTATACATTTCTTTTAAAGCTTCTCTCATTGAAACCTTATTATTCTCTGCAAATTCTTTAGCTTTTTTAATTATAAAATTCTGTTGTTCCTCATAACTCATCATTGAAAATTTTTCTTCTTCACTTAATTCTTTTTCTTCAACAACTTCTACTTCTGGTTTATCTTCAATAACCTTTTCTTGTTTTTGCTTTGTTAAAGACTCTATAAAGTTTCTTCGCAAACTATCAACTTTCTTCTCTAACTCTTCAATAGATAACTCATCTAAATCCTCTTTAGCTACATCATTTATACCTAAAACTTTACATTCATTTATCAATTTCTGCCTGTATTTAGCTTCATAAATTGACAATTGTTCTTTTTCAAATTCTAATTTCTTTATCATATCTTGATATATTCTTTCTCTTTCCAAACACTCGTTAATCTCATTAGTCAAAATCTCAATAAGTTCTTTCAATTCATCAATTGTTACAGTACTTTCTTCTTCTCCCATACCAAGTTCCCTTTCATGTTTTCTTAAGTGTCTCAATGCTGACTCATTATGTGGGTCATTTTGCATTAATCTTATCTTCGCCGCCCTCACACCTGTCTTGCTTACAACAAGTTTTCCATTTTTAATTACATGATGGGGATATTTCAAATGTTGAGAAGGTGCTGTTTCATATCCATCTTCTACTACTAAATACGCTTCTTTAACTAATGTCTTATAATTTCTTGCCCTCATTATCCTCTTTCTTAAATTTTCCAAATCAACCTGTCCCCAAGGTGTATTATCAGCACTATCTGCTGAATTATCAATTTCAATCGGGTCATCTTTACCTATTTCATCCTCATCCATTAACTTATCTACATAAACCTCAATTCCATTATTCTTCGAAAATTTAAACATCATTTTTGCATCTAAAGGAATATTCTTTATATCCTCCACCTTAATCCCCTCTTTTCTTTGAACTTTAATATCAGTATCACCTGTTTTTGATAATACCATTGCTCTCTCACAAGCTCCACTATAAACAAGTGAGTTTTCTAATAACTCACCATCACCATCTACAATTCCATAGCAAGTAACTTCTTTTCCATCTACTTCATAAGTTTTATTTGGAACATGTTGACATGCAAAAACATTTCTTATATCATTACCACAAATATTACATTTAATCTCTGTAGCATAAAAGCCTATACTTGTATCTGTTAAAATTCCTTTATTAATCATTTCAATCAAATCGTCTGTTATAATATTATAACCTGTTACTTTCATCCCTTTCGGAATATAAAACTCACCATACAATGTTTTAACAACCTGTCCATCAACTTCCTCTTCAACTAATCTTCCATCATAAACCTTTCCCACAGGAAGTAAATCAGTTAAATGGGAAAGCATTTGTGGTACACCATTTTTAATATCTTCTAAGAATTTCTGCAATATTTTTTCTGAAATTACAATACCATGAGATTTAACAGGCAATGTATCAATCATCAAATTCTCAAATACTTCTACCTCATCAGCATTCAAAGGTGTTCTTGCAAATCTATTTATTTTTTCTAATTGTTCTACTGTTGGTCTTGCCATTTTTTAAAAACCTCCTTTTTATTTTCCCCCGCCTGATACCTTTATGGGGTATCAGACATGTCTTCTATATTACCAGCATCTGGATTTGTGTCTGTTGTACCCTTTGGAGTCTTACCTTCTTTATTCTTTATTTCTTTTTGAGGCTCTAAAGGGTCTCCTACTGGGTCATGTCCTACTGCCCAATTAGCAGCCTCTACTTGGTCTATCCAGCCTTGGTCTCTTGCATATGCAATATTCAAATACTTAATCTGCTTAAATTGTTCTTGCTCTAAATCTGTTCTTATTTCAAGAGGCTCAAATTTAAATTTCACAACACCTTGCAATCCTTTTAAATTTAATACTAAGGTTAAAACTCTGCTTAATATATTAGCCACTATATCTTGTAAAGATTTAACACCTTGTAAATAAAGTTTTATCTCCAATTTTGCAAATGACTCTGTATTACCTGTAGACCTTCTACCTAATATAGTAGACAATGTTTTTAAGCCAGACATAATCAAATTATCTATAGCACGCATTAATTTTTCAGGGTCTATTACCGCCCCGCCCCCCGACTTTCCACCTACCATATCAATTTGAACACTATCATAGTGTACGAATGAATCATCAGGCTCTAAACTGTTATACATATCAATTATTTCCTGTAATCTGTCTCTTAACCATTTTTGCTTTTCTTGTTCGTTATTTCGTATATTTACTGGCATTCTATTTATAATTGCTTCTTCTAATATCGTTATATCAAATCGTGGATAACCTTGATTGTGTACAACTGCTTTAATATCATTTAATACTTGTAACTGAAACAAAACAATCGAAAGCGCGGATAAAAAAGGTGAACGTCCATAAGGGTCATCAACTTTCTCATCTAATCCCTCATAAAAAAATGTTGGTATATCCAATCTTTTTGTTAACTGATAAGGTACATACTTACCATTTTCATACCTAAAATCTATCGTTGCAGGGTCTACTGGTGCTAAATAAGCTACATCTTCATAATCAGGTGTTAAAACCACTTCTAAAGCCGCCGCCCCGCGTGTAATAAGACTCAATAAAAGCTGATTTATCACTTTATTAATAGAATAAGTTTTTGAAAAACCATCATACGAAGGCATATCTAATTTCTCTAAAAACTTCCACAACTCTTCTTCTGCTTGTTGGTGTCGTTTTGTACTATTAATTCTATAAACTTTAAATGTATAACCACTATTTGCTATCCTCAAAAAATTCCATAATGCAAACGAAACATCAGGATGAGCATCTATCAATATATCAATCAAATCAAAAACATTTAAGCTTGAAAAACGTCTTTCATCTAACCCCAATTCAGACCTTGTACGCCGAGGAAGAATAGTATAAAAAGATAATCCATATCTATCCCAAATAGTCTCACTTGCCCGCACCCCACCCGCAGTAGGTGCAGGTCTTATATTATTATTCTCATTTACAGTTTGCTTTATCTGTCTTATGTTTACATCTGTTTTACTATCAGAAGAAAATCTAAATCTATCTAATAAACCCAATTCAAATCACCTTCTTTAAATCAAATCCTCTATATAATGAAAAACCATTTTTCTTTTATCTCTAAATATCTCAACAGCACCATAACCTAACCTTTGAGAAGCATAACCTTTTTGTTCTGCGTATCCACCATTTGCTAAAGCACTACCTGTATTAACAAACAATTGTTTGACTCTAACAACTTCATCTGAATCAAAATTAGGAACTATAGCTTCAGAAAAAATATGCATTAACTTATGAGTATGACCCATAAAATATATATGTGCAAAAACTTTTTCTCTCATCTTATACATAGCTGTTACTACACTTGAATCTCTTATTGCTCCAGATGAACCATGCCACACATAAGTTGAATAGACTAAATTACCAAGCTTAAAATTCACTATTGCTGAAAATTCTGCATACTTATCTTCAATACCTAATCTCACTGCAAATTCTTTTAATGGATGTAATGAAGTATCTTTTGTTATTCTCTCTTCATGATTACCTGTAACAATAACTCTTATTAAATCAGCGTAAGGTTTAAATAATTCAACACCTTTATCTAATTGTTCCTGTAAATGATAATTTTCTTCAAATACAGACCTACCAACAGAAGTTTTCGTAGCACTTTCAAAAATATCTCCTATTATTAATAAATGCACTTTATCTCTGTGTTTTCTAATAAATTTAAACACGTCTTGTAAATATTTTTCTTCAAAATACTTACTCCCTAAATGCACATCTCCTATAGGAACTAAAAACACCGATTGAGCATTTTTAGATACTATATTTATTTGCTTCAATAATCTAAACCCCCTTCTCTTTTTAGAATAGACTTCATTTTCAACACAAAAAACAAAATGTCTCATTCATTTGAACTATCCACAATTTTATCTCAATAGAATAAAATGGAAATGGGGGAAGGGGGGATATAGGGGGGTTGGGGGTATTTTTTGGGGCGGCTAAAGCCGCCCCATTTATTTAACCTAGGATATGGAATTCCCTTGGTTTCGGGTTTATTTTTCGGATTTTAGATTTTCCCTTCCTAAAGGCAGTGTCTTTCGATTTTCAAGTTTAAATTCCCTAAAGGTAGATTTTTATCCTTTAGGGTTTTCTTTCGATTTCATTTTTTCCAAAAAAGCGACGCACCTAAAGGTGCGTCGTATTTTATTTTTTATTTTTTCCTATTTTTATTTTTATATATTTAATTGTTGTGTGGAATTTTTCCACCACCCCCAAGAAAAAATTCCACCACCCCTGCGGAAAAAAATTCCACCACCCCCACCCTTTTAAACAAAAATTCCACCACCCATTTTAGTAAAAACCCTTGATACTCCTATATTTTTATTTAAAGGGGTGGTGTAAAATTTACACCACCTAATTTCAATAAAAATTTCTAAAGATGGATAATAAAGTTTGTAACTTTTAAAATTAATTACTAAAATAGAAAAGTTAAAAATGAAAAATTTTCTCACCTAAAATCTGGAAAGTAAAAAGAGATGATATAACCCAAAAAGGTGGGGGCGGGGGTGTAAAAATTTTATTTTTTCTTCAAAGGGATTATCTCAGGAACAGCAGTATGTTTAGATATGACAGGCTCATCTGTTGAACATATCCAAATTGCAGCTGCTCTTGCGTCTGAAAAGTCTTTAGCTTTGTCTCTATCATGGTCTATCTTGTTTCCATTAATAATTCTAATTGCTTTTAACTCTTCATTAGGACTTAAAACGTCAGGATACATTGATTGATAATCTAAAAATGATACTAATCCAGAATATATAAGGTTTTTCATGTTTTGATAAATAGTTAATTGAAATTGGTTAGACCAGTTTTTATCTTCAGCTTCGACACCTAAATTAATTAAACGTTGAACAATTTCAGCGGAGTTAAATTTATCAAACAATGCTTTTTTAACAAAAACTTTTCTACAAATCATTTCTAAAATATCAGCAACATTTAATAAATCAACAGGAAGCTTATCTTTTTTAGATGGTCGCCACTCTAAAATTAAATCTTCTATAGGTTTGTTAAACCATTTTTGAATAACTACTCCATTTTCTATAGTTTCAATTAACACTGGTTCTGCATGATATAATGTGATAATATAACTATCTGTCATTACACCAGCGTCACCACCAATGTAGTAAATATATTGTGGGTCAAGATTTAAATTGAAAATTTCAAGTCCAATATAATATCTTTCTTCACCATTTGCTAAACGTCTTGTAGTTATTTTTTCTGATACTATTAAATTAGAGCATTGAGCTTTTTTACCTTTAATAACACACTCATCAATTTTATCAGGAAATTGAAAAAACACATCTCTATAAACAGGTGGAATACATTCATACATAGTTTTAGCAAGCTCAGGGTCTTTTTCATAATCTTTATCAAGCATTTTTCTATCTATTTTAGGATTTACTTCCCATGATTTACCTTTGATAGCCCATACTTCTTTATTTTCGGGTTGTTGTGCTTCATAAAATTTTTTCATTATAAAGTCATCAGATGAACGTGGGTATGAAATAAAAATAAGAAGCATTTTATCATTAAAACGAGAAAGAGCCGATGACCTAAAAATGCTATAACAGTTTTCAGCTGTTTTTAAATCAAATCCACCTATCTCATCAAATATAATTACTAAAGGATTAAATCCTTCAAAAGATTCTGCTTCAGAGTGTGTAGAATGTGCAGTAATATTTCTATAAAATCTTATTTGATTTTTAGTTATTTGAAATTCATTAGGCTTTGCAAATGGGTTTTCTGAAGGATTATAATTTACTTTTTTGAACCATTTACAGTTATTAAGTCTTGCTTTTAGTTTTTTAAAAAATACATTGTTCGCTTGATAAGCATTAATAGCAATATTAACAATATCAATAGGCTCTTCTTTCCCAAATCCAAAATATTTGTGAGGGTCATTCATACATAAGAGTAAATAGCATATATATGCTATTATCCCAGAAATTAAAAAGTCCTTTCCTGACCCTTTACCGAATAATACAACAACTTCATTTATTTTTCTTAAATCTTCTGGACAAAGTTTTTCATCTCCAGTAAATTTATACCATAAAATTTTATTAATTGTCTCGAGTAATTCTGTTTGTTTTCCTGGATATGGGTTTTCACCTAAATAATCTTCACTTCTAAAGAATGTTAATAAGTCAACAGGTTTTTCTCTCCATATTTCATCATAACTTTCTTTAATATCTGCTAAGTTTATAAATTCTTCAAGTAAATCAATATGTTCCATTTTTATACGCCCCCGCCATTAAACTTACATTAAATAAATTCTGTAGCCATAATCAGCTAATGTATTTAAAATTGAACTTGTATTTTCGTCTAATTTGTACTTTAGACCAAAAAATACTATAGAATTTGTTTCTTCATCTAAAATTGAACTTATATCACTTATATCTTCTAAACATACAAAAGGGATAACAATAGAATCTTTTATTTTTAACTCTTCAATGTAATTGAATGAGACAAATAAAATGTTTTCTAAATTTGTTATGTTTTCGTTAAGTATATCAAGAAGAATTTCGCCAATATCCCCATACATAATTTTTATAAAACTTGTATTAATCATCATCTTCAACCTTCTTTCTCATCATATTAGCAAACCATTGAGTACCTTTAGCTATTTTAAGCTCTTCAATAATGATAGGAATTTTGTCTGGTACTTCTTTTTGTAAAACAGACATAACAATTTCCATAAATTTTCTGACATTGTTATAGTCATTAATTTCTTTTTGAATTTCAACCATTTGCTTAAGTAATTCTCTCATTTCAGAAGCAACAGCTTTAAATCTGTATGGGTCAATGTTTCTTCCTTTTTCCATTGCTTCCCTTTCCATTGTTTCTAATACAGATTTTGCTTTGTAATAAAGTTCATTAATCTCTTCTATAAGGTCTAATTCTTTGTTTACAACTCTGATTATTAACGATTGGTCTTTTTGGACAACTTCTTGCTTCAATTCTGGAAGTTTATCAAAAAATCTTTTAACAGCAAATAAATCTATTTTATCATCTTCAGGTAATTCTTTGTTTAATTCATCAGCTATTTTTTGGTATGATAAACCTTTTTCTCTTAATTCAATTGCTTTTTCAATCAGTCCATATTTTACTATTTTAGGTATATTAGTACGACCTCTTAATTTAGAGTAATCTATTTCCAAAGAAATAACCCCCTTTCTATAAGTCAGCAAAAAGTTTACTTGCTTCAGAACGAACATCTTCTTCAAGATATATAATTCCAACAAGTGGATTGTTTTTAAATTTATAGATAATGTTTATCAAACCATTATTAGACAAATATTTGTTTTCTGTTTGATTGATGTCACCGATAATAACAAGTTTTGAGTTTTTACCTATTCTTGTTCCAATTAATTTTAAAGTTTTTAAGTCTAAGTCTTCAGCCTCATCAACTATAATAAAAGAGTTTTCATATGTTTTTCCTTTCATATAATAAGGAATTTCAAGCTGTATAATTTCACGCTCTATCAAATGTGTATAAACTTCTTCATTCATAGCTGATTTAAAAATATCAAAAAACATTTGTATTTTTTCATTGTATTTCCCAGGTAAAAATCCGATTTCTTCACCAGAACCTATTGGATTTCGTATAAGGACAATGTGTTGATATTTATTCTTTTCCACAGTTAAATAATAAGCAATTTCAGAAGCAAGTTTTGTTTTACCAGAACCTGCTTTTCCTATGATAATATTGATAGGAATATTACTGTACAATAAATCTAATGCACATCTTTGATATGCATTTAACCCCTTAATAACGGTGGCGGGCGGAAGAATAAGATTTTCAAATCTCCCATTTCTATAAACCATCTCACCAGTCGAACAAATAACATACTCGTTTTCATTAAATTTATAGTTTTCAAAGTCTTCTATACTTGATACAATCTTATAACCTTTGTAGATACTATGAGAATATAATTTCGCTTTTATATTTGCATTAGTAGCTTTAATATACAAAGCCAAATCATTTGTAATTAATTCTGCTTGTTTTATATATGCAAATAACAAAATTTTATTGTCAGTTATTGAAATATCTAATGGTAATGTATATTCAAAATTTTCTAATACTTCAATTCTTGTGTTTGTTTCAAGAATTATATTCAAAGCTTTTCTTGCTTTATTACCTACGTATCTATCTCTTTTTAACTTATCTAACTCTTCAATAACTTGAATTGGAAGTGTAATATCTGTTTCATCAAACAAAATTTCAGGGTACTCAATAAGTACATTAGTGTCAATAACCTTCAAATGTAAAAACTCCCTTCTTTAACTTTCTTCTTTTAGAATAGGCTTTGTTTTCTTTAGGTCTGTAGCTTTTCAGCCTAAATCTTTAGTAGTAATACAAGTTGATAAAAATCTACACTAATTCTTTAGAAAAATTTTAAATTTTCACAATAATTAAAAGTGAAAAAAGAAATGAAAGGATGATTGTTATGATTTATCTGGCAGGCGCTATTTCTTGTTATTATCCAAACGAAATGGAGAAAGCTGTAAATTGGAGAAAAGAAGCTACAGAATTGTTATACCCTATTCCTGTGTACAATCCAGCTATAAATTTTGAAAAGAACTTTGAATTAACAAATGAAACAATTGTAAAAGCAAACTTAGTTTGGTTAGAAAAAGCAAAGTTAATTTTGGTCAATTTAGAAGATGTAGAAAAATCTCCAGGGACTATATTCGAGTTAACTTATGCATATTTGAATCATAAGCCTGTAATAGCTTTTGGTACTCCCTATCCTTCAAAACCACATATTTTAGTTTCAATATCCCAATGGTGTGAGAATGTGTATCAAGCTGTTGGGATAATAAAAGATATTTTTTACAAGCCCGTCACCATTTCCATTTTTTAGAACTTGGTGGCGGAGCTAAAATAAAAAAGGAGGTTCGTTCCATGAATCCATTTAGCTTCAAAAAAGAAGATTCTTTTGATTGTAATGTTAATTCTCAAATTCAGATTTTCACTCATAGTGAGTTCACTCAATTAAGAGTTATAGTTAGAAGTAAAGATGATGTATGGTTCAATCTATCTGATATTGGGTGGGGTTTAGGTTATAAAAAATTCAATGATAAAGGTAAAATGTTTTTATTTAAAGACAGAATAATAAACATTGTGAAAAAGCTTGATATACCTGTGGTGTACGCATTGTACACCAATTCTGAACAACCAAGTGTATTAAAATTTGAACACATTAAAGAGTTAACTACAGATTTAGATTTTGAACAGTTATACATCCCAGAATCAGGGTTATATGAGTTGATACTTGAGAGTAAAGCAGAAGGTGCACGAAAGTTTAGAAAATGGGTAGTAGAAGATGTACTACCAACCATTAGAAAGACTGGTGGCTATGTAGCTGATGAGAATCTATTTATAGAGACATACCTACCTTTTGCAGATGATAATACAAAAATATTATTTAAGCTCACATTAGAAACAATCAGACAGCAGAATGAGATGATAAAACAGCAACAACAGGAGATTGTAAGAATGAAGCCTAAAGAGGAATATTATGATGCTTTGGTTGAACGAAACCATCTAACCAATTTTAGAGATACAGCAAAAGAGTTAAGAATTCCAGAACGAAAGTTAATACAGTTTCTAATAGATAGAGGAATATTGTACAGGGATAAGAAGAATAATTTAAGACCATATTCAGAATACATGCAATATTTTGAACTAAAGGACTGGGTTAACAATGGTATAACAGGAGTACAAACACTTGTAAGACCTGAAGGTAAGAAGTTTATAAAAGATTTGTGGGAGATGGATAATTTTTCTGTATATGAGTTTTAATTAATAGTCCCGCCACTATTTCCAATTTTTAGAACTTGGTGGCGGAGGAGAAAATAAAGAAAGTGAGGGTATTAAAAAATGGTCATTTTAACAAATACATTCAGTCTTAATATGTTAAATTTGGATATGGAATGGAATATTTCAGTAAAACCTTTAACATTTAGACAGGTAAAACGTATGATTGAAAAAGCTAAAAACCGTAAAGCTTTTAACAGTTTCATTAGAAATGAAGATTTAGCAAGGTGTTTATCTAAAATTTTAGAGACAGAAATTCCTTGTAATTATGATACATTTCAATTGTTGCCTTTTCAAGTACTAATTGTTGTGTTGTATGCGGAGGAAAGGTTACCAGCAGGTGCTACAGAATTTCCAGTTAACACTGAACTAAGGTTTGTAAAAATCACTATATCATAAAGTTTTTAATAATAATCAGTTTCAAAATTTAGAACTTGTGGGCGGGGCAGGTTGGGAATTGGTTTTGTTGTAAAAAAGATAAATCAACCAGATAAGAAAAGTTAGGAATTATAAAAAATAAGGAGGTTACTGTTATGTCAATAATCAAGTGGGATGAATATGGATATCCGACAGAAGAATCATTAGAAGAATTAGAAAAGCTTATTAATAGTAGTAATTATAAAGAAGCAGTAAGTGCATTTTATGAAGCTTTAGAAGAAAATTATTACCCTGATGCGGTGGGCGTAGAAGAAAAAGAAGTGAGAGGTCATGTAATAGAAGTCTGGGCTTATCACACATTTGGTTGGTCGGGTAATGAAGCTATTATAAAAACTCTTGCAAAAAGTTTTCTTTTTGTTCTGTTTTTGGAAAGATATGATGCAGGTGGACATTATTATTTCAAACTAAAAGAAGAAGCTTTAAAGATTTAATTTTTTGCCCCCGCCCTAAAACTCTAAATTTTGGAAATGGTGGCGGGGGCTAAAATAAAAAATTTTTTAATTTGCTTTAGAAAATTTAAAACTTTTTTCAATAATTAATTATGAAAGGAGTGAGATAAAAAGTGTTAAGAATAAATGATAACTTCGACAAGGATTATAGAAATGTAAAAATTAGGAAAGGTAATTTTAAAGTGTATTTTAACAAAGATTCTGCAAGAAGTCTCCATCTTCTGTAAGATGGAGATGAATTGCGGAGGTAGATAAGACATTCCCATCTTCGAGAATGTGTAGTATATGTGGATATATCAACAAGGAGTTAAAACTGAAGGATAGGGTATGGGAATGTCCTGAATGTAGAACGATTCATGATAGGGACGAAAATGCAGCGAGAAACTTGAGAAACTATGGAATTTTTTGTATAAGCAACAAGTAGGGTGGGAACCATCCGAATTTACGCCTGTGGAGATTGGACCTCTACTACTGGGGATTCCTTCCCCGATAGCAAGTCTGGTCGATGAAGCAGGAAGCCTCCACCTCTTCAGGTGGATGGTAGTTCACGTGAAGAGGAATCAATGCAATTAATTGAATTTATACAAAAACAGATAATCTTTTATTTTAATGGAGGTGATTCTATTGACAAAAATTGAATATTTGAGACGTCAAAAGAAATTGACACAAAAGAAACTTTCAGAATTAGTTGGGATTAATAATGTAACATACAACTCTATTGAAAGAAAAAAGTTAAAAGCTTATCCAAAAGTAATGCAAGCTTTAGCAAACTTTTTTAATAAACCAGTTGAAGAATTGTTTGATGAAGATGGAGAACCTTTAGATGTTGAAATAAAACTTTAAGGAAGGAGTTGGTTACTATGAAACAAAAAGATTTATTTAGAGAAGTTGCTTCTGAGGTTAATCTTCCAATTTATAAAGTGAAAGAAGTTTATGATTCTCTCTGGAAAAATATTGGTTCATCTTTATTAGCAGGTGAATCAGTAAAGTTAGGAAATCTTGGGACGTTTAAAGTTAAAACAACAAAATCAAGAGTTGGTAGAAATCCAAAAACTGGTGAAGTAATTCAGATTCCAGAGAAGAAAACTTTGAAATTTAAAGTTTCAAAAACATTTAAAAATATCTTGAACTAAAAAACCTAATTCTGAACCCCCTGCCATCATTTCCAAATTTTAGGACTTGGTGGCGGGGTTAAATTAAAAGGAGAGAAAAAATGGAAAACAAAAGTATAAAGAATATTTATCAAAAATTTAGCAAGAAGACTCCCACCTCTTTAAGGTGGGAGATGAATTGCTAAAAGTATGATACAATATTTTTGGGTGATTTCAGATGTACAAAACACAGAAAAATCATATAAAAGGGTAGCTTAGCTGCTACCAAACTTCTCACGAAGCCTCCACCTCTTTAGGTGGATGGTAGTTCACTGTTAAAAGGAGAGGAATAAGATGTATAAAAAGAAAAGTTTAAAATTGATTTGTAAAAACTGTTCTAATGAAACTGACAATTTTTCATTGTTAACAAATACAAAGGGTGAAGTAGAGCTAGTTTCTCTTTGTGATTGGTGTAAAGCAGAACTTATGGATTTACTTTTGGAATATGCATGGGTAAAAGGTGGAGAATTCGAAAAGGAAATAGCTACATTATATGAAAAATATTTGGATAATACTTTAGGGGAATACTTTGTTGTTTTAGAGTGATAAGAAGTTAAGTATAGGGTAGCCAAATGTGGGCGGAACAGGCTAAGAAAAATAAAGGAGAGTGATTAAAGATGGATGACAAAATAGTTCTTCTTTTCAACGCTTATTTGTATCGTGGTAAAACAGCTGTAGATAAGAAGGAGGTTATACGAAATTCAACAGACGATGATTATGAAAATATTGCTCTATATCTTTCAGAGGACTTTATAAAAGAAGCATATAAAATGTTGCAGAAAACAAAGAAAGCTATTGTTGAGGGATATCTAGAACTTTAGAAAAAGTAAAGACATTAATGTTTGAAAGGAGGTGTGAGCGCAGAGGACTTCATTTGAAGAAAATAGAGTCTCCTGCGCTCAATTATGATAAAGTGCAGTTGGTGTAATTGTAAACCAGAAGAACATTCCTATTATTTAAGATGTCCTTTGTTTAATAATGACTGGATATGTGATATATGTTGTTTCTATGATATCTTAGACATTGACCCCAAAACAGGTGAGTTGGCAATTTTAAAAGTTATAGAAGAAAAGACGGGCAAAAGATTAACTAAAGAAGAATTGTTTGAAACATGTGAAAAGTGTAATAAACAATTAATCAAATATATTTCCGAAACATAACTGTAAAATTTTTAGAATAATGTATACTATTTGAAAGAGATGGTTAGTATGAATAAATACAAAGTATGGTGAGAAATATTCTTTAAACAAGAATACAAGGAGGAGTAAATATGAAATGTCCTCAATGTGGCGGTAATATATTTCAGATGAGTATTCAGTTGGCAATTGTAGTCGATACAGATTTTGATACTGCATATATAGATGATATAGAAGATTATCGAGGTGCTATATGTGTGCGCTGTGGTGAATGGGAATTAAATGAAGGTGATATCTTTGAACCAGTTAGAAAACTTGTATTTGACTATGACAAAATAAGAGAAGTTTTGAATAAAGCAAAAATGGCGAAATGGGAGCAACCTTTTAGGAGGAATGGTTAATATGATATGGTGGGAAGAAAAATATCCTTTGATTTTGTCTTTGCTCATAACAGGGATATTATTCATTCATATTTCTTATAACTTCTGTCACCCTCAAAATTTTGAAAACACTTTGAATGCAATGATTACAATTGACTCAATATTACTAGGATTTTTAGGAGTATCTCTTTTGATTTTGTTAAGTATACATGATAGAAAAGTTGTTGAATTTCTTTTCAAAAATCCAAGTAGGAAAACCCTCAAAATGTATTTTAAATCTCCTATAATTAGTGGCTTTGTTAATCTTATTCTTTCTATAAGTTTTGTTTTCATAGGATATTTCATAAACAAATTAATGTTAATAATTTGGCTTTTCACTGCGCTTTTCTTTATTTTGTCATCGTACAGGATAATAAGTATTGTGATGCACATAGTATTTAAAGACCCAACAGCAACTAATGAAAGAAAACCAGACAAAGTTTTAGATGCTAATAGAGAAAAAGAACTAAAGGAAAAGTACAAATTCTAAGGAGGTCATTGGGTATGGAATATAATTTCGACAAGATATATAACTTGTTAAAAACACATTTAGTTTTAAACGATGATGATTTTTTATGTAGCGATTCTTTAGGATTAACACAAGACCAATTCATCAATCTATTCATGTCAATAAAAGAAAAAGCAAAGAATTCAATAGAATATCCTGACCAAAATTTTTTTGTATCTCAATTTGTTTTTCAATACAAGGATGAAATAATTATAGGACGTGAATTATGGGGACAAGGTTGGGGATGTCAGTTTTTGTTGGCAAGAAGTTTCCCTGAAATACAGTATGACAAATCTAAAGTTTTTAGGTTGTAATATTCTATAGTTAAGGAGATGGTAAGTGTGAAGGATTTTTTACTATTGTGTGGTGCTTGTGGTGTGTTTTTAATATTTTCATTGTTTGTTATTTTAGCATCAATATGGTTGATAGAAGAAATAATAAAAGAATTTCAAATTCTTAAACAAAAAATTAAGAGTAAAGATAATTAATTCCAAAATTTAGAACTTGCGGGCGGGGATAAAAGAGAAAGGAGGTTTTCTTCATGAAAGCATACAAAGCAGTATTTAAAGTCAATGATGAGATAAAAGATTATATAGTTATATCATCATCAGTAAGTGAAGCAGAAACCTTAGTAAAAGGACAATTTCCTGAAGCTGATGTGATTGAGATTATACTTGTCTCTGAAAATGTGATTAGTAAGTAATTTTTATTATTTTGCCCCCGCCACTTTCTCTAAAATTTGGAAATGGTGGCGGGGGCTAAAAAGAAAATTATCTTTTCCACTCTTTCCCATTCATAAACATTATTCTATTAATCTTAACATTACTAACTGAATACACTTCAGGAGGCAAAGAAATTCTTATATCTTTAGGATTAGAAAAATCTATGAATAAATGATGTAAGACTACTTTTTTCTGATTTGCAGTTTTTCTTTTAAAGATATCATAGCCATCATATTGAACTTCTAATGCTATTATAGGAGATACTTCAAGATTAGTAAGTTGGATATATAAATTGTTTTTATCTACATAATAATCTCTTAAAATAAAAGGTTGTCCAAACGCTTTTCGATATTGTCCTAAAATAAATTTAACTTTGTTCATATAGTTTGATTTATAATACTCATCAAAAACTTCAATTTTAGGATTTATTTCATGAATTAACTCCCCATAAGTGATAGGTTCTTTTCGATGAATCCATACTGTGTCTAAAAGAATATAACCTTCTTCAACTTGATTTGGGTCAGAAGTAAATTTCCTAAATACTTTATCAGTTGCTGGGTCATAATAATATTGAACATAGTTTTTTGGTGTGGGAGTTAAATCAACACTCCAGATATAATATTCTGTTTCAAGACTTTTGAATGAAATTGATATTTTAGTTTTTGTTCTATTAATCTTAACATTATCATTGAATTTGTCCCACCAGAGAATTTCATCTAAAAAGATGAAAGGATGATATTTTGTACTACCAGTTGGACAATATAACCATAATATAGGAACTTTTCTACTTCCTAAACGTCCAAAAATGTTTGTGTATTTATAAGTGGATACATTTACGTTTTTAAAGTTATAAAGAATGTCAGCATTAGGTGTTCCACCAAATATTACATATGTTTTAGGGCTAAGATTAAATATACAATTGTTGATATCATACCATGACAAATTATATCCATTATCTTTTAAATGATACCCATCAATAAAATAATTTCCTTCGACTTTGTAAAGCATAATTGAATAACCACCAATTCTACAATCTAATTCTTTAAGTGAAACTTCCTCTATTTTTGGTAAATAAGCAAAAGCTTGAACAGGTATAAATAAAATGATTAAAAGTAAAGCAAGGAATTTTTTCATAACGACTCCCCTTTCTTTTAATTTTTCCCCGCCACTCTCTCTAAAATTTGGAAATGATGGCGGGGGCTAAAAAGAAAATTTTCCTAATTCAATTATACACCTCTTCCCTACCCTATTTCAAAATAAATTTTAAAATAATTCATTTCAATGAAAGATATCCTATTAGAACTTTCTACTTTGGATTTGATTACTAATCTTTAAAGCAATCTTTCATTAAAAACTTTTCTGCTAAGATTATTCACTTTAAATTTTGTTGCCAATTTCTGGAATGACCTTTCACTAAAAAATTTCCTGTGGGAGATGTGAAGCCACCTCGCCGCCGAGGCTCATTCAACCCTCTTCAAGGCACTGGGGGGGTGTTAGAAATAAAATCCACTTTAAAAAGACACTTTGTTTGCCAAAAACCAGGCAAAAGGGGTATTGCACTAAAAAACAAGGCGTGTTATATTAAAGGCGTCGCTGGTGAGGAAAAACATCAGCGACCACACACAATTGTTAATTGTGTGTATGTAATTAAAAAATAAAAATGGAGGGCGGGTAGAAATGGTAAAAAATATTTTAAAAAGATTAGGATTTGATGATTTAGAAGAGATTAAAGAAGGAAATCTTGAAGAAAATTATAAGGTATTTTTTAAAAACGCGATTTATACAGAGTGGTCTTACAGGATTATAATAGTTCAATTTAAAGATGGTGCATTAGCTTCTGTAAGAAATCATCACTCTGTTAGCAATGTTGTAGGTTTAAATTCAATTGCACATAATATTAAGTATTTTGCTGTGATTGAAAAGAGTTTAGAAGACATAAAACCTTCATGCATTGTTTATAATATGGAAGATGTAGATATAGAAATGATTCATTTAAAACGTTTAGAAGAAATTCTTGATGCTGCATTCCCAAAGGAGTAGGGGAAAATCCCCTACTCCAAAAGTAGCCTTCCCTTTGGGGATTGAGCCTTTCGGCTCAAAAAAAAATAAAAAATAGGAGGGTGATTTGTATGAAAAAATCTGAACTGAAAAATTTAGTACGAGTTAGTTTTAATCAAGAGTGGTTTTTAAACAACAAGATAAATTTAGCTTATATGTTAGCAGGATTACCCGAGAATGATTCAGGCTCAAAAAGTATAGTAAATTTTACTGAAGAGGTAGATTTTTTTAGTATTAAAGTATCAGTTTATATTAGTAAAGAGAATATAGGTAAATTTGAGGAATGGTATAGAGAAGTGCGAGAAGAGGAAGAAAAACAATTGAAAAAACAAAAAATCGATACAATTTTGGAAGATGAGGAATTGTTAAAAGAGTTAATGAAAAAATTACAAGAAAAACAACAAACAAAAAAGAAGTAGGTAGGTTTTTACCTACCTACTTCTAAAAAATAGCCTTCCCATTGGGGATTGAGCCGAAAGGCTCATAAAAAATAATTGAGGGGGTTGTGGAAAATGGAAAAACCTTTATTTTTAGGATATGTTGGACATGATACCGTTATGTATCTTATAGAAAAAACAAAAGAAGGTTGTAAAGTTTTATTGCATTATTCACCTTGCAGTAGTTGCTCTAATGAGTATTTTGAAGAAACAGAAGAAACATTCTGTGATGGCTGGATGGGAACTTTTAGATGTTCAAATTGTCATATAGAAGAGTAGGTTTTCCCTACTCTTCTTTTTTATTTCTTTTTGCTGATATATATTATTTTATTTATTGAGCGGCGCAAAAAATTCCAGGTTTTTGTAGCCTTCCCTTTGGGGATTGAGCCGAAAGGCTCAAAAATAAAAATGGTGGAGGCGATTTTAAAATGATAAATGTAAAAGAATTAATGAACAAAGCTTATGAGATTGAAAGACAGGTTTTAGAGTTTTTAAAAGCTTATAATCACTTACAGGTTTATTATTTTGATAACTTACAGGTGTTTTTAGGTATTGATAAAAATATTGTTGAAAAATCTGTATATGTAACTTCATGGGAAAGGGGGTTAATGTTTAGGTTTATTTACTTAAAAACATTTGATGGATGGATTAGCTTGCATAAGTCTATCTTTGAAAGTTATAAAAATCACCCATTCTTTTTTGAAGGGATTGAAGCTATAGCTATAGTAGAAAGAAATATGTTTGAAGTACAACCTACTTGTAGTATATATTTTACAGATAAAAAAGAACTGGAAAAACTTGTAAATGAGATAAACATTGAAATGTTAGTAGATGAGGTGCTGAGTGAGGATTAAGCCTCACCCTTTATTTTTTCTTTTAATTTTAGTAAGTATATATTATTTTTTTTATTACTGAGTGCGCCAAAAAATTCCAGGTTTTGGATAGTTAATCCTCTCTTTTTGTGCAATATAGACAAGTAGCCTATATAGGCAAAATCGCTTCTAAGTATACAAATTGCACAAAAAGAGAGGGAGAATTGAAGTAAATCAAGAAAAAATAGAAAAAATTGGCAAAAAACAAGCAAAAATATTTACCTAACAAACCGAGAAGCCGAGCGCATTTTGCTTGGCTTCTCTTTAAGTTAAAGATATTAAAAAACTTAGAAGATAAATTTATAAAAAGAGGAGGTAAAATAAAATGTTAAGAGAATTTATTAAAATTTGCGAGCTATTAGGTCTTGATTATGAAGACGAAAATATTTTAAAGATTTATGTAAAGTTAAATGAAGAGACAAGATATTGTCTTACAGAAGATTTTTACTACAAATTTGCGGGTGCAAAAATTCCAAGTTTTTTAGAAATAAAAATGGAGGTGTTTTTTATGAAGTTTATTAATCTTACTCCACACGAAATTTGTGTTATGAATGACGAGGGGGAAATAGTTTTAAAGATTCCCCCAAGTGGTAAACAGTTAAGGTTACAAACAAAAAGTGTTCAAGTTGCTTCTCTCAATGGTATACCTGTTTATAAGACAAGTTTTATATTAGACAAAGAGGAGGTGAAAGAGCTTATAAAAGATGAAGACGCAATTTACATTGTCTCAACATTGTTATTGCAAGCTTTGAAAGAGAACGATATAGAAGGTCAATTTATAGCGCCTAATACTAACCCAGAATTTGTTATTAGAGACCAGCAAGGTAAAATAATTTGTAATTCTCTTTTACCCCCGCCCACCCTTTTATGGGAGCTTTTAAACCGAGCGGGGGCAAAAATTCCAGATTTTTAAATAAAGGAGGTGCTTACTATGAAAATTTTTCTTTTGCCCCGCCCCCCACCTTAAAAGGGTGGGTCTTTTTGTTAGATTTTTGATAAATTTGTATGATTTTAAATATAAAATTAAGGAGGGTTTGCTATGAAAAATATAAAAGTTCACTTGAAAGTTGAGTTAGATTCATGGTTGGTAGAAAGGTTAATTAAACTTGGAATAATTAATGACAAAAAACCCTGAAAAAGTTTTTATTTGAGCAACATATACAAGATGTTATTAAACAAAACAACCTTGACGCAATTATATTTACAAGAATAGTAAATATTTATGACAATGATGATGGATATTATCAATTTACTGCAATAGAATTAACATACTTTGATAATACAGTTTTAGGATTTATCAAAGTACCAGAGGAGTAGGGATTTATTTATTCTTTAAACTTAGCCCCCGCCACAATTTCCAAATTTTAGGATGTGGTGGGGGTTTTAAATTAAAAATAAAAAGGAGGGTTTTAGTTATGTTTGATGAGATTAAAAGAATAGCGCAAAACTTTGTTGATGAATGTGAAAGATTGGGTATTAAGCTAAAAAGAGATATGACTTTGAATGAGGTAATTGAAATATTAAGAGAAGAAGATAGTGATTATTTATCTGAATATGAGAGCGATTATTATTACAGTATATATAACAGTGAACTGTTAGAGGTATTAGCCCAGAATATAGAATTGCTTTACTATTGCCAAGATGTAGAAGCCGATTTTGGTCAATCATGTATTCAAAATCCAATGCTTATCAATGTAGCGATATACAATTACCTTATGGATGAGTATTCTGATTATACATTAGAGGAATTGGACATTGATATTAAAGAAACAGACGATGAGGAAGAAGATTTTTAAAATCTTTTAAAATCGAGCCTCGCCACCATTTCCAGATTTTAGGATTTGGTGGTGAGGTTTAAAAATAATAATAGAATGGAGGGTATAAAATGTATAAAGTTAATGAAATTGCTAAAAATTTAATGAAAATTATAACTGCAATGGATTATGACGTTACAGAAGATGCAGTTACAAATTTTATAAAGATAGGTATGGAGAATAAAAAAGAACTTTTGGAACTTTTCAAAGACAAACTTAATGAAAATATGAGAATTGAAGAATTAATTGACGAACCTTTAGTAAGTTTTAAAAATCTAAGAGATTTACGTGCAATTGTAAGGGATGGAATAAGGGCAGTTTTTGGTTTGTATAAGTATGATGTATTTGGTTCTATTGTAGATTTAGAAAAATATGGAGAAAAGTTAATAGAAGATTATTTATGTTTTATGTTAAATAAAACAAAAAAGAAAATGGGCCAAACATTCAAAGCTATAAAAGATTTTAGAGTTTACTATTATAATAAAGAAAATAAGAAAATATCAGTTAAATTGTATAAAGGAGATGATATAGGAAAAATAATTATGCTTGCACCTAATTTTGGAGAAAAAATGATAGAAAAAATATATAAAAAATATAAATTGCAACCTGAAGATATAAAAACAATATCTGATATTTTAAATAGAGAATCAACAAAAGAATTTCTACAAGTAGTATGGTCTATAATAGTCGAAAGAAATAGCATTCATAATATACCTAAGAAAATAGTTTTAAGTTTTAATTCTATTGACTATATTATGTGTACTTATCATTTCTGGGATGAAAATATTTTAAGTAAACCTTTAAAGAAAAATGAATATGTATGGCATTTTGATGATTTTAACGATTTGATAGAAAGAATCTTACCATTTCAAACATGGACTATAAGAGATATTTTACTTGTTCTTATAACAGAAGTAGATGAATCAACAGCAGTTAAAGTAAAAAGTATAACTTTAAATGACATATCTTATCCAAGAAAATTTGTTGCTGCTTGGGTAGGGATAGACTATAAATATAATGGTCTAATCATCACACACACTTTTCCAGCAAAACATAAAGTATATGAAAGATATATAAGTGAATTTATTGCAAAGCTTTTTAGTGAAGTATTAGCATGCAAACTTATAGTAACCAAGGACTATGAACCTAATCCAGAATATGGACAAGTGTTTGTTGACGAAGATGGAGAAAGATATTGGGAGCCTCCACCACCATATCATTCATTTTTATTCACTATAGATTATTTGGGCTATCCAAGTTATTATATTGTAAAAGAAGAAACAGATAAAATACTTTACATGGGACATGGCGGTTATACTCAATATGTATGTATGGAATGTGGGCAGGTAAAACGGTTTGAGCATGGCAATATAATTTTTCCTCAATTATCTATTTGCGAAGAATGCAAAGGAAATTATTATGAAAAATTGACATTGTGTTCAAAATGTCTTGAGCGTGTCCTCGTGAAAAATACTATAGAGTTTAATGGTCGTTTATTTTGCTATGAATGTTTTAAAGAATTACAAAAAGATGAGTCTTTAAAAAATAGGAATTTTCCAAAAATAACAAAATATAAATCATGGTGGGGTGTAATTTATTCTGACTAAAAGTTAACCCCGCCACCATTTCCAAATTTTAGGATTTGGTGGTGGGGTTTTTAATTAAAAAATAAAAAGGAGTGGTACCTATGATTAAAATTATCACAATTGTTGTGGAAATTGCAATAACTCTTTTTGTGATAATTCCTATAACAATTCAAAGCTATAAAGAAACAAAAGAAATTATTAAAAATTTAAAAAACGAGGAGGTGAGAGAATGAAAGATTTTTTAGATATTTATTGGCAGTTGAGGAAAAGACATAATTTTGAATTTTGGAGAGCTATTAAAATAGCTCTTAATCTTATGCAGTTTGTAAGATTAGTAAAATAATTTTTTATATAAGCCCCGCCACATTTTCCAAATTTTTGGTATATAGTGAGATTTTTAATTAAAATAAAAAGGAGGAGGAGAATAAAATGATATATGCAAAAGTACCTCTTTACAAAATTAATGAACTTTCTCCTGAAGCTTTTGAAAAAGCATATTATGAGTGGATGTCTGAATCTGATTATCCTTTTGCAAGAGACAATGAAGAATCACTTTGTGAATTTTGCAAAATTTTTAGTGTAAATGTAACAGACTATCGGTATGGTGATGGTTATCCATATATAGAGTTTGAATTAAATCAAGAGTCTGAAATCAAAAATTTAAGTGGTATTAGATTGTATAAGTATCTTATGAACAATTATTATGATTTGTATTTTATTAAACCTCTGAGATTTATTCGAATCACAAATGATGATAGAAGAATTGTAAAAGAATCAAAAGTTTTGTTTGAAAAATATGATTGCTCACTTACTGGGTACTATATGGATGATATTTTACTAAAACCTTTCTATGAATTTTTACAATATCCTAATAAATATGTAACATTTTATGGTTTGATAGAGACAGCATTAAATGATTGGGTTAAAGCCTGTGATGAGGATTTCAATTATTATTTTTCAGAGGAAAACTTTAAAGACATTGCTGAAACTAATGATTGGTTGTATTTAGAAGATGGTACAAGGTTTTATTCTATGGAATAGAAAAATTATAAAACTTTAAAACTGAGCCCCACCACCATTTCCAGATTTTAGAATTTGGTGATGGGGGCTTTTATAAAAAATTAAGTTTAAAGGAGGATGATAATTATGGCTAAAATAATAGTTTATAATCGTGAATTTGAAGTTCTTGATAAAGAAGAATTATTAAACATTCTCGATAATCTTGATTATTATGAGCTTAAAGAAAAGATTGAAGAAATGTACTGGGAAGTGTGGAGAAATAATAATATAACACTTTATGACTATGCATACGTGTATTTAGACGCACGAGATGGTTCTTTAAATATAGCAATTGCAGAAAAAAATTCTCAGTTACATCCATGGGATAGTTATTACAGAATTATACTTGCACATGTAGATTTTCCAATTGACATACCAGACGAAGAGTTAGTTGACCTGACAGACTCTGAGGATGATAAGTTACTTGAAGAAGCGAAAAACAGAGACGTAAGTGTTATGACAGTACTTGAAGAGATGGGTTTGTTGGAAGAAAGACTTACAAATTATTTTGATTTTTATGCGAATGAAATGACATTAAAGATATTTCATGACAGATTTACACGTAAATTTATATTTGACCAGATAGAAGAACTCTATAAAAATGCAAAGATGGAGTAGGGTTTATCCCTACTCCATAATTATTTAGTAAAATAAAATTAAAGGAGGGTTTTAAAAATGACAAGAGAGGAACTTTTAGAAGTTCTGGACATAATTGATGAGTATTGGAGTAATAGTATAGAAGAACCTGAAAATTTAACAGTAGAAGAATTAGAAAAGATTTTAGATGCTGAATTAATGTATTATCAAAATGATGAATTAGATATGCCATATGTATCAGTGAATAAGTTTGAAGCATTTTTGAAAGGTCAATTTGGAATTGTTACACAAAAAGCTTTAGAATATTTACTTGAAGAATTAAAAGAAATCAGTCCAGCTATAAGAAATTATTGGTATCCAGCATGGAATGATAAAAGTTCATGGTGGAAAGTGTATCACTTAAAATTTGAGAATGGACATGAATTATTGATAGCAAAAGGTGTATATGAAGGTTGGGCTGGAAGATGGTTATTGTATGTACCAATTATATCAGAAAATTGGTTTGAAATTCCAAAAGAATTTATTTGGATAAGATGGGATAAAGAAGGATGGCATGTTACACCTTTCTTTTCTGAGGATGAACTTAAGATAAAAGATTGTAAAGAATATACAGTTGTAGTTGATTAAAATTTTTATCTGAGCCCCGCCACATTTTCCAGATTTTAGGATTTGGTGGTGGGGCTTTTATAAAAAATTAAAAAATAAGGAGGTAATTTAAAATGCATGTAGTAAGTAGGAAAAAGGAAAATAACAAAATAACGTTAGTAGTAGACAGTATTGGATTTTAAGAAAAGAGTGTTATTTAACTTTTAAACCAATTTCTGACACAAAAACGTGGAGAAATGCTACAAAATATTATGAGGAAATTGAAAAATGGGTAAAGATGAAACAGAAATTTGTTGTTGAAGATATAAGTAGGGCAAGTAGTGCAGTGTTCGCATTAGATGAAGTTTTTGAAATAAGAGAACGTGAAAATAAGAATGAAATAATTTCGGCTGAAGAAGTTTTAGAATGGCTTGACTTCTTTAGAAATTATGACCCAGACGATGGAAAAATCAAAATTAAAGATGGAAAACTTATTTTTAAATGTACAAGTTGTTATTGTTGTCCTTATGTAAAATTCTATGAACACTTAATTTTAAAACCAGTGGAGTAGGTCTTGTCCCTACTCCATAATTCTTTTTTGAAAATGATAAATTGGGGCAATCTCACTGAAGATGAAAAAATTAAACTAAAAATTCATTTAGAAAAACATTTACAAGAGATAAAGAGAAGACAATAAAATGTTAAAAAATTAATTTGATTTTTAAGGGGGTGAGCGCTAAAATAGAAATAAAGAAAGATTGGAGGATTACAAATGAATTTAAAAAAGAGATTAATTCAAAAGATTAAAAATGGAAATTATCATATAGATGATGTGATTTTAGCTTTATTAGTGTATTATAGAAATCATCAATTAACTGAAGAAGAGTTGATAGAAATTTTAATGACATGCTATGAAAAAGAAGAATTATTAAGTGCATTAAAACGTGTTTTACCTTATGCTAAAGAGGTTTTTATTGACCAAATTATAAAAGAACTTAAGGAGGAATTAGGAAAATAAATTTTTATTTGAGCCCCGCCATCATTTCCAGTTTTTAGGGTTTGGTGGCGGGGCTTTTGATTTTAAAAAGTCAATTAGAAAATTTAAGATTTTTCACAATAATTAAAAGTGAAAAGTCTTAAATTGAAAGGAGCTAAATACATGGAAGAAAAAATTCAAAGTGAAAAGGTTACTAATCTCACTTTAATTCTTTTTTACTTAATTAATGTAGCTGTAGGAAATGAATTAAATCCTTTGGAATATTTAAACCTAAGACAGCTTATTTTAAATACTGGATATGACCCAAAAATATTTGAAGAAAAAACTTTGTTTGAGGTTTTACAGTTTTTCTGTGGAGAATATGCAAATCTTTAATCTTTAGCCCCGCCCTTAATTCCAGAAAATGGAATGGTGGTGGGGCAAAATTTTAAGGAGGGATAAAATGATAATAGCAGAAAAAGTAGAAGCTAAAGGTAAGTTATGGATTAAAGTAAAACTTTTAAATTATAACCCTTTTCTTTTTAATAAAATGAGGACAATTAAAGGCTGTCTTTATAATAAAGCTACAGGATATTTTGCTATTCCAATTGAGTATGAAGAAGATTTTTTAAATAAGATGGAAGAGCATTTAATTTTGTGGAAAGATAAAAATGAACATGCTGTATTAGAAGACACTATACCTTCTACTCCAATTGTAGCTGGGTATAGTGTTACTTATGATGATAAAGGAAATATAATTGACGCTCAAGGTTTTAAAACAAAACCCTGGGGAGAATTTCAAGTTAAAGGATTTAATCTTTTAGTTCAAAAAGATTTTTTGATACTTGCTGATGATGCAGGACTTGGAAAGTCATGGCAGGTATTAAATGCAATAGAGGCTAAATATAAACTTGGACAATTAAAAAGAGGTCTTATCATATGTAAAGCCTCACTTTTGTATAATTGGGCTCAAGAAATTGAGAAGCATTCAAATTTATCTTATCTTGTAATTAATGGTAGTAAAAAAGAGAGGTTTGAATTTTATACAAAGTGGGTTAATTATTTTTACAATATTATGGTTATTTCTTATGAAACTTTTAGAATGGATTTAGAAGTATTAAGACATTGCCATTCTAAAGTAACATTTGATTTTTGTGTACTTGATGAAGCACACAAAGTAAAAAATCCGACTTCTAAAATTGGAAGTGCTATTCATGTGATTCCATTTAAATATAAATATGTACTAACTGCTACACCAATTATTAATCGTCCACTTGAAGCTTATAATTACCTGCGGTGGGGCGGGGTTATAAAAATGAGTTGGTGGCAGTTTAGAAATAGATATGCTGAATTTGGAGAATATCATCAGATTTTATACTATAAAAACATAAAAGAATTACAACAACTTTTGCAAAAACACATGTTAAGAAGATTAAAGAAAGATAAATTAAAAGAACTACCAGACGTTGTATTTAGAATTATTCCTGTAGAAATGACTCCAGAACAAAGAAAACTTTACAATGCTATTAGAAAAGAAGTTTTAGATGAACTTGAAAATACAAACATTAAAAATATTCCATCTCAACTATCTAAATTATTAAGATTACAACAAGTAACAGATAGTCCATTACTAATTGGAAGCTCAATTGAAGGAGCAAAATTATATAGTTTAGATGAATTATTAGAAAATATAATTGATGAGAATGAAGAAAAATGTATTGTGTTTTCTAAATTTAAGAGTATGGTAGACATATTAGTAAAGAGGTATCAAAAATACAATCCTGCTATTGTTACTGGAGATGTAACTAATGAAGAAAGAATGAGAGAAGTTAATAAATTTCAAACAGATGAAACTTGTAAATTATTTATAGGAACTTCTGGTGCATGTAGAGAAGGATTTACTCTTACTGCCGCCACCCACGTTGTATTTTTAGATTTAGAATGGGCTTGGTCTTATATTGAGCAAGCCTATTCAAGAGCTCATAGAATTGGTCAAAAAGATAATGTTACAGTTTACTTTTTATTATGTAAAGATACTGTAGATGAAAAAATTTACGAAACAGTGTATAATAAAAAGATGATAAACGAAAATATGGTTAAGGAAATTCTCTAATTTTAACCCCCGCCCACTATTTCCAGTTTTTAGGATTTGAGGGCGGGGTAAAAAATAAAAAGGAGGTTTTGGCTATGTACAGATTAGAAATCTTTATTAATGCTTATGATAAAGCTGAATTAATAGAATATCTTCAATACATTTATGAAGCTTTAAGATATGATAAACAGAATTTTGTTCATTATGCGGATAGTCTTTCTAATGAATATTTTAATGCAATACTTTATAAAACTCCTGATGAATATGATGATGAAAAATATTGTGAGCAAAAAGCAATGGCACAGCCTGTTTTTAATGATTTTGAAAAAGATAAAGAATATTATTACTACAAAGATATTGTAGGACTTTCTGATAAAGAAGCAAAAAGAGAAGTAGAGGAGATGTTCTAATGTTTACATTATTTATGCTTGTATTCATAAGTCTTTTAGCTGCTATATTCTTGTTACCTTTTGTTATTTCTTCAGTAATATATTTTGCATTGTGGAATTATTTTGAAAAGAAAATGAAAGAAAGAAAACTGAAAAGAAAGCTCAAAAGAGGACTCAACATTTGAGTCCTCTTTTCTTTTTAGAAAAATTTTAATTTTTCACAATAATTTATATTGAAAGGAGGTTTATTTATGGATAGTTTTGATATACTTGATAAAACTTTAATTGAAGAGTATTTCTTTAGGTTAAAAAGGAAAAAAGAAGATGAACAATGGTTAAAAGAAAATGGTGAGAAAATTAAAGAAATTATGTTAAAAAATAGTCTTAAAAAAGCTCAAGTAGGAAAATTTGTTGTCTCGGTTTCTGTTCCAGATTATTCTAATTTTGATATGATGCAAGTTAAAGAAAAACTAAAAACTCAATATCCAGAAATTTTTGAACATGTCAAAAAAGAAGAAGTAGATGAAGAGAAATTAGAAGAAATTTTAGAAAAACAACCCGAGCTTTTAGAAGTTTTGAAGGATTGCTGGGTTGAGAAAAAAGGCACACCAAGAATTACTATCAATATAATTGAAGAAGATGATTAATGATTGAAAGGAGAGAGATTATTGAAAATCAAAGAAATTTATGTTGAGGCAAGAATTGTAAAAAATTTAGGTAATTATCAATCTTTTGCCCCCACCGCAGGGATTGGTATAGAATTAGAAGAAGGAGAAAACTATAAAGAAGTATATAAAAAAGCATGGGATATTGTAGGAGAAGAATTGTCAAAACAACTTAGTCTTTTTGAAGATAAGCCGATTAATAAAGGAATTACAAATCTCTAATTTGAGCCCCCGCCACTATTTCCAAATTTTAGGACTTGAGGCGGGGGTAATTTGTAAAAATCTTCAGAAAAGAGGTGATTATGATGGATATTTCACAATATTGTCAAAAATATAAGTTTGATTATGAGTATATAAGTCCACAGATAGTTAAAGTCTTTTCTAAATATGATGAATGGATAATAAGAGATAATAGAGGAGGAAAATACAGATATACGTTATTTCATATGTCTTCTTTATTGTATGGTAACAATTTTGTTCACCATAAACAAAGAGATTTTATAGATTTAGATTTTCTCTTTGCTTCTATAGTAAGACACGATAATTGGAAAGAAAGGAGAGTAATTGTTAATGGTAAAAAGAGGAGAAGTGTGGTATGCTGATTTAAGTGGTTATACTGTAATGGGCTCTGAACAAACAGGAGTTAGACCTGTTTTAGTAATACAAAATGATATAGGAAATAAGTTTAGTCCAACAGTAATAGTTGTAGCTATTACTAGCGCTAACAAAAAAGAAATACCTACTCATGTTCATGTTCAACTCAGAAAACCTTCTATTATTTTGTGTGAACAAATTTTCACTATCTCAAAACAAAGACTAATTAAAAAAGTTTGTGAACTTGATGAAAAGACCATGAAAGAAGTTGAATACAAAATAAAGGTCTCATTAGGATTAATTCCAATAGACTTGGAGGCGGTTGTTTAATGATAGAATTTTTTGTAAAACAAGTACTAATTTTGAGCTTATGTTATTTCTCAATAATTATGTGTGATAGGTTATACACTAAATTTAAAAATAATCTTTAATTTTTGCTGGTTAATTTTAACAAACCTCGTATCTCTTGATACACCTGAGTTGTGGACTATTTTTTACTACATCACTTTTTACAGCACAAACTTAAAAATTTCAACTTTTTTAATTATTATTTTTGAATATTTATTTGTTGCTAAAAATTAGAAGTTAGATTTCTCAAAATGTTTACAACTTGATTAATGAATAATATTTCAAAAAGGTGGTGGGCGGGGGCTAAAAAGGTATCTGCGCTTGCTTGACATGCAAGAGGTCATAGGTTCGAGTCCTATTATCCCCACCATTTATTTTTGTCAATAAGCCACATCCACAAGGTAAAGCCCCCAGGGTGGCAAGGTCTTTCCTGCCAGG
>Ga0079999_11666_pt1 | contig 67754 bp, 68 predicted proteins | sample YelNats1bottleC1_FD_69202 | JGI IMG/M metagenome (GOLD analysis project Ga0079999, IMG submission 69202) | Hot spring thermophilic microbial communities from Obsidian Pool, Yellowstone National Park, USA - site 1 bottle C1 (SPADES assembly)... | ecosystem: Environmental > Aquatic > Thermal springs... | reverse complement strand
GTTCAAATAATCAATCTCAATTCCAGAAAACACCTTTTTGGAAATTCTCTCAACAATTTTCATACTCGGATTAACCTTCTCTCCACCGAAAGGTTCAAACCCAGTAATGAGTAACTTCATATTATCCCTCCTAAATGTTTTAAGATAGAATTGTATTGTGTATTATTTTTATTCTAAATGATTTGTAACAGTTAGTCAAGATAAACAACAAATGATGTGATATTTTTCTCAAAGTTTAACAAAATTGTTGGTTAACAAAGTGTGTTTTTCATATACAATATATGTGGGTAGGAATACTTTTTCATTTGTTATGAAAGGGGTGGACAATCATGGAAAAGGTTAAGGTATGGAAACCTTCTCAAGAAGAGACAAAAGAAGCAAAGAACTGGAGTACATGGAGCAAAGAAGAAAGTATATTTGATTGGTACTATGATGAGCCTGAGCAGTTTTACGTTGTAGAAGGTGAGGTTGAAGTTGAACTCGATGATGGTACAAAAATTAGCTTTGGTGCAGGTGATATGGTGCGTTTTGAAGGTGGAGTAGGTTGTAAGTGGCATGTGAAAAAGAGGATCTTTAAGCACTACACTATTGGATAATTGAGGAGAAGCATGAAATATGAGCAAACTTAGGGCATATCTCTATTTATTAATTACCCTATTAGCTTTTTCAAGTATTGAGGTAATTTCAAAACCTTTAATGGGAAAGGTGGACGCATTTTTCATGACTGCCTTCCGTTTTTTAATAGGAGGGCTCGTATTAATGCTATTCGTTAATCAGGATGTCAAGTTAATAGACGTTTTTCCAATCATACTCATAGGCTTTTTAAATAGTGTAGTCTCCATGACCGCTTTGCAACTCTCAGTAAAATATTCAAATGCGTCCACTGCTGCAACACTCGTTGCTAGTAATCCAATATTCGTATCATTTTTTGCAATGTTTTTACTTAACGAAAAATACAAATTGAAAAAGTACATTGGAATTTTTCTTGGCTTTGTTGGCATATTCATATTCAGTCTTGGAAAAATAAATGGTGATTCTTGGCTTGGAATAATGTTTGGTATACTTGCAGCATCAACATTTGGTCTGTATACGGTTCTTATGAAGAGTTACAACAAGAAATACGGTCCTCTCGTTGTTACCGCCTATTCCTCCTTAGGCTCAAGTTTGCTGTACATTTTGGGGCTTGTTATTTTAAAGAGATTGTACATACCTGCAGAACTCGATATACGGGGCTGGATTATAATTACGTATCTTGGGATTGTAGTGACAGGAATTGCATATCTTACCTACTTTAAAGCCATGGAAACACTTGGAGCTACACAATCAAGCAGAATATTTTTCTTAAAGCCTATCGTTGCAACACTATTTGCAGTTGTTTTACTTGGTGAAAGTGTGAGTGCTGTTAAGATTATTGGAATGTTAATTGTATTATTTTCACTTGCCTTGTGAAAAATATCATGTGATTTAGAAAAAAGAAGTTACGAGCCAAAAAACAACAAAAACATTCAAAAGCAATTATTATATAATAAATTGAACATGTGAAATTTATCGATTATCATGTTATAATAATCACGAAGTATGAAGGAGGGATGTGTGTGGCCGTATGTGAACACCACAAGGAACTTTACGAAGAACTTGATGCTTATATTGAGGAAGTCAAAGACAGACCTGGTATTTTGATAGGAGTATTACACAAAGCTCAGGAACTTTTTGGTTGGTTACCGCAAGAGGTTCAAGAACATATAGCAGAAAAGTTGAACGTCCCTGTCTCTGAAGTATTCGGAGTTGTGACGTTCTATAACTTCTTTGCTACAAAGCCCAAGGGAAAGAACCAGATAAAAGTCTGCCTTGGTACAGCTTGTTACGTAAAAGGCGGAGACAGGGTAATGGAAAGATTCTTGGAAGAGCTTGGCGTAAAAGCCGAAGAAGTAACCGAAGATGGTCTGTTCTCTGTTCATGCTGTCAGATGCCTTGGTGCGTGTAGTATGGCACCTGTTGTACTTGTAGGTGAGAAAGATTTCTATGGTAAAGTTACTCCCGATATGGTTAGCAAGATCATCGCAGCTTACAGGAGGGGTGGGTCGCAATGAGTAAAGTAAAAAGCTTGGAAGAATTAATGAAGATTAAGGAACAAGCACTTCAAAACATTAAAATGAGAGAAACTGGAAAAAGAGGAAAAGTTGTCGTTGCAATGGGAACTTGTGGAATTGCTGCAGGTGCAAAAGATACACTTAAAGCAATTGTTGAGTACATGAATGAAATGAAGATAGATGATATTGCTGTCGTTCAATCAGGTTGCATGGGGCTTTGTGAGGTAGAACCAACGATCGAAGTTTCACTCGAAGGTCAAGAACCAATAGTATATGGACATGTAACACCTGAAAACGCAAAAAGAATCATTCAGTCTCACATACTCGAAGGAAAAGTTGTTTCCGACTTGGTAGTTAAAAGAGGAGAAGTTTAAACTATGGTCAAAGTAGAACATCAGGAGAACGCCATGGGTAAGATAAAGATTCATGTGTGTGTAGTTGTTTGTGAAAGTTAACGTTTGAGGATTTCTTTAACTTAGGGAGGCGAAAAGCGTGGCTCTTAAGACGAATACAATTCTAATTTGTGCTGGTGGTGGCTGTATATCTGCAGGCGAAGAGAGTGTAAAACAAGCGCTTGAAAGAAAACTAAAAGAATACGGTCTTGATTCCGTCGTCTCCGTTGTCGAAACAGGTTGTATGGGTGCTTGTAGCTTGGGACCGCTTGCGGTGGTCTATCCTGACGGTGTATACTATCAAAAACTTACTCCAAAAGCTGCTGAAAAAATAGTTGAAGAACATATACTAAAAGGACGTGTTGTTCCTGAATTTCTCTTTGAAGGTGAAAAGGAAAAGCTTACCGTCAAAGAAAAAGAAAGCTCAGAGATACCATTCTTTGCTAAGCAGGTTAAGATCGCTTTGAGAAACGTTGGTGTTGTAGACCCGTTAAGTATTGAAGAATACATAGCAAGAGATGGTTATTTTGCACTACACAAGGCACTTACAACAATGACACCTGAAGAAGTCATCAAAGAAATTAAAGACAGCGGACTGAGAGGAAGAGGCGGTGCAGGGTTCCCAACTGGTATGAAATGGGAATTTGCACGCCAGCAAAAGTCAGATGTAAAGTATATGATATGTAATGCAGATGAAGGTGACCCTGGAGCATTTATGGACAGATCTGTCCTCGAGGGTGACCCACACTCGATAGTAGAAGCAATGACTATAGCAGGATACGCAATTGGTGCTCAAAAAGGCTTTGTATATGTAAGGGCAGAATATCCGCTTGCTATAGAAAGATTGCAGAAAGCAATTGAAACTGCTCATGAGTACGGTTTCCTTGGCGAAAACATACTCGGAACAAATTTCTCATTCGACATAGAGATAAGAATAGGTGCAGGTGCATTTGTCTGTGGCGAAGAAACTGCATTAATGCATTCAATTGAAGGAAAGAGAGGACAGCCAAGGGTTAAACCACCATTCCCAGTTCAAAAGGGTCTTTGGGGCAAACCAAGTGTTATAAACAACGTGGAAACGCTTGCCCTCGTCGCTCCAATCATACTCAAAGGTGCTGCTTGGTTTAGACAATACGGTACAGAAAAGTCGCCAGGTACAAAGGTCTTTGCTCTTGCAGGAAAGATAAAAAATACAGGTCTTGTTGAAGTCCCAATGGGAATTACATTGAGGGAACTCTTATACGATATCGGTGGTGGACATCCACAAGGTAAACAAATTAAAGCTGTGCAAACTGGTGGTCCAAGTGGTGGAGTCATACCCGCAGAATACTTTGATACCCCTGTTGATTACGAATCCCTTGGCAAACTCGGTGCAATTATGGGTTCTGGTGGTATGATTGTTCTCGACGAAGATGACTGTATGGTAGATGTTGCGAAGTTCTTCCTTGAATTCACGGTCGATGAATCATGTGGTAAATGTACACCATGTCGTGAAGGTACGAAAGTAATGTACGACCTACTTGACAAAATAACAAAAGGCGAAGGAACTATGGAAGACATAGAAAAACTTGAAAATCTTGCCCAAGTAATTAAAGACTCATCACTGTGTGGACTTGGGCAGACAGCACCTAACCCTGTGCTTTCAACCTTAAGATATTACAGACATGAATACGAAGCACACGTCAAAGACAACAAATGTCCAGCTAAGAAGTGTAAAGCCTTAATCAGCTATGTGATAAACCCAGAAAAGTGCGTTGGCTGTACGGCGTGTGCAAGGGTGTGTCCAACAAGTGCAATACACGGCGAAGTGAGAAAAGTCCATGAGATAGACCAAGATGCATGTGTAAGGTGTGGAAGCTGTATAGAAGTGTGTAGATTCGGTGCAATAAGCAAAGTAACACCAGCTATAGCAAGCACCGTCTCAAAGTAAGAAATCCGAGGTGAGTCCCCAATGTAGGGCGACTCACCTTATTTTTTGTGTTTTTTGTATTTTTTCAAACTTTCTAATTCTTTTTTCCAGGGAGGGAAGGCGTGTGGATCGTTCGGTACTGAAAAACATTCTTGAAGAATTGAAAAGCGAACAACTCGAAGAACAAGACATACTTATTTATCTGCTTCATAAAGTGCAGGATCATTATCAAAGTCATTACATACCACCCGAAGTGGGAGAGATGATTGCCGAGGAACTAAAAATACCTCCTTCAAAAGTCTACGAAGTCCTAACATTCTACACAATGTTTTCTACAAAACCAAGGGGAAAATACATAATCCGCGTCTGCACTAGCTTACCATGTCATGTACCAGGTGGCCGAGAGATTGTAGAGTTTTTAAAACAAAAGCTTGGTGTAGATTTTGGTGGAACAACAGAGGATGGAATGTTCACTCTTGAAGAAACAGGCTGCCTTGGACTTTGTGGCGTATCTCCGGTTATTATGGTAAACGACGAGTATTATGGTGATCTTACTGTAGAAAAAGTTGAAAAATTGATTGAAAATCTAAAAGGCGGTGGTGTAAAATGACACCAATTACCGTTCTCGTTTCAGTTGATAGTAACAGTGTCTTGCTTGGTGCAAAAGAGTTTTCAACATACCTGAGAAATTTAATAAAAGAATTCAATCTCGAATCTATCGTAAGTGTACTAGAAACAGTCGCAGTAGGCGCATACAACGGAGTTGTAATTCATGTACTCCCAGATGACGTATACTATGTGGTAAAGACAAAAGAACAGGTTAAAAAGATAGTTGAAGAGCATTTACTGAAAGGTAGACAAGTTTGGGACTTAACAGTGGACAAAACTCAACTAAAACCTGCTGAGAAATTTGGGGTTAGAGAATACAGAATAGTCACAAGGAATATAGGAGTTATAGATCCAAAGAATATTGATGAATACATAGCAAAAGATGGATACTTTGCACTTTCAAAAGCACTTGAAATGAAACCAGAAGAAGTGCTCAACGAAGTCAAGGCGAGTGGATTACGTGGAAGGGGTGGCGCTGGTTTTCCAACAGGTCTCAAGTGGGAATTCACAGCAAAAGCGCAAGCAGACCAAAAGTACATTGTATGTAATGCTGACGAAGGCGAACCAGGCACATTTAAAGACAGATTAATAATGGAAGGTGACCCGCACACAGTTATAGAAGCAATGATAATTGCAGGTTACGCTGTAGGTGCGACTAAGGGGTACATATATATACGCGGAGAGTACTACAACTCAGTTGAAAACTTGAGAAAGGCAATTAAAGATGCATACGAATATGGCTTCCTTGGAGAAAACATTCTTGGCAGTGGATTTAGTTTTGATTTGACGGTCAGACTTGGTGCTGGCGCATACGTATGTGGTGAAGAGACAGCCTTACTTGAATCCATAGAAGGTAAGTCAGGCAGACCAAGACTCAAACCACCTTACCCACCTCAAAGCGGATTGTTCGGAAAACCGACGGTAATAAACAACGTAGAAACTCTCGCCAATGTTCCACAGATAATACTCAATGGTGCAAGTTGGTTTAAGAGCATCGGAACACCAAACTCACCAGGTACAAAGGTCTTCTGCCTTGCTGGAGATACCAACAAAAGAGGTATGGTCGAACTACCGATGGGAGTTACTGTTAGAGAGGTACTCTACGGATTTGGCGGTGGTGTAAAAGGTGGAAGAGAATTGAAGATGGTCCAAACGGGAGGGCTTGCTGGTACATTTGTCGGTCCAGACAAGCTCGATGTGCCTCTTGATTATGATTCAATGAAAAACCATGGTGTTAGTCTTGGCTCCGGTGTTATACTTGCAATTGATGATACGCACTGCGCTGTAGATTTAGCACTAAATGTTATGGAATTCTTCAGGCATGAATCCTGTGGTAAGTGTACACCATGTAGAGAGGGCACAAAAGTTGCGTGTGATATTCTCGAAAAAATGACGAGATTCCAGGCAACTGAAGAGGATTTGAAATATCTTGAGCAAATAGCTTATGTTACGGCCGATGCTTCGTTCTGCGGACTGGGGCAGAGCATCAATGTGCCATTGCTTTCGCTAATTAACAGCTTTAGAGAGGAATTCATTGCACATGTTAAAGATAAGACATGTTTTGCGGGGTTGTGCAAAGAGGTTAAACCGAAAAAGGCAGTTGTAAAATAATAGCTAAATAAACTAAAAAAGCCGTCTCGCAAGAGACGGCTTTTTGAACTTCATAACCTCAAATTTTAATATCGAAGTCTTACTATCTACAAATGAGTTATTGTGTGCTTTATTCTCTGTACTTTTTTCCAACATTTACCATCGAAAATGTTTTCTCAGTTCATGCTGATGAAACTGTTCTTGTGTTCAAAGAACAAAAGTATAAAGTATTATGTTTGGCTATTAATCATTCATGAAACTAACCTTATCTGGCATGTCTCAAAGTATCGTGATATGTGACAAGTCAAAGTATTGCTCGAAAAGTCCTTTGGTAATTCAAAACCTAAGTTTACAGATTTACAGATATGAACGATTATAATTGAGATATATGTCAATTGTATTTATCTCACAATATGGAACCAAACGATTTAATCCTTATAAGTATTTTGTAAAGTTTCTTGAATGATTCATCACACTCTTTGTCCATCTCAAATTTTAGATAAAGTGGACTTTCAGATACGCTCTTTAACCTCTGTGGGAGATCAACAAGGTCTTTTGCAAAGAAATCCGTTCTGTTTGTGTATTTTCTAAAAAATCTTTCTGCTTTGGAATTTTCTAAGGATATAAAAGGTATTCCAAAATATGCGCCGACGACTGTTGGGTGAAATCGTTCAGAGATTATAAATCTGGACGATAATATATATGATAAGACAGTATTGACCTCATCAGGGTTATCAAGATAATCTGCGTTCAATCTCTTACTTATTTCTTTTGCTGTTTGTATATCACTATTTTGTGCCGGGCAAACAATTATACTTTGAAAATATCTTTTCAGAATGTCATATTGTTCAACATTTTCAATTTTCCTTGGTATGAGAATCAAATCGTACTTCTTTTCTGGATGCGTATTAAGTGTGCTCAAAAATCTAATTGAAGGATCGCAGGAAAGCGTTGCTTTCTTGTTAATATGCTTTGCATAACGATAAGAGACGATATCGCGAGCAAAAACATATAGCTTGTCATTCTTCAAAGTGTATCTTAATAAGAATCTATCAAAAGGTTTTCTTACTGGTCCAAAGCTGTTACCAAATAGTATAACGGGTTTATTGAGGAGAAAGCTTATGTGGATTGAGAAAACATAATAAAAGAAACTCTTGAAGCTTGTTATATCTTGGAGCAGTCCACCACCACCGTATATAAAAGCGTCTGAGTCAAAGATTGCTCCAACGAGCTCAAGAAGGTTGAATCTTGATATTGTATCTTTACTTATCCTTTTTGGTAAAGCGAGGGTGTATTCAATTTTATATTTTTTAAAAAAATCTTCCATGCTAAGCCTCATGAGTTCATCGCCGAAATTTCCGTATCCATAATAGCCAGATAGTAAAACTTTCAAGGAATTACCAGCCCCCTTAGAGAAAGATTTATGTGAAAACCGTTCATCGATAATCACTGATATGATAGTTGAGGTGTTGGAACGTGGTTAAGAAAATTACTGAGAATGTTTACGTTATTGAGCATGAAGAAGCTGCAAATAATGTTATAATCGTTGGCAAAAAGGGTGTTGTTCTTGTCGATACTTCTCTCTTTCCAGAGAAGGCAAAGAGCATAGCAAAGTTTGTCAAGGACTTTACTTTGAAAAATATCAGTCTTGTCTTTAATACTCACTATCATCCAGATCACACATTTGGAAATGTCGCGTTTGATGTTCCTATCCTCGCACACGAATTGACAAGGCAGAAAATGGAACAGTTCGACACAGCATACTTTGCGACACTTGGTATAGATTATTTTAAACCAAGACTACCCGATGTACTTTTTGAAGACGAATTTGAATACGAAGATGGTATAAAAATATTATTTAGACACGGACCAGGTCATACACCGGATTCTTCTTATGTCTATATTCCAAGCGAATCAGTTTTGATAACTGGTGATACTGTTGTCAATAATATCCATCCAGAAATTGTTACCGATAGCAGCCTAAACACTTGGTTAAAAACACTCGATAAACTTCCGCGAGTTAACCATGTCGTACCAGGGCATGGGGATGTTGGTAATTATAATTCTATTAAAGATATGCATGATTATATCGAGAAAATCAGAAAACTCATAAATGGAGAACTTGCACCCTATGAAATCGAAAGAGACCCGAATTTTACCAATCGGCAGCATACCGAAATGCTTGAGTGGAGTATAAGAAACTTAACGGCTTGAGATAAACAACATACTTTCATATTTTATTCGTTAAAAAGCTGTTTGACATACATGTCCTGCTTTGCAAACATCTCTTCTGCGTTTGTTTTATCATATTCATGGTCGTAACCAGACATATGTAGTAGAGAGTGCACCAGAACGGTTATGAGTTCTCTTTCAAAAGTATTTTTAAATTCCTCGGCGTTTTTCTTTACAACATCCAAACATATGTATCCTTCTGCATAGGGCTCTTCTGCTACTTCCATTCCATCGCTTATATTTTCTTCATCCTCTTCTGTTACAAATTCTTCATTTTCAGTGTCATCTTTGTATACAAAAGTTAGAACATCTGTAGGACCTTCTTTGCCTCTGTACACTTGATTCATCTGTGACATGGTTTCAGTGTCAATAAATATAAAATGGATTCTTACATCTCCCATTTCTCTTTGAGCTATCTCAGTTAACCTACTATAGTAAGTCTCCAGAAGCAATCTGATATCGTCGGGGACATCGAAAAAAGCAATTTTAGTAGCCATGATTCCACCTCTTATAAATTAATAAATTAATGTTGCTCTCAACTGATTGTTTCTATCTCTTCATTTATAGCTGGAGTAGGGTATTCAATTCTGTGTTTTGTAAGGTTTTCAAAGCTTGTAGAGAAACTTTCCATAATTATTCTAAGTTCACTTAACGTAAGTCCCGTTTCATCAAGTTGATTTTCTTCGAAGAGTTCAATGATAGTTTTCTCAATAATGCGCTTGATATTATCGATTGTTGGGTCTTTAAGACTTTTCGCTGTAGCTTCAATTATATCCGCAAGCATAAGTATACCCATTTCTTTGCTCTTGGGCTTAGGACCTCCGTATCTGTAATTTTCAATATCGACTTGAGTGTTATCTTGAAGAGCTTTTAAATAAAAATACTTCTGCACTCGTGTGCCGTGGTGTTGAGGTATCGCCAACTCAATTTGTATAGGTAACCTATGTTTTTTCGCAATCTCTATGCCATCGTATACGTGCTTGGTTATTATGTTCTTACTAACATCCGGGGGCAAGTTGTTGTGAGGATTTTCTTCAGGAGAACGCAAATTTTCTATGAAAAACTCAGCATTTCGTACTTTACCAATGTCATGGTACAGCGCACATGCTCGAACAAGTATTGAGTTTGCCCCTATGCTCTCTGCTGCATGTTCGGAAAGCTCTGCAACTCTCAAACTGTGGTAATACGTTCCTGGGGCGTGAATTGAGAGTGTCTTTAACAAAGGATGATTCAATGTTGCAATTTCAGATAAACCAATATTTGAGTATATTCGGGTTGCAACTTCAACGTAAGGCAAAATACCAAGTACAGCTATAGATGAAAAGAGCGGATTGAGGAATATTATCACGTAATCTTTTGGTGAAAGGTAAAAATGCCTGACTGGCTCTTGGAGCAAAATCATTATGAGTGCAATTATCCCGGAGATAAGTCCGGCTTTTGCCACTTGTATCCGATTTTTGGTGTTTTTCAACATAAATGTGGAAATAAATACTTGAGGAAATAGTTGAAGGAACATGAAAAAATCGTGGTGGTGGAAGGCTGTTGAAAGTGATAAAATAAGTCCTGCACTTGCACCAAACTCGTAGTCAACAAGTAGAGTTATAAGCATTGGTGCAATAATTATAGGAATATAGCTTATTCCGTAAGATTTGTAAATGAAAGTGTTCAGTGTAGCACCTACTAAAAGTGCGGAATAAAAGAATAACCTGTATCTTATGTCAACGTTTATAACATTTGAGTTCCTTATGAAATGTTCAATAATACCGTACCATATAATGAGAATAAGTATGAACTCGTTTGCTAAATCAAGTATTCCGAGGTCGTATATGTTGTTTGCAACACTTATAATAAGTGCAATGATAACTCCGTCGTACATGAATGATTCGCTGAGTAGCACATCACTTCTATGCTTAGGCTGTTCCATCGTCTTCTCCTCACCAACCATATGGTGCTCTATTATTGTTTTTTACCTGCTTTTTCTTCTCTTTCGAAGTTATCGTATGCCCGAATAATCTTTTTGACCAGCGGATGTCTGACCACATCTGCATCTGTCAAATACACAAAAGCGATACCATCTATGCCTTTAAGTATTTCTTGAGCGACGACAAGTCCTGATCTCTCATCTATATCTATCTGAGTTATGTCGCCTGTAACGATTACTTTGGAGCCAAAACCCATACGTGTCAAAAACATCTTCATCTGCTCATAGGTCGTGTTTTGAGCTTCATCAAGAATAATAAATGCGTTATTTAACGTTCTACCTCTCATGTAGGCAAGTGGTGCGATTTCAATAATATTCTTTTCTCTAAGTGAAATGAACTTCTCAATTCCAAGCATGTCTATCAATGCATCGTAAAGAGGTCTCAAATAAGGGTCGACCTTTTCAGTCAAATCTCCTGGAAGAAAGCCTAATCTTTCACCTGCTTCAACGGCTGGTCTTGTCAAAACAATGCGTTGCACTTTTCCAGACTTCAAATAGTCGACCGCTACAGCAGATGCAAGATAAGTCTTTCCAGTTCCCGCTGGCCCAATTGCAAATACTACATCGTTTCGCTCAATTGCTTCAAGGTATTTCTTTTGCCCCTCTGTTTTTGCCTTGACTTTTCCTATGGACTTTTTATAAACCTCACTGGGATTCTCAATCTTTTCATTTTCTTCAACTATGTATTCAAATTCAGTCCAATCGAGCAAATGCCCGTCGCGAGTTATATTAACTACTTCCTTTAATATCTTCTCTACAACATCGAGCGATTTTTCATCCTCGCCCCTGACTCTTATCTCATTGTCAACAACGGAGATTTCGACATTGTACCTCCTTCTCAGATACCTTGCTTTATTATCATATTGGCCTAACACCTCAATCATAGCAACATCGGGAGGAACAATTATTCTTCTAACCGACACATCTTCACCTCAGCTTTACCTTTTCGGTTGTAATTTACCACCATTACGAGTATAATTATACCAGAAGAATTGAATGATTTCTGTTAAAATATAAATTCAGAACTTTTCTAATGTGTATCGCAATGGTTCAAATTACATTTAATATAAGACTTTAAAGGAGGAGTACCATGGCAATCATAAGTGCATCGATACTTGCCGCGAACCTCTCAGAATTAAAAGAAGAAGTAAAGAGAGTACATGGGTTTATAGATGAAATTCACTTAGATGTTATGGACGGTCATTTCGTACCAAATTTGACATTCGGCTATCCAATTCTTGAAGCACTTAGAACTTTTACAGACATGCCGATTGATGCACACTTAATGGTAACGAACCCATCTGATCACATTAAAGGAGTTATTGAAAAAGGTGCAACGCGGGTAACAATTCACCAAGAAGTATGTTATCACCTGCATAGAAATGTTGAGTATATAAAGGCGCTTGGTGCTGAAGCGTTTGTTGCTATAAATCCAGCTACCCCGATTCATACACTCGACGAGATATTGCCTTACGTTGATGGAATACTTGTGATGACAGTTAATCCCGGCTTTTCAGGACAAAAGTTCATACCGACTATGACTGAAAAGATAAGAAAGCTCGATGAAGTTAGAAAAGATAGAAAGTTGAATTTCAAAATTGCAGTTGATGGTGGAGTTGGAAACGATAATGCAGTCAAGCTCGTCAAGATAGGTGTCGATATCCTTGTGATGGGATATGGTGTTTTCAGAAACCAAAACTTACCAAACTTAAGAAAAGAAATCAAATAGCTAAGGCTGTGAATAGAGGTGCTTAGAGTATAACAGTTTGCGTAGCTTCGCCATATTCGTTCGAAGGTTCTGTGATAAAATTTGACCAACTTTTTAAATGGTGTAAAGATAATGGAGTTAAGAACGTGGTACTTTCCGATACCACACTTTGTGGTGTGCCAAAATTCCTAAAAGAAGCCGAAACTTACCAAATTAGAGCAATTGTCGGATTGCGTTTTGGTCATAAAACATACATTGCTAAAAACACAAAAGAGATAAAAGCTTTGTTCAAAATATATAGTAGTGGAAATACAGATGAGTTAGAAAAGAACTTTCAGTATATCGAACAACCACCGATTTACTTCTTGCCAGGTCAAGAGGAATACTTTAAAGCGCTTTGCGACTATTTTGGAAAAACCCCCGAAAATCTTTCGACCGTAGAGGATTTTGTAAAGTTGAAATCGAGTATTATTGGTGATTTTCAATACGATTTGCATAGTAATCAAATACTTTATCGTCCAGAGGAAGATATTATTTCAAAACTTGTCGAAAATGAGAGAGAATACACGGAAAGATTGAAATATGAAGTTGAAATTATTAGAAAGTTTGGATTTGAAGATTACTTTTACACAATCAAAAGAATAGTTGATATAGCAAGAGAAAATGATATAGAAATTGGACCTGGAAGGGGAAGTGTCGTTGGCAGTTTACTTGCGTATAGAATGGGAATTACAAAAATCAATCCTATTAAGTATGATTTACTATTTGAGAGATTTTTGAATGAAGGTAGGAAGGATTATCCAGATATTGATCTTGATGTCGAAGATGTGCATAGACAAAAGTTGTTAAAACTTCTAAAAAGAGAATTCAAAAGTGTGTACAACATAAGCGCATTTGCGACAATGCCGGAGAAGATATTGAAGGAATTTGACAACCTCGCACAATATCTTTCTGATATCCCAGTTCAACGTACAACACACGCAGCCGGCGTAATAATATCGATGGATGAGATTGAAGCTCCAGTTGTCCCACAGACTGAGACCTTGGAATGGGATATGAGAGATTTAGAAGGGCTTGGATTTGTGAAATTCGACATACTTGGTTTAAAGACTCTGACAATTCTCAAAGAGTTGCGAAGTAGTTCTGAATTCAAAGACAAGAATTTGTACGAATATATCGATTCTCTTATTCTTACCGATGAAGGCAGGAAGACATTTAAATACATATCAGCTGGCTTTACCGATAACATCTTTCAGCTTGATAGTGGTATTGCCAAACAGGTAGTCCGTGATTTAAAGCCAAACAGTTTTAATGAACTTGTACTAAGTATCTCCATCAACAGACCGGGACCTTTGAAATCAGGTGTAACGAAAGAAATACGTCAGTTCAAGAATAGAAAGATTAATAGATTCAATATTCCTTTACTGTCAGAAACTTATGGATTTCCTATATACCAAGAACAAGTCATGAAGATTGCCATGGAACTTGCAGGACTTAATTCTGTACAAGCAGATGAATTGAGAAAGGCTATCGCTAAAAAGGACATGTCTAAAATAAGAGAAACTTACGGAGAGTTAAAGAGGAAACTTACAGAATTATACGGTGAAGAAGGTAGCGAACTTTCCAAACTCATTCTGGCACTTGGAGAATATGCATTTAACAAGTCACATGCGGTTGCATACGCTCATATTACATACTTCATGAGTTATTTCAAAACCAACAATCCAAAAAGATTCTACGATGTTTATCTAAAGTATGATACGACTATTCTTCAAACAGCAATCTACAATCTCCAAGCAATGGGCTACTGTGTACTACCACCAAAACTTAGATTCTCTGGTGCCGAAAGGGTCGAAAAAGCTGAAGATTATCATTTGCCCCTCTACGTAGTACCAGGTATCTCTCTTGAAAGGGCTTATTTGTTGGGACAAAGGATATTCAAAAATTTCGAGGATTTTATCGAGAATTCCAATCTTCAGTTATCCAATATTGAAGCACTAATAAAAATTGGTGTATTTGATCCTATGTTTGAGAGCAGAAGAAAGGCAATACAAAAGTTACGTTCTGTAAGAAGCGGAATGAATCCTGAGGTTGTGAGAATAGGTGGGAAGCTTTTTGGAAAAGTAGTTCAAAAGGAAGAAGTAAAAGTAGAAGATGATTGGGAAAGAACGCAGATGGAACATGATGTTCTTAGCATAAGTATTACACCACCAACAAAAGTAGAAAATCATTTGGCACCTTACTCCTTAGCTTACTCCCTTGGTCTACCTTTTGGTGTACATGTGAGTGTTAGAGCTGGATTTGGAACAGATGGGAAGAGCGTATTCAAAGCACATATACCTGATGGTGATTATACTTTGATATACCCTGATACATACGAAGTTGGGAAAGTAAAAATAGAATATATACTTGACGAACCTCCAACAAAAAGTGAGATTTCAAGGTCCTCAAGCTCGAAAGGTTTTGAAAGAATTATTCTACCCAACGGAAAGATTATCGAAAATGCAAGACCTATAAAGAATTCTTTCAAGTCTGTGTTCTTAAAGGATGTAAGTTAAAACATCATGATTTGTTGGAAGTGGGAGATGGTGGTATATGACTTATAAGGAAGATATAGGACGTTTAAAAGAAGCACGTTATTATTCCAACTTCGAGGATAAAAGAGTTCGGTGCAAATTGTGTCCCAATAACTGTATTATAGATTTGGAAAGAGTAGGGATTTGCAAAGTAAGAAAGAACATAGATGGTCTATTGTATTCAATTAACTACGGTGAGATTACCTCGATTGCACTTGACCCAATTGAGAAAAAACCTTTATTTCATTTCCATCCAGGGAGTTCAATTATCTCTGTAGGAACATGGGGTTGTAATTTTAAATGTGAGTTCTGCCAGAATTGGGAGATTTCACAGCAAAGACCATTCTATACAAAAATAATAAAGCCAGATGAATTAGTCCAGATTGCTCAAGAATACAAACATGAAGGCAATATAGGAGTTGCTTATACTTATAATGAACCTACCATATGGTACGAATTTGTTTATGATAGTGCAAGGCATGTTAAGGAAAAGGGAATGAAAAACGTACTCGTAACAAATGGATATATAAACGAAGAACCACTATCTGATTTGGTGCCTTATATAGACGCTATGAATATAGATTTAAAAGCATTTAATAACGACTTTTATCAAAAAGTATGCGGTGGAAGGTATGAAATCGTCCTTAGAACGATAGAAATTGCTGTTAAATCCGGTGTACATGTTGAAGTTACGACACTTATAGTCCCTGGTGGGAATGATAAGTTGGAAGAGTTAGAAAACGAATTTAAAGCACTGGCAACTATATCAAAAGATATACCTCTTCATCTTTCACGGTATCACCCAGCGTATAAGTACAATAAACCGCAGACAGATTTGAGAATACTCTTTGACGCCTATAAATTGGCAAAAAATTATCTTAACTATGTTTATCTTGGTAATGTGTGGGATGAGCAATACGAAAGTACGTATTGTCCAAAGTGCGGAAGTCTTGTTATAATTAGAAGAGGCTATGATGTAAAAATAGTAAATCTCGATGAAGAAGGGCGGTGTAAGACGTGCAACAGCCAGATCGTAAGGAGATTATGATATTAAACAGAATAGTTATTTATGCGGTAATTGCCTTTTTCTTAGTAGTTGCAGCAATTTATTTACTATTTATTTCAGGTAAGACAGGACAGTACACAGACTTTGAGGACTATATATTTGGTACGTACATTAAGCTCCGAATATCTTCGAAGGTTAATCCCTCAACAATAGCAAAAGCAATATTCACTGAGATGAGACGACTTGAAAAGAAGTTTGATCCTTACTCTGAAGGGTCTGTTTTGTACAGTATAAACCACTCACAAGATTGGGTTCAAGTCGATGATGAGACACTCTCAGTTATAGACTTAGCGTTACGATTCGCAAGAGATACGGAGGGAGCATTCGACCCAACAATGGGTAGACTTATTGATTTGTGGGGATTTAGCAAATTCACACAAAACCAATCGACAAAAGGATTTCGTATTCCAGGTGTAAACGAGATAGCAGAAGCTGCATCTCAATCTGGATATCAAAAAATGGCTGTTGACTATACAAATAAGAGAGTGAAGACAAATGGAGTCTGGATAGACCTTGGTGGTATGCTAAAAGGTTACGCACTTAAGAGAGCATATCAAATAGCAAAAGAATTCGATAAGTCTTGTCACGGGTTCATAGAAGCTGGTGGGCAGATTATGATACTTGGTCCCAAATATAACAAGACAAACTGGGTAATAGGTATAAGGGATCCAAGAGGCGAACCGGGAGAGAATATCGCGATTGTTTACATGAGCGAAGGGTCTATAGCTACAAGCGGTGATTACGAAAGATTTTTCATAGTGGACAATGTAAGGTATCACCATATACTTGACCCGGTGACAGGTTATCCTGCGAACAAGGCTATGAGTGCAACTATCATAAGCGAAGATCCGGTCGTTGCTGATGCATTATCAACTGCGGCTTTCGTACTTGGCGAAGATAGATGGCTCTTTACTCGCACAGTCTTTCCAAAATACGGTGCGGAAGTTCTTCTTATAACTCCGCAGAAGAAACTTCTGAGAAGTGATAAATTCAAGATTTATGAAATAGCTGACAGATAAATTATCGGTCGAAAGTTTTCAAATTCATAGAAGGAGGAGTCAACTATGAAAAAGCTTAAGAGTTTTGGTGGAAAAAATCTTGGTGGAGGAAGTTCGGCACCTGGAATTCCGAAGAATTTTGCAGAACTTCAAAGATTACAGATGAAAATGGAAGAAGAGCTCAAAAATCTTGAAGAATCGTTTGCTCAAGAAGAAGTTCAAGTTGAAGTTGGTGGCGGGGCGATAAAGATTGTTGCAACATGCGACAGGCAGATCAAAGATATCGTTTATGAAAAAGACCTTCTCGAAGACCTCGAAATGTTCAACGATATGCTAAGGACTGCAATGGGCGAAGTATGGCAAAAAGTTGAGTCAATTAGAGAAGAAAAGACAAATGCGATAATTGCGAAGTATAATCCACTTGGTTAAAAACATGTAAGATTATAACTGCCACATGTAAATTCTTACAGCTGGCAAGATTTGGAGGTACTGCATGTTCAGATTTTTAAATTCTCTGTCTGAAAAGAGACAAGCTTATATGTACATAATATTGTTTGATTCTTTGATCCTACTCATGTTTTATGTTGTCAAAACATTCTTCATCGATAGTGAGATGGTTTATCTTCTATTTGGAGCCCAGTATGGACCTTCTGTATCAAAAGGTGAATGGTACAGAATTGTGACCGCCATGTTCATGCATGGCGGGTTTTTACATCTTGCATTTAATATGTACGCACTTTATATACTCGGTAATTATGCGGAAGGTATCTATGGGACGTACCGTTTTATTTCGTATTTTCTTATTACTGGTATTGTTGGAAACATAGCAACTCACTTCTTTTACTATGATTCTCTATCAGTCGGTGCCAGTGGTGCAATCTTTGGCCTTGTCGGTGCACTCTTTGGAGCCGGTTTCAGAAAAGATACTCCCTTCTTTCTCAAATCTATAACAGGTAGTGCATTATTGCCTATGATTGTTCTAAATGTTGCACTTGGATTTATACCCGGTTCTGGCATAAATAATGCAGCTCATATAGGCGGATTGCTTAGTGGAATGTTGCTTGGTTATGTAATACCAGTGTACTCTTCGTACAGGTCTGAAAAAATCTGGAAGGTTATATCGATAACACTAATAGTTATTGTTATATTAAGTTATATAATGCTCGTATATTCTTTCTTTGCATAATCAAAAGCACGAAGCTGGTATGTTGGAAGCGTTGATATTCGACCGAGATTTTGCCGAGATAGAATTGGAAATCGATGGTGAACCTACGGTGACCATAGAATATGATTGCACAAAGTAGTTTTTTGGAAATTTCAATCTGAAAAAAGAGGTGGTCTGGTATGACCAGAATGTACAGGTTCTTATTTACGATTCTTGTACTTTTTACTGCAACGTTTGTCTTGGGTGATATATTGGTTCTGTACAATTCATACGGTCTGCTTCTTAAAAGCATTGAAAAGGATTTCATCATACCTATGGATTGGCAGGTCATTCAGACAACAGCATCGAAATGGTACATCGAGAGTAAAAACATTGGACCAAAGTATCAGATACCAGTAGAGCTTGCACCAGGTATATATACCATGAAAGATGGCTATCTCATCTCTGAAAACGGGGATGTTTTTATGAACACTCCTTATGGTCTGGCAAAGGTTATTGAAAGGCCGGAGACAGAAAATCTCCTAAGAATGAGCGAAAATGCTGATGTATTATTCCAAATCCCCGGTTCGTACAGGATATATTACAGCCTCAAAGATGATGTCCTCGAGCAGTTCTTTTTGCTGAGAGCACCTATTGATAAGGCATACGTCATTCTTTCAACAGCCCCGGAAGAGCAAAGAAGTTCAAATGCAGTTTATAGTAAAATGGCTTTTGAAGAGTCAGCTCAAGAATTAAGTTCATCAGGTAGGAAGATATTTGTATTGGGCAATATGGAAGGACTGAGCAACGGGATAAATATTAAGAATAAATCGATAAAAGTAATAAGAAAAGATTTAAACAGGATAAACCTGACTTACACTTACACACATGACTGGCAACCAGCAGATTACGTTATTGAGTTGAATACTGGTGACGAATTGCCAGCTGGCGATGTTTATGTATACGGCAAGATACTTGGTTACACTGTTCCTATAGGTCGCGCATGGATGTCTGATATTAATAAAGAAGGTAGTATATTTGTTTCGAAGAGCTGGTTAGTTTATCATTCTTGGACGCTTGTGAAATCTACAAAAGCTGGTGGCAGGATATACATAGTTGGTGATTTGAATCTCAAAGGCAACGGACTGACAAAGGTGGTTATAAATGCTAAAGGATTATCCAATCTCTCAGTATCATCTGGTACAATACTCAAGCAGTCAGCTGATTATGCAGAGATAGAAATAAATGTATCCGGAAGTGCCAAAATTTCAATATCGTTCAATTATCTTGTTGATTAAGGTTAAAACTGATTAAGATCGGAGGTATAGCGTGAATAATCAAATACTTAGATTCCTTTCAGAAAACCTATTGAGTGTAAGTAAACCTGCAAGATATATAGGTGGAGAGTACAATAGTGTTTCAAAAGAAATTACAAAGGATACTCTAAGAGTCGCACTTGCTTTTCCAGATGTCTATGAAGTTGGTATGTCACACTACGGTTTGGAGATATTATACTGGCTTGCAAATGAATTGGATTTTGTATATGCAGAACGTACATTCCTTCCATGGCCTGACATGGTTCAAAAAATGGAACAAAATAATATACCTCTCTTCACACTTGAGACAAAAACCCCTATATTCAAAATGGACGTTCTTGGAATTTCCCTCGAATACGAACTATCTTACACTAATGTCCTTAAACTACTGGAATTATCGAAAATTTCAATTCGATGTTACGATAGAAATGACGAAGACCCGATAGTCTTAGGTGGAGGTCCTGTTGCGTATAACTGTGAACCAATCGCAGAAGCTTTCGATGCAATTTATCTTGGAGATGGTGAAGTCAACTTTCAACGGGTTCTTGAAATCGTAAGAGCTACAAGAGGTCTTAAGAGAGAGGAAAGGTTGAAGGAATTAAGTAAAATCCAAGGTCTTTATGTTCCGATGTTTTATATTCAAGATGGAAGAAAAATTCTTCCAAGGTATGAATTTGCACCAGAAAAGATTCACAGAAATATGTTAAAAGACCTTGATAGTCAAAAAATACAGGAAAAGCGAATCTTACCACATGTTGAAAGCGTTCACGATAGAATAGTTGTGGAAATAAGTAGGGGATGCACGCGTGGTTGCAGATTTTGTCACGCGGGTTATGTTTATAGACCTGTTCGTGAAAGAAGTGTGGAAAATATTGTTGAATCGATCAAGAAATTGGTCGAAAACACTGGATATGATGAAATCTCCCTACTTTCCCTCTCTTCACTTGACCATTCACAGATAAATGAAATCGTCGAAAATCTTCTTCCCTATGTTAATAAAAGAAAATTATCGATATCTATTCCATCTACAAGGATGGATGCATTTAACATAAAAATTGCTGAGAAGATTTCAACAGTGAGAAAGACTGGATTGACATTTGCTCCCGAGGCAGGGAGCCAGAAAATGAGAGATGCAATAAACAAGCAGATAACTTATGAAGATATCATAACAACTGCAAAAGAAGCCAAAAGTGCTGGTTGGAGAAGGATAAAACTTTACTTCATGGTCGGTTTTCCAAATGAGACAGAAGAAGATATACGCGAAATTGGAGAATTGGTAAAGAGGATTAAGAACCTTGGGTTTATGGACATAACCGCATCTATAAACTTACTTATTCCAAAACCTCACTCTGCTTTTCAATTTGCTAAATTACAAGAACCGGAGTACATGGATTATGTAAGAAAGATTCTGAATCCTTACAAAAAATACGGAAAACTCGACATAAATGACGGAAAAAAGAGCTTTGTAGAGGGGATTCTTTCACGTGGCGATAGATTGCTCTTTCCAGTTATTGAAAAAGCTTACAAAAGCGGTTACTATGATGAGTGGGGAGAGTACTTTTCTTTTGAGAAATGGTCAAAACTCTTTGAAGAAATTGACATTGAAAAATACACAGGTCCTTATCAACTCGAAGATTTTCCATGGGATCATCTCGACAGTGGTGTTGATAAAGTATTTTTATGGAAGGAATATCAGAATTACTTTGAGGCGAAAACAACGAGAGATTGTAGAGAAGGATGCGTTCTCTGCAATGTTTGTGTAGATTATAAAGTCTCAAATGTTATTAAAGGGAGGTAAGACCATGGATGTTCAAAATGCACAAAAGCAAAATAACCCATTTAAAAGACTTCATCCAAAGGTCTTCAAAGTACCTATTGATAGAATTCGAATGGGTTATTACTCTGATAAATACTTTACAAGATATGTAGAAGTACTGAAAAAAGATAACATGCATCCGAAGGTCTATTACCAATTCTTCCCGCGTGACAATGCAATAGTCTGCGGAATTGATGAAGCGCTTGCTATATTGAGATACTGTACAGGATATTATAAAGATGAGTCGAAAGCCAAAGAACTATACAGTGAGATGTTAAACCTTGATAAGGCTATGCAAAGCCTTTCAGTTGAAGGAAATGTGGAAGAGATAGTTGAATTAACAAGAAAGAAATGGGATTTGCGATTGAAATTAAACAACCTATGGGTTGATAAATGGGACGATATAGAAGTAAGAGCTGTCTATGATGGTGAATACGTACCTGATGGCGAGCCATTAATGACCATTGAAGGTGATCCGATTTACTTTGGTTACCTTGAAACGGTTTTACTCGGCGTTATTGCGCGTGCTACAAGTACGGCAACTGCTGTAAAGAAGGTTGTTGAGGCTGCAAATGGAAAGCCTATACTCTTTTTCAGTGCGCGATTTGATCATTATTGGGTACAGGCAACTGATGGATATGCTGCATTGAAAGCTGGTGCATTTGGCGTATCAACTGATGCAAATGCCGACTACTGGGGCGTTGAATCTATGGGTACAATTCCCCACGCACTAATTGCCGCGTATAATGGCAGTACAGAAGATGCTGCGGTGGCATTCGATAAGTACATGCCCGAAAATGTTAACAGAATAGTACTCGTTGACTGGGACAACGATGTTATAGGGACGACATTTAAGGTTGTTAAAAAGCAGTATGAATACGTGACAGGCAAGCATTTTATCCTTGGAGAAACGGATCCGTCACCTATAATAGGACCAGGTAAGAACAAGATATGGGGTGTTCGATTTGACACATCTGGTTCGCTTAGAGACAAATCCGTAACACCAATAGGAACTCAATCTTTTGGTGTTTGTCCAGAACTGGTATGGAAAGCACGGAATGAATTTGACAAAGTTGGTCTTAAAGATTTGAAGATTGTTGTTTCAGGGGGATTTGACGAAGAGAAGATTAAACTCTTTGAAGCGCTTGGTGTACCAGCAGATGTGTACGGGGTAGGTTCGAAGTTGCTTAAGAAGAAAATAGACATAACAGCTGACATAGTGGAAGTTAATGGAAAACCGTGTGCCAAAGTGGGTAGATACAAAAAAGACGCATCACACTTGAAAATCATTCCTAAGCGATACTGGGAAGAATAATTTACATTTGAGGAAACTTTGCTTGTTAAATAAAATCTAATTAGATGACTTTAAAATCGAAAACCTTTTCTGGAGATGGTTGTGTGTGGAAGATTATAAAAAGCACTATCGGAGAAATCGAAGCTCAGCTGATTGAAAAGATGCTTACTGCCTACGGAATACCCGTTGTTATACAAAAGACAGATGTGTTTGTGCATCCGATCTTTGGAAGTAGTGCACAGTGTGAAATACTTGTGCCGGAAGAATACTTTGAAGAGGCAAGTAATCTAATTTACAAGGAGGGAGCAAAGGTGAAATATACTCCATTGTACGAGGACCACGTAAATCTTGGTGCAAAGATGATTGAATTTGCGGGATATTATATGCCACTTCAGTATGAGGGAATCGTTTCAGAAGTAAATCTTGTAAGGAAAGAAGTTGGAATGTTTGACGTTTCTCATATGGGAGAATTCACTTGCGAAGGTCCAGATGCAGTCGCATTTGCAAATTACGTGGTCACAAACGATTTTGGGTCGATAAACTACGGAGATATCATTTACACAGCTATGTGCAATGAAAATGGCGGTTTTGTCGATGATTTACTTGTTTACAAAATTGGTCCAGAGAAAGTTATGTTTGTCGTTAATGCCGCAAATATCTCCAAAGACTTTGCACATATGTCAAAGCTTGCTCAGAAATTTAACGTTACGTTGAAAGATATCTCGGATGAAACAGGTTTAATAGCCGTACAGGGTCCAAAAACACAAGAAAAGCTCCAACCACATACAAATCTAAAACTTGATGAAATAGGTTACTATTCTTTTGCCGAAGGTGAAATATTTGGAGTTAAAGGAATCATATCGAGAACGGGCTATACAGGTGAAGATGGATTTGAACTCTACTTACCAGCAAATCAGACAGCATTTGTTTGGAGAAAATTGCTCGAAATAGGTATCAAACCTGCCGGTCTTGGTGCAAGAGATGTTCTGAGATTAGAAGCTGGATTGTTATTGTACGGTAATGATATGGATGATACAGTTACACCACTTGAAGCTTCGATTCCGTGGGCAGTTAAATTCGAAAAGGGTGACTTTTACGGTAAAGAAGCGTTGCTTAAACAAAAAGAAGAAGGGCTTAAGAGAAGATTAAGAGGCTTAACACTCGAAACCAAACTTGTTCCAAGGCACGAAATGGAAGTTTACAAAGATGGACGAAAAATTGGGCACATAACAAGTGGAACCTTCTCACCAACAGTTGGAAAACCCATAGCATTTGCACTTATAGATGCTGATATAAAACTTGGCGAAGTTGTTCAAGTTTTGATAAGAGATAAACAAGTTGATGCTGTGGTTGTAAAAACACCATTCTATCGCGGTAGTGTTAAATCGAGAAAGTAAATGATTTGATATAAATATATAAAGGGGTGATTTGAGTGCACAGATATATACCACATACAGAAGAAGAAATTAGGCAGATGCTCAAGGAAATAGGTGTAGATAGCATAGACGATTTGTTTATAGACGTACCAAAAACAATAGAAGGATACAAAATTCCGGAAGGAAAAGACGAATTCACAGTTAGAAAGATGGTTGAAAAACTTGCCAAAGAAAATACCGTCTTTGAACCAGAAAATGTTTTTATAGGTGCCGGAGTTTACTATCACTACATTCCTACCGTTGTTAAGCATATGGCTTCTAATCCAAACTTTGTAACCGCTTACACACCATACCAAGCGGAAGTCTCGCAAGGTACACTTCAAATGCTATTTGAGTACCAGACAATGATGTGTGAATTAACAGGAATGGAAGTTTCAAATTCCTCCATGTATGACGGAGCAAGTGCTTTTGCCGAAAGTTTATTGATGGCGACAAGAATTTCAGGAAAGACAAAAATGCTCGTTGCCCAAACTATAAACCCGGAATACCGAACTGTTGCAAAAACGTATACGAAGCCACAGGGAATTGAGATTACTGAGATATCATACGACGAATCTGGCAAAATCAATCTTGAGGAGCTCAAAAAGAATATCAATGATGAAATCGCTGCTGTAGCGGTTGCCTACACAAATTTCTTTGGAGTTATAGAAGACCTAAAAGCAATACGTGATGTTGTTCCACAAAATGTAGTATTTATCGTAGTTGCTGAACCTGTATCTCTTGCATTACTTGAAGCTCCTGGCAAGTTTGGTGCTGATATTGTAGTAGGTGAAGGTCAGTCACTTGGTGTAACACCGAATCTTGGAGGTCCTGGAATAGGTTTCTTCACCACTCTTGAAAAACATGTTAGAAAGATGCCTGGAAGAATCATCGGAGAGACGAAAGACCTCGAAGGCAGAAAAGGGTATGTTATGATACTTCAAACAAGAGAGCAACACATAAGAAGAGAAAAAGCAACATCGAATATTTGTTCGAATCAAGCTTACATTGCCTTAATTAATGCGCTGTATCTTTCAACGATGGGACCACAGGGTCTAAAAGAAGTTGCATGGAGGTCATATAACAACGCCCACGTTCTTGCTCAAATGCTTGAAGAAAGAGGCTTCAAAAGAGTCTTCAGCGGAGAATTCTTCAACGAATTTGTTATAAAAGTACCGGACAATTACAGAACAAAATGGCATGAAATGGCAAAGGAAGGTATCCTCGGACCAATTCCTTTAGACAGGGTTTACAAATCATTGGGACCAAGCGCACTCGTATGTGCTACAGAAGTAAATAATAAGAACTCAATGGCTAAACTTGTTGAGGTGATGAGCAAATGACAATCTTTGAAAAATCAGTATCAGGAAGAAAGGCTTACGAATTGCCAGAATACGACGTTGAAGAAATTAAGTGCAATATTCCAGATCATCTCATCAGAAAAGAGAAGCCAATGTTGCCTGAAGTATCGGAGGTTGATGTGGTGAGACATTACACAGACCTTGCATCGAAGAATTACTCTGTAGATAGAGGTTTTTATCCGCTTGGTTCTTGTACGATGAAATATAACCCAAAGATTAACGAAGATATGGCCGCACTCTTTACTAACCTTCACCCATTCCAACCACGAGAGACAATAACAGGTGCTGTCAAATTAATGGGACACCTTAAAGACCTTCTTTGTGAGATAACTGGAACAGATGATATGACACTCCAACCAGCAGCTGGTGCGCACGGTGAACTAACTGGATTACTTGTTGCACGTGCTTATTTTGAAGATAAAGGCGAACTTGAGAAGAGAAGAAAAGTGCTCGTACCAGACAGTGCACATGGGACAAATCCTGCTTCAGCTGCAATGGCTGGTTTCGATGTTGTTGAACTGAAATCGGGAGAAGACGGATGTGTAAATCTTGAAGAATTAAAAGCACATCTTGATGACAGTGTTGCGGTAATAATGCTTACAAATCCAAATACTCTTGGGCTCTTTGAGAAGGATATACTAAAAATAGCGCAGATGGCGCATGAAGTTGGAGCGTTATTATACTACGATGGCGCAAATTTAAATGCAATAATGGGGCGAACGAGACCCGGTGATATTGGTTTTGATATCGTTCACTTAAACTTACACAAAACATTCAGTACGCCTCACGGAATGGGTGGACCAGGAAGTGGTCCTATTGGCGTTAAAAAACACCTTGCACCTTACTTGCCATATCCAGTCTTAAGGAAGACCAACAATGGATACGACCTCGATTACAACCTACCAAAATCGATTGGTATGGTTCGTAGCTTCTACGGGAATTTCTTAGTAATGGTTAAAGCGTACACGTACATACTTACAATGGGAAATAAAGGACTTAAACATGTTAGTGATATGGCTGTATTAAACGCAAATTATCTGAGAGTGAAACTCTCTAAATTGTACAAAATCGGATACGATAGAATATGCATGCACGAATTTGTTATAGATAACGAAGACTTTGTTAAAAAGACCGGTGTTAAAACACTCGACATAGCAAAACGTTTACTCGACTACGGTCTCCATGCTCCAACAGTCTATTTCCCACTTATAGTTCACGAAGCTTTAATGATTGAACCAACGGAAACGGAAAGTAAGATGACACTTGATAAATTTATTGAAGCGATGGAAAAGATTAACGAAGAAGCACAGAGTAATCCAGAGGTTGTTAAAAAGGCACCTCACACAACACCGATTAGAAGACTTGACGACGTTACTGCAACAAAAAGTCCGATTTTCAGATTCAAGAAATAATATTCTAACATCAATTTAGGTGGTGAAAACGGTGCATCCAACTGAGAATATAACTCCATCGAAGACCTTGGAAATAGACGCTCTTGCAAAGAAGTTAATTGCCGAAGGCAAGGATGTTATAAACTTTACTGTAGGAGAACCCGACTTTCCAACACCGAAAAACATTGTTGATAAAGCAATAGAAGCTCTTCAAAACGGATACACTAAATACACAGATAGCAATGGCATACCAAAGCTTCGCGAAGCAATAGCAAGATACTTGAAAGAAAAGAAAAACGTTGAATATCATCCAGATGAAATTGTTGTAAGCAATGGAGGAAAACAAGCACTTTTTAATGCGTTCTCCGCGGTTCTAAATGAAGGCGATGAAGTGCTTATGTTCGCACCCTTGTGGGTCAGTTACATACCCCAAGTAATTTTGGCGAGGGGAAAACCGATAGTTGTTAAGACAAAGTTTGAAAATGGCTTTGTACCAACGAAAGAAGAAATAATATCACACATCACAAACAAAACAAGAGTAATACTTGTGAACTCACCAAACAACCCAACAGGTGGCATATATGATAGAGACACAATCAGGACAATTGCTCAAATAGCCAATGAGAGGAATATATTCGTTATTAGCGACGAAGTTTACGATGACTTGGTTTATGACGGCAAGCACATATCGATGTACGGGCTTGTCAATGAAGAACTCCTTATATATGTTAATGCTTTTAGCAAATCCCATGCAATGACTGGCTGGAGAGTTGGATATACGGCTACAAAAAACAAAGAAATCAAAAAAAGAATATCGAAGATCCAAAGTCATGTAAGTTCGAATATCAATACTCCGGCTCAGTACGGTGCAATTGAAGCATGCAGTACGGATAACACATACATGATCGAAGAATTTAGGAAAAGAAGAGAATTAATACTAAAAAAAGCAAAAGAGTACGGGCTAAAGTATGTTGAACCGAGGGGAGCATTCTATCTATTCTTCAAGGTAGATGGTAACGACGAAGAATTTTGCAAAAGTTTGCTCTCTGAAAAGCTTGTTGCGACAGTACCTGGAAGTGCATTTGAGATGCCTGGTTTTGTTAGAATTAGTTTTGCCACGTCAATCGACAAAATAGAAAAAGGTATGGAAAGAATCAAAGAATTTCTTGACAAGAAAATTTAACGAACTAATAAGTGACAAATCTGAGGGCTACGTTTTATGCGTAGCCCTTTTTGTATTTTTCTGTTAACCTAAGGTCGAGAAAGTTAATATATGGTACAAGACGTTTTAAACATTTGGTGGTATAATATAACTGAAAAAATACAAAGATAAATGTAAAAGGGAGCTGAGAAGATGAATAAAGTAATCAAACTTAGTAAGGAGAAGATATTATCTCAATACGAGCTAATTCGCTTAGCCAATCTTGGAGATGAAAAGGCAAAATCTGAATTGGAAGAGCGGTTAAAGGACACGGTGAAAAAAGATGAGAAGGAAAAAAGTTCAAAGCGCGATATCTAATATAAGATGTGAGAACTACGGTGCAAGTGTAAATGGAAGTGTGCTTTTTGAAAACATAAATCTGACGCTTAACGTTGGAAACTTGGCTGTTCTTTATGGTCCCAGAGGTTCTGGAAAATCTGCTTTTCTTAGGAGTTTTGCCCAACTAAACCAGGAAGTGTATCCAAATATAAATTATTCAGGGAATGTATATTTTGATGAAAAAAGTATCTTTGATTTCGACGAAAAAGAGATAAGACAGATAGTAACATATCTCGATACGAATTTTTTAGAATCGCTTGATTACCTAAGTTTTAAAGATTTGATTCGCCTTGTATTCGGTTCACAGTACAAATTTAACATTGAGGAACACGCCACCGAACTTGATAACTTTGGCGTTTTAAAGGCACTTTACAAATTTGAGAAGACTCCTTTGTCTGCTTTGTACGTACTTGAAAAAATCGGATTGCTATTGTTTGTCTCATCGCTAAGAAACTCTTCTTTACTCGTACTTGATTGTTTACTTGACCACCTTGATGATGAGCATATAGAATTTGTTACAAAGATGCTCAAAGAACTATCATATAGCAAAATAATACTCCTTGCTACGAGAACGATGAAAAGATTTATAGGATTAGGTGATTCCCTCATTGTTATGAAAAATGGACACGTTATTTACAACGGCGAACCAAAAGAATATATACTGGGGGTGTAAAGATGGATGTATTGACTGTATGTCTTAATCCTGCACTTGACAGAGAGTTTGTGATTGATAATTTTTCAATTGATAAGCTTAACATTGTACCTAATGACAAGAACATGATGAGTCCTGGAGGAAAAGGTGTAAATGTCGCTGTAATCCTATCAAAGTATGGAATAAGTTCTATAACTGCCGGCTTTTTGGGAGGATACGTAGGCAATGTACTTCTTGCCGAACTTAGAAAGACAAGCCCCCTAATTTCTACAAGTTTTCTGCGTATCTCTGGTGAAACGCGTGAAAACATAGCAATAGCAGATACGATACACCACACCTTGACAGAGATAAATTCGGAAGGTCCTACTGTTTCTGAAGAAGATATAAAAGACTTTATCAAACGATACGAAGTTCTTGTTCAAAAGGTAAAAACAGTCGTTATTTCTGGTAGTGTTCCAAAAGGTGTTCCGTACTCAATATACGGTGAACTTACAAAAATTGCCAAAAAGTATCGGAAGATTGTTTTCTGGGAAGCAAGGGATGAAATCATCTATGAGTCTATAAAAGTAGCGTTTCCAGACGTTTTAAAATACGACATGAGAAGGAGCGAAAAGATTCTTGGTAAGATTTTGACAAGCGAGCAAGAATACATCCAAGCTGCAAAGGATTTTATAAAGCAAGGTGCAAGTCTTGTTATCCTCTCTTATAAGACAATACACAATTTCATAGCCACAGCTGACGGTGTTTGGAAATTCTCCCCAAAGATTGAGATAGATCACTCATATCTTCTTGGAAGTGGCGACAACTTTGTTGCAGCAATGGTATATGCTCAGCTAAATGGTAAGTGTTGTGTTGACATGGCTCGATACGGATACGCAGCTGGTGTTGCAAAGGCTTCGTACATTGGTAAAGAACCACCAACCCTAAGTCAAATAGAAGAATACCTTGGCAATATTATTACCGAGAGGGTGGAGTAAAATGAAAAATATCAAAGTTAAAGAATTTATGATTTACGACCTTACGTTCGTATTTGAAAATGATACTGTCGAGGATGTCTTAAATGTACTTAACAAAACATCGTTTTCCGGAATCTGCGTAGTTGATTCAGATTTAAAAGTTGTTGGATTTGTTGGTGAAGAGGATATAATTCGCGCTTGCTTACCAAGTTATTTCAATCTTTTACAAACAGCTGCATTTTTACCCGATACCAATCTTTTCATAAAGAATCTCAAGAAGATAGCTCGCGAACCTGTTGGAAAATATGCAACAAAACCAGTTTTTACAGTCAAACCAGATGATTCATTACTGTACATAGCTGATATGATAATGAGGAAAGGATACAAGATAATCCCCGTTGTAGATGAGAATAACGCTTTACTCGGCTATGTAACGAGGATTTCTGTACTTGAAAGTGCCATTCGCGGAGAATTAATAATGGAGGAAAAGTAGATGAGAAACACCGAGAGACATACAAGGATTTCAGTAATCACTCAAGGTTGCAAAATGAATCAGTATGAAAGTGAATTAATAATAGAGATGTTGGAAAATGCAGGGTACATAGTTTTTTCTAGTGAAGATACAGGTGCAGATGTTTACATACTAAATAGTTGTGCAGTGACATCTGAAGCTGAGAGGAAAGTCAGACAAACAGTTAGACATTTAAGAAAACTCAATCCTGAATCAAAGATAATCCTAACTGGTTGCTACGTTCAGGTCCCGAGAGTTCAAGAAGAATACAAAGCTCTTGGCGTGGATCTGATACTTGGAAATCTTGAAAAGAAACGTATTTTGAATTTTCTTAACGAAATCGGTGAGTATTTTGATACCAAATACTGGGAAGAAGACGATATATCATTTGAAATTGTCGAGAATTCGGTAACCGAACGTTCAAGAGCGTTTGTGAAAGTTGAAGATGGATGCAACAATGGTTGTACGTATTGTGTTATCAGAACGTTAAGAGGAACGAGAATTAGAAGTAAGCCAATGGAGGTAGTGATTAAAGAAATAGAAAAGCTTGTGAGCAAGAGGCATAAGGAAATAGTTATCACAGGTCTTAACCTTGGAAAATACGGTACTGATACAGGATTTACACTTGCTCATTTGTTAAGTGAAATTGCAAAGCTTGATGGTGAATTTAGGATACGGCTAAGCTCCATTAATCCAGAAGACCTAACAGACGAGCTTATAGAGGCCATCAAAAACGAAGAGAGGATATGTAATCATCTGCATATACCTGCGCAGAGTGGGAGTACCTCTGTATTGAGAAGAATGGGCAGAAATTATACTGCGGAGGATTTTATTTCCAAGGTTGACAAACTCAGAAGTTTTGACCCGCTCTTCTCCATCTCAACAGATATAATGGTAGGATTCCCTGGAGAAAGTGAACTTGAATTTAACGAGACATTGGAGTTTGTAAAAGCTGTTCAGTTCAGTAAAGTTCACACTTTTAGATACTCTCAGAGACCAAACACAGTAGCGGCTCGATTCGACAATCAAGTACCTGGAAATATCAAAAAAGAAAGGGCAGAGATTCTAATTCAGCATGCTGATAATGTTGCCAATGAATACAGAAGACAACTCATTGGAAAGACAGCGGTGGTTTTAGTCGAAGGAATACAAAATGGAATAGCTTATGGTTACGATGAATACTACCTTTATCACGAAAGTAATGCGGGTGTAATAGGTGAGTTTTCATCTGTTAAGATCTGTTCAGTTACAAAAGAAGGTGTGGTGTCGAAGGTTGTTCAAAAGCATGTATCAAATCAATGAAATCGTTGAATCCCTAACAAAAGGTATAGCAGTTTACGAAACTCTTAGAACTTACAATGGGAAACCTTTTGCAATAAAGGAACATTATCAAAGGCTTTGCAAATCTTTGGGATATTTAAAGATAGAACCTCCAAAATTTGAGGAGTTTCAGAAGTTGGTCTACGATAACATTTCTGAGCGAATTAGAATTGTTTACGTCTATGCCGGTAAGTTGCTCAGTTACGTATTAAAAGAATCAACTGAAAATTACAGCACCGATTATGTTAAGATAGATTTTACACCTGTAAGGCGCGCTGACAAAAGCAGCATACCACCAGATTTAAAATCCATAGGCAGACCGGATATATATCTTGCAAGATTAACTAAGGGAGATAATTACGACGTAATATTACTTGGCAACAGAGGTCATGTGTGTGAAGGTACTTTTAGTAACGTCTTCATTTTAAAAGATGGCAAGTTTATTACACCATCGCTTGAATCCGGAATACTCGACGGTATCACACGCATGTACGTATTGAAGTTCTTGAAGGAAAACAATTATCGAGTTGAAGAGAGATACGTTGAACCATATGAATTATTTTACGCTGATGAAGTCTTTTTGACTCATACAAGTAAGGGAATCGTACCCGTTCATCAAATTGGAATGTTGCAAACTAAAAGTACTGAATTATCAAATAAAATTGCTTCTCAGTTCGAGGAGTACATTAAATGCTTACTCTGAAAAGAGTGTTTGAGGATCTTGCCAAGCAAAATGATTTCTTCAAGAAGTTACTTGTCCTATCTACGTTGGAAGATAAAATACCCCAAATTCTTGGAGTTGGAATATCAAAACATTGCACCTTCAAAGCTTTGGAAGGGGATATTGTGATTATAGAATGTGACGACTACATTTGGGCAAATGAATTGAAGAAGATGAAACGACAAATAAAGAAAAGAATAGAGCAGTCTTTAAATTTAACTGTTCAAGATATAAAGATTGAAGTAAATAGAAAATAATAAATTTTCGAAAATTTGGAGGTGTCTTGTGTGGACAATATAGAGAGCAAAGAACTCACTGAAAATAAAGAAGCAAATCAATACAATGCTCAGAATATAAAGGTGTTAAAGGGGCTTGAACCAGTAAGGGAAAGACCCGGTATGTACATTGGGTCAACTGGAAAGAATGGGCTTCATCACCTTGTATACGAAATAGTAGATAACAGTATTGACGAAGCGATACAAGGATACTGTGACAAGATAAAGGTTGTAATAAGGAATGATGGCTCGGTAGAAGTTGAAGATAACGGCCGAGGTATACCTGTTGACATACATCCTGAGACTGGAACGAGTGCACTTGAAGTGGTAATGACAACACTCCATGCTGGTGGAAAATTCTCGAAAGATAGTTATAAAGTCAGTGGTGGTCTACACGGTGTAGGAGCATCCGTTGTCAACGCACTATCAGAATGGATGGAAGTAGAGGTTCATAGAAATGGTAAGATTTATAGACAACGCTACACACGTGGTCAAAAGATAACAGAAGTGGAGATAGTTGGTGATACGGAAAAACGAGGCACAATTGTTCGATTTAAACCAGATAAACTCATATTTACAACTACTGAATTCGATTCAGATACAATACTCACAAGATTAAGAGATTTGGCATTCTTAAATCCAAGCATCACTATAGAATTTATCGACGAACGAAACGAAGTGCAAAAAACACTTCACTATGCCGGAGGTCTAAAGGAATTTGTAGCATACCTCAATAGAGGCGAAAAAACTCTACATGAAACTGTTTTGATAGAAGGAAGCACACAAGATGTACAAGTCCAAATTGCGTTCCAATATACAGATGATGATGTCGAGGAAATCGTCTCCTTTGTTAACAACATAAAGACCGTTGATGGAGGTACACACGTAACAGGTTTCAAAACTGCATTTACAAGGGTAGTGAATGACCTGGGAAAGAAGAAAAACATGATAAAGGGCGAGCCTTTCAGAGGAGAAGATTTGCGTGAAGGCATGACTGCTGTTGTCAACGTGTTGATGATGGGTACACCGCAATTTGAAGGTCAAACAAAATCAAAACTTGGTAACGAAGAAGTGCAAGAAGCGGTTGCAAAAGTTGTTAGAGATAGATTGAGCGATTACTTTGAAGTTAATGAATCCGTACTTAAAATAATAACTCAAAAAGCACAACAGACGAGGGAAGCAAGAGAGGCAGCAAAGAGAGCAAGGGAAGCAGTAAAAAGAAAGAGTTCTCTGGGGTCCTCAACACTTCCTGGAAAATTGGCCGACTGCATAACCAAGAACCTTGAGGAATCTGAACTTTTCATCGTTGAAGGAGATTCCGCAGGTGGAAGTGCAAAACAGGCGAGGGATAGAAACTTTCAGGCGATTCTTCCATTAAGAGGAAAGATACTGAATGTTGAAAAAAGTAACGAGTTGAAGTTATTAAAGAACGAACAGATAAGGGATATTATAACCGCAATTGGTTCGGGAACAGGTGATAATTTTGATGAGACAAAACTTAGATATGGCAAGATCGTTATAATGACCGATGCTGACGTTGATGGTGCACATATAAGAACACTACTTTTGGCACTCTTCTACAGGTACATGAGACCATTACTTGAGAACGGAAGAATATACGTTGCAATGCCACCACTTTACAAACTGACAATCAGTGGCGAGAAGCCTGTATATCTGTATTCCGATGAAGAACTAAAAGACAAACTTGCAAGTTTAAACGGAAGAAAATACGAAATACAAAGATACAAAGGTCTTGGTGAAATGAATCCAGAACAACTGTGGGAGACAACGATGAATCCAGAAACGAGAAAGATAATAAGAATAAGCATAGAAGATGCGGAAGAAGCGGACAATCTATTTGAAATCCTTATGGGTAAAGATACAGAAGAACGTAGAGGTTACATAATGAGACATGCAAGACAACTCAACCTGGTTGACTTGGATGTTTAAATCTATTTAGAACCGCTTAGAACCACGTAAATTCAATAAAAATCGCACCTGCGATTTTGCAGGTGCGATTTATTTTTACCATTTCTTCATAACTATTTCTCCATTTCATTTATTTCTTTTAATTGAGAAGCAAATCTTGATCTTGCAATAGAAGTAAATAAACGTTGGTGTTCAAGGAAGCATTCAAATATCTCAGGATCAAAGTGCCCGTCTTCTTCTTTTTTCATTATCTTAATAGCTTCTTCAGGTGTGTACTCATCACGATATATCCTTTTCGTGGTTAGCGCGTCAAAGACATCAGCGATTGCAACAATTCTGGCGGTTATTGGTATATCCTTTCCTTTCAAACCATCTGGATAACCTCTTCCGTCCCACCTTTCATGGTGCCATCTTGCTGCTTCGTAAGAAAGTTTTAATATGTTGCTACGATATTTACTGACTAACCTCTCCAGAGCAGCAGCACCATAAGTTGTGTGCAATTTCATCAAGTTCCTCTCCTCAGGTGTGAACCTTCCAGGTTTTTGCCAGATGAAATCAGGTATAGCTATCTTTCGATAGTGTTAACTCGTAGTGATGAAAGAGTGTAAGTGTGAAAGTTGGTAGAATCGCATTTTGGACAAGAAAGAGTTGGGGTGTTCATCTTAGAGAACCTGCTTTGTCAAGAGTTGGTTGGGGGGTGTCCCCTATTTACAAGGATAATGCGGTTTTTGGAAAGTTTCAATACTTTTAGTTAACATTATCTGTGCTTGCATAAGGGGAATTTCAAATGAAACTTAATGTTGCATTTAAGCAATAAGATTTTGTGTTTTAATAGTTCAAAAGTGTTTAGATGAGATTTCCGGTCGAGTATTTATTCGACCGGTTATTATTTGTTAAACAGTGTGGTAAAATTAAAATAGGTGTGCAGTTCTAAAATTGAAAGGATGTTAAAGATGTTTAGAGCTGAAGATTTTCTTCGCTATTGTATTGTTATGTTTTTCGTCATATCTGTTGCTATTTTTTCGTATAGTGTTTCATTTAAGTCGACGGTAACTACATCCGGTGGACCAGTTACTATGCTCGAGCTTGTTGAAGCTTCTGGAACAGATATTCCCAAAGAAATATTAGAAAAGACAATTGTTGCGTATGTTCCTGTCAATAGTTCACTTTCTTTAAGTAAGAAATACCTTGCTAATTTGTTAAAAAGGCGAGTTGGCAGTGTTGAAGTACAGGTAGATGACATACCAGTTATTATCCAAGCAAAACCTCAAGAGAGTACCGCTCAAAGTAGTTCAGGTCAAATGTTAAGTGAGGCGTCAATCAGTGAAGTTGTACTTAATGAACTTGTCAAATATTATCCTCAGGAAACCAAATTCAATTTGAAAAATCAGGTTGGGCATATCGTTGAGCATGATAATTATTCTCTCTTTGTTCAAGTTTTGAACAAATCTTCTCCATTTGTCAGGGTTTCGTTAAAAAAAGGCACTCGGACTGTCGGTTATATTTCACTTCAGTATGAAGCAATTCTTCTAAGGAAAGTTGCGGTTGCAAGTAGAAAAATAGAGAAGGGAGAAATAATCGGTGTTAAAGATGTTGAGTATGTTGAGACTAACGTTCTTGCACTGAGTAAGGTACCTGTTTTTGAGGAAGATTTGCCGTTGTTAGCCGATAGGTTGTTTTCAAAAGGCGAGATACTTGATATGCGTTATTTAAAGGATGTACCGATAGTTATTAAAGGACAGTTTGTTAAGGCTTACAGTGTTGTTGGAGGAGTTGTGGTCTCTATATTAGCGCAAGCATTGGAACATGGTTATGAGGGTAACGTGATTAGTATTAAAAATATAGACAATGGGAGCATTATTAGAGGAACTGTTCAGTCTGATGGAACTGTGTTAGTTTTGGAGGTGAAGTAGTTTATGGTAATTTTGAAAGAACGGTTTTTTATAAGCTTATTTTTCTTGCTTTTAGTTAGTTCTGCTTTATTTGCGACTTCACTATACACCTCCTCTTCTAACCCTCAATTTCAGAATTTAATTGGTACATACAAACCTTCTAAGGTAGGAGATTATGTTACTATTGTTGTTTATGAGTCACCGAGAATTTCCACTTCCTCTCAAGTTAATTCTTTAACAAATGCTTTTATAAATGCTATTAATAGTGGTACAAAACTTATTGGACTTGACTTAAGCAAGTATTTACCTGCGGGTTCTTCAAATACCGATAAGCGTGATAATAAGAGTCAGGCTAACGCTGTAATCGAGCTTACCGCTGTAGTTAAAGAGGTAGATCCACAAGGGAAGATGTTTCTTGAAGGTAGAAAGCAGATAAAAGTTGGAAATGATTTGAGGGAAATAATAATCACAGGTTGGGTACATCCACAAGCGTTAAAACCGGGGAACATTGTAAATTCTACAGATTTGATCAACGCACAGATATGGGAAAATGGGAAAGTTGTATTTCAGGATGAACCACAGCAAAGTTCTTGGCTTGGCATGATTTTGTCTGCAATAGCCGGACTCTTCAAGTAAGAAGTTGCATATTGGAGGTTGTGGGATATGAGAAGATTCAAAGTAATTGTAATTCTTATAATCTGTCTCTCGGTTCTTTCTTTCTCTGGAAATGTTAGGATTAAGGATTTCGCAAAGTTCAGAGGTGCTCGCGATAATCAGCTCTTTGGAGTTGGGCTTGTTGTTGGTTTGAACGGTACTGGAGATAGTGGAACACTGAATTCTTCATTGTTGGCAAATATGATGAAAAATTTTGGAATTACAGTTAATCCAAATGATTTAAAGACAAGAAATGCCGCACTCGTTATGGTTATTGCCGATATACCAGCATTTTATAAGCCTGGAATGAGACTTGATGTTGAGGTCGCTGCTATAAACGATGCAAAGAGTCTTAGAAATGGTATACTTCTTCAAACTCCTCTATACGGTGCCGATGGCAATGTATACGCAGTTGCTCAAGGTGCGATTTCTGTTGGTGGTGAAGATGCAAAGGGGTCTGTAAATTTACAGAAGAGATTTACAGTTGTAGGCTATGTACCGAATGGGGCAATTGTTGAACGTGAAATTCCCATGAGTATAGTTGATAGCAATTCTGTAACTATACTGCTCGATAGACCGGATTTCACGAACGCAGCAAGAACGGCAACAGCGATAAATACTGTCTTTAAAACCAATATTGCTAAAGCAGTTGACGGTGCGAGTATAAAGGTTACAGTTCCAAGTGTGTTTGCTGATGATGTCATTTCTTTCTTGGCTCTGCTTGAAGAAATAGAGGTACCAATGGATGTTGCAGCACAGGTGGTTATAAATGAAAGAACTGGAACTGTTGTTTTTGGTGGAGATGTGAAGATTTCAGATTTTACCCTATCATATGGCAATTTTGTTATTGTGATTTCAAACGGACAAATAGGTGATAAACAAGCAACTATTGGAAATCTCATTACAGCACTTAAATCGGTCGGGGCAACACCTCAGGACATTATTGCAATAGTTCAAGAATTACATAAAGCTGGTGTCATATTTGCCCAGTTAAGAATAATGTGATAAGACATACTCAAGTAAGAGCCTAATAGGGGTGTGTACTATGAGTTCTTTGGGAATTCAACTGAATAAAATCAATAATCTTAAGAACAATACCAGCTCGGAAGAGTATCAAAAGCAACTTAGAAAAGTTTCTGAAGAATTTGCGGCATGGTATGTATACGAGGTCTTTAAAAAGATGTACGACACTGTTCCAAAGAGCGGACTTATACAGGAGAGTTTTGGTGAGCGCTGGTTTAGAGAAATGCTTTTACAACAGTATGCTTTGAAAGCATCTAAGACTGACTTGAAAGATTTGTCGGAGATGATCTATAGAAGCCTTGGTGGTAAGAAGGTAAGTGAGGAAGTTAATTCCACAAAGAATCTTGAAAAGCGTTCAGAGACATTAAAATTATTGAATTCTTTGATTCTTAAGAATGAGGAACCTGGTCGCTGATGGCGGTGTCATCAGCACATAATCGTTAACAATTCCTATACTGACGTACTGACTACCAATCCGGTTTATAGCACTTCTAAGCATGTAGGCTTTTGTTTTAACTGAAAATTCTTGTTCAGTTGAAGATGGTATGGAACCTTTGTACGCAATTGAGCCATGCTGAGATAGAACTACAATTTCCCCATGTCTTGAATATATCTCTACGTCGGAAAATCTTCCAGATATCAAAGCCCTTCTCAAAAGCCTCTGAAAGAGAGCAGTACTAAGCTTTACATTTGTGGAGAATTTGGCGCAAATATCACGAATATTCACGGGGTTGTGTTCTGAAATGTCGGAACACATTGTGTATATATTTTCAGACTTTACTACGATTTCCATCTTAAAGTTATCAAAACTGACAACGATATTCTCAGTTTCATCACCTTCGAGGACCTTTATTAAGTGCCTTGTGGAAACGTAGGGTATACTTATCGAAAAATTCGCAATGTTTGTAATATTCTCATTATCTGCGTCATATTTAGTTCTTTCGATACTGGAATAGGCAACAAGCCCAAGGTGTTGTGAAATCATTTCTAATCTGTGCCCGTTGTAATGCCAATCGGTATAACTTCCCTCTTCGAGAAACGATGAAACAAAGTCAAGTTCAGAGACGAACTTTCTTTTTGAGAAGACAGTGTGTTCAGAAAATCTGGGAATTATAAATTCCTTTTCTTTTTGCATTGGGTATATTCTTAGTCTTAGCAATTCACTCTGAGATTTAAAGCTAAGAATCCCATCTTGAAATAGTAGACTCACCTTCCCACTCAGTTCAGAAACGAATTGCTTAACTACATCAAGTGGTATTTCAAACGGTGGAAGAGATTTGAGATAAAATTGTGAAATTGGGAAGTATCCAGTCAGACATCCATCGGTAGCTATTAAATAAAGTTTCTCCTCGCTTGAAAATAGAGCGAGTTTTCTCATAGATGGTTCAAGTGTTCCACAAACTTTGTCAGCCTTTTTAATAACATTCTTAAGTACGTCTGCTTCAACTTCGACTATATAGCTTCCCACACAATCACCACAATCAATTTCTGTTAGTGTTAAAATTCAATTTCCGACATTTCAAAGAGGTTTGGAGACGGTTCAAGCGTTAGTCCGTCATCCTTTCCTTCCCTTAGTAACTCCAGTCCGGCTCTCGCAATCATAGCGGCATTGTCTGAACAATATTCCAAAGGTGGAATGTAAAAAGTAAAATATTGCGCGTATTCGTTGAGTTTTTCTCTCAGTCGACTATTTGCTGCTACTCCGCCAGCAAGCACAATGTTTCTAATATTGTACTCATTTGCAGCCTTAGTTACCTTATGAAGCAGCACGTCTATCATAGCTTCCTGTGCACTCGCCGCTAAATCGTTAATTGGCAGTTCTTTAATATTGGAAGTTTGAAGCCTTTTGATTTCGTAAAGTACAGAAGTCTTCAGACCTGAGAAGCTGAAATCGTAATCCTGGTCGTACATTTTTGGGCGCGGAAATTGAAATGCTTTTGGGTTGCCAAGTTTTGCCATTTTGTCTATTTCAGGACCACCTGGGTAACCAAGTCCTAAAAGTCTTGCTATCTTGTCAAATGCTTCGCCAACTGCATCGTCTAAGCTCCTACCAATAATGTTTATTTTATATGTGCTTTCAACTTTAAGAATCAACGTGTGCCCTCCTGAGACCATCAAGACGATGTACGGAGGATTTAGTTCTGGGTAAGCAATGTGGTTGGCATACACGTGTCCAACTATGTGGTTAACACCAACAAGCCTTTTTTTGTATCTTTTTGCCAGACCCTTTGAGAAAGAAACACCGACAAGAAGTGCGCCTATTAATCCTGGACCTTTTGTCACAGCGATACCATCAACTTCTGAAATGTCTACATTAGTTTCTTGAACGAGTTGTGAAAAAAGAACGGGGAGCTTTTTTAAATGCTCCCTCGCCGCTATTTCTGGTACCACACCACCGAATTTTTGATGTGTCTGGATCTGTGAGTAAACGAGATTTGCGAGGACTTTATCTTCATCGATAAGAGCGATAGAAGTCTCATCACAGCTTGTCTCTATACCTAATACGAGCATCTTTGTTCTCCTTCTGAATTCATGCCGATTCTTTCATGTATATCTTTGGTTTCTCACGTTTCGTAACACATTCTTCTGTTATGATGACTTTCTCGACGGCTTTCAGGTCTGGAATGTCGAACATGATGTCTATCATGACTTCTTCGAATACGCTTTTCAATGCGCGAGCTCCCGTTCCTCTTCTGAGCGCCTCTTTTGCTATTGCGTAAAGTGCCTCTTCTTCGATTTCAAGTTCCACACCGTCAATTTCAAAGAGTTTCTTGTATTGCTTTAGTACAGCATTCTTAGGTTCCTTTAATATCCTTACGAGGTCTTCAACACTTAGATCGCTCAGTGTGCCTATTACTGGGAACCTTCCAATAAACTCTGGCATTAATCCGTACTGAACCAAATCATCTGGCGTCACATGTTTAAGTATATCACCAAGGCGCATTTGTTCTTTGCTTTTCACAGGAGCATTAAAACCTATCGTGCTGCCTTCAATTCTACGTTTTATTATTTCTTCAAGCCCATCAAATGCTCCACCGACAATAAACAATATATTTGTGGTGTCAACTTTAATGAATTCTTGATATGGATGTTTTCTGCCACCTTGTGGTGGAACGTTTGCAATGGTTCCTTCTACGATTTTAAGAAGACCTTTCTGAACACCTTCACCACTGACATCTCTTGTAATTGAAGGATTCGGGGATTTCCTTGCTATCTTGTCAATTTCGTCGATATAGATTATTCCGTACTGAGCCCTTTCGACATCAAAATTGGTGACTTCCAAAAGTCTCAGAATAACATTCTCAACATCTTCTCCAACGTATCCAGCTTCCGTTAGTGGTGTCGCATCTGCAATGGCAAATGGAACATCGAGGATTCGCGCCAGGATTCTTGCCATCAGTGTTTTTCCGCTACCAGTTGGTCCAATTAATATTATATTCGATTTTTCAATTTCAACGTCCGAAGTGTCTTTTCCAAAAAACACACGTTTGTAATGGTTGTAAACGGCAACTGAGAGAATCTTCTTTACTTTATCCTGACCAATAACGTATTTGTCGAGTTCGCTCTTTATTTTAGATGGTGTTGGTAATTCCTTTCTCTCACGTGTACCAACACCTGTTGGTTTGATCTTTTTGTCGCTTTGCAAAATATCGTGAAATAACTCGACACATTCACTACATATATATACGTTTCCAGGACCCGCAATGAGCTTTTCTACTTTATCGGCAGCTCTTCCACAAAATGAACAAAATTTCTGAGCCATACTTAACCTCCTTATGTAATCTATTCGGTTCGTTTTTCTAAATAAAACACTTTCGCATTCTTGTCGATATTATACTCCAAATTGATACTTTTTACAAATTCTAAATCGTTAAAAATTGATGAAAAATTCAGTTGAGGAATCTAAAAAAAACATTAGGGGATGAGTAGTTTTCTCATCCCCTATTGTAAGCATAGTTCAAAATTTATTCCACTGTTACGCTCTTAGCAAGGTTCCTTGGTTTATCAGGATCATAACCACGTTTGTCAGCTATGTAATAAGCAAATAGCTGAATAACCGGTGCAAAGATGAGTGGATACAAGTCTTCATGGACTGCTGGAACGTATATTACATCGTGTGATATTTTTTCGATTTCCTCGTCGCCTTCAGTTGCAACTGTTATTATTCTTGCGTTTCTTGCTCTTGTTTCTTCAATGTTGCTTCTCATCTTCTCATAGAGACTGTCTTTTGGAGCAAACGCAAATACTGGAAACTTAGGGTCAAGAAGAGCTATTGGACCGTGCTTCAACTCACCAGCAGGATAGCCAACAGCGTTAATATAACTAATTTCTTTAAGTTTGAGTGCACCTTCCAACGCTGCGGCTGTGTTGATTCCTCTACCTATATACATGAAGTGATGATAGTTTTTGTAGTTGTCTGAAACGGATTCTATTAGTTTGTTTGAAATCACCTTTCTAAGTATCGCCGGAGATTCAATGAGTTGTTTGCTAATTTCATCATGCTGATTTGTCCATAGTCCTCTCTTTTTGATTATGTACAATCCGAGTAGATAAAGTAATATGAGCTGATTTACATATGTCTTTGATGCTGCAACACCAATTTCGGGTCCAGCGTTCATATATAGTGTTACATCGCTTTCACGCGTGATGGTGGAGCCAACAACGTTGGTTATGGCTATTACTTTTCCGCCAACCTTCTTTACAGCTCGCACACTCTCCAAAGTATCAGCGGTTTCACCAGATTGTGAAATTGCGATTGTAAGGGTGTCTGGAGTTATTCTTATTGGTCTGTATCTAAATTCAGAAGCAACGTCTATTAGGACATCGATATCAAGATATTTTTCAGCGAAGTATTTAAAAACTAATCCCGCATGGTAGCTTGTTCCACATGCAACCAATAGGATTCGTTTTACACTTTCAATGTTGAATTCATCGAGTTCGCGCATCATCGGTTCAAGGTCTTGTCCAAATCTTCCAACAAGCGCACTTTCTATAGCTTCTGGTACTTCGTTTATTTCTTTTAGCATGAAGTGTTTGAAGCCGCCCTTTTCTGCGGCGGATTCATCCCAGGTAATTCGTGTATGCTTTCTTAATAATGTATTGCCAGAAAAGTCTGTAATTTTCATCTTATTACCTTCTATATATACTACGTCTCCGTCTTCAAGGAAAATCACATCGCGTGTGTACTTTATTATTGGTGTAACATCTGAAGCAAGTACACAGTAGTTATCGTTACATCCAACCACAAGAGGACTACCCTTTCGCGCTCCAACCATTATGTTAGGCATATCGGAATGTATTACAGCAATTGCAAATGCGCCTTTTAAAACCTTCAAAGTAGATAAAACAGCTTGATACAAATCACCTTTGAAGTTTTCTTCAATTAAGTGGCTTATTATCTCGGTATCAGTTTCGGATTTGAATTTATGACCTCTATTTATGAGTTCGGTTTTTAGTTCTTGATAGTTTTCTATAATTCCGTTATGGACAACAGCAATCTTGCCTGTACAGTCAGTATGTGGATGCGCATTAACATCATTTGGTGCACCGTGTGTTGCCCATCTTGTGTGAGCAATACCACTTTTTACAACTTTTGATTCTTCTATAACAGAACGTAGTGCATCGACACGACCAACACTCTTTGTTACTACAAGTTGATTTCCGTTAGATGCAGCAATACCAGCTGAGTCGTATCCTCTATACTCAAGCTTTTTCAGTCCTTCTATGAGTTCTGAAACTTTAAATTCATAACCTACTATTCCAACAATTCCGCACATATTTTATTTCCACCTTTCCAACTGTGCTTTCAAATTGTTTATTAATTCGCCTTCGACTCCATTGACGGCAACTTTTAGGGCGTTTTGTATAGCTACTCTATCAGAGTTACCGTGTGCCTTCACAACAATTCCGTTTACTCCCAAAAAGAACGTACCACCGTAAGTTCTCGGATCGAGGTTTTTCTTTAATTTCTTCAGTACCCTTGAGAATAGTAAAGCACCAATAATTCCATCTAAGCTCTTCTTTGCTTCCTGTTTTAGTATATTTGAAATGAGCTTTGCTGTGCCCTCCATTGTTTTCATAGCTACATTTCCCGTAAATCCATCTGTAACGACCACGTCAACTGTTCCAAGGTTGATATCATTACCTTCTACATTTCCATAAAATGCGCTACCGAGTTTTTCTTTTAGTAATTGATAACCAATCCGATGGATCTCGGTACCTTTGTTATCTTCAGTACCAACATTTAGTAATCCAACCTTTGGTGATTTCTTGCCAAGTATTTTGGCATATTCTATTCCCATTGCAGCGAATTGAGTAAAGTAATCTGGACGAATTTCAGCGTTAGCACCACCATCTATAAGCACAGTGAACCCATTCACACTTGGAATGGGAACTGCCAGAGCTGGTCTGTCTATACCTTTCATTCTCCCAACAACAAGCGTTGCACATGCCAGAAGTGCACCGGTGTTACCAGCACTGACAAATGCATCGACTTTTTTATCTCTGAGCATCTGCGCTCCTATATACATTGAACTTTCTTTTCTTCTGAGAGCTTCAGTAGGTTTTATATCCATAGGTAAGTAGTCTTTAACTATATGAAGTGTCAGATAACTTGATAGATGGTTGTTATGAAAATCGGAAAGTGCTTGTTCCGTTCCTATAAGCACAAGATGGATATTTTTCTTCTTCTTTTTAATTTCTTCTGCAAACATCAAAGCGCCGGTTTTTATTTCTTCCGGCGCCTTATCTCCACCCATTACGTCCAGAGCTATGCGAATCATTTCGCTACCTCAAACACCTGCTTCTTTCCGTAGTAACCACAGCTCAAACAAACTCTGTGTGGTTGTTTTGGTGCACCACAATTTGGGCATGTTGTTACCGCAACGCTGAATGCTTTGTAAATCTTAGCTCTTTTGTGATGAGTTCTACTGTGTGAACGTTTCTGCTTTGGTACTGCCATGTTTATCCCTCCTGTGTATGCTTGATTTTCAGCAATTTTTCAAATCTTGGATCTACTTTACTCTCATTCATCTTAGCACATGTATGATCAGGTTCTTCATTTAAATCAGCTCCACAATAAGGACAAAGTCCTTTACAATCTGGGCTGCATACAAAAACATCAGGAGCGCTACTTACAATCCCTTCCAAAATGCGCTCTTCTAAGTCTATTATATCACCTTCAAGGAATATTTCGTTTGATAAATCTTTCAGTTCTTCGTTTTTATGAATTTGTTTCTTCTGAAAAGTATACACCGCTTCGATGATTCCGTCAATGTACATTTCAGAAAGTTTTAAACATCTATCGCAAGGTCTTTCAACATAACCACGTGCATATCCACCAAGAATAATCTTATTATCAGCGTAGGTAAGGACCATCTTTACTTTAAATCCATCGCCCAAGACTTTATAAGTTCCCGTATGTAATTCTATATATTCTGGTGCGTATATACCTTCTATTACCTTCCTTCTCTCCTTGACCAAATCTTTTAAATTAACTTTCCACATTGCAATCACCTCGGGACTTTGGTATTATTATTATAGCTTCTTTTTTCAGTTTGTTAATACAAAAAACTTTACCGTAGTGTAAATTTTTGTAGATTGTGTGATATAATTGTATCTCGGTGGTGGATCTATGGATTGGTTTAGAAAGCTCTTAGATTGGTTTGCAAAATTGCCTCAGAAGTGGAAAGAAACGCCAAAATCACAGAAGTTAATATTCATCATGGTAGCTGTTTCTCTAATACTTGCAGCTATTTTTCTTGCTATAATTAATGCGCCTAAGTATGTTCTTTTACTAACAACGAAAACCGAACAGGATGCCGGTCCGATTATTCAGCAACTTGAGACATTGGGAATTCCATATAAGGTTGAAGCAGGTAATAGAATTCTTATTTCCTCATCGTATAACGTCTATGAAGTTAGAATGAGGCTTGCTTCTGCTGGTGTACTTTCCGGTTCAACTAAGGGTTTTGAAATACTCGACCAAAATAGTCTTGGTGCAACGAGTTTTGATAAGCAAGTAAAGTATCAAATCGCACTCCAAGGTGAACTTGAAAGAACCATATCAACCATCCAAGGAGTGCAAGGTGCAAGGGTTGTATTGACACTTCCAAAATATACTTACTATGTACGTGGTGAGATGTCTGAACCAAGGGCTTCAGTGATGATAGTTATGAATCCGGGTCAAAGTTTAACAAAAGAACAAGTAAGAGGCATCGTTTCACTTATCGAAGGTGCGGTTGAGGGTATAAAACCAGAAAATATAAGAGTTATAGATCAAACTGGACAAGACTTAACGAGTCTAATCAATCTTGACACATCAACAGCGCTTGCTTCAACAAAGATGGAATTAAAGGTTAACCTTGAGAATTATTATAAACAAAAGATAAAGGTTCCTCTCGAAAACGTCTTCGGACCAGGCAGAGTTGAGGTAATTCCCGATGTTAAACTGAACTGGGAAAAAATAGAGAAGCAGATAACAACTTATACTGCACCAAACAAGAAAGAAGGATTGGTTAGGAGTAAGGAAACTGAACAAGAGTACTCAACAAATCAACCTTCAACGGGTGGTCCTGTTGGAACTGAGTCAAATATTCCTCCTACAACTTACGAAGCAAGCGCTTCGGCAGGACAATCTTCTTATCAAAAAAGCCACGAAATCGTGAATTATGAGCTGAACCAGGTAATCGAAAACGTTGTTAAGAATTCAGAAGGAGAGATTGAGAACATTACTCTGTCAGTAATAATCGATTCTTCATCCACCGTTTTGGAGAGGACACCAAAAGAACAGGTGGAACAACTTATAAGTTCAATAATTCAAAAAAGTATTGATGCAAATACACCAGAAGGTTCCGTAACGTATGCAGTTGCTTTTCTGCCATTTAGTAGAGAAATCCAAGCGGAGTTTTACAAACAAGCACAAACAATCACGGAACTTCAAAAGTTAAGAACAAGACTCGTTTTACTTCTCGTTGCATCAATGCTAATATTCTTTGCAACGTATCTTGGTTTAATCCAGTTCAAGAAAGTTAAGGCACGTAAGTTGATGCAACAAAGATATAAGGCTTTACAAGAAGAGGCTCAAAAGACCTTGGAAGCTATTACAGAAGAAGAAATACCTGCTGGAGCTGAAGAAGAGGCATTACTTGAACAACTCAAAGCGTATTTGCAACAGGTTGCAGAAAGTGTCCCAGAAGATGTTGCAACTGTGCTAAAAGTGTGGATAAGTGAGAAGGGATGATAATATGGCTGGAAAGATAACTGGAAGGCGAAAGGCTGCCATATTACTTGTCACTATGGGTCCTGAAAGGGCAGCGAAAGTTTTGAAAAGCCTTGAAGATTCCGAGGTTGAGATGCTAACAATCGAAATTGCGAACCTTGGTAAGGTAAGTAATGAAGAACGAAAGGCTGTACTCGAGGAATTTCAAAACTTAACTAAAGCAAGAGAGATGATAATAAGCGGTGGTATAGATTATGCAAAAGAGATGCTCATTAAGGCGTTCGGACCAGAGAAAGCGATGCAGATTATTGAGAGGTTAGTTTCGAACCTCTCAGTTAAGCCGTTTGAATTTATGAGGACAGCGGACGTTGTTCAAATAGTTAATTTCTTGCAGTCGGAACATCCGCAAACCATAGCGCTTGTCTTGAGCTTCCTTGAACCACGCATCGCTGCGCAGGTTTTGGGGGCATTGCCAGAGAATTTGCAAATTGATGTTGTCAAAAGAATATCACTTCTCGAAAGAGCGTCTCCTGATGTTGTCAAGGAAGTTGAAAAACTGCTCGAGAAGAAATTTGCCGGTGTTGCTACGCAGACGATGAGTGCAGTTGGCGGTCTTGATACTGCCGCCGAGATTATGAATAGTCTTGATCGATCGACAGAAAAGAATATTATGGAGCGTCTTACATATGAATCGCCGGAACTTGCTGAAGAAATTAGAAGAAGGATGTTTGTCTTTGAAGATATACTCAAACTCGATGATAGGTCTGTCCAACTTGTTCTTAGGGAAGTTAATTCCCAAGATCTTGCCGTTGCCCTCAAAGGTGCATCTGAAGAGCTGAAGAATAAGATATTCAATAATATGTCAAAACGTGCACAACAACTTTTGAAAGACGAGATTGAGTTCATGGGTCCTGTTAGGGTAAAAGATGTTGAAGAAGCCCAGCAGAAGATTATAAATGTCATCAGAAGACTTGAAGAAGCGGGTGAAATTGTAATAGCTCGAGGTGGAGGCGAAGAACTTATTACTTAATAAGCTATTAATAAGCTAATAGTAAGGGAGAATTAAGCTGTGGCTTGGGATAATAATGTTTACTGTGCTGTTGATATAGAGACAACAGGAATAGATCCTTCAGCAGGAGATAGAATCATTGAAATTGCAATAGTCCCTATTTATAAAGGTAAAATAGTTCAAGAATGGACGTATTCTTCTCTTGTCAATCCAAAGGTTAGTATTCAAACTTATGCGCAGAGTATTCATAAGATTTCGGTGAAAGATATTGAAAGTGCTCCTGGCTTAGACGAGGTTTTGTCTGTAGTTAGGAAGTATTCTCAGGATACAGTACTTGTTTTTCACAACGCACATTTCGACTTAACGTTCTTAGATTACGCTGCAAAAGAGATTGGACAATTACCACTTGATATTTCGTATATCGATACACTTGAAATTTCTAAGGTCGTCTATGGTAAGAGAAGAAAATTGGAAAGTTTAGCTATGGAAATGAATATTCCACATAAGGTTACTCATAGAGCTTATGATGACGCTTTTGTGACTGCCAATGTCTTTATTAAGTTTTTTGAAAAGTTTGGTTGGGAAACGATCCATGAATTTTTGAGAAGGTGGATGGGGAGGGAATATTGATGATAAAGAATTTTGTAATCGATACTAATGTTTTGATACACGACCCAGAAGCCATTTATTCTTTTGAAGACAATAATGTATACATACCACTTCCAGTGCTTGAGGAACTTGATAAGCTTAAGAAAGAACAGGGAAGAGTAGGTAAGAGTGCAAGGACTGCAATAAGGGTTCTCGAAGAGCTTAGAGAGAAAGGGGATCTTCACAAGGGAATCGTTTTGGAAAGCGGCGGAAAGCTAACTATTCCTGTTTTAAGTGAAGAGGATTTTGACAAACACCAGGTGAAATTTCTCTTTGAGAAGTATGTTGATAACTGGATAATTGCCTATGCAATGTTCCTCAAGAATAATAGACCAGAACCTACAATAATAGTTTCAAAAGATATAAGCTTACGCCTAAAAGCTGCAGCAATTGGGTTGGAAGCACAAGACTACTTAACCGATAAGAGTGAGCTTGCCTTGCTCCCACCCGGTCATATTTCTGTTGATTCCATTTCTAATATAGATACCTCAACACTTTATGTCAATGAGTATATAGAAAGTAACGAAGGTTTTTTCAGATTTAACGGCAATGAATTCGTGAAGATAGATTCTAAAACCAGAGTTTTCAATGTCTTACCACGTAATAAGGAACAACTTTTTTCTCTCGATGCACTGCTTAATGATGAAATAAAACTCGTTTCGCTAATAGGTGTTGCTGGAACTGGGAAGACATTTCTTGCACTTGCTGCCGCGTTGCAAAAGGTACTTATTGAGAATGTATATGAACGAATAATAATTGCAAGACCTTTAGTTCCTATGGGTGGTAAAGATATAGGTTATCTTCCAGGAGCACTTGAAGAAAAGATTTCTCCATGGATGAGTGGTGTAATGGACAATCTTGAGTATCTATGCAGGTTGAATAATATAAGTTTCAAGGAACTTATGAAAAAGGAAATTATCGAACTTGAAGCTTTAACTTATATTCGTGGTCGCTCTATACCTCGACAATTTATAATAATCGACGAAGCGCAGAATTTGACACCATTGGAAGTGAAAACAATAATAACAAGGGCTGGTGAAGGGACAAAGATAGTTTTAATAGGTGACCCATATCAGATAGATACTCCGTACCTTGATGAAAGCAGTAATGGTCTTGTTCACACTGCTTCCAAATTTTTTGGAAAGGAAATTGCTTGCCATATTATTTTGAAAAAGGGAGAAAGGTCTGAATTGGCAACTCTTGCTGCAGAATTATTGTAAATTATTTTAAAGTATAAATTGATATAGTTGGGGAGGAATGGGTGTGATTGTAGAGGTAAACAATATTGCTCTTTTTGATTATTACGAAGGTTTTTCACATTTTCAAGAGCAGATTTTTCAGTGTAAGATGAATTTACTATTTCAACTATCCAAGGCTTATCCTGGTGCAAAATTCGTTTTTTACAACGCCCTTGGTAGATTCGGGCTTGTTGAAGAACTTTATAAACTTTTTGAAAATATATTCGAGGAATTCGAGATTGTTTTTGATAAGGAAGTTACAGAATTTGACTCCTCCCCTATGAATAATGTTCCCTGTATAAGAGTCGATGGAATTGTTGTGAGATTGGAAGATGCTGATACGATAGGTTTAAAATTTGTTAATGACGATAATGACTTGAAATGTGAATACAATAGATGTTTTTACATTCTTGAGAATCTTACAGAGAAAGAACATAGCGAAAGGGTCTTAGCTATTAAAGTCGATGTATCACCAAAGAACTTTTTCGAATCAGGGTTTGTAAATTCGCTCAACAGTGCAAATCAGAGGTACCTTGTTTTGAAGCTCATTAGAGGTGAAGATGTATGTTTGTAAAAAAGGTACATATTGACGGATTTGGAAAATTCACGGATACTAAGTTTACCTTTAAACCAGGGCTCAACATAGTTTATGGTCCTAATGAGAGTGGTAAAACGACACTTGCAAAGTTTTTGTTATATACACTTTCTAAATCACAAAGTGAGGCTTTGAAGTACAAGCCGTGGGGAACGGATACCTTTGGTGGATATGTTGAAACCTCAGATGGAACTTATGTATTTGGTATACAAGATAGCGCGGTAGATAAATACGATTTGTCCGTGCTCGAAAGTGTTGCGTTTCTTATGGAAGACGATGATCTTGAAACGATAAAAGTAGATAGAGGTATTCTCGAAAGTTCGCTTAGAAAGAAGACAGAGAAAACAGCTGAAGGTAAAATAATTAAAGAAGCACTAAAGAGAATTGAAGTACTTGATTTTAGTGAATGCCTAAACAACATATCCACAAATTTAAGAGAACTTGATAACCAGATTTTAACAACCCAAAAAGTTTTGGATAGGAAGAATTCTTTATTTTTGGAAATCAAAAAATTGAAAGAAGAGTTGAAAGAACTTGAAAGAAGAATAGAGAATCTGACAAAAGACTTAGAACTTTTCCGCGAAGGTAGAAACACTGAACTGTCGCAAAAAGTTGTGGAACTTAAGAAGAAATTAGAGAGTATTGATTCTGAGCTATTGAGGTACAGATGGCTTGAAGGTATCGACATGACATCTGTTGATGAATTACAAAGCCTTTTACTTCGCACCAAGTCTTTGAAAGATGAACTTGAACGTTTGGAAAAGGAAGAGAACATCCTGAAGGAAACGATTCAAAGGAAGATATCTGAACTTGATGAAAAATTGAAGATGCTTGGTGCAGTTTCCACTGATGATTTAGAAAGTGTGGGATTGAGATTAAAGCATCTTTCACTTCTTTCAAAGATGTATGGAGAGAGAGTTGGAAATGTCGGAGATGAAGAACCGCTCTGGAAGGTATTTCTCGAAAATGAGAATATCCTTGAACAGGCAGAAGATGAGGAGCAAAAGTACAGGAACTTGCTTGCAGAGAATGAATCGGACAAGATGCATTTGCAGAACGAAATTGAAAGGAATGAACAGCTCTTAAAGTATTCAAAAGATTTGGCAGTCGTTTCTTCAACTGCAGGTGTTTTATTTTTCGTTCTGGGACTTTTATTTAAAAACTTATCATTATTCATGTATATTCCTTCTGCTGTGTTTTTAGCTGTAGGTGTTTTTTTGATATTAAATTGGAAGAAAAAAGCCACTACTGTAAACATATTACAAGAACGCCTTGTTGAAGTTTCTATGAGACAGATTCAACAGCCACAAATTTGGAAAGTACTTTCAGCTTACGGGATAAGTAATATAAAGCAACTTAGGAAAAAATATACGGAATTCCTTGAGTGGAAGGCTCAGAATACTGAGAGACAACGCCAGATCAATGAGTTAAAAGAGATAGAACAAGAAATAATAAAAGAACTTTCCAGATTCGGAGTTACCGGTGCAGCACAGATGATAGTTTCTGCTGTCGAGAATCTTCAGAGAACATTTAATCAAGTCCAGGACATTGTTTACGAGAAAGAATCGTTGGAACGAAAAATGATACAAATTCATGGTGAATATATGGTTTTACAAAAAGAATACAAGAATATATCCGAGAACATAGATGCTCGACTTAAAATGTATAAGATAACCCAAAAAGATATTGAATCTTTTAAGGTTAGTTTTGAACATTACCAAGAACTGAAAAGTCTTCGCACAAAGTTGGCAAGCGATTTAGAAAGAACAGAGGAAGAGATTAATAACGAGGATTTAGAAGCAAAAATAATGGAACTTAAGGCGGAAATAAGCGCACTTAAGCAGAGGAAAGAAATAGTAAAAAAGGAATTGCAAGATATTACAAAAGAGTACGAAGAGCTTAGTGTTGATTTTAAAGAGCTCAGAAATATTATTACCAAAAGAGATGAGATTAAACTTAAATCGATCACCATTAGTAATCTTATCCAGGAAATCCCTATTCTTGCTGAAGTCTTTAAGAAAAAGTTCGAGAATTTTGTAGGGAGTTACCATGGAATATTTAGTGAAGAGTTCGGACGTTTCTTTACAAAGGTTTCAGGGTTACCGAAAAATTTCGTTGTCCTGCCTGATTTGTCCATAAAGATCGTTGTCGAAGGTGATATGAAGGATGTCGATGATTATTTAAGCGGTTCTACAAAGGATTTATTAATATTTGCACTAAAAAATGCTTTGTATAAGACATTTTATGATGGAAATTTACCTCTTGTCATAGACAATACACTAATCAGATTTGATGATGAACGGCTTGGAAGGATGTACGAATTTCTAAAAGATGAGTCGGCATTCAGACAGATAATACTTTTAACGAGCGACAAAAGGATATTGAAAGCGTTCGAAAATGATAAGTTGAACGTTATATTCTTGGAGGGATAATGATGTATAAACGTGTACTTTTGAAGCTTAGTGGAGAAGTTTTAAGTGGGGAATCACAAAAGGGATTCAGTGAAGAGCATGTTGATTATCTTATAAGGGAAATAAAAGCTGTTTCAGAGTATGGTATTAAGCTGGGAATAGTAATTGGTGCTGGAAATCTATTTAGAGGACGTGATTTTGAAGGTTTAAGACCAACGATTTCTGACCAAATTGGAATGTTGGGAACAGTAATCAACGCACTTTACCTGAAGGATAGATTTGAACATGCCGGGATAAGAACTGTTGTGGTTTCACAGATAGTTACCCTTCCCAGTGTAAAGTTAATTAATTATGATGATATTGATCTGTATTTCGATGCTGGATATGTTGTTATATTTGCAGGTGGTACGAGCAATCCATTCTTCACCACAGACACTGGAGCAGCTCTTAGAGCTGTCGAGATGAAGGCGGAGTTGTTGATAAAAGGAACAAAGGTTGCAGGTATCTATGATAAAGATCCGAAAATCTATGATGATGCCGTAAAGTACAGCATAATTACCTATGATGAAGCAATTGAAAAGAACTTGAAGATAATGGATACCGAAGCATTTTCGATTTGTAAAAGATACCAAATGAAGATACTTGTTATGAACTTTTTCGAAAACGATAACCTTATTAAAGCAATTAGAGGAGAAAACGTTGGCACTCTTGTAATCCCAAGCAAGCAATAATGATGTTAAGAAAGTGAGGAATCTTTTTATACATGAGTAATGAAAAAACTCAAGTAAGTGTATGGTACCCTGGGCATGTCCAGAAAGCAAAGAGGCAACTCAAAGAGAATTTAAAAAAGGTTGATATAGTCCTTATCGTTCTTGACGCAAGGGCTCCCATTGCTACAACAAGTTTTGAGATGAATATTTTTAGAGATAAGAATTGTGCAGTATTACTTAATAAATCTGATCTCGCTGATCCTCAGTACAATCCAAAGTGGATTGACGAACTCTCTAAGTACTTCCCCACAATGCTAGTCGATAAGAATACGAATAGAAAGGATATTATAAATTTTGTAAAGACAATGCCTTCAAAGTACGACAATCCCAGGGTTTCCGTTGTTGGAGTACCTAATGTCGGTAAGTCCACAATTATAAATAAAATCATAGGAAAACATAAAGCTAAGACAGGTGCTCAACCAGGTATAACTCGCGGGGTTCAATGGATTACTGTAGATGGAATAACTGTTTTGGATTCTCCTGGTATTCTCTTTTCTGAAATCTATTCGAAAGAAATAGCAGCTAAATTATTACTTGTTGGATCTCTACCGATTGAGAATGTTGGTGATGAAATCTGTGAATACGCTTATCAAATTTACTCAGCGCGCAGTGGTACTACCGATAGTTTTGTAGATTTTCTTGAAAAGTTTGGAAGGCAGCGTGGTCTTTTGAAAAGGGGTGGACAAGTAGATTACGAAAGAGCAAAATCGCTATTTTTTAAAGATTTGTCCGAAGGGAAGTTTGGAAGATTGACTTATGATATCGAATTAGAAAAGTTAAAGGAGGTGCTTGGGAATGGTTGATGTAAGGATAGTGAATTCAGTTTTGGCAGCGGCACAGGGTACATATGAGGCAGTGTTACAGATGCAAGCTCAGTTTGGTAAACCTCAAGCTGTGAAGGACATAACCCCAAGGTACAATATTGTTACCGTGATTGGATTCATAGGCGACATAGAGGGTAATTTTGTTTATTCTTTCAGTGAGGAAACTGCACTTAGGATAGTTTCGAAGATGATGGGAATGGAATATAATGCAATCGATGAACTTTCACTCAGTGCTATAGGAGAGCTGGGAAATATGACATCTGGAAGTATCGCCATGAACTTAGAAAAGCTCGGATACAAAATAGATATAACACCTCCGACAGTTATAACCGGACGAGATATGAAGATAACGGCAGAAGGTTTGATAATAAAACTACCAGTTTCACTTTTCAACCCTGATGATGTCGAATTACATATTGCGATTAGAGGTGGAAAGTAATAGTTTTAATAACAAACATAATATAGCGTGTTTCTAAATCAATTTAATAAATTTTTGGCATTATTATTTGGCAAATAAATGAGAATCGAGGTGTAACTTCGATGGTTGTTGTTACTGGAGTATTGAAAGAAGAGATAATTGGAGTTTTTAGAGAAATGTTACCTCTCCTTGAAAATGGCGAATTGCTGAAGCGTAATTACTCAAGAGGAATTATTGGCGGAAATGAAGTTGTATCGATATATGGGTTTGTTGGAAAAGTTGAGAGTGCTATGATTGCACAAGCTATCATAGATAAATTTAGACCACGGTATATAATACACTGTGGTTCAGCTGGTGCAATACACCCAGATTTGAGAATTGGTGATCTTGTTTGTGGAATGAATTATTTGGAACATGATTTTGACGCTCAAAGTATAAATCCTATCCCAGCTTCCGCAAAGTTGCTTGAAAAGATTGCAGATGTGTACGATAAAATAAACTTCGGTACGATTGTCAGCGGCGACGTTATTGTAAGTGATAGAGAAATTAAAACGAGTCTTTACGAAAAATATGGTGCTCTTGCTGTTGATATGGATAGCGCTGCTATCGCTAAGGTATGCCATCAAAACGGTATAGATTTTTGTTCTTTGAAAGTCATCGTCGATACTAGCGAAGAAGAGGCACAAGTTGAGTATGAGCAAAACTTTAGAAAATTCTCAAGTTTACCTTCAACTATCGTTTCAGAATTGCTCGATAAACATTTACTATGAATTTATATTATTCGTAAAGGAGTAAGATCACAAAGCATATGAAAAATGAATTAGAAAAGAACGGCAGATTTTCTACTAATAGTTCCAATGCGAAAGAACAGATTTGGACTGTTAATGATAGTAATTATTTCTCCAGGGCTGATAAGTTTTTGAGGAATGTTTTGAAAAATGTTCCTCTTAGTGCTATTTACAAGCTATTTAGAACAGGTAAGGTTTACGTTAATGGTGAAAGGGTGAAGGAACCATCAAAGAAGCTCGAAATCGGTTATACTGTCGAGGTCAGAAATGAAGACTTATCAAAATACACTCGGAATTATAAAGAACTCAGATCTACAAAGATGAAATTGGATATATTATTCGAAGATGACGAGATAATTGTAATTAATAAACACGCTGGTGTTTCTGTTCATCCCGGTAAGAACCTTAGTAAACCTTCAATAATTGAAGGGCTTAAGTATTATGGTGAGAAGACAGGTTTTGAACCGTTTTTAGTTCACAGGCTTGATAAAGAGACATCGGGTGTCTTGATTGTTGCTAAGAATAGGCAAGTTGCGAGAGAACTTGGTGAAATCATCTCATCACGTTTCGTTGAAAAGGAATATGTGGCTATGGTCTTTGGCAGAATTGAAAGGCAGGAGATAGACACTCCTATCGATTCTATGGAAGCAAAGACTATTGTAAGACCAGCGAAGAGATTCAACACAAAACTTGATGAAAAATGGGTAGAACTAACTTTGCTCGATGTTAAAATTGAAACAGGACGAAAACATCAAATAAGAAAACACCTTTCAACAAAAGGTTTTCCTATAGTATGTGATAGTGATTATGGTGATTTCAGGTTGAACAGAGCATTTTCCAAAAAATACGGACTGAAAAGGCAATTTCTTCATTGCAAGAGGATGGCTTTGAGTTTTCACGGAAAATCCTACGAATTTGTAGCTAAATTGAGTGAAGATTTACAGATGGTTTTGAATGCACTCGAATCGGAGGTCGATTGAGTTTGAAACTTCCACTCTTTCCAAAGAACGAAACCTACATCAATGTATTGCTTACAATTTTTGCAATTCTTACAACCATTGTGGTGTTCATTCGAATTCCAAATGATAAGAATAATCTTTCAGTTGCAGTGTTATTTGATGATGATCCCAGCATCCTCTTTTATTCAGGAAAAGAAGCGATAGGAGAGAATGTTAAGCTTATTATTCCACTTTTAGGCATTAAGGAAGATCCTAAGGCTTTTTTGAAAAAAGTTGATGGAAAATACGTTGGGATAATGGAGTTTTACGGAGATACAAATTTTGTTCGAGATTTTTATAGGTTAACTCATTATAAGAAAATAGTAAAGGTTCACTATGTAAAACCCAAGGAAATCAACAAATATAATTCTTACGGGCTTTTTAAAAGATTTTGGCGAGCCGTTATGGAAAGAAGCGTAGAGGTAATAATAACTCCAAAAGCAGATATAGTTAGCGATGCATTAAATAGATTTGGTGCGTTTTTTCAGGTTTCAAATCACATTCCAGAACCAGACAAAACGAGCTTTAATACAAGATTCTTTGGAATAATCCTTGGTCTTTATGTAATTCTTCAGGCACCTTTTAGTGTCTTAGCATTTATATTCTTTAAGGATTATTGGCTGTTTGTAAGTGTTATTAGTATCATTGGAACAATAGCAGCATATTTTTCTTCCCAGAACAGGTTTGCCAAAGTAGCTAATATCTTTATTCTCGGCATGCTAACTAATTTTGCACTATATTCTTTTGATTACATCAACGACTTAGAAGTATATAGGGGTGTTAAAATTTCGTTGGTAGCTCTACCTGTGGTTGTTGCATTAGCAACATTTAATGAACTTTTTAGCGAAAAGAAAATTAAGTATTGGCAGATTGTTTCTACGGCCATTATAGGTGCTGTTGCAATAATTTATATGATTTTGAGAAGCGGCAACTACGGATATGTACTTGACGTAGAAGAAAAGATAAGGCTAATGCTTGAAAATATGTTCATAATTAGACCAAGAATTAAAGAACTCATCTTTTTACCGATGTTTTTTATCGCAGATGAAATTGATAATGACTATATAAAGGGACTGCTTACGTTCTTTGGTACATTTGGATTGGTATCGGTGTTCAATTCATTCTGTCATTTGAAAGCACCAATATATATCGTCTTTTATCGTGAGATAACTACCTTACTTGTTACAGTAGTTATCTACTTACTCTTGTCCCTTATGAGAAATCTCATACTTATCTGGACAAGAAAGAAATGAGAATATTTAGATAAACTTCAAAAAAGCGGTCTTAAGTAGACCTGTGATTTTTCAGATTTATCACAATCTGTCATTTTGTCAGTTTGGATATTTTGCAAAAAATCATTTAGAAGTGTGGGTGTGGTTAATTCCTGCCATTTCGTCAGACCATTTTATAAAATTGCTTGTTATATTCTCTCCAGTTTCTTATCATAAAAACACGGATAATGTTAACTTGTAGTGATGAAAAAGCGTAATTGTGAAAGAATAACGAAAAATTTTTTACATGCTCTTAATGTAAAGTACTGTGATGAAAAAGTATAATTGCGAAAGAAGACAACTGATATTACCATTGTGGTTTTTCAAAGATTCTTCACTTCGAGCAGTACATTGATTTGTTCCAATCATGATACTTTGAGACACGCCAACAAAGGATAAATTTGGACAAGAAGCCGCTGAATTATTCATATCGGAGAAACTGCTTTTGTCAAGAGTTGATTGGGGACTGTCCCCTCTTTAAAGGATAATGCGGTTTTTGGAAAGTTTCAATACTTTTAGTTAACATTCAAGAACAAAATTTTTTGAGTAGATAATGTACGAAGCCCTGGTTTATTCCAGGGCTTTTTTGTTTTATTAAAAAATAACTGTTCTTTGTTCGAACTGAGATATAGTGTGATATAATATTGTGTAAACACACAGTAAAAAAATAGTAACTCGGTTTGTAGCTTTCTGATGGAGGTAATTTGTGGTTTTTCTCTCAGCCTTATTTGTTTTATCGAGTATAACGAGTTTAACCTTAGGAGCAAATAGTTTAATCAACAATCCAATGATGCGCAAGGTGTTTCTTCAACCTATCTTGAATGAATTTGAGCAAGGACGAGAAGGAAAAACTTATCTTACTCGCGCAAGTTCACGATATTGGAAAGATAGGAATTCCCGATGATATACTCAACAAAAAGGGAAAACTGGCACCTGATGAATGGGAAATCATGAAAAGTCACAGCGAAAAAGGTTACAGAATAGCCCTTAGTTCATCTGAGCTTTCTAAAATTGCTGTTCTTATCCTAAAACATCGTGAACGTTGGGATGGCACAGGCTATCCTATAGGCTTAAAAGGTGATGAGATACCTTTAGAATGCAGGATCTTAGCAATTGTTGATTCTTATGATGCCATGACTCACCAAAGACCTTACAATAATCCAAAGACTCCAGAAGAGGCGTTTAAAGAGATAGAAAGATGTGCTGGAACGCAGTTTGATCCAGTGGTTGCAAAGGTTTTCATTGAAACATTTAGAGAAAGAATCTAACTAAGCAAGGAGGTAAAAAGATGAGAAATATAGTATCAATGTATTTAATTGCCGTATGTTTTCTTGCGATAGCATTCTCTTCTTATTTGTTAGGAAAGATACGGAATAATAGAACAATATTGTTCTTTTTTAACATGCTTAGTTATTCCTTATACATATTTGGATATGTTTTGGAATATAATAGTAATACACTGAGTGATTTAAAGTTTTGGAATCATGTACAATATCTTGGTGTACCATTCATACCTACAATATGGTTATTGGTTGTATTGGAATACACAGGTCGACTAAGCCATGTTTTAAAAAAAGGGAAACTTATCTTTTTAATATTCTTAGAACCTACAATTACCACGATTATAAACTTTACAAACGAATATCATCACTTATATTATGCTTCGATAAAAGTTATAGAAACATTTGGCCATAAGGTGCTTAGTCTTCACAAAGGTCCTTGGTATTTTGTCCACACCGGCTATTTGACTGTAATTCTGTTTGCTGCGTTATATTTTCTATACACTCAATTCAAGCAAGATAAATCAAGAAGACCTTTAATCTTTCTTTTCCTTTTAGCAACGATTATGCCGATATTTGGAATATTTATGAACATTATAGACATATTTAAAGATGCATTTGATTATGGTGCTTTGGCAGCATCACTTTCAGTACTTGTTATTATTTTTGCAGTTATTAAATATGATTTTCTTGAAATCATTACAACTGCGAGGGATCAGTTGTTTGAAATATCTCGTGATGCTTTGATTCTTTTAGATATTGACTATAACATACTTGATATGAATTCAAAGGTTACCAAACTCTTTGATGTTGAAAGAAGAAAAGTATTGAATCGAAATATAGATCATGTTTTTTTCAATGATAAAGGGCTACTAAAAGTTCTAAAGGAAATTAACACGGGAATATGGCTGAAAGCCAAGAAAGAAGGAAAAGAAGAGGGTGAAGGGGTGTTTTTTTACGAAGTAACAACCGTTGAAGTTGTTAACAAATTTACAAGGAAAATAGGTTATCTGAAAACAATAAGAGATATAACTGAAGAATTGAAACTAAAAGCCGAATTAGAGAGAGCAGCTAAAACTGATACTTTAACAGGTCTTCATAATCGATTCAGTTTTATGGAGTTAGCCAATAAAGAATTTGAAAGAGTTAAGAGATATAATGAAGGATTTTGTGTTATGATGATTGATATTGATAATTTTAAGAAAATCAATGACTCTTATGGTCATGGAGCTGGTGATTTGGTCTTGAAAAATCTTGGGACTATCATGAATGCAAATTTTAGAGTTAACGATATTATTGGGAGAATTGGTGGTGAAGAGTTTGCCATTGTTCTTGTTAATACAAAGTTGGAAGATGCTGAAAGAAAGTCAGAAATCTTCAGGAAAATGATTGAGAATACTGTACTTACTTATGGAGACACGATAATAAATTTCACATTAAGCATAGGTCTTAGTGAATACAGTGAAGAATTTAAATCATTTGATGAGATGTTAAAAGCCGCAGATTTAGCAATGTATTGCTCAAAAAGGAATGGAAAGAATAGAGTTACAATATATTCATCTTGTTCTGGTTGCTAATTATAAGTGGTCTGGTTTTTTTAGAGGAAAGTTATGAATACCCTGACATTGAATACAAGCTATCAGATGAAATTGAAATGGTCGTAAATACATAGACCACATTCCAGATTATTTTGATGGGAAAAATGTTCTGATGGCGGATGGTGTATTATATATAATCATACATTTTGATATTTCTCAATACGAAGTTGTTCCAGAAAATGTTGTAGAGATACTTCAAAATGACAAGGGAATATCGTCGAACATAATAAATGGTAAACTCAGCTTAATACTTTACTACAAATACTACAAACCGGCTGAGTGAATTTATTAAAATTTGTTAATTGAATACTATTATTCTCTGGAGGTGAATGAAATGAAAAGAGTGGTTATTTACTATTCTCTTGAGGGACATACGGAAATGGCTGCTAAGCTTTTAGCAGAAGAACTTGGGGCTGATTTAATAAAACTTGAATTAGTAAAACCTTTTCCACATAAAGGATTTAAGAAGTACTTCTGGTGTGGAAAATCTGCAGTTTTCAGAGAAAAACCAAAGTTGAAAAGTAACATACCAGATGTTTCTAAATACGATTTGATTATCATAGGCTCACCAGTATGGGCTGGAAAGTGCGCTTCTCCTATCAATTCTCTCATTAATGACATAAAAAGCAATAAATACAATTTAGACGGAAAAAGGTTGGGAATGTTGATTACAAACGGTGGTGGAAGTATCAAAGGCTGCTTAGAGCAAGTAAAGAAAGCTTTCCCTAAGTGTCTGTTTCTAAAACCATTACATTTTATAGAACCAAAGGACGAGCAAAAAGAGATGTTGTTAAATCAAATAAGAAGTTGGATCGAAGAAGAAGTAAATATAGAAAGATAAAGAACCTGTGATTGAAGTTCAGCATAGATTTTAATATAAATAATCTCCATTACAGTCAGTTGCAACTATAAGTGGAAAATCTTCAACGATGATTTCATAGATTGCTTCAGGTCCAAGTTCTTCAAAAATAGCAATGCGCCAATCTTTTATTTTTGTTGACAGATATGCAGCACAGCCACTGGGCGCCACAAAATATGGTGCTCGGTGTTTTTTTATTGCCTCTATTGCATCTGGTGTTCTTCTACCTTTTCCTATGGTTGCAACCACACCTTTAGAAAGTGTGTAGTTTAAAAACTTATCCATTCTTTTAGATGTTGTAGGACCTATAACCATCTTCCCATTACAAAAAGTCGGACCGGCGTAGAATATTACTTGCCCCTCAAGTGTTATTGGTAAAACCCCTGTTTGTTTCTCGATATCAATTAACCTTTTATGAGCCGCATCTCGCATTACTAATAGTTTACCTGTGAACCTTACTTCATCACCAATTTTAAGGTCGCACAAATCAACATCGGGACTTATTTTAAACATATTAAACATTTATTATAACCCTCCCAACACGCGATAAGTAGCAGTCAACACTAATTGCAACCGGTAGAGTTGCTATATGTGTTGGATAGCTTAGAACCCTCAGTTTAATACAAGTTGGTCCATGTCCAAGACCTTGAATTCCTATGTTTAATTTATTGACTTCATTGAAAAGTTTTACTGAGAGTTCTCGGTATTCGTCTAAATATTGCAACTTTGGCTGGTATTCAAAGAGTGCCAATCTGGACAGTGTCATCGCCATATCAGCAGTTCCACCAACTGCAATTCCAATGCTGATGGGCGGACAGGCATTCGGTCCATGCTTTTTTATATAATCAATCACAATATCCGTAACAGTCTCTTCATTTGAAGAAGGTGGAATCATAAACAGAGCGGAGAGATTTTCGCTACCTCCACCTTTTACCAGTATCCAAATTTCTAAGCTGTCCTCGGTATCAACTTCAAATTCGTGAATAATTGCTGGAAGGTTGTTTAGAATATTCCTTCTTGAATACAAAGGATCAATTACTGTGCTCCTTCTATACCCGTTTTTTTCATATACATCTTTTACTATTTTAAAAAGTGTTTTTTGGAGCGGTTCTTCAAATTGAATGTTAAACGGTTTAAAAACAAAGAACTCAACTATCCCCGTATCTTGACACAGTGGTAGCATTTTTTCCTTGGCAATTATTGAGTTCTCTTTCAATTCTTTTGAAAATGGTCCATCATAGTTTTCCAGAATACTGTCAACGTTAGAATTTAAAGTTGTGTTTAGCTCTATAAGTTTTTCTGAGACGAGGTTGTAAATCTCCCTTCTGGGAATCTTCAAATACTTCACCTCTCCTCCACTTCATTCATTTTATCTATAACCCTAATAACTTCACCTTCGCTAACTGTAACATTTCGAATCCACTTATTGCTCTTAATACGAAAGTATACAACGACTGCCTTAACAATCTCATCTGATAGGGTTAACAAATAAACAAATGGTAGTGAGAGTTTAAGAATAAAAGCACCAAATAATGTGAGAGGTATGCCTATTACCCAAAGTGTAATGGTCTCAATAATGAACGCAAATTTTGCATCCCCGCCAGCTCGTAGTATTCCAACTATTGCAGCTCCATTGAAAGCTTTTATTGGTGCGCCAATTAGCATAACCCACATAGCTTTTGTTAACATTACTTTTGCTTGAGAATCTATTTTGAATGTTGGAAGCAGTACATAATAGACAATAATAATTACAATTGCTGATAGTAAACCAATTGCTGAATTAATTAACAACATCTTTTTACTAAAGCTATGTGCCTTAGTGTATTCTGCACTGCCAACGTATTTTCCAACGATAACAGAAGTTGCTATCACTAATCCAAATGTAAATGTCCAAACGTAGTTTTCAAAAGATGATAGAACATTTCTTGCTGCATAGACACTTACTCCCATACGTCCAAATATTATTCCATATACTGTCATTCCAATAGACCATGCAACTTCATTCAGTGTTGTTGGGGTTGCAAATTCAAAGAACCTTTTAACAAAAGCTCTGTCGATATTTGTTAGTCTGAATGTATATGGTACTTTACAAATAGTAGCTCGAATTATCTGATATAAAGGTATAAAGAATCTTGTAATTGTTGTTGCTAACGCGATACCAATGAAACCAATCTTTGGAAAACCCAAAAATCCTTTTAAAAAAGCATACGCCAGAAAAATCTGCAGAGCCGTTCCAAAAAAGTAAGATTCCATAGGTATGATTGCACGTTCTATTCCTCTAAGAATTGTACGAAATGAGAGTTCCAATGCTAATCCAAAATACGAGATTGAAATTACTTTAAGATAGATTATCCCATCTTTCAGAACAGAACTATCATTTGTAAAGATTCTTATAAAATGAACGGGGAAGAAGAATGTTAGTACAAAAAATGCAATGGAAATTAAAAGTGAAGTATAAATCATGAGAGCCGATGTTTTTCTTATTCCTTCTTCATCCTTTTTCCCCCAATACTGTGAAACAAATATCTGCCCTCCTGTATTAAGTCCGAAGAGGAATAAGAGGACAAGAAAAGAACCTTGATTTGCTATACCGTTTATTGCAACTTCCTTATTACCAAGTTGAGATAAAAAAATAGTAAGTATAAATACTCCAGTATTTGCAATTAGATTTTCAACAGATACTGGTATAGCAACTTTCAGAATATCTCTTAACATAGGACCTCCTACAATTCAAATGGAATTTTGTGGAATTTTGTTCGTATATCGAAATTGCTCTCTTCATATTCTAACATAAAAAGTGTATAATTCAAATGTAGGAGGTGCTGATGATATGGCTGGAAAATATTATAATCTATCCAATTATCGTTGGGCGCTTGTGACCGGTGGTTCTTCTGGTATCGGTAGGGAATTTGCCCTTCAACTTGCCCAAAAGAATATTAATTTGATACTTGTAGGAAGGAACTCTGTGGCTTTGAGCAGTGTAGCTGACGAGATACACAGGATTTCAGATGTAAGTGCTGTCATTATTCAAGCTGATTTGACTAAGGAAAGTGAATTTGATACTTTAGTAGATAGCACATCAAGATTTAATGTCGATTTACTCGTAAACAATGCTGGTTTTGGACTTTATGGTGACTTTATTGACAATCCAGTTCAAGATTATGTTCAAATGATAGAACTGAATGTCACGGCTTTGACCAAGTTAGCACATCATTTTGGTCAAAAAATGGCAAGTAGGAAAAATGGAGGTATTATTAATATCGCATCAGTTGCAGGTTTCTTCCCCATTCCTCATCTTGCAGTATATGGAGCAACAAAGTCTTATGTGTACAACCTTTCACTAAGCTTGTGGGCTGAATTAAAAGAAAAGAATGTGCATGTTTTGTGCGTAGCACCCGGTCCAACTGAAACTAAGTTTTTCGAAAGAGCAAGAATGGATCCAGGAAAAAGCGTTATGAAACCTTCGGAAGTTGTAAGTGGGGCGCTTAGGGCTTACGAAAAAGGTTCTCCCATATATGTACCAGGTTTCGGGAATAAATTAACTTATTATTTTGTCCGAAAAGTTTTTGGCGATAGATTTATTGCAAAGATGCTGGCTAAGTACTTCTAAATATTTTATTGATAGAAAAAGATTGCAAGGTGCACAAGATGTTTATTTCAAGCAAGGATGTAAAAACTATATATTTTTGTCCGAGAAAGGCTCGGTTTGAGATAAGAAGTAGAAAATACGAAGAGCTTATAAATAATGAAAATGGCACCTTCGAAACAGATGCCTTTGGTTGTGTTTTGATAGCTGAGTTTGATGAGATAGTTTCTGAAAATCCATTTATTGTAAAGATTATAAAAACTGGTAAGAAATTGTCAGAGTACCATATGCTTGAAAGTGCCTTTGTCGGTTATGTTATCGAAAGTAGTGGTAGAAAACTCGAATCGATAATTATAGAAAGTCCTCATTATAGTGTATCGGTAAATTGGAGACCTTATGTAACCAAGGTCCTTTCGCTAATATCCACGTTTTGTGAAACTCATGAATTTCGTGTTTCTAAAACTCATCTTTGTAGAACATGCCAGTTCTCTTCGGAATGTTTCAAAGAGATAGTAGGGATGGAGAGCTTAAGTTTTCTTTATGGAGTTAAATCAAAAACTCTCGAAAAGTTGCATTCTTATGGAATAAATACATTGAAGGATGTTCTTAAGATGAGCCATATAATTGATGAGATACTTGGCAAGGAGAGAACTGAAAGGCTTGTCTTTCAAGCAAGAAGTATCTTAGAAAACAAACCAATAATTTATAAGGCTTTACCGAAATTGTCTCCTGGAATTTATTTGGACATCGAAAGCTACACCCCCATAAACTTTGACTATCTCTTCGGTATTCTCGACAGCGACACATACATTCCTTTTCTCGCACTTGACCCTGCATATGAAAGAGATGCGTTTAGTCAGGTTGTAGAGTACATCTACAAATCAAAAAAGGTTGTATACCATTTTCACAATTACGAAGTAACTCGTTTCAAAAAGCTATCAAGAAAATATGGAATAAATCTTTCAAAGACATTTTTTTCAAATTTCGTAGATGTGTATAAACTATATGCAGAACATGTTGCACTTCCGGTACCTTCTTATTCATTAAAAAGCATTGCAAGGTACTTTGGATTTAATTGGCGAACACAGTTGAATGGTCAGATTGTTGTTAATTCTTACGCTGAGTATTTAGCCACCGGGGATAAACGTATTCTTGATGAAATATTAAATTACAACGAAGATGACGTTCGAGCAACTGAGTTTATTTTGCAAAAGCTAATAGAGCTCTCACTGTAGGATTATTAGGATTTTAGAGTTTCAAAAATAGCTTATAGCTTTGAAAGGATACTTTTATCTTTTCTAAAGCTCAGAATGATAATCCCAATGCAATATATAATTCTTCCGGTGCAAATTGAAATTCCGTACTTGTTGGAAAGACTCGGTAATACCATCTTACTCCACCTTCAGCGTCCAAGAAGAGCAACTTTAGTCCTGCTCCAACTTTTCCAAAAACCGTTATTTGGTTTGTCTGTTGATAGTTCATAACCTGTTGTAAATTGAGGTATCCTGCTCCACGAATATACAATGATCCAAGCGGAAGTTTGAGGTTTAAGCCGACAAGTAACTTTGTGTAGTCAAAGCTTGTAGCATACGGTGCAAGTTGAAATTCCATTGTATTCGGATCAACAACACCTATTGGATACATTACAGAAAATATACTTGCATCCAATCTTACAGAAACAGGCATGGTATCCTGCAGTTTCTCCACTTCAACTCCAATGAACGAAAGACCGAACGTTGCAAACGCTACTAAAAGTACACTCAGAAAAATCCTTCTCATACTGTTCCCTCCCTGTGTTATAATGATAATGTTAACTAAAAGTATTGAAACTTTCCAAAAACCGCATTATCCTTATAAATGGGGGACGCCCCCCCAACCAT